>Ga0255338_1000832_pt1 | contig 75570 bp, 72 predicted proteins | sample MeOH1_35cm_T4_19_FD_203715 | JGI IMG/M metagenome (GOLD analysis project Ga0255338, IMG submission 203715) | Sandy soil microbial communities from University of British Columbia, Vancouver, Canada - MeOH1_35cm_T4_195 | ecosystem: Engineered > Artificial ecosystem > Sand microcosm > Unclassified ... | reverse complement strand
CCAATACATTCACTACTACAATCATGACCGCATCAAGCTCAAACTAAAAGGGCTGAGTCCCGTGCAATACAGGACTCAGCCCTTTCCGGCCTAGCCATCAACCGTCCAACTTCTGGGGGTCAGTTCATTGCCATCGGGCGTTTTGCCATCCTGCGAAGGATCGGACCGCGCTCAGACCACCACGGTCTGGGCCTGGCCTTCCTCGCGTTCGCGGATTTCGCCGATCTGCCACACGGCTTCGCCAGCCGCCTGGAGGTGACGGATGGCGCGTTCGGCGTCTTCCTTCGCCACGATCACGACCATGCCGATGCCGCAGTTGAACACGCGGTGCATTTCCGCATCGGCCACGCGGCCCTGCTCCTGGAGCCACTGGAACAGCGGCGGCAGGGTCCAGGCATCCTTCTGGATCACGGCGGTGACGTTGTCGGCCAGCACGCGCGGCACGTTCTCGGTCAGGCCGCCACCGGTGATGTGGGCCATGCCCTTGACCGGCAGCGTCTCGATCAGCGAGAGCAGCGGCTTCACGTAGATGCGCGTCGGCGCCATGATGGCGTCCTGCAGGCGCTGGCCGTGGAAGTCGGCGTTCAGGTCCGGCTTCGCCACGTCGATGATCTTGCGCACCAGCGAGTAACCGTTCGAATGCGCGCCCGACGAGGCCAGGCCCAGCACCACGTCGCCCGGGATGATCGTGCTGCCGTCGATGATCTTGCGCTTTTCCACGGCGCCCACCGCGAAGCCGGCCAGGTCGTACTCGCCGTCCGGGTACATGCTCGGCATCTCGGCGGTCTCGCCGCCGATCAGCGCGCAGCCGGCCAGTTCGCAGCCGTGGGCGATACCCTGGATCACAGTGGCAGCCGTGTCCACGTCCAGCTTGCCGCAGGCGAAGTAGTCGAGGAAGAACAGCGGCTCGGCGCCCTGCACCAGGATGTCGTTGACGCTCATCGCCACCAGATCCTGGCCCACGGTGTCGTGGCGGTTCAGCTGGAATGCCAGCTTGAGCTTGGTGCCCACGCCGTCCGTGCCGGATACCAGCACCGGCTCCTGGAACTTCTTCGAGAGTTCGAACAGCGCGCCGAATCCGCCGATACCGGCCATCACGCCTTCACGCATGGTGCGCTTGGCGAACGGCTTGATGCGGTCTACCAGCGCGTCGCCGGCGTCGATGTCAACACCGGCATCGCGGTAGGAAAGGCCTGCCTGGCCGGCGTTCTGGGATGCGCTCATGAGATCCTGCTTGTCTTTGACGAGGTAAAGTGTGGATTACGGCGCCCGGCGCCACGGAGGGCGGGCGCGAGTCCGTTAGAATCGCGATTTTAACGGATACAGGCTCCCGGCTACCAGTTTCGCGGCGACACCCGGTCACCAGACCGGCCAAAGTTGCCCGCCCGGCGGTTTCCGGACCCTTTCGATGAACGCTCCCCTGCTCTCGCCAGACTCCAAACGTATCCTGATCTGGGTGGTCGTGGCCGCCGGCCTGTTCGCCGCCATCGTGGCGCTGGCGCCGGTGCTCACGCCCTTCCTGTTCGCGTTCATTTTTGCGTACATTCTCACGCCGGGCGTGGACTGGCTCCAGCGCCGCCGCGTGCCGCGCTTTATCGGCGTGACGCTGATGATCGGCCTGCTGACGATCATCGTGGTGCTGCTGGTGCTGTTGCTGATTGCCGTGCTCCAGCGCGAGATCCCGCAGATCCGCGAGCAGGTGCCGATGCTGTTGCAAAAGCTCAACAATGTGGTGGCACCCCGCCTGGCAGAACTGGGGGTGCGCGTGCGCTTTGACTTCCCCGGCCTGCGCAATATGCTGCAGGACCGCTTCGCGGCCAGCCCGGAAGACCTGTTCCAGGTGCTGCTGAATTATGCGAAGGTGTCCGGCTCGGCCCTGATCAGCGTGGCTGGCATGCTGTTCATCATCCCCATCGTCATGTATTACCTGATGATGGACTGGCATATGGTCATGCGGCGGATCGAGCGGCTGGTGCCGCGCCGCTGGGTGCCGAAGGTGCGCGAGCTGTCGAATGAGACTGATGCGCTACTTTCCCAGTACCTGCGCGGGCAGATTATCGTTATGGTGATCCTTGCTGCACTTTATTCGATCGGGCTGACCATCGCCGGATTCGAGGTGGGCGTGCCGGTGGGCGTGTTCACCGGGCTGGCGGTGTTCATCCCGTACATTGGTTTCGGGCTGGGGCTGGCGCTGGCGATCGTGGCGGCGCTGCTGCAATTCGGCAACTGGTACGGGCTGGGCGCCGTGGCCGTGGTATACGGCATCGGGCAGTTCGTGGAAAGCTTTTACCTGACGCCGCGGCTGGTGGGCGAGCGCATCGGGCTGCACCCGCTGGTGGTGATCTTCGCGCTGCTGGCATTTGGCCAGTTGTTTGGCTTCTTCGGCGTGCTGCTGGCCCTGCCGACCTGTGCGGTGCTGCTGGTCGGCGCGCGGCAGATCCGGCGCGTTTATATGGCTAGCGAGCTGTACCGCAACTGATCGAAGCCCACAGAAACTGATGGAACCGAGGTAGGAAGTTACGAAAACGTCATGTCTTCGCGTCATAAGCAGCTTTCGCTCGAGCTCGGCAGCCCCCCGCCGTCCACGTTCGAGAACTTTTTCGTGGCTTCGAACCGCGAGCCGGTGCAGCGCCTGCGTGAGCTGCCGGCCGCTATCGCCCAGGAACACGCCAACGACCGGCTGATCTACCTGTGGGGCGAGGTCGGCTCGGGGCGCACCCACCTGCTGCACGCGGTGTGCGACGCGGCGCTCCATACCGGCCTGAACTGCCGCTACCTGAGCCCGCACCACGCGCTGGCCGACTTCAATTTCGACCCGTCCTGCCGGCTCTACACCGTCGATGACGTGGAATTGCTCGACGAAGCGCGACAGATCGCCGTGTTTTCGCTGTATAACGAGGTGCGCGCCCACGTGCGCACCGCGCTGGTGGTGGCGGGCGGCCTGGCGCCGCGTGCCATGCCGGTACGTGAAGACCTGCGCACCCGGCTTGGCTGGGGGCTGGTCTACCAGGTGGCGTCGCTGTCCGATGACGACAAGATGGCCGCCCTGCTGCAGGCCGCGCGCGAGCGTGGGTTGCAGTTGTCGCCGGAAATCCCCCACTGGCTGGTGACGCGGCATTACCGCGACATGCCCAGCCTGATGGCCCTGCTGGACGCGCTGGACACCTATTCGCTCGAGCGCAAGCGCGCGGTCACCCTGCCGCTGCTGCGCGAGATGTTTGCGGAATTCCGCGAATAAACCGCGAATCCGCGCCGAAGCTGGCACGAAATCCGCTCCAAATTGGTCCTGGCGCGCCACGGCGCGCCGACCGCCATGCGTACCTTAATGTAAAATCGCCGCCCATGAATCTGGCACTGTTTGACCTCGACCACACCCTGATCCCCACCGACAGCGACCACGAATGGGGCCGCTTCCTGGTCCGCATGGGCGTTGTCGACGAGGAATCCTATCGTCGCAAGAACGACGAGTTCTATGGGCAATACAAGGCGGGCACCCTGGATATCCAGGCGTTCCTGCGCTTCGCGCTGGCCCCGCTGGCCGCCAATCCGCGCGACCGGCTGGACGCCTGGCGCCAGCGCTTCATGCGCGAGGTGATCGACCCCGTCATCACCCCGCAGGCCAAGGCGCTGGTCTACAAGCACCTGGAGGCGGGCGACCTGTGCGCGGTGGTGACGGCTACCAACAGCTTCGTGACCGCGCCGATCGCCCAGGCCTTCGGCATCAAGCATCTGATCGCGACCGAGCCGGCCACGTCCGACGGCAAGCCGGACAGCGCGTTCACCGGCGAGGTCTTCGGCGTGCCGAGTTTCCGCGAGGGCAAGATCGCCCGCGTGGAGCAGTGGCTCAAGGGCCTCGGCACCCAGTGGGAAGACTTCGGCACCACGACGTTCTACAGCGATTCCGCCAACGACCTGCCCCTGCTGGAAAAGGTCAGCGAGCCGATCGCCGCCAATCCCGACGACCGCCTGCGCCACCATGCGGCCGCGGCCGGCTGGCGCATCATGGACCTGTTCTGACGTGATCAAGAAGCTCATCAACCGGCTGCTCGGCAAGCCTGGCCCCAAGCTGCGCCGCACCGGGCGCGCCCATACGCAGCGCATCGTCAATGTGGACGAACACCAGATCGATCCCACGCTGATTTCGCGCAACGCCGTCAAGGTCACCACCACCCTCCAGCAGGCCGGTTTCCAGGCCTTCATCGTGGGCGGCGCCGTGCGTGACGTGCTGCTCGGCATCAAGCCGAAGGACTTCGATGTGGCCACCAACGCCACGCCCGACGAGGTGCAGGCGCTGTTCCGCCGCTCGCGCATCATCGGCCGGCGCTTCCAGATCGTGCACGTGACGTTCTACGGCGGCCGCGAGCAGGAGATCATCGAGGTCTCGACCTTCCGCGCGCTGGTGGACGCGATTGCCAGCGAGACGCTGCCCGAAGGCCGCCGCCTGAAGCGCGCCGAGCTGGACAGCAAGACGCACGCGATCGACGCCAGCGGCCGCGTACTGCGCGACAACGTCTGGGGCTCCCAGGCCGAGGACGCCGAGCGCCGCGACTTCACGATCAACGCGATGTACTACGACCCGGCCGCCCAGACCGTGCATGACTACCATCACGGCATGGAAGACATCCGCGCGCGCACGCTGCGGATGATCGGCGACCCGGTCACGCGCTACCGCGAAGACCCGGTGCGCATGCTGCGCGTGGTGCGCTTCGCGGCCAAGACCGGTTTTTCGATCGACGAGGCCACGCGCGAGCCGATCGCCGAACTGGCCCCGCTGATCCACAACGTGCCGAGCGCGCGCCTGTTCGACGAAATGCTGAAGCTGCTGATGTCCGGGCACGCCTGGGCCTCGCTGCAGGAGCTGCGCAAGGCCGGCCTGCACAAGGGCCTGCTGCCGCTGCTGGACGTGGCGCTGGAGCAGCCGATGGGCCAGCGCTTCGTGCAGCTGGCGCTCGACAACACCGACCGCCGCGTGCAGGCCGGCAAGCCGGTGTCGCCCGGCTTTCTGTTCGCCGCGCTGCTGTGGCACCACGTGCTGCAACGCTGGAACAAGCTGCGCGACGAGGGCGAGCACGCGATTGCTGCGCTCAACACGGCCATGGACATGGTGCTGGAGAAGCAGACCGGCCAACTGGCCATCCAGCGCCGCTTTGTCACCGACATGCGCGACATCTGGGGCATGCAGCCGCGCTTCGAGAAGCGCGTGGGCCGCATGCCGTTCCGCCTGCTGGAATCGCCGCGCTTCCGCGCCGGCTATGACTTCCTGCAACTGCGCTGCGAATCGGGCGAACAGCCGGCCGAAATCGGCCAGTGGTGGACCGACTTCCAGAACGCGCCGCCCGATGCCCGCGAGGACATGATCGAGGCCGCCCGCCCGAAGCGTGGCAAGGGTAGCGCGGGCGCCGCCGGTGGCGGCAGCCAGGGTCCCGACGACAGCGAGGGCTTCGCGGGGGTCGATGGCGAGGGCCCGGTGCGCAAGAAGCGTCGTCGGCGCGGTCCGCGGAAATCGGATAAAGTTTCTTCGCGGGGCGACACGGACGCGGCGGAGGGGGGTCAGGCCGCATCAGAGTCCGGCCGCGCCCAGCCGGAGGAATAACATGACACTTGCCTTTATCGGCATCGGCGCCAATCTCGGCGATGCCCGCCAGGCATTGAAGGACGCGATCGTGTGCCTGGCCCAGCAGGTCGGCATCACGGTATTGGCCAAGTCCTCGTTCTACCGCACCGCACCCGTCGACGCCAGCGGCGACGACTACTTCAACGCCGTGGTGAAGGTGGAGACGTCCTTCACCGCGCCGCAGCTGTTGCGCATCTGCCACCACATCGAGGACCAGTTCGGCCGCGAGCGCCCGTTTCACAACGCGCCGCGCACGCTGGACCTCGACCTGCTGCTGTTCGGCGCCGACCGGATCGACTCCGAGGCGCTGACCGTGCCGCATCCGCGTATCACCGAGCGCGCCTTCGTGCTGGTGCCGCTGGTGGAGCTGGATGGCGAGGTCGTCATCCCGGGCCGGGGCCGCGCGGCGGACTTCCTGCCCGGCGTACGCGACCAGCGCATCGAGAAGTTTTCCTCATGCAAATGCCCCCGCCTGCAGGAAGGCGGCACGCAGGCGTGATCCACGCCTGATCCATCGGCACCCCACGAGCCATGCTCGACCATCTGCGCCGCATCGTCGTCGAAGGGCCCGTCGGCTCCGGCAAGACCTCGCTGGCGCAGCGCCTGGCCCGCACGCTCCAGGCCGGCGAACTGCCTGACGGCGCCCGCCAGAACCCCTTCCTCGAACGCTTCTACCGCGAGCCGCAGCGCTATGCCCTGCCGATGCAGCTGCACTGCCTGGACCAGCGCGCCACCCAGAGCCAGCAATGGCAGGCCGCGCTGCTCGCCGGCCAGCGCATGATCGGCAATTTCCTCTATGCACGTGACCGCCTCTATGCGGCCCTGACGCTCGAAGCCGACGAACTCGCGCTCTACGACGCGCTGGCCGCCCGGCTCCAGGTGCCGGCCCAGCGCGTGGACCTGGTCATCGTGCTCCAGGCCACGCCGTCGCTGCTGCGCGAGCGGATTGCGCGGCGCGGGCTGCCGGGCGAGTCCGGCATCGACGAAACCTACCTCCAGCGGCTGACCGACGCCTATGGCGAGCTGTTCCACCGCTACGACGAGGCGCCGGTCCTGATCGTGGACACCGCGCGCTTCAATCCGGTGGACAACGACGGCGATTTCCGTACACTACTGTCGCGCATCGAGAACATGCGGGGCCGCAAGGCCTTCCTGAATCTCGCGGCCCCCTGACCGCCCTGCCCGCCTCAGGCCCAGGCAGCCACACACCCCCACGGGCACTGCCATGAGTTACCTCCTCGACCCCTCCCGCAAGACCGTCACCATTCCCAAGCTCCAGGCCATGCGCGCCGCAGATGACAAGATCGTCATGCTGACCGCCTACGACTCGAGCTTCGCCGCGCTGCTCGATTTCTGCGGCGTGGAAGTGATCCTCGTCGGCGATTCGCTCGGCAACGTGATGCAGGGCCAGCAGACCACGCTGCCCGTCACGCTGCAGCACATGGTCTATCACACCGAATGCGCGGCGCGCGGCAACCAGACCGCGCTGCTGGTATCGGACCTGCCGTTCGGCACCTACGGCACGCCCACGCAGGCCTTCGAGAGCGCCACCGCGCTGATGCGCGCGGGCGCGCAGATGGTGAAGCTGGAAGGCGGCGACTGGCTCGCCCCCACCGTGAAATTCCTGGTCGAGCGCAGCATTCCGGTGTGCGCCCACATCGGCCTGACCCCGCAGTCGGTGCACGCGCTGGGCGGCTTCAAGGTGCAGGGCAAGACCGATGCCGGCGCCGCGCAGCTCAAGCGTGACGCGCTGGCGCTGCAGGCCGCCGGTGCGCAGCTGATCGTCATGGAAGCCGTGCCGGCCGCGCTGGCTGGCGAGGTCACGGCACAGCTGACGATTCCGACCATCGGCATCGGCGCCGGCGTGGACTGTTCCGGCCAGGTGCTGGTGCTGCAGGACATGCTCAATATCTATCCGGGCCGCAAGGCCAAGTTCGTGCGCAACTTCATGGACGGCCAGACCTCGATCGAGGCCGCCGTGCGCGCTTTCGTCGCCGCCGTGAAGGATGGCAGCTTCCCGGCCGTCGAGCACACGTTCTCCGCCTGAGCGCGCCCACGTGGAGATCGGCACGGCCACGCTGGACGCTTTCCGCCTGCTGGGCAGCGGGGACGGCGCGCTATGGTTCATCGTCTGGACCTCGCTGATGGTGGCGGTGCTCGGCCTGGCGCTGGCCACCGTGCCGGCCATCGGCGCCGCCTACCTGATCGCCACCCATGCCTTTCCCGGCCGGCGCGTGGTGGTGGTGCTGGCGCAGGCCTTCCTGTCCTTCCCGACGGTGCTGGTCGGCCTGGTGCTCTATCTGCTGTTCACGCGGCAGGGGCCGCTGGGTAGCTTCTCCCTGCTGTTCACCCCGTCCGGCATGGTTTTCGGGCAGGCCGTGATCGGCTTTCCCGTGGTGCTGGCGTTCTCGCTCGCGGCCATGCAGGCGGCGGACCCACGCCTGCGCGAGACCGCCTGGGTGCTCGGCGCCGGCCGTTGGCGCACCTTCTTCACCGTGCTGCGCGAACTCCGCTTCGGCCTGATGGCGGCCGTGGTGGCCGGCTTCGGGCGCGTGATTGCCGAAGTGGGCTCGGCGCTGATGATCGGCGGCAATATCGAAGGCTCCACGCGCACCATCACCACGGCCATCGCACTGGAGACCAGCAAGGGCGAGTTCGCGCAGGGCATCGCGCTCGGCATCGTGCTGGTGGCGCTGGCGCTGGCTGTCAACGTCATGCTCGCCTGGCTGCAAGGCGCGGGAGGGTTCCGGCGATGACCACCCCTGCCTTGTCGCCACTGCTGACGGTGCGGGGCCTGGTGCGCCGCGTCGGGTCTCGCCAGCTGTTCGCCATCCCCGAACTGGTGTTCCCGCGCGCCACCGCCGTAGCGCTGACCGGCGTCAACGGCGCGGGCAAGTCCACCCTGCTGCGGATGGTGGCCGGGCTGGAGCCGGCGCCGGGCGCCACCGTGGCGTGGGAGGACGAAGGCGGCACGCGCCGCGAGGCGCCGCTGACGCCGCTGCCGCCCGCGCTGCGCCAGCGCGTGGCCTACATGCACCAGCATCCCTACCTGTTCCGCACCTCGGTGCGCGACAACATCGCCTATGGCCTGCGCGCCCGGGGCGTGGCGCACGACGAGATCGAGCGGCGCGTGGGCGCGGCGCTGGGCTGGGCCGGCATCGTCCATGTGCAGGACACCGCGCCGGAGAAGCTGTCCGGCGGCGAAGTCCAGCGCGTGGCGCTGGCGCGGGCCAAGGTGCTGGAGCCGGAACTGCTGCTGCTCGACGAACCCACCTCCAATCTCGACGGCCACGCGCGCGAGCAGGTGATTGCGCTGATCGGGGAACTGGCGGCGGAGGGCCGCTCCGTGGTGATGGTCTGCCACGACCGGGAACTGATCAACCTGCCCGGGGTGGTCAGGTGGAAGCTGGGAGACGGGCAGTTGGATACCAGGCATCGATAGCGGGTGAAATGCCTGCCCTCTAGAAACCCCAGCCGCTCAGCGCAGCCGCGCCCGCATCGTCCCGCGCAGCGCGTTGGCGATGACGATGGCCTCGGCGCGCCGCACCATGTCATGCGTGACCACGGCCTGTTCGATCGGGCCGTCGATCAGCGCATCGCCCCCTTCGAGTACCACCGCCCGCATCACGCCCGGCAGGATGTCCGCCGACAGCGGCGGCGTCAGCCAGCGCCCGCCCACCTTCACGAACACCGAACTGCGCCCGCCTTCGAGCAACTCGTCACGCGTGTTGAAGAACAGCGCGTCGAAGCCGCCCTCGCGCTCGGCCGCCTGCCAGCCGGCATCGAACGCGGCGCGGGCACTGGACTTGTAGCGGCGCATCGGGTCGGCTACCGGCAGGCGCGTGGGCGACAGGTCGAGCAGCGCCACCGGCTCGGCGCGCGGCGCCAGCGGACCGCTCGCGAAGACCAGCGCGCCGGCCTTGTCGACGGCCATGCGCAGCCGCCAGTCGCCGTCGCCCAGCCGTCCCGCCTCGGCCTGCATGGCCGCCCGCGCCGCCGGTTGGTCGAATGCGAAGCCAAACACTGCCGTGGATTGCGCCAGCCGCGCCAGATGGCGCTCGCGGTGCAGCACCACGCCATCGCGCGCGTGCATGGTCTCGAACAGCGTGAAGCCGGGATCGTGCGCGGTCAGGAAGCGCGCCTTCCAGCCGCATTCCGCGAACTCGTCGGCGGCCACGCTGTCATGGACGATGCCGCCGCCCACCCCCATCTCCCCCCGGCGCAGGCCGTCGTCGCCCTGCGGCCCCAGCACCAGCGTGCGGATCGCCACGGACATGCCGAAAGCGCCGCAGGGTTGGTCGTCTGCCGGCGCATCGAGCCAGCCGATGGCGCCCGTGTAGAGGCCGCGCGGCGTGGTTTCCAGTTCGGCGATGATCTGCATGGTCCGCCGCTTGGGCGCGCCCGTGATCGAGCCGCACGGGAACAGCGCCGCCATCAACGCGCCGAAGGCGGTGCCGGGCCGCGCCGTGGCGGTCACGGTGGAAGTCATCTGGAGCACCCGCCCGAACGGCTGCACCACGAAGCGGTCGGGCACGGCCACGCTGCCGGGCTGGGCGATGCGGCCCAGGTCGTTGCGCAGCAGGTCGACGATCATCACGTTCTCGGCCCGGTTCTTGGCGTCGGCGGCCAGCCGGCGCGCGGCGCGGGCGTCCTGCCCGGCGTCCCCGCTGCGCGGCGCGGTGCCCTTCATCGGCCGGGTCACCAGATGCCCGGCGCCGTCATGCTCGACAAACAGCTCGGGCGACAGCGACAGCACCCAGCCGTCGCCGGGCAGCCAGGCCAGCACGCCGAACGGCACCGGCTGCGCGGCCCGCAGCGCGGCGTAGAACGTTACCGGGTCGCCGAAGGCGGAGAAACGGAGCCGCTGCGTGAAATTCACCTGATAGGTATCGCCGGCCTCGATATAGGCGTGGATGCGTGCGATGGCGTCTGCGTAGGCGGCGTGCGGCGGCTCGGCGCGCACGTCCATCGCGCCGGCCGGGGCGGATTCTGCTCGGGCGGCCAGCCATGCTCCTACGGCGTCGCCGTCGAGCCGGGCCATGTCCCGGAACCAGAGCAGGTGCAGCGCGCCGTCATGGAACGGCAGCGCATTGCCGCAATGGACCGGCGCCCCGACAAGCGCCCCGCCGAACTCGTACGGTGCGAACAGCGTGGCCTGCAGCCCGTGGCGCCAGCCGGCGGCCAGCAGCGCGTCCAGCGTGGCGGGATCGGTGCCGGCGGGCAGCACATCGGCCCGGACAAACCCCGTATAGAGGCGCGACGCCGCCACGCCGGGTGCGGCGGCGGCATCGTCAAGCAGGACGAAGGGGTCGAAACTGGCGCTGGAGGGGGCGGGGGACGGCGGAACCACGGCAACTCGGCAGGGTGCATCAATGCCGCATTATCGCCGCGCCGGGCATGAAAAAACCGGCCACGCTGGTCACGTGGCCGGTTTCATCGTCCTGCCTGCCGGGCAATCCGGCGATTTAGCTGAAGAAGCTCTTCACCTTGTCCAGCCAGGACTGCTCCTGCGGGCTGTGGCGCGAGCCGCCCTCGTGCACCGAGCGGTCGAACTCGCGCAACATGTCCTTCTGGGCCTCGGTCAGCTTGACCGGCGTTTCCACGTTCACATGGACGTAGAGGTCGCCGGGATAGCCCGAGCGCACGCCCTTGATGCCCTTGCCGCGCAGCCGGAACGTCTTGCCGCCCTGCGTGCCCTCGGGCACCGGGAAGCTGGCGCGGCCGCCCAGCGTCGGCACTTCCAGTTCGCCGCCCAGCGCCGCCGTGGCGAAGGAGATCGGCATCTGGCAGTGCAGGTCATCGCCGTCACGCTCGAATACCTCGTGTGCCTTGATGTGCACTTCCACATATAGGTCGCCCGGGGGGCCGCCGTTGATGCCCGGCTCGCCATTGCCCGACGAGCGGATGCGCATGCCTTCGTCGATACCGGCCGGAATCTTCACTTCCAGCGTCTTCTGCGACTTCAGCTTGCCTTGGCCATGGCACTTCACGCACGGCTTGGGGATGAACTTGCCGCTGCCGTGGCACTTCGGGCAGGTCTGCTGCATGGTGAAGAAGCCTTGCGACACACGCACCTGGCCCACGCCGTTACAGGTCGGGCAGGTTTCCACCGACGATCCCGGCTCGGCGCCGTTGCCGTGGCAGTGCTCGCAGTCTTCCCAGTGGGGCACGCGGATCTGCGCCTCGTGGCCATGGGCCGCCTGCTCCAGCGAGATTTCCATGCTGTAGCGCAGGTCGGCGCCCCGGTAGGCTTGCGGGCCGTTGCCGCGCCGCTGTCCGCCCTGCTGGCCGAAGATGTCGCCGAAGATGTCGCCGAAGGCCTCGGCAAACCCGCCGTAGCCCTGGCCGCCGCCGAAGCCGCCGGCCATATTGGGGTCCACGCCGGCGTGGCCATACTGGTCGTAGGCGGCCTTCTTCTCGGGGTCGGAAAGCATCTCGTACGCTTCCTTGCCCTCCTTGAACTTATCTTCCGCTTCCTTGCTGTCCGGATTGCGGTCCGGGTGGTACTTCATCGCGAGCTTGCGATAAGCCTTCTTGATCTCGTCGTCGCTCGCGTTCTTGCCTACCCCGAGCACTTCGTAATAGTCACGTTTTGCCATGGTGGCTCTTACCTGATTGGCCTGTCCGGCATGAAATCACCGGCTGGGCGAATAGCAAAAAAGCCGAGCGAGGTGTTCGACCATGGTTTCTCACCCTGTGTCTGAACACCAACGCTCGGCGTCGGGGCGGGAGTGGCGCCAACTGCACCTGCGCCACTCCCGCTGGTCCCGCTTACTTCTTGTCGTTCACTTCCTTGAACTCGGCGTCCACGACGTTATCGTCCTGCGGCTGCGCCTGGGACTGCTGCTGGCCGCCTGCGGCACCGGCCGCACCGCCGGCGCCGGCTTCACCGGCCTTGGCCTGCATGTCGGCGTAGACCTTCTCGCCCAGCTTCTGGCTCGCTTCGGACAGCGCGTTGATCTTGGACTCGATCTCGGCCTTGTCGCCGCCGCGTGCGGCGTCTTCCAGTTCCTTGACCGCGACTTCGATCTTTTCCTTCTCGCCGGCTTCCAGCTTGTCGCCATGCTCGGCCACGGCCTTGCGCGTCGAGTGGATCAGCGCATCAGCCTGGTTGCGGGCATCGGCCAGCTCACGGGCGCGCTTGTCTTCCTCGGCGTTGGCCTCGGCGTCCTTCACCATGCGCTGGATCTCGTCTTCCGACAGACCCGAGTTCGCCTTGATGGTGATGCGGTTTTCCTTGCCGGTGGCCTTGTCCTTGGCGCCCACGTGCAGGATGCCGTTGGCGTCGATGTCGAACGAGACCTCGATCTGCGGCGTGCCACGCGGCGACGGCGGAATGCCTTCCAGGTTGAACTCGCCCAGCAGCTTGTTGCCGCTGGCCATCTCGCGCTCGCCCTGGAACACCTTGATCGTCACCGCCGGCTGGTTGTCGTCAGCCGTCGAGAAGACCTGTGCGTGCTTGGTCGGGATGGTCGTGTTCTTGCTGATCATCTTGGTCATCACGCCGCCCAGCGTCTCGATGCCCAGCGACAGCGGCGTCACGTCCAGCAGCAGCACGTCGGTACGGTCGCCCGACAGCACCGAGCCCTGGATCGCGGCACCCACGGCCACGGCTTCGTCCGGGTTCACGTCCTTGCGGGCTTCCTTGCCGAAGAACTCGCGCACCTGCTCCTGCACCTTGGGCATGCGGGTCATGCCGCCGACCAGGATCACGTCGTCGATGTCGCCCACCTTGACGCCCGCATCCTTGATGGCGGTGCGGCACGGGTCGATCGTGCGCTTGATCAGGTCTTCCACCAGCGCTTCCAGCTTGGCGCGCGTGATCTTCAGGTTCAAGTGCTTCGGGCCCGAGGCATCCGCCGTGATGTACGGCAGGTTGATCTCGGTCTGCTGCGAGCTGGACAGCTCGATCTTGGCCTTTTCAGCGGCTTCCTTCAGGCGTTGCAGCGCCAGCACGTCCTTGGACAGGTCGACGCCCTGGTCCTTCTTGAACTCGCCGATGATGTAGTCGATGATGCGCTGGTCGAAGTCCTCGCCACCGAGGAAGGTGTCGCCGTTGGTCGACAGCACTTCGAACTGCTTCTCGCCGTCCACGTCCGCGATCTCGATGATCGAGATGTCGAACGTGCCGCCGCCGAGGTCATACACGGCGATCTTGCGGTCGCCCTTCTCGTTCTTGTCCATGCCGAACGCCAGCGCGGCGGCGGTCGGCTCGTTGATGATGCGCTTGACGTCCAGGCCCGCGATGCGGCCGGCGTCCTTGGTCGCCTGGCGCTGCGAGTCGTTGAAGTAAGCCGGCACGGTGATCACGGCTTCGGTCACCGGCTCGCCCAGGTAGTCCTCGGCGGTCTTCTTCATCTTGCGCAGCACTTCGGCGGACACCTGCGGCGGGGCCAGCTTCTGGTCGCGCGCGCCCACCCATGCGTCGCCGTTGTCGGCCTTGACGATAGCGTAGGGCATCAGGCCGATGTCCTTCTGCACTTCCTTTTCTTCGAACTTGCGGCCGATCAGGCGCTTCACGGCGTACAGCGTGTTGCGCGGGTTCGTGACAGCCTGGCGCTTGGCCGGCGCGCCGACCAGGATCTCGCCATCTTCCATGTAGGCGATGATCGACGGGGTGGTACGCGTGCCTTCGGCGTTCTCGATGACCTTCGGCGTGTTGCCTTCCAGGATCGCTACGCAGCTATTGGTGGTACCCAAGTCGATACCAATGATCTTACCCATTTGTGTTCTCTCCTATTGAGCCCTGCTTTGGCGCAGCGGCTGCAATTCAACCTGAGTGCGAAATGTGGCCGTCCGGGGGCATTTCAAGGGCAGAACTGGCAATTCCGAGTAATTTTCTCGGTTTTGCCGGTGCGTGCCGTGCCAGCCTCGGGAGCGGCCTTAAAGTGGATTATTGTTATCTTTTTGAGGATTTCAGGACTGGCGCTCGCGCTGCCAGAGCACGTCGGTGCCGCCCCCGGCCCGGTTCAGCACCCGGGCGAGCACGAACAGCAGGTCCGAGAGCCGGTTCAGGTACTGGCGCGGCGCCTCGTTGAGGGCCTCGGTGGCGCCCAGCGCCACCAGCGCCCGCTCCGCCCGGCGGCAGACCGTGCGGCAGACGTGGGCCTGGGCCGCGGCGCGGCTGCCGCCTGGCAGAATGAACTCCGCCAGCCGGGGCAGGCTGGCGTTGTAGTGCGCCAGCCAGTCGTCCAGCTGGATCACCTGCGCTTCCTTTAGCAGCGTGTAGCCCGGAATCGACAGTTCGCCGCCCAGGTCGAACAGGTCGTGCTGGATATGGAGCAGCGCGCCGCGCACATCATCCGGCAGGTCCGGCTCGGTCAGCAGCAGGCCGATGTGGGAATTCAGTTCGTCCACGTCGCCAATGGCGGCGATGCGCTCGCTGTTCTTGCCGGTGCGGCTGCCGTCGCCCAGCCCGGTGGTGCCGGCGTCACCGGTGCGGGTGGCGATCTTGGACAGGCGGTTACCCATGCCGGTCTCCCTCGTCTTGGTTTGAAGTGGCGCAATTATGGCCCCGAACCCGGGCTTCGGGGCGGGTTCCGGGGCAGGTTCCGGGCACTGCGATGCGGTCCGCCGCGTGACGCGGACGGCGTAGAATGGCGGGATTCGCCGGAGACAAAAGCATGAACCACCCCACGCCCGCCGCCGCCCTGGCGCGCCGTCCCCTTCCCGTTGCCCTGGCCGAGACACTGGCCGCCCGCTTCGGCGAACGGTTTTCCACCTCGGCAGGCGTCTGCGCCCACCATGGCCGCGACGAATCCCCGTTCCCGCCCGCCGCCCCGGACGCCGTGGTCTTCGCCCACACCACCGAGGAAATCGCCGAACTGGCCAGCCTCTGCAACCAGCATGGCGTGCCGCTGATTCCCTACGGCGCCGGTTCGTCGCTCGAAGGCCACCTGCTGGCCGTGGCCGGGGGCATCAGCCTGGACCTCTCCCAGATGAACCGCGTGCTGGCGGTGCATCCCGAGGACCTTTCCGTGACGGTGGAGCCGGGCGTGACCCGCAAGCAGCTGAACCAGGAGATCAAGGATACCGGGCTGTTCTTCCCGATCGATCCGGGCGCCGATGCCTCGCTGGGCGGGATGTGCGCGACGCGCGCCTCCGGCACCAACGCGGTCCGCTACGGCACGATGCGCGAGAACGTGCTCGCCCTGACCGTGGTCACGGCGGACGGCCGGGTGATCCGCACCGGCACCCAGGCGCGCAAGTCGTCGGCCGGTTATGACCTGACCCGGCTGTTTGTCGGCAGCGAAGGCACGCTCGGCATCATCACCGAGGTCACCGTGCGGCTCTACCCGCAGCCGGAGGCGATCTCGGCCGCCGTGTGCGCGTTCCCGAGCATGGGCGATGCCGTGCGCGCCACGATCCAGACCATCCAGCTTGGCGTGCCGGTGGCCCGCGTGGAGTTCGTCGATGCGCTGGCCATCCGCGCGATCAACCGCCACGACAACCTGACGCTGCCGGAAACCCCGCACCTGTTCTTCGAATTCCACGGCACCGAGGCCGGCGTGCGCGAGCAGGCCGAAACCGTGCAGCAGATTGCCGACGAGCACGGCGGCCAGGGCTTCGAATGGGCCACGCGCCCCGAGGACCGCAGCCGGCTCTGGAATGCGCGCCATACGGCCTACTTCGCCATGCTGCAGCTGAAGCCCGGCTGCAAGTCCGTGACGACCGACGTCTGCGTGCCGATTTCCCGCCTGGCCGACTGCGTGACCGAGACCGAGCGCGACCTGAACGCCTCGCAGCTGCCCTGCCCCATCGTCGGCCATGTCGGCGACGGCAACTTCCACGTGGCGATCCTGGTCGACCCGGACAAGCCCGAGGAAATGGCCGAGGCGGAGGACATCAACCGCCGCATCGTCGAACGGGCGCTGGCCATGGGCGGCACCTGCACCGGCGAGCACGGCGTGGGGCTGCACAAGATGGGGTTCCTCGTGCAGGAGCACGGCGAGGACGCACTGGACCTGATGCGGGCGATCAAGGCGGCGCTCGATCCCAATCAGATTCTGAATCCGGGCAAGATCTTCAGCGCGGCGCGCTGACCGGGGGCCCGTCGCCATGGCATCGGTGTTCCACCGCGTCCCGCCCCTGCACCTGCTGATCGCGTTCGAGGCCGCCGCGCGGCTTGGCAGCTTCGCGCGCGCGGCGGAAGAACTGTCGGTCACGCCCAGCGCGGTCTCGCACCGCATCAAGAATCTGGAGGAATTGTGGGGCGACGACCTGTTCGTGCGCTCCAACGCCGCGCTGCGGCTCACCGCCGCCGGCACGCGCTACCAGCGCAATGTGCAGGACGCGCTGAAGTCCCTCAACGAGCTCGCCCGCCCCGAGTACAACAAGCTGCGTACGCGGCTGCGGGTAGCCATTCCGCCCACGTTCGGCCGGCAGCACCTGGTGCCGCGCCTGCCCGAGTTCGGGGCGCTCTACCCCCATATCGACCTGGAACTGCACCTGTCCGTGCCCTTCCTCGATGTGAAAGCCGAGGACACCGACGTCGAGATCCGCTATGGCACGGGGCGCTATCCGGACCTGAAAACCACGAAACTGCTAGTCGAACCGGTGTTTCCGGCGTGCGGGCGGGAGTACTACGAGCGGGTCAACGGGCGCGCCATCGCTCGCCCGGACGACCTGCACAATCTGGTACTGCTGCGCAGCCCGCTAGAGCCGTGGCGGCCGTGGTTCGAGACCGCCGGGCTGGACTGGCCGGAGCCCCTGACCGGCCCGCAATTCAACGATATCGGCCTGATGCTGGAAGCCATCGTCTCGAACCAGGGCGTGGGACTGGTGCGCCAGCGCATGGCACGCCAGTGGCTGGCCGCCGGGCAGATGGTCAAGCTGCTCGATGTGGAATCGGTCTCGCCGCACGGCTACTACATCGTCGAGCGCGAGCAGGCGCCGCTCCAGCCGGAGGCGCGCTACTTCGTGGACTGGCTGCTCGGGCTGGACTGGTAGCGTCCGGGCCACTAGGCTGGATATATATAAAGCGCGCCAGCCGGGCCGGGGCGCATGGCATGAGCAGTTTTGATCGGCCTGCCATGCCGAATTCACGTGGGCGAAGGCTCCCGTGGCAGGGGGCCTGCGCTATAGTCTGCCGTCCCGGCCGGGTGCGTGAAGCGATGCGCGGCGGCCGGCTCGTCAAGGAGTTGCCATGAACGCCCCGCAAGACGCCCACACCCTGGCCGGCGCCCCCACGCAGGCCGACGGCCCCCGCGCCGCACTGCTGGCCGGCCTGGCCCGTATCCTGCCGCCCGCCGCCGTGCTCTGGAAGGCCGAGGACACCGTGCCGTACGAGTGCGACGGCCTGGCCGCCTACCGCCAGGTGCCCGAGGCCGTAGTGCTGCCCGACACCGAGGAGCAAGTCTGCGCCATCCTGCGCCTGTGCCACGAACTCGGAGTGCCGGTGGTGCCGCGCGGCTCCGGCACGAGCCTCTCGGGCGGGGCGATGCCCATCGCCGGCGGGCTGGTGCTGTCGCTGGCCAAGTTCAAGCGCATCCTCTCGGTCGATGCCTATTCGCGCACCGCCGTGGTCCAGCCCGGCGTGCGCAACCTGGCCATCTCCGAGGCCGCCGCGCCGCACAATCTCTATTACGCACCCGACCCGTCCTCGCAGATCGCCTGCTCCATCGGCGGCAACGTGGCCGAGAACTCGGGCGGCGTGCACTGCCTCAAGTACGGCCTCACCGTGCACAACGTGCTGCGCGTGCGCGCCGTGACGATGGAGGGCGATGTGGTGGTCTTCGGCTCCGAGGCGCCCGACGCCCCGGGCCTGGACCTGCTGGCCACGCTGATCGGCTCCGAGGGCATGCTGGCCGTCGCCACCGAGATCACCGTCCGGCTGATTCCCAAGCCGCAGCTCGCGCAGGTCATCATGGCCAGCTTCGACGATGTGGAAAAAGGCGGCAACGCCGTGGCCGACGTGATTGCCGCCGGCATCATCCCGGCCGGCCTGGAAATGATGGACAAGCCCGCCACGGCCGCCGTGGAGGAGTTCGTCAAGGCTGGCTACGACCTCGACGCCGCCGCCATCCTGCTGTGCGAATCGGACGGCACGCCCGAGGAAGTGGCCGAGGAGATCGAGCGGATGAGCGAGGTGCTGCGCCGCTCGGGCGCCACGCGGATCACGGTGTCCCAGAGCGAGGCCGAACGGCTGCGCTTCTGGAGCGGGCGCAAGAACGCCTTCCCGGCCGCCGGGCGGATCTCGCCCGACTATTACTGCATGGACGGCACGATTCCGCGCAAGCACATCGGCACGCTGCTCAAGCGGATCGAGGCGATGGAACAGAAGTACGCCTTGCGCTGCATCAACGTCTTCCATGCCGGCGATGGCAACATGCACCCGCTGATCCTGTTCAACGGCGAGGACCTCGACGAATGGCATCGCGCCGAGCTGTTCGGCGCCGACATCCTGGAGTCCTGCGTGGAACTGGGCGGCACCGTCACCGGCGAGCACGGCGTGGGCGTGGAGAAGCTGAATTCGATGTGCGTGCAGTTCTCGCCGGCCGAGCGCGATGCGTTCTTCGGCGTGAAGGCCGCCTTCGACCCGGCCCGGCTGCTGAACCCGGACAAGGCCATCCCGACGCTGGCGCGCTGCGCCGAGTACGGCAAGATGCACGTCAGGCGCGGCCTGCTGCCGCATCCGGACCTGCCGCGCTTCTGAGCGCGGGCGGGTACCGGGCGGGCCACGCGCCCCACCGACACCCGCTCACCATCGCCACCCCCATGCCCAACCCGAACACCCGCCAACAGCACGCCCAGGACGCCCGCCAGGAGCGCTTCCTCAACGCGCGCCTCCGGCAGCGCCTGGGCCAGCCCGAAGCCGGCTGGCGCCAGCGCTGGTACACGATCATCTTCGAGGCCGACACGCGCCAGGGGCGCCTGTTCGACATCGTGCTGCTGATCGCCATCGTGACCAGCGTGGCCATCGTGATGCTGGACAGCGTGCCGTCGATCAACGCGCGCGCGGGCCGGACGTTCACGCTGCTGGAGTGGATGTTCACGCTGCTGTTCACGGCCGAGTACGTGATGCGGCTGCTGGTGGTGCGGCGGCCGCTGCGCTACGCGTTCAGCTTCTTCGGCATCATCGACTTCATCTCGATCATCCCGACCTGGGCCGCGTTCTTCGTGCCGGAACTGGCCTTCCTGATCGACGTGCGGCTGCTGCGGCTGCTGCGCGTGTTCCGGATCCTCAAGCTCACGGTCTATTTCGAGGAAGCCCAGATCCTGGCCATGGCGCTGTCCAACAGCCGCCGCAAGATCTTCGTGTTCCTGGGTACCGTGTTCATCATCACGATCATCCTCGGCACCATCATGTACGTGGTGGAAGGCCCGCAGCACGGCTTCACCAGCATCCCGGTGAGCATGTACTGGGCCATCGTCACGCTGACCACGACGGGCTTCGGGGACATCGTGCCGCGCACGCCCATCGGGCAGTTCATCACCTCGCTGACCATCCTGCTCGGCTACGGGATCATCGCCTTCCCGACCGGCATCGTCGGCGCGGAACTGGCGGCCAGCCTCATCCGGCGGCCGCTGACCACGCGCACGTGCGAGCACTGCCTGACCGAGGGGCACGAGCCCGACGCGGGCTTCTGCAAGCATTGCGGCACTGTCCTGCCGGCGTACCAGGTCGAGGACCGTGCCGGGCTGGACGAGCCCGGCGGCCCCGGCCGGGCGCCGCCAAACCGGCCCTGAGCCGCCCTCCAACAAAAAACGCCAAGGGTCCCCAAATGGAAGCCACACTCGACGCCTTTCGCGATGCCATCCGCCAGGCCGGCGACAGCCGCGCCCCGCTGCGCCTGCGCGGCGGCGGCAGCAAGGACTTCTACGGCCAGGCGCTGGTCGGCACCGTGCTCGACACGCGCCCGCACGCCGGCATCGTCGACTATGACCCGGCGGAGCTGGTGGTCACGGCGCGCTGCGGCACGCCGCTGGCCGAAATCGAGGCGGCGCTGGCCGAACGACGCCAGATGCTGGCCTTCGAGCCGCCGCATTTCGCCCCGTCCGGCACGGCCACGCTTGGCGGCGCCGTGGCGGCCGGGTTGTCCGGTCCGCGCCGGCAATCGGTGGGCGCGCTGCGTGATTTCGTGCTCGGTGTGCAGCTGATGGACGGGCGCGGCGAGGTGCTGCACTTCGGCGGGCAGGTCATGAAGAACGTGGCCGGCTATGACGTCTCGCGGCTGCTGACCGGCTCGCTCGGCACGCTCGGCCTGATCCTGGAGGTCTCGCTGAAGGTGCTGCCGATGCCGTTCGACGACGCCACGCTGCGTTTTGCGCTGCCGCAGGCCGAAGCCATCGAGCGCCTGAACCGCTGGGGCGGTCAGCCGCTGCCGATCGCGGCGTCGGCGTGGCAGGACGGCGTGCTCGACGTACGGCTCTCGGGCGCCACGGCGGCCGTGCGCGCCGCGTGCGAGAAGCTGGGCGGCGATCGCGTCGAGCCCGGCGAGGCACGCGCGCTCTGGGCCGCGCTGCGCGAACAGTCGCACCCCTTCTTCGCCCCGGCCCACGCCAAAGACCATGGCCGCGCGCTGTGGCGCATTGCCGTGCCGACCATCGCCCCGCCGCTGGACCTGCCCGGCGCGCAGCTTGTGGAATGGGGCGGCGGCCAGCGGTGGTGGCTGGCACCAGAAGGCGACCCGGCCTCGGTCTCGGCCGAATCGGTGCGCGCCATTGCCCAGGCCGCCGGCGGCCACGCCACGCTGTTCCGCAATGGCGACAAGGCGGTCGGCGTGTTCACGCCGCTGTCGGCCCCGCTGGCCGCCATCCACAAGCGGCTCAAGACCACCTTCGACCCCGCCGGCATCTTCAATCCGCAGCGCCTGTACACCGGCCTCTGAGCCGTCTACCGTCTACGCCCCCGAACCATGCAAACCACACTGGCCGAATTCCTGCGCAACACGCCCGAAGGCGAAGAAGCCAAGTCCATCGTCGGCAAGTGCGTGCACTGCGGTTTCTGCACCGCCACCTGCCCCACTTACCAGTTGCTCGGCGACGAGCTGGACGGCCCGCGCGGCCGCATCTATCTGATGAAGCAGATGCTTGAAGGCCAGCCCGTGACGGAAAGCACGCGGCTGCACCTGGACCGCTGCCTGACCTGCCGCAACTGCGAATCCACCTGCCCGTCCGGCGTGAAGTACGGGCGGCTGGTCGATATCGGACGGAAGGTGGTGGATGAGCGGCTCGAGGCCGCGGGTATCCACCGCCCCGCGAAGGAGCGGATGGCGCGCTGGCTGCTGCGCGAGGGGCTGACCCGGCCCAAGCTGTTCGGCCCGGCGCTGAAGCTCGGCCAGATGGTGCGCCCGATGCTGCCGGTGGCGCTGCGCAACAAGGTACCGGCCATCACCCCGCCCACCGGGCCGTGGCCGCGCACCACCCACACCCGCAAGATGCTGCTGCTGGACGGCTGCGTGCAGCCGGCGATGTCGCCCAATATCAACGTGGCCACCGCGCGCGTGCTGGACAAGCTCGGCGTGCAGCTGGTGGTGGCGAGCGAGGCCGGCTGCTGCGGCGCGATCCGCTTCCATACCGGCGACCACGACGGCGGGCTGGACAATATGCGCGCCAACATCGACGCCTGGTGGCCGTATATCGAATCCGGCGCGGAGGCCATCGTCATGACGGCCTCCGGCTGCGGCGTGATGGTGAAGGACTACGGCCACCTGCTGCGCCACGACCGCGCCTACGCGGAGCGGGCGGCACGGGTGTCGGCGATGACGCGCGACCTCTCCGAGATCCTGCCCGACTTCGCCGACGACCTGCACCGACTGGCCGGCGCCGTGCCGCGCGACGGCCGGCGCGTGGCCTGGCATCCGCCCTGTACGCTGCAGCACGGGCAGCAGATCCGGGGCAAGGTGGAGGCGCTGCTGACCGGACTGGGCATCGAGGTGCGGCTCTGCGCCGACAGCCACCTGTGCTGCGGCTCGGCGGGCACGTACTCGGTGTTGCAGCCGGAGCTGTCCTATCCGCTGCGCGACGACAAGCTCGCCAAGCTCCAGGCCACGGAGCCCGATGCCATCGTCTCGGCCAATATCGGCTGTATCACGCACCTGCAAAGCGGCACCGAGACGCCGGTGATGCACTGGGTGGAGCTGGTGGAGCGCATGGTCTGCGCCTGAACTGCGCGGGAGGGCGGCTCGGAGTACCATGTCGGCACATTTCGACCCTGATGCGCCCCCATGCTCCAGACGTTTGCCATCCTGCTGGTCTTCCAGACCGTGGGCGAGGTGATCAGCTACGCGCTGCGCCTGCCCGTGCCCGGTCCTGTGATCGGCATGCTCCTGCTGTTCGGCTGGCTGGTCTTCGACAACCGCCTGCTCCCTATCATCCAGAACACCACCAGCGAGCTGCTCAAGCACCTGTCGCTGCTGTTCGTGCCGGCCGGCGTTGGCATCATGGTCCACGCCAACCGGATTGGCGGTGAGTGGATGCCGATTGTCGTCGCGCTGGTCATCTCCACCTGGCTGGCGATCGTCGTGACCGCGCTGGTCACCCGGGCGCTGATGCGCAAGCCGGCACCGCCCCAGGCCGAAGCTGCCGAAGCGGCAGATAGCGGAGCGCAGCCATGATGTCGCCGCGTCTGAACGAGATCTGGGTCTACCTGGCGGCCAGCCCGCTGATCGGGCTCACCGCCACGCTGATCGCCTACGTCTTCGCCTTCCGGATCTACGAGCGCGCGCGGTACTCGCCGCTGGCCAACCCGGTGATGATCTCGGTGGCCATCCTCGTCACCGTGCTGACGGTGACCGGCACGCCGTACAAGACCTACTTCGACGGGGCGCAGTTCGTCCACTTCCTGCTCGGGCCGGCCACGGTGGCGCTGGCGGTGCCGCTCTACACCCAGTTGCCGAAGCTCCGCGCGCACGCCTTCCCGCTGCTTTGCGGGCTGGTGGCGGGGTCGCTGGTGGCGGTGGTGTCGGCGGTGGGCATCGGCTACGCGCTGGGGGCATCGCCCGAGGTGGTGCGCTCGCTGGCGCCCAAGTCGGTCACGATCCCGATCGCCATGGGGGTGTCCGAGAAGATCGGCGGCCTGCCCTCGCTGACCGCCGTGCTGGTGATGGCCACCGGCATCATCGGCGCGGTCAGCGCCACCGGCCTGCTCAATATGCTGCGCGTGCGGGACTACGTGATTCGTGGCTTCGCCACCGGCGTGGCGGCCCACGGCATCGGCACGGCGCGCGCGTTCCAGGTCAACCAGGAGGCGGGCGCCTTCGCCGCACTGGGCATGGGCCTGAACGGCGTGCTGACCGCCATCGTGGTGCCCGTGCTGGCGGCATGGATGCCCCACTGACCGGGGCACGTTCCCATGCCAGCCCTGCCACCCCTGACACCCCTGACACCCCTGACACCCTCCTGACAGTACGCTGTCAGGAGCCGGCAGGCATGATGCGCCCATCCGGCACCCCCGCCCCTCCATCCTTCCCCTCCCGCCCCTGCCAATGAGCCGCCCATGAGCCGCCGTGCCGACCGCCTCTTCCAGATCGTGCAGGTCCTGCGCGGCCGCCGGCTGACCACGGCGGCGTTGCTGGCGCAGCGGCTGGGCGTGTCCGAGCGCACGGTCTACCGTGACATCCAGGCGCTGTCTCTGTCGGGGGTGCCGGTGGAGGGCGAGGCCGGCATCGGCTACCGGCTGCGGCCGGACTACGACGTGCCGCCGCTGATGTTCACCGCGATGGAAGTGGAGGCGATGGTCGCCGGCCTGCGCCTGCTCAAGGCCTGGGGCGGCGGCGCGCTGGCCGCGGCGGCGGACCCGGCGCTCGAGAAGCTGATGGCCGCCCTGCCGCCCCCGCGCCGCGTGGCAGCGCAGCAGAGCCGGATCTTCGCGCCCGAGTACCTCAACCACCCGGCCGTGCGCGAGGCCTTCGACACCGTGCATGGCGCCATCGGCGCGCAACGGCTGCTGCGGCTCGACTATATCGATGCCCAGCAGCGCGTCACCGAGCGCGTGGTGCAGCCGCTGGGGCTGTTCTTCTGGGGTAATGTCTGGCTGCTGGCGGCATGGTGCACGGCGCGGTCCGACTATCGCAGCTTCCGGCTGGACCGCTGCCGCACCATCGAGATCCTCGACGAGCAATTCCACGAGACGCCGGACCGCTCGCTCAACGGCTTCCTGCGCGCGGTGCAGCCCGATATGCCGGGCTGACGTCGCTCAGGCCCCTCGGGCCCCTCAAACCCCTCAGGCCGCCGGGTCGCTCAGGAGTGTCTCGATGTCCGCGCGGATGTCCTCGGGCTTGGTCGTCGGCGCGTAGCGCTTGAAGACCGTGCCGTCGCGGCGCAGCAGGAACTTGGTGAAGTTCCACTTGATGCCCTGGGTGCCGAGCACGCCGGGCTTTTCCGAGGTCAGCCACTTGTAGAGCGGATGCGCGCCGGCGCCGTTGACCTCGATCTTCTCGAACATCGGAAACTTGACCTGGAAGCGCGTCTCGCAAAACTGGCCGATCTGCGCGGCGTCACCCGGCTCCTGCTTGCCGAACTGGTTGCAGGGGAAGCCGAGCACCGCCAGGCCGCGCGGCTCGTAGGCCTCGTGCAGCGCCTCCAGCCCGGCGTACTGGGGCGTGAACCCGCACTCGCTGGCCGTGTTGACGATCAGCAGCACCTTGCCGCGGAAATCGGCCAGCGGCACCGGCTGGCCGGACAGGGACTTCGCTTCGAACTGGTAGACGTTGCTCATGGCGGCTCCGGAGAATGCATTGCAGACAACCGCGAGCATACCGCGCCCGCCCGTCGTCCGATCAAATGACGTTCAGGTGCTCGGTGCCGGCGCCCAGGTCGGCGTCGCGGTGGCGGGCGCTGTGGAGCTTGATCATCAGGCGCAGGTCGTTCAGCGAGTCGGCGTTCTTGAGCGCGTCCTCGTAGGCGATCTTCTCTTCCTCGTACAGCTCGAACAGCGCCTGGTCGAAGGAGATCATGCCCTGCTCGCGGGACTTCTTGATGACTTCCTTGAGCTCGTGGATCTCGCCCTTGAAGATCAGGTCGGCCACCAGCGGCGTACCCACCATGATCTCCACGGCCGGCACACGGCCCTTGCGGCCGGCGCGCGGCAGCAGCCGCTGCGAGATCATCGCCTTGAGGTTCAGCGACAGGTCGATCAGCAGTTGCTGGCGCTTCTCCTCGGGGAAGAAGTTGATGATCCGGTCGATGGCCTGGTTGGCGTTGTTGGCGTGCAGCGTGGCCAGGCACAGGTGGCCCGTCTCGGCGTACTGCATCGCGTATTCCATGGTGTCGCGGTCGCGGATTTCGCCGATCAGGATCACGTCCGGCGCCTGGCGCAGCGTGTTCTTCAGCGCCACGTGCCACGACTCGGTGTCGATGCCGACCTCGCGCTGCGTGACGATGCAGTTCTGGTGCGCGTGCACGTACTCGATCGGGTCCTCGATCGTGATGATGTGGCCGTACGAGTGCGCGTTGCGGTGGTCGAGCATGGCCGCCAGCGAGGTGGACTTGCCCGAGCCCGTGGCGCCGGTCACGATCACCAGCCCGCGCTTGGCCATGACGATCTCATGCAGCGACGTGGGCAGGTCCAGGTCTTCCACCGACGGGATGCGCGTGTTGATCGTCCGCACCACCATGCCGGCCTTGCCCTGCTGGATGAAGGCCGAGACGCGGAAGCGCCCGGCGTTCGGCGCGGTGATGGCGAAGTTGCACTCGCGGCTTTCGTCGAATTCCTTGACCTGGCGCTCGTTCATGATCGAGCGGACCAGGCCCAGCGCCTGCGCCGGGTTGAGCGGCTGCTGCGAGACGGGCGTGATCTTGCCGTCCACCTTGATGGCCGGCGGGAATTCGGACGTGATGAACAGGTCCGAGCCGCGGTTGTTGACCATCAGCTCCAGCAGGTCGTTGATGTACTTCGCGGCGGATTCGCGGTCGAGCATGGCGTCGGCCTCCCCTTAGCCCATGAAGGCGTCGGGATTCTTGGCAATCGCCCGCGCGTCGTTGTAGTTGATCATGCCGCGCTTGATCAGATCGCTCAGGCACTGGTCAAGCGTCTGCATGCCCATGCCGCTCGAGGTCTGCATCATCGAATACATCTGCGCGATCTTGTTCTCGCGGATCAGGTGGCGGATGGCGGGCGTGGCGATCATGATCTCGTGCGCCGCGGTCCGGCCGTTGCCGTCGCGCGTCTTGAGCAGCGTCTGGGAGATCACGGCCTCGAGCGATTCCGACAGCATGGTCCGCACCATGTCCTTTTCCTCGGGGGGGAACACGTCCACCACCCGGTCGATGGTCTTGGCGGCGGAACTCGTGTGCAGCGTGGCGAAGACCAGGTGGCCGGTTTCGGCGGCGGTCAACGCCAGCCGGATGGTTTCCAGGTCACGCAATTCGCCCACCAGGATCACGTCCGGATCCTCACGCAGCGCCGAGCGCAGCGCGTTCGCGAACGAATGCGTGTGCGGGCCCAGTTCGCGCTGGTTGATCAGGCTTTTCTTGGAGTTGTGGACGAATTCGATCGGGTCTTCCACCGTGAGGATGTGACCCATGTCCTCGTCGTTGCGGTGATCGACCATGGCCGCCAGCGTGGTCGACTTGCCCGAGCCGGTCGGGCCGGTCACGAGCACGAGGCCGCGTGGCTTCATGCAGAGGTCCGCGAACACGGCCGGTGCATGGAGGTCATCGAGCGTCAGGACTTTCGACGGAATGGTCCGGAACACCGCGGCGGCGCCGCGCTGCGTGGTGTAGGCATTGACCCGGAACCGTGACAGGCCGGCAATCTCGAACGAGAAGTCGACCTCGAGGCGTTCTTCGTAGCTCTTGCGCTGAACGTCGCTCATGATGTCGTACACCATGGCGTGGACGTCCTTGTGGCCCATGGCCGCCACGTTGATCCGACGCATATCCCCGTGAATACGCACCATCGGCGGCATGTCTGCCGAGAGGTGGAGATCGGATGCCTTGTTCTTGACCGCAAAAGCCAATAGCTGCGCGATGTCCATCTATAATGACCCCACCCTAATATACGACTTGTTGTTGTGTACTTCTTTGGTATGTCCGCTGGATTATGTCTGTAATCGCCGCCAACTTGCAAGCCGTGCTAAATGACATCGCGGCGGCTGCACAACAAGCCGGCAGGGACCCGTCCGGGGTCACCCTGCTGGCCGTCTCCAAGACCGTCGCGCCGGCCATTGTGCGGGCGGCTTTCCAGGCCGGGCAGGCCGCTTTCGGGGAAAACTACGTCCAGGAGGGCCTCGACAAGATCGCCGCCCTGGCCGACCTGCGCGACCGGATTACCTGGCATTTCATCGGTCCGCTGCAAAGTAACAAGACCCGGCCGGTGGCCGAGCATTTCGACTGGGTCCACGCCATCGACCGGCTGAAGATCGCCGAGCGGCTGTCGGCCCAGCGGCCGGCGGGCATGGCGCCGCTCCAGGTCTGCATCCAGGTCAATATCAGCGACGAGGCCAGCAAGAGCGGCGTGGCGCCGGCGGAGGTGCTGCCGCTGGCGCAGGCCATCGCCGCCCTGCCGAACCTGCGGCTGCGCGGGCTGATGGCAATTCCGGCGCCGGCGGACGACCCCGACGCGCAGCGCCGGCCGTTCGCGGCGCTGCGCGGGTTGCTTGATCAACTGCGGCAATCCGGGCTACACGTAGACACGCTCTCGATGGGCATGTCCGCGGACATGGGCGCGGCCATCGCCGAGGGCGCCACACTGGTGCGCATCGGCACCGCGATTTTCGGCGCGCGCGCCTGACGGCGCCCGCCACCCCCACCCACAAGAACGCCGGGCGACACGCATCGACCCGGCAACATCGGAAAAGACAAGGAAAGACATGCTCGATACGCTCACCTTCGGCTTCCTCGGCGGCGGCAACATGGCGTCCGCCCTGATCGGCGGCCTGGTGGCCCGCGGCGTGCCCGCGCGCGCCATTTGCGTCATCGATCCGTCGGACGATGCGCGCCAGCGGCTGGAACGGACGCTCGGCGTACGGACCCAGGCCGCGCCGGACGCCCGGTTCGGCGCCAGCCACGTCATCGTGCTGGCCGTCAAGCCGCAGCAGTTCCGCGACGCCGTGGCACCGCTCGTGCCCCATCTGGCGGCGGGCCAGGGCAACCTGATCATCAGCGTGGCGGCCGGCATCCGGCTCCAGGACATGGGCCGCTGGCTGAACACGTCGCGCCTGGTGCGGGCGATGCCGAACACGCCGGCGCTGGCTGGCATGGGCATGACCGGCCTGGCCGCCGCGCCGGGCCTGAGCGGAGCGGACCGCGCCATCGCCACGGCCGTGGCGCAAGCCGTGGGCCAGTGCGTCTGGGTCGATGACGACAACCAGATCGACGCCGTGACGGCCCTCTCGGGCAGCGGCCCGGCCTACGTGTTCTATTTCATCGAAGCCATGGAGCGCGCGGCGAAGGAAATGGGCCTGACCGCCGAACAGGGCCGCCAGCTGGGCGTGGAGACCTTCCGGGGCGCGGCCGCGCTGGCCGCCGGGTCGCCGGAGCCGGTGTCCCTGCTACGCGAGCGCGTGACGTCCAAGGGCGGCACGACCTACGCGGCGCTGACGTCGATGGACGCGGACAAGATGCAGGACGCCTTCGTCCGCGCCATGCACGCGGCGGCGGCCCGGGGCCGCGAGATGGGCGCCGAATTCGGCAAGGACTAAGCGGAAAGGACTGAGCGGCAAGGACTGAGAAACGTCCGGGCGGGCCTTGGGACGGCCGCCTACTTCAGCCAGTAGGCGATTGCCGTGCCCGCGAACACTACCCCGCCCAGCCAGTTGTTGTGCCGGAACGCCGCGAAGCACTTCATGCGGTCGCGGTCGCGGATCAGCGTGTAGTGGTAGCCGGCCAGCCCGGCCGCCCCCACCAGCCCGGCGTAGTACGGCCAGCCCAGTCCCAGCAGCGCGCCAGCCCAGGCCATCAGGCCCAGGAAGCCGGCGTAGCAGAGCATGATCGCCGCCACGTCGAAGCGGCCGAAGGTAATCGCCGAGGTCTTGATGCCGATCAGCAGGTCGTCGTCACGGTCGACCATCGCATAGGCGGTGTCGTAGGCCACGGACCAGAAGACGTTGGCCAGCAGCATCAGCCACGCCACGGGGGGAACCTGCCCCTGCACCGCCGCGAACGCCATCGGAATCCCAAACCCGAAGGCAATGCCGAGGTAGGCCTGCGGAATCGCGAAGAACCGCTTGAAGAACGGATAGGTACCGGCCACCACGGCCGCCACCACGGCCAGCGCCTTGGTCAGCCCGTTCAGCGGCAGGATCAGCGCGAACGCCGCCAGCGCCAGCACGGCGGCCACCACCAATGCCTCCCAGCCGGCGATGTAGCCGGCGGTCAGCGGCCGCTCCCTGGTGCGCTTCACGTGCTTGTCGAAGTCGCGGTCGGCCCAGTCGTTCATGGCGCAGCCCGAGGAGCGCATCAGGAACGTGCCGACGAAGAAAATCCAGAAAATGCCCCAGGCGGGCGGGCCCTCGGCGGCCATCCACAGCGCCCACAGCGTGGGCCACAGCAGCAGCAAGGTGCCGATGGGCTTGTCGATCCGCACCAGCCGCGCGTAGAGCGCGAGGCGGCCGGGACGGCGGGGGTGCGGCGGGGCGGCGGAATGTTCGGACATGGGGACTGCGTTCACTTCTGGCGAGACAAAACAAAAAACGCGTCGCGGCGTGGAAAGCCGTGACGCGTTGTGCGCGGGTCAGACAGACTCAGGCCAGCATCGCGCGCAGCATCCACGCGGTCTTTTCGTGCGTCTGCATGCGCTGGGTCAGCAGGTCAGCCGAGGGCTCGTCGCCCGCCGCATCGATGGCCGGGAACAGCGAGCGCGCAGTGCGCACCACGGCTTCCTGGCCTTCCACCAGCTTGCGGATCATCTCGGTCGCGTCGGGCACGCCTTCTTCCTCGGCGATCGACGACAGCTTCGCGTACTCCTTGTACGTGCCCGGTGCCGGGTAGCCCAGCGCGCGGATCCGCTCGGCGATGGCGTCCACGGCCAGTGCCAGCTCGGTGTACTGCGTCTCGAACATCGTATGCAGCGTGTTGAACATCGGCCCCGTCACATTCCAGTGGAAGTTGTGGGTCTTGAGGTAGAGGGTGTAGGTGTCCGCCAGCAACTTGGACAGGCCTTCCGCGATCTTCTTGCGGTCCTTGTCGGACATGCCGATGTTCACGCTCATCTCATTTTTCTTTGCCATGGTCGTTCAGCTCCGTTTGTCGCCACGAGGAATCCAAGCCCACACCATTTGCACGGTTGGGGGCAGTCGGCGGTCATTATCGCATCAGGTTTATGTGCCGAGGAAGGCAAAACCCTGTGCCGCGTGGAAGAACATCGCCATCGCGCCCAGCGCCACGATGGCCATGCCGATCTCCTTGCGCACCAGCTTGCGGCGCAGGCGGCTGCCTTCCTCGTTGCGCGGACCCTCGTCGGCAGCCGCGCGCAGTTGCCGGAATTCGGTCACGAACAGGTCGAGCATCGTCATGGTGGTTCTCCGCTTCAGTCGGTGGATACCCCGCAGGCGGGGTGTCGATGGCTGAAGTATAGGAAAATCTATCGAACTTCACATTCGATAATTTCAACCTATGAAATAGCGAACGGCTATGTGGATGCGGCGCGAACAAAAACGGCAGGGATCGCCCCTGCCGTTTTTTGTCGATATCGATGTCGATGTCGTGAGAATCCGCTCAGGCGGCGACTGCTTCCACGGACGCCGCGTCGCCAATCCGGCTCACGCCGGCCAAGTCGCACGCCGCCACGGCATTGGCCAGCGCCTCCATGGCGGGCAGGCGCGTGAAGCTCTTGCGCCACGCCAGCACCACGCGGCGATCCGGCACCGGATCGGCGAACGGCACGTAGGCCAGCATGTCGTTGCGCGGCTTCAGGTCCGGCACCGAGGTGCGCGGCAGCACGGTAATGCCCACGCCGCTGGCCACCATATGGCGAATCGTCTCAAGCGACGACCCTTCGAAGGTCTTCTGGATGCCGTCGGCCGCCTGCGAGAAGCGCGACAGCTCCGGGCACACACCCAGCACGTGGTCGCGGAAGCAGTGCCCGCTGCCCAGCAGCAGCATGGTCTGCTGCTTGAGTTCGTCCGGATCGACGCTGCGCTGCTCGGCCAGCTGATGACCGCGCGGCACGGCCACCACGAAGGGCTCGTCGTACAGCGGACGCACGGTCAGGCCCGAATCCGGGAACGGCTCGGCCATGATCGCGCAGTCGATCTCGCCCTGCTTGAGCAGCTCGATCAGCTTGTTCGTATAGTTTTCCTGCAGCATCAGCGGCATCTGCGGCACCGTGCCGATCATCTGCTTGACCAGCATCGGCAACAGGTACGGCCCGATCGTATAGATCACGCCCACGCGCAGCGGCCCGGCCAGCGGGTCCTTGCCCTGCTTGGCGATCTCGCGGATGGCCATGGTCTGCTCCAGCACGCGCTGGGCCTGGGCCACGATCTGCTCGCCAATGGCCGTCACCGACACCTCGGAGGTGCCGCGCTCGAAGATTTGCACGGTCAGCTCGTCTTCCAGCTTCTTGATGGCCACCGACAGCGTCGGCTGCGAAACGAAGCACGCCTCGGCCGCCCGGCCGAAATGGCGCTCGCGCGCCACGGCGACGATGTACTTGAGTTCGGTGAGCGTCATGACTTATCAGGTTCGGTTAGGCGATAGATTTTAACTTCGATTGCGCCGTCTGTCAGATCGGCAAAGCAATGTATCGTCTTAGGCACATATAAGACCTGTCTCACGCGCGTCACGCCTTCAAAAAGTGCTCCCGGCCACCCAGCCAGCGCAAAAGATGCGCCTCCACGGCTTCGGGAAAGCGCGCCAGCATCAGTTCGGCGGCTTCCTGGGCATAGTCCACCAGCCAGGCATCGGTGTTGAGGTCGGCAAAGCGCAGCATGGCTTCGCCGGACTGGCGCGCGCCCAGGAATTCGCCGGGACCGCGGATCTGGAGGTCGCGCCGGGCGATTTCGAAGCCATCGGTGGTCTCGCGCATCGTGGCCAGCCGCTCGCGCGCCGTGGGCGAGAGCGGCGCCTGGTACATCAGCAGGCACACCGATTCCGCGCTGCCCCGCCCCACGCGCCCGCGCAACTGGTGCAGCTGGGCCAGGCCGAAGCGCTCGGCATGCTCGATCACCATCAGCGAGGCGTTCGGCACGTCCACCCCTACCTCGATCACCGTGGTGGCCACCAGCACCTGGAGCCGGTTGGCGCTGAAATCGCCCATGACCGCGGCCTTCTCGGCGGGCGGCAGGCGGCCGTGGACCAGCCCCACGCGCAGGTCCGGCAGCGCGGCGACCAGCGTTTCATAGGTCTCGACCGCGGTCTGGAGCTGGAGCGCCTCCGATTCCTCGATCAGCGGGCAAACCCAGTAGGCCTGGCGGCCTTCGGCGGCGGCGTGGTGCACGCGCTCGATCACCTCGTCGCGCCGCGCGTCGTTGACGAGCCGGGTCACGATCGGCGTGCGGCCCGGCGGCAGTTCGTCGATCACGGACACGTCGAGGTCGGCATAGTAGGTCATGGCCAGCGTGCGCGGGATCGGCGTGGCCGACATCATCAGTTGATGCGGAACCTTGTCCGGCGCGGCTTTCGTCTCCGCCTCCCCGGCCTTGCCGCGCAGCGCCAGCCGCTGCGCCACGCCGAAGCGGTGCTGTTCATCGACCACGGACAGCCCGAGCCGCGCAAAGCGCACGGTGTCCTGGATCAGCGCATGGGTGCCGATGACCAGCTGCGCCTCGCCCGATTCCACACGGGCGGCGGCCTCGCGCTTCTCCTTCGCCTTGAGGCTGCCGGCCAACCAGACCACGGGCACGCCCAGCGGCTCCAGCCACGCGGAAAGCTTGCGGAAGTGTTGCTCGGCGAGGATTTCGGTGGGTGCCATCAGCGCGGCCTGGTAGCCGGCGTCGATGGCCTGGCAGGCCGCCAGCGCGGCCACGATGGTCTTGCCGCTGCCGACGTCGCCCTGGAGCAGCCGGTGCATCGGGTGGGGGCGCGTCATGTCGGCGGCGATCTCCTCCACCACGCGCTGCTGCGCCCCGGTCAACCGGAACGGCAGCGCGGCCAGGAATCTGGTGAGCAGGCCGTCCGCGCGACGCGGCATCGACGGCGCGTTCTTCTCGCGCCGCGCGGCCTGCGAGCGCCGCAGCGAAATCTGCTGGGCCAGCAATTCGTCGAACTTGATCCGCTGCCAGGCCGGGTGCGAACGGTCCGCCAGCGCGGCCTCGCTTTCCTGTGGCGGCGGGTTGTGCAGCAGGCGCAGGCAATCGGCCAGCGGCGCCAGCTTCAGTTGGGCGAGCGGGCCCTGGAGCACGGCCTGCGGCAGGGTCTCCGGCATCGGCGTGCGGGACATCGCCCCGCCAATCGCCTTGCGCAGATAGGCTTGCGAGATGCCGGCCGTGGCCGGGTAGACCGGCGTCAGGCGGTCTGGGAGCGCCTCGCCGGGCACCACGGGGCGCACCTGCGGGTGGACCATCTCGGCGCCGAAGAAGCCCCCTCGGACCTCGCCGCGCACGCGCAGACGCACGCCTTCGGCCATCTGCTTGGTCTGGCTGCCATAGAAATTGAGAAAACGGAGCGTCAGCTCGCCGGTGTCGTCGGCGATCTTGACCACCAGCTGGCGGCGCGGCCGGAAGGTAACCTCGTTCGAGATGACCTCGCCCTCCACCTGCGCGGCCAGGCCCATGCCGGCGCGCCGAATGGCCTCGCCGATGGTTTCCAGCGCGGTCTCGTCCTCGTAGCGCATGGGCAGGTGCAGCACGAGGTCCACCGGACGGCGCAGACCCAGCTTGGCCAGGCGGGCCACGGCGGACGACGGCTTGGCCGGCGCGGCCGGCTTGCCCTTGGGGGCGCGCCCGAGAGACGTGTCGTTGGAGCCGCTGGGTTCGCTGGGTTCGCTATCGTCGCGACGGTCGAGGGAGTCGGTGGCGGTGCCTGGCATCAGCGCGGGAATATGGGCGGTAAACGGGGGACTGGCCGATGCGCGGACGTCCCAAGCCTTACAATGTCGGATTCGCCGATTGTACCCATGCCTGTGACGACGCCCTAACCCGGTGCCGCCACCCGCTTGCCGTGCCCGCTATTCTGAAGCAATGTTGACGCTATCCGACTTCGATTTTCCCCTGCCGCCCGAGCTGATCGCGCAGTCCGCCCTGCCCGACCGCAGCGCCAGCCGCCTGCTCGTGGTGGAGCGGACCGCGCCGGAAGACCGTGCCGACGCCGTGCGCTTGGTCGACCGCGCGTTCTGCGACATCCTGGACTACCTAGGCCCCAATGACCTGCTGGTCTTCAACGACACCCGCGTGATCAAGGCGCGCTTCTTCGGCCAGAAGCCGAGCGGCGGCCGGGTGGAGGTGCTGGTGGAGCGCGTGGTCGATAGCCACACGGTGCTGGCGCAGGTGCGCGCCTCGAAGACGCCCGCCGAGGGCAGTCAACTGCACTTGGCCGACGATGCCTTCGCCGTAACGGTGGGGCCGCGCGTCGACCAGTTCTTCACGCTGCGCTTTCCCGAGCCGGCGCTGGACCTGATCGAGCAATATGGCCGGCTGCCGTTGCCGCCCTACATCACGCACGATCCCGACGCCTACGACGAGACCCGCTACCAGACCGTGTATGCCCGCAACCCGGGCGCCGTGGCCGCGCCAACGGCCGGGCTCCATTTCGACGACGCGCTGTTCGCGCGGCTCGATGCAAAGGGCGTGCGCCGCGCGTTCCTGACGCTGCACGTGGGCGCCGGCACGTTCCAGCCGGTGCGGACGGAGAACCTCGCCGAGCACAAGATGCACGCGGAGTGGTATGCCATCTCGCCCGAACTGGCCGATGCCGTGCGCGAGACCCGCGCGCGCGGCGGCCGGGTGATTGCGGTGGGCACCACTTCGCTGCGCGCGCTCGAATCCGCCGCGGCGGCGGACGGCACGCTGGCCGCCCACAGCGGCGACACCGACATCTTCATCACGCCGGGGTATCGCTTCCGGCTGGTCGATGCCCTGATCACCAACTTCCACCTGCCCAAGTCCACGCTGCTGATGCTGGTCTCGGCGCTGGCCGGCGTGGAGGCCATCCGCGCCACCTACCGCCACGCCGTGGAGCAACGCTATCGCTTCTTCAGCTACGGCGACGCCATGCTGCTAACCCGCCTGGACTGACCTGAGACCCGCCAAATGCTCGATTTCGAACTGCTGACCACCGATGGCAACGCCCGCCGCGGCCGCGTCACCCTGAACCATGGCGTCGTGGAGACGCCCATCTTCATGCCCGTGGGCACCTATGGCTCGGTCAAGGCGATGTCGCCGCTCGAACTGAACGAGATCGGCGCGCAGATCATCCTCGGCAACACCTTCCACCTGTGGCTGCGCCCCGGGCTGGACGTGGTGGAGGCGCACGAGGGCCTGCACCGCTTTGTCGGCTGGGACAAGCCGATCCTGACCGATTCGGGCGGCTTTCAGGTCTTTTCGCTCGGAGAACTGCGCAAGATCACCGAAGATGGCGTCACGTTCGCGTCGCCGGTGAATGGCGACAAGCTGTTCCTGTCGCCCGAGATCTCGATGCAGATCCAGCGCACGCTGAACTCGGACATCGTCATGCAGTTCGACGAGTGCACGCCTTATGAGATCGATGGCCGCCCCGCCACGCACGACGAGGCCGCCCGCTCGATGCGCATGAGCCTGCGCTGGGCCAAGCGCTCGCGCGACGAATTCGAGCGCCTGACCAACCCGAACGCGCTGTTCGGCATCGTCCAGGGCGGCATGTTCGAAGACCTGCGCGACGAGTCGCTGGCCGGGCTGTCCGAACTGGACTTCCACGGCTACGCCATCGGCGGGCTGTCCGTGGGCGAGCCCAAGGAAGACATGATGCGCGTGCTGGAGCACGTGGGCCCGCGCCTGCCGGCCAACAAGCCGCACTACCTGATGGGCGTGGGCACGCCGGAAGACCTGGTGGCCGGCGTGGCCTCGGGCGTGGACATGTTCGATTGCGTGATGCCGACCCGCAACGCCCGCAACGGCTGGCTGTTCACGCGCTTTGGCGATGTGAAGATCCGCAACGCGGCCCACCGCAACGATCCCCGCCCGCTGGACGAGACCTGCGGCTGCTACACCTGCCGCAACTTCTCGCGCGCCTATCTGCACCACCTGCACCGCGTGGGCGAAATCCTCGGTGCGCGCCTGAACACCATCCACAACCTCTATTACTACCTGGAACTGATGCGCGAGATGCGCACGGCCATCGAGGAGCATCGCTTCGAGCCGTTCCGGCGCCAGTTCGCCGAGCACCGCGCGCGCGGAACCAAGTAGGCACCGCTTGAGAATGTTCTGAAAACCAGACAACCGAATGAACTTCGGGCGATGGAATGGTCGAATGGTGGCGGGTGTCTGCAACGTCTGAAAAAGGACCTGCAAATCACCCCGAACAAACCCGCAATTCGAACCTAGAATGCTCTGGCGGGACAAACACGGGTGATAGAATGCCCGATTCCCTGATAGACCTTTGTGACGGAGAAGTAACGTGCTGATTTCGAACGCTTTTGCCCAGACTGCCAGCGCCGGTGGCGCGGCGAGTGGCCTGATGAGCTTCCTGCCCATCATCCTGATGTTTGCGGTACTGTGGTTCATCATGATCCGCCCGCAAATGAGGCGCCAGAAGGAAGCGAAGGCGATGATGGAAGCGCTGGCCAAGAATGACGAAGTCGTCACCGCCGGCGGCATCCTGGGCCGCGTAGTCAAGGTCAACGAGCAATACGTGGTGCTGGAAATCTCCGAAGGCACCGAAGTCACCGTGCAGAAGAATGCAGTGACCACGGTGCTGCCGAAGGGCTCGCTGAAGTCGCTCTGACCGGGCCCGCCGGGCGCCACGCATGCGGCGCCTGAACCCGCCTGATTTTCCCGGCATGTTCGTCAGTACGGCTGTTCATCTTGCCGTGCGCATGCCCCAGCAGCCGCCTGCACCAGCCCGCGGGTCCGCACCGGACCCGGCCAGGGCTGCCAGGCGGCTGTTTGCCAACCGGTCCGGCCGGATCGGCGCGCCCCCAGCGCGCCCGTCGGCCACGCCAACCGCAATGACTGGCCAGAGATGAATCGTTATCCGCTTTGGAAGTACATCGTGATCCTGGTGGCCCTGGCCATCGGCATCATCTACACCCTGCCGAACTTCTTCGGCGAGGCCCCGGCCGTGCAGGTCTCGTCCGCCAAGGCCACCGTCAAGGTCGACCTGTCCATGCAGAAGCGCGTGGAAGAGGTGCTGGCGCAGAGCCAGCTCCAGCCTGACGGCGTGTTCTTCGACGTGTCCGGCCAGTCCGGCTCGGTCAAGGCGCGCTTCCGCACCACCGACGACCAGCTCAAGGCCAAGGATGCGCTGAGCCGGGCGCTGAACCCGGACGCAGCCGACCCCACCTACGTGGTGGCGCTGAATCTGCTGTCCGGTTCGCCGCGCTGGCTGACCGCGATGCATGCGCTGCCGATGTACCTGGGCCTGGATTTGCGCGGTGGCGTGCACTTCCTGCTCCAGGTGGACATGAAGGGCGCGGTGGACAAGAAGCTGGACAGCCTGTCCGGCGACGCCCGCACCCTGCTCCGTGACAAGAACATCCGCCATGGCGGCATCGACCGCGACGGCGACCGCCTGATCGTGCGCTTGGGCAGTGCCGCCGACGGCGACCGCGCGCGCAGCGTGCTGGTCGAAAGCCTGCGCGAACTGTCGTTCACGATGGACGGTAACAACGTGGTCGGCACGTTCACGGACGCGGCCCGCAAGGCCGTGCAGGACGCCGCCGTCAAGCAGAACATCACCACGCTGCACAACCGCGTGAACGAACTCGGCGTGGCCGAGCCGGTGATCCAGCAACAGGGCGCGGACCGCATCGTGGTGCAGTTGCCCGGCGTGCAGGACACCGCCAAGGCCAAGGACATCATCGGCCGCACGGCCACGCTGGAGGCCCGCCTGGCCGACAACGACGCGCCGCGCAACCCGCGTGCGGGCGACCCGGTGCCGTTCGGCAGCGAGCTGTTCACCCAGGGCAACGGCGCGCCGGTGATTCTCAAGAAGCAGGTGATCTTCACCGGCGACCGCATCGAGTCCGCCTCGGCCGGCTTCGACCAGAACCAGCGCCCGTCCGTCAACATCAAGCTCGACGCCCAGGGCGGCCGCGTGCTGCGCGACGTGTCGCGCGAGAACATCGGCAAGCCGATGGGCATCGTGCTGTTCGAGAAGGGCAAGGGTGAAGTACTGACCGTGGCGACGATCCAGTCGGAACTGGGTTCGAGCTTCCAGATCACCGGCTCGTACTCGACCGAGGCAGCCAATGACCTGGCGCTGCTGCTACGCGCCGGCTCGCTGGCGGCTCCGATGGAAATCATCGAGGAACGCACGATCGGCCCGTCGCTGGGCGCGGACAACATCCAGAAGGGCTTCGACTCGGTGGCCTACGGCTTCGGCGCCATCGCCGTGTTCATGGTGCTGTACTACATGCTGTTCGGCGTGTTCTCGGTGGCCGCACTGGGCGTGAACCTGCTGCTGCTGATTGCCGTGCTGTCGATGCTGCAGGCCACGCTGACGCTGCCGGGCATCGCGGCTATCGCACTGGTGCTGGGCATGGCCATCGACGCCAACGTGCTGATCAACGAGCGTATCCGCGAGGAACTGCGCTCGGGGGCCTCGCCGCAAATGGCCATCGCGGTCGGTTTCGACCGCGCGTGGGCCACCATCCTGGACTCCAACGTGACCACCCTGATCGCCGGCCTCGCGCTGCTGGCCTTCGGTTCGGGCCCGGTGCGCGGCTTTGCGGTGGTGCACTGCCTGGGCATCCTGACCTCGATGTTCTCGGCGGTGTTCTTCAACCGCGGCCTGGTCAACCTCTGGTACGGCCGCAAGAAGAAGCTCCAGAGCGTGGCCATCGGCCAGATCTGGAAGCCGGACACCGAAACGCCGGTCGCCAAGTAAGCACGGACACATCAGGACAACATCATGGAATTTTTCCGCATCAAGCGCGACATTCCGTTCATGAAGCACGCGTTGGTCTTCAACGTGATTTCCTTCCTGACGTTTGCCGCAGCTGTCTTCTTCCTCTGGCAGAAGGGCCTGCACCTGTCGATCGAGTTCACCGGCGGCACGGTGATGGAGGTGACCTACTCGCAGGCGGCCGACCTTGAGAAGATTCGCGGCCAGGTCGGCAAGCTTGGCTACACCGACGTGCAGGTGCAGAACTTCGGCACCTCGCGCGACATCATGATCCGCCTGCCGCTGCAGAAGGGTCCGGATGGCAAGACGGTGACCTCGGCCCAGCAGAGCGAGCAGGTAATGGGCGCGCTGCAGGCTGCCACGCCGGACGTGAAGCTCCAGCGCGTGGAGTTCGTCGGTCCGCAGGTGGGCAAGGAACTGGCAACGGACGGCCTGCTGGCGCTGCTGTGCGTGGTGGCCGGCATCGTGATCTACCTGTCGTTCCGCTTCGAGTGGAAGTTCGCGGTGGCGGGCATCATCGCCAACCTGCACGACATCGTGATCATCCTGGGCTTCTTCGCGTTCTTCCAGTGGGAATTCTCGCTGTCGGTGCTCGCGGCGGTGCTGGCGGTGCTCGGCTACTCGGTCAACGAGTCGGTCGTGATCTTCGACCGGATTCGCGAGAATTTCCGCAAATACCGCAAGATGAGCACGCACGAGGTCATCGACAACGCGATTACCAGCACGATGTCGCGGACCATCATCACGCACGGCTCGACCGAAATGATGGTGCTGTCGATGTTCTTCTTCGGCGGCCCGACGCTCCATTACTTCGCGCTGGCCCTGACGGTGGGTATCCTGTTCGGTATCTATTCGTCGGTATTCGTGGCTGCGGCGCTGGCGATGTGGCTGGGCGTGAAGCGCGAGGACCTGATCAAGGGCGAGAAGAAGCCCGGCGATACCAACGACCGCAACGACCCGAACTTCGGCGCGCAGGCCTGACGGCTGGCACGCTGGAAACGAAATAGGCGCCCTCGGGCGCCTTTTTCTTTGCCATGGCGGGACTCAGTCCGACAGCTGCTCGATCCACACCGCGAGGCGGTCCGAGGCGAAGGTCTCGGTCCGCACGCCGGCACGTGCCGAGATGGCATCGCCCTCGCGTTGCAGCCGCAGCGCGCCACCCGCCTCCTCGATCCATAGCAGAACGGCCAGCCAGTCGGCGTGCCCGGCCGAAACCGCCTCGCCCACCGGGTTGCCGACGAACTCGCCGAGCGCCGCCGGGGCGAGCCAGGTCACGGTATCGCCGTCGCGTCGCACGGCGCCGTCGCCCAGCGTTTCGGCGAGGACGGCCACTGCGTCGGCGGCGCCCTTCCCGGTCAGTCGGCCTCGCAATTCGGCGAGCCGCGTGCCCACAGCGTGGCCGAACGTGCCGCTGCGCTGGCTTTCCGCGCCAACCAGGTCGGCGTAGTCCAGCCGCTGCCAGTCAGGCTCCGCGTTGCGCGCGCCAGCCAGCGAGGTGCCGGCCAGGTAGGTTTCCACCGGCTGGAAGCGGCCGGGGCCAATCAGGCTCGCGCACAGCGCCTGCACCATGCCGACGCGCGTGGCCACGGTCTGCTTTTGCAGCACTGACAGCTTCTCGCGCAGCAACTGGTCACGCTCCTTGCGCAGCCCGGCCAGCTCCAGCGCCTGCTTCAGTTCCATGCGCAGCGCGGTGATATCCCACGGCTTCTTGATATAGCGGTGGATCTGGCCCTGGTTCACCGCTTCCACGGTCTGGTCCAGCTCCGAATAGGCCGTGGTCAGGATGCGCACGATATGCGGGTAGCGCTCGCGCGCGTAGCGCAGCAGTTCATTGCCATACTCGCCCGGCATGCGCTGGTCCGAGACCAGCACGGCGAGGCTGCCGGCATGGGCGTCGAGCAGGGCCTTGCCCTCCTCCACCGAGCCGCCGGTCACCACCGGGGCCAGCTGGCCAATGGCGCGCTGGAAGTACTTGACGGCCGTGGCCTCGTCATCGACGAACAGAATCGCCGGGGGTGCCTGCGTAGTATTCAGTTCGCTCATCGATCACTCCTGTGCATACGATTCTTGAAATTTGGGAAGTCGAGGGTAACGGTGGTGCCGGCCCCGGTTGCCGACGCAATGCGGATGCCGCCGCCGAATGACTGCATCACGCGGTTGCAGAAGATCATGCCCATGCCGCTGCCGCCGGCCGCCGCGTGCGTCGTGACCGGGTCCACGAGCAGCCGGTCCATCACTTCCGGGGGAATGCCCGGGCCATTGTCGGCAATACGGATCTCGGGGCGCTCGCCGGCCACCACCACGAAGCGCAGCGCCGGCGTGGGCACGTCGCCCAGCGCCCGCAGCGCGTTGCTCATGACAGACGACAGCACCAGCGCCACGCAATTTGGCAGCGTTGGCACCGGGAAATCGCCATGCAGCTCAACTTGCACCCAGTCACGTTGGTTATCGGCAAAAGGATAGGTATCCAGTAGCGACGCCACCAGCGCGCCCGCGCTGACCTCCTGCCCGACACCGGGCTTGGGCGCCACCGTGCCCGCGCTACTGCGCACGGACTGCAGGAACGACGACAGCACCGCCAGGCAATACTGGGCGTTGTCATGCATCGCGCCGGCCGCATGGCCGATCTCGGCGTTGCGCTGCGGGCTGTACTCGCCTGCCACGCGCGAGCCAATGCCACGCGCGAAGTTGGCGATGGCCGCCAGCGGGGTGTTTAGTTCGTGGGCCAGGAACGCCAGCGTCTCGTCGATGGCCATCAGGCGCTGCTGACGGACCGCACGCTCCCGGTGCCGCTCGCCAGCCAGCCGCAGCACGTCGCGAATCTCGGCCACAGCCAGCGGCTTTTCCAGGATGCGGAAGACCTCGCCGCTGTTCACGGTCTTCAGCAGCATGTCCTTGTCGGCGTAGGCCGTCACGAGCAGGCGCACGATATGCGGGTATTCCTGCGACACTTGGCGCAGCAAATCGCCGCCATCGCGCCCCGGCATGCGGAAATCGGTCACCAGAATCGAAATCTGTGCATGATGCGCGTGCAGCACCGCCATGGCGCCATCGGCGCTCGTGGCCGACAGCACCTCGTATTCGTTGCCGACCGCCCGCGCGAAGTACTTGCACGCCATCTCCTCGTCATCGACGTAGAGGACGGTCGGGCGCGGCTGGCTGGTATCGCTCATCGCCCCCTCACTCCGCACGCGGCAGGTCGAAGCTGAACGCGGCCCACTGGCCCAGTTCGCTCTCGGCAAACAGCACGCCGCCGTGGCGCTCGATGACCGCGTAGCTGATCGACAGCCCGAGGCCCAAACCCTGGCCCACCTCGCGCGTGGTGAAGAATGGCTCGAACACCCGCGCAAGGTGCTCCGGCGCAATGCCAGGCCCGTTGTCGCGCACATTCACGTGCAGGCGGCCGTCGGCCCACTTCACCGTGGTGTGGATGGCCGGCTGCTGCGTGCCGGCCTTGCGCATGGCCAGCGCGGCGTTCGAGAACAGGTTGATCAGCACGCCGATAATTGCCGCTTCGTCGCCCATCACGAGCGTATCGTCGGGCAATTCGCGCGTTACCTTCACGCCGCGCAGCTCGTGCGCGGTCAGCCGGACCGATGAGTCCAGTGCCTTCTCGAACAGGAACGGGGTGCCCTCTACCTCGGCCCCCGGCTTGCGGTAAGCGAATGTCTTCAGGTCGGAGACGATATGCTGGATGCGCTGCATGCCCTGCTTGGCATCGACCAGGCACTCCTGGAGCCCCGGCTCGTTCTTGGTGACCGGTTCCTCCATGGCCACCTCGATTGCCATCAGGCAGAAGTTCACAGGATTGTTGACTTCGTGCAGCAAACCCGCCGCCAGCGTACCGATGGCGGCCATCTTCTCCTGCTGGAGCATCTGGCCCTTGATATCGACCAGCTTGCGGTTGATGACCTCGAGTTCGGTGTTCTTGTCCGCCACTTCGGCCTTCAGGCGGAACAGCATGAAGCGCGCCCGTTCATTAAAGAACGTGTACACGCCACTGGCCGCCGCGGCAAACAGCAGGAACAGCGAATTGACGATGAAGGTGCCCATCGGCTCGACACCGCCCGAGTGCAGCAGGCAGGCTGCCGCATAGAGCAGGTACGAGAGCACGCCGAAGACAAGGTTCTGCCAGAGCCCGAACGGCAGCGCGATACCGGACGCGAAGATCGCCAGGTTCAGGCCCACGTAGTACGGCGACTCCACGCCCTCGGTCTGCGAGATCATCCACGCAATCATGATCTGCGGCAGCAGCAGCCACGACATCGTCAGCCACGGCGCGAAGCGGCGGCCGGCGTTGCTGTAGAGCGCCACGATCACCCCGGCGATCAGCAGCGACACCACGATCCGCGCCACGGCGAACGGCAGTTGCTTGTCCGGATACTGGCCGTAATCGAGCCCTACGCCCAGCAGCACCAGCACGATGGCCGTGTAGGCGCCGCCCCGGCTGAACGCCAGGCGAAAGTCGGCCAACTCGGACTGGTAGCCGGCGTACAGCTCGTTGCCACGCGCCGCCGGGGCAGACGGCGCCACCTCGGCGTCACTGGATAGCGGCTTCGGCGAAGACATTGACGCCGGTTTCATCGACATAGAGTCGGTGGGCATTCGAGTTCTCCGGCAGCAGCGAGGCCATGCCGGCCTCGTCGCGATAGATCAGGTACCACTCCAGCAGGTGCTCCATCCCGAACTTCTCGGGGTTGTCGGAGTGGACGTTGGTAACCAGCAGATGGCCGCCCGGGCGCGTGCGCGAGGCGAAATAGGTCAGCAGCCGCGAGCAGACCTTGTCCGACAGGTAGTCGAACAGCCCGGCGCAGTACACGGCGTCGAATGTGCGCGTGGTGGGGTCGTCGGGCGAGATCCGGCGCTTGAGCAGGTCATGCACCGACTGGTGGACCATTTCGACGGACACCTTGTGCCCGGCCGAAGCCGCCGAGCGCTCGATGGAATTGCGCGTGTACGCGAGTGTTTCCTCGCTGAAATCCACGAGCTGGAACGACAGCAATTCCGGATTCGGGTACTCGCGCACGAAGCGCTGGATCTCGAACGCCGGCCCGCAGCCCACGTTCAGCACGCGGAACGGCCGGCCTTCGGCACGCGCGCGCTCGGCCTGGCGAGTCAGGTAATCGACCAGCAGGTCGATCCGGTTGCGGTGCGCGGTGGCCACCGCCGCCTTCAGGAACGCCGTGTTGACGATCTGGAAGTACGTGGTCGGCCCCTGCTGCGGGTCGCTCAGGATCTGGTTGACCATCTCGTAGTCGCCGGCATAGCCAAGCGGCTTCGTAAACGTCCGATAGACGAACGGCGCACGCAGCAGCAGCGGGTGCAGGGCCGCCTGGGCATAGGTACGGTGCACGGGGGCGATCTCGGGGTCCACCTGCTGGGCCTCGCCCTCGAGCCAGTCCAGGTACACCTTGACCTTGCCCATCAGCGGCGAGGCCAGTTCGTAGAACACGTCCTCGCGCAGCCGCCCCTCGGTCTTGGGCAGCGACTCGGTCAGGTCCACCTGCTCGACCCAGCGCGACACCTCCGAGAGGTACGCGCGCATCTCGTTGACCACGATCTGGTAGTCGCGGCGGATATTGAAACGGGTGTCCCAGTCCTGCACGAACAGCTCGGCCTCCCGCGCGACCGATTTCGGTGCGTCGTTGACGTCGGTCAGCTCGCGCCATTCGTCGATCAATGTCAGGGAGACCACGGCGGTCAGGCCGGTATTCACCAGGCTCATGACCACGGCCTTGCCGAGGTAGGCGTTCTTCGCCCCCATCCGCACGCTCAGCTCACTGAGCACCTCGCTGACCTGAACGATCGAATAGGGATTGTAGATTTCCATCACCAGCGACTTGCGCTGGAGATTGATGATCGTGCCCCGCACCTGCTCGCCCTGCGAGTTGCGGAAGCTAACTACCGGATCGATTTGCGTTTTGGAGTACACGGTATCGCGCCAGGGAAATCCAGGGAACGCTGTGGGCCGGGGCGCCCAAAGGGGCCGGCCGGGTACAGCTCAGGCAAGAAGCTTGCGGCGGGGGTACCGGAATCAGGGAATGCAGCCAATACTCATAACGATGCGCGTGACCGGTTATGGGGCAGACGCACGCCGGGAGTGGCAGGCGCGGCGCCCCCGAGGGTGGGACTGCGGCGAGCCATTGTACTGTGGCTGCCGGAAACCATACAACAATGCTTCCGCGCCATGAAGAGGGGTATCGGCAGGAACGAAAAAAGGGCCGGCGTGTTGCCGGCCCTTCCCGTTTTGTAACAAACGCCTGACTTAGTCGGCCTTGACGGCTTCCACCTGGATCGCCAGCTTGACGTCCTGCTTGAAACCGTACTTCGCGCCGTAGTCGATGCCGAAGTCCGCGCGATTGAACTGGCCCACGGCATCGGCACCGCATGCCTCGCGCTTGAGCATCGGGTGCTCCATGCACTTGAACTGGCGAATTTCCAGCTTTACCGGCTTCGACACGCCGCGCAGCGTCAGCACGCCATCCACCTCGGTCGGCACGTCGCCCTTGAACTTCGAGAACTTGCCCTTGTAGGTGGCTTCCGGGAAGGCCTGCACGTCGAACATGTCCGGGCCCTTGGCGTGCTCATTCAGCTTGGCGTTGCCGAAGTCGATCGACGACGGGTCGATCTTGATCTCGACCGTGCCGGCCTTGGCCGCGCGGTCCAGCGTGACCACGCCGGTCGACTTGTCGAACTTGCCGCGCCAGTTGGACAGGCCGCCCATGTGGTCGGCCTCGAAGCTCGGGTAGGTGTGGGTCGGGTCCACGTTGTAGGTCACGGCGTTGGCCATGGCGGCGCCGGCGGCCAACGTGGCGGAGGCAGCGGCAACGGCCGCGAACAGGGTGCGCATCTTCATGTCTGGGTCTCCCGTCAAAAGGTTGGAGAGGAAAGTCGAAATTCAGCGAAAAATCGGTGGGCGGGCACGCGGCCTGCTTCAGCCCTTCTTCGCCGGGGTCACGATATGGAACTTGATCTGCACGTCGTCGGCCACCACGGAAGTGTCCTTCCATTCGCCGTCGCCGATATTGAACACGGTGCGCTTGATCGGCAGCACACCGTCGAACACCTGCCCTGCCGCGTCCTGCTTGTAGGTGGCAGGCACCACCACGTCCAGGGTCTTGCCCTTGATGGTCAGCTTGCCGGCCACATCGTACTTCCCGGCTGCACCGGCCTTGATGGCGGTGGACTGGAACACGGCCTTGGGAAATTTTGCGGCGTCGAACCAATCCTTGCCCTTGACCTCCTTGGTGGTCTCGGCATCGCCGATCTCGAAGCTCGACACGTCGATTTCCACCTTGGCGGACGACGTGGCCAGCTTGGCCGGGTCGAAATCGACCGTGGCGTCGAACTTCTTGAACTTGCCTTCCATCGGCACGCCGATCTGCCGCGCCGTGGCGGTGACGGTGCTCTTGGCCGTGTCGATCTGCGCCCAGGCCAGGTTGGCGGCCAGGCCGGCCGTGGCCAGCGCGGCGGCTACGACGATGGCGCCGGGACGGGTCATGCGTTTCATCGGTGCACTCCTCTCAGGAAAATACGATGTCATTCAGCGCAGGAACGGAATCATCCGGGCAAGCGTGCCGTCGCGGTCGATCACCTGGTGCTTGATGGCGGCGGCTGCGTGCAGCAGCACGATGCCCGCCATCAGGTAGTTGAGCCAGGCGTGGACGGCCTGCAGGATCGGCTTGAGCGTGGTATTGGCCTCGATCAGCACCGGCATCTTCCAGAGGCCCAGGTAGACCACGGGCACGCCGGCAGAGAGGCTGTAGAAATAGCCGGTCAGCGGCACCACGAGGATCAGCAGGTAGAGCAGATGGTGCGCCGCGGCGGCGGCGCGGGCCTGCCAGGCCGGCGTGCCGGCTGCCACAGGCGGCGCGGCGTGGGTGGCGCGCCACAGCACGCGCAGCACGGCCACGGCAAAGATCGTCACGCCGAGCCATTTGTGCCACGAGAAAAGCTTGAGCTTGGTTGGCGTCAGGCCAGGAATGCCGGTCATGTACAGGCCCAGCCCGAACGCCGCGAAAATGCCGAACGCGATCAGCCAGTGCAGGCCGATGGCGGTCGCCGTGTAGCCATTGGCACCCTTGCCGCCGCGACTGTGCGCGACGCTGTGCACCCCGTATGAAGTCATGTTTGTGAATCCCTTCGATTTTTCTTTTTGCGATCGTCCGGGCCGGGCGATTCGCCAGCGGGGGCTTGTGTCGCCCTATCCTGCTGGCAGGAATTCTCGCATTATTGGCATTCGTCCGGGTGCTGTGAGATGCGGAACTTCATGAAGTCGTTCAAATGATTTGATGTGACGCATTGTCGCAGGGGCAAAAAAAGGGCCGGCGCAATGCCAGCCCTTCTTCCACATCGCTCCAGACCCTTACGGGTCCCCGGCGTCGTCAGATCTTGTTCGCCAGTTCCACGGCCTTGCCGATGTAGCTGGCCGGCGTCATGTCCAGCAGCAATTGCTTGGCATCGTCCGGAATCGCCAGGCCCGACACGAAGGTCTGCAGCGCCTCGCGCGAGATGCCCTTGCCGCGCGTCAGCTCCTTGAGCTGCTCGTACGGGTTCGGCACGCCAAAGCGGCGCATCACGGTCTGCACCGGCTCGGCCAGCACTTCCCAGCAGTTGTCGAGGTCTTCGTTCAGGCGTTCCGGATTGGTTTCCAGCTTGCCCAGGCCGCGCAGGCAGGCCTCGTAGGCCAGCAGGCTGTAGCCGAAGGCCACGCCCATGTTGCGCAGCACGGTGGAGTCCGTCAGGTCACGCTGCCAGCGCGAAACCGGCAGTTTTTCCGAGAGGTGGCGCAGCACCGCGTTGGCCAGGCCGAGGTTGCCTTCCGAGTTCTCGAAGTCGATCGGGTTGACCTTGTGCGGCATCGTCGACGAGCCGATCTCGCCAGCCTTGGTCCGCTGCTTGAAGTAGCCCAGCGAGATATAGCCCCACACGTCGCGGTTCAGGTCCAGCAGGATCGTGTTGGCGCGCGCGATAGCGTCGAACAGCTCGGCCATGTAGTCGTGCGGCTCGATCTGGATGGTATACGGGTTGAAACTCAGGCCCAGGCGCGACTCGATCACCTGCTTCGAGAACGCTTCCCAGTCGAACGTCGGGTAGGCCGACAGGTGGGCGTTGTAGTTACCCACCGCGCCATTCATCTTGCCGAGCAGTTCCACGCGCTGGATGCGCTCGATGGCGCGCGCCAGGCGGGCGGCCACGTTGGCCATTTCCTTGCCCAGCGTGGTCGGGCTGGCCGGCTGGCCGTGCGTGCGCGACAGCATCGGCTGGGTGGCATTGGCGCGTGCCAGTTCCACCAGGCGGGCCTGCACGCGCTGGAGCGTGGGCACCAGCACGCCGTCACGGGCGCCCTTGAGCATCATGCCGTGCGAGGTGTTGTTGATGTCTTCCGAGGTGCAGGCGAAATGGATGAACTCGCTCGCGGCCTCCAGCTCGGCGTTGCCCTTGACCTGCTCCTTGAGCCAGTACTCCACGGCCTTGACGTCGTGGTTGGTCACAGCCTCGATGTCCTTGATGCGGGCGGCGTCGGCTTCGGTGAAGTTCTCCACCAGCGCCTGCAGCTTCGCCTCGGAATCGGCCGAGAACTTCGGCACGTCGGGCAGGCCGGCCTGGGCCAGGGCGATCAGCCAGTTGACCTCGACCTTCACGCGGTTGCGCATGAAGGCCGCCTCGGAGAGCCACTCGCGCAGCGCGTCGGCCTTGGCGGCATAACGGCCATCGATGGGAGACAGTGCGGTGAGCGGCGAAAGGGATGGGGTGGACATGCTGGCAACCGGGAGAAAGAGGGGAAGACGGGGTTCCGCGGGGGCGCGGTAACCATGCGAAGACTGGCGAGGCGGGCGGCTTCAAGCGACCGATGCGCCGCACGGGGCGAGCCGCCGGGCGCGCCATCGGACCTGCCACCGGCACGCCACAAAGGGCTGGCCGGCATCGCGCAACGCGGGATTTTACCATCGCCCACCGCACCTGTGCGGTGCGCCATGGGTCAGGCGACACGGAGCGTGCGAAGCGCCGCATTGACACGGCATGCGCGGGCCGGCGCGGGTATACTCGCGCTCGCCAATCCAGTAGCCTGTTATGAAGTCCATCGACATGCCGCCCGCCAGGGCGCCATGGCAGCCACAGAGCGCCGATGCACTTCATAACAAGCTCAAGGGGAGAACATGAAGCTGTATGCGTCCCACACCAGCCCGTACGCGCGCAAGGTGCGCGTGGTGCTGGCGGAAAAGAAGGTCGACTACCAGATGATCGAGGAGAACGTCTGGTCGCCCGAAACCACCATCGGCCAGTTCAACCCGCTCGGCAAGGTGCCCTGCCTGGTCATGGAGGACGGTGGCGCGGTCTTCGATTCGCGCGTGATCGCCGAATACGCCGATACGCTGTCGCCGGTTGGCCGCCTGATTCCGCAGGGCAGCCGCGAGCGGCTCGAGGTGCGCTGCTGGGAAGCCCTGGCCGATGGCCTGCTCGACGCCGCGCTGCTGGTACGCCTGGAAACCACCCAGCGCGAGGCAGGCCAGCGCAGCGAGTCATGGGTCCAGCGCCAGCGGACCAAGATCGACGCCGCACTGGCCGCGATGGCCTCGGGCCTGGGCGAGCGCCCGTGGTGCACCGGCATCCATTTCACCCTGGCCGACGTGGCCGTGGGCTGCGCCCTGGCCTACCTGGACTTCCGTTTCCCGAACATCGGCTGGCGCGAGCAATACCCGAACCTCGTCGCGTTCCAGGAAAAGATCGAGAAGCGCCAGTCGTTCATCGACACCGCCCTGCCCTCGGCAGGTTGAGCGCAGGCTCAGCGGGCTGGCGCCAGAGCGCCAGCCGTCGGTTTCACTGGATGATGCCGCCGCCCAGGCAGACGTCGCCGTCGTAGAGCACGGCGGACTGGCCCGGCGTCACCGCCCATTGCGCCTCGGCGAAGGCCAGCTTCAGCACGTCGCCATTGGCCGCTTCTACCCGGCATGCCGCATCGCTCTGGCGATAGCGCGTCTTGGCCGCCATCTCGGCGCCGGCTGCAGGTGGCTCACCCGCCACCCAGGACAGGTCAGCCGCTTCCAGCACCGGCGTCAGCAGCCACGGATGGTCGTGCCCCTGCACCACGTACAGCGTGTTGCTGGCCATGTCCTTGCGCGCCACGTACCAGGCATCGCCGCTGCCTTCGCGGCTGCCGCCCAGGCCAATGCCCTTGCGCTGGCCCAGCGTATAGAACGCCAGTCCGATGTGCTCCCCCACCACTTTGCCCTCGGGCGTCTTCATCGGCCCCGGCTTGGTCGGCAGGTAGCGATTGAGGAAGTCGCGGAACGGCCGCTCGCCGATAAAGCAGATCCCGGTCGAATCCTTCTTCTTCGCGTTCGGCAGGCCGATCTCGGCGGCGATCTCGCGCACGCGCGTCTTCGGCATCTCGCCCAGCGGGAACAGCGTGCGCGACAGCTGCGCCTGGTTCAGCCGATGCAGGAAGTAGCTCTGGTCCTTGGTGTGGTCGAACGCCTTGAGCAGCTCGAAGCGCCCGTTGTCCGCCTGCCGCACGCGCGCATAGTGGCCCGTGGCGATGGTGTCGGCGCCCAGCGACATCGCGTGGTCCAGAAACGCCTTGAACTTGATCTCGGCATTGCAGAGCACGTCCGGGTTGGGCGTGCGGCCGGCCGAGTACTCGCGCAGGAAATCGGCGAACACGCGGTCCTTGTATTCGGCGGCGAAGTTCACCGCCTCCACGTCCACGCCGATCAGGTCGGCCACGGACACCACGTCGAGCCAGTCCTCGCGCGTGGAGCAGTATTCGCTGTCGTCATCGTCCTCCCAGTTCTTCATGAACAGGCCGATGACCTCGTACCCCTGCTGCTTGAGCAGCCACGCGGTGACCGACGAATCGACCCCGCCCGACATGCCCACGACCACCCGCTTGCCGCTCACGATGCGTCTCCCGTGGTGGTCGCCACGCTCGTGGGATGCGTATAAAGCACATCCAGCGCGAAGCGCTTGCCGGCGAGGTAGTCGTCCACACAGGCCATCAGCAGCGGGGTGCGATGGCGCTCGGGGCAGGCGCGCAGCTCCTCGGCCGTCATCCACAGCGTGCGGATGATGCCGGTATCGAGCTGGCGGCCCTCATCGAGCGTGCCAAGGTCGCCGGTGAAGGCGAAGCGGATATAGGTGGTGTCGCCCTGGTCGCGCGACGACAGGCCCCGGCTCATATAGCAGCCGAGCAGCGCGCGCGGCTCGAAGGTGTGGGCGGTTTCCTCGAGGGTCTCGCGCACGACGGCGCGGATCAGGCTTTCGCCCGCTTCCAGGTGGCCGGCCGGCTGGTTCAGCCGCAGGCCGTCGCGCGTTTCCTCTTCAACCAGCAGGAAGCGGCCGCCGCGTTCGATGACAGCGGCAACCGTGACGCTGGCGTTCCATTCACGTGACATGATGCACATTTTTTAAGCAATCCGGCATTTTACCGGTTGCTGTCGGAATGTGCATGGGTGAAGGCGGAAAGGTCGGGAGGGCAGCGGGCGGCAGCAGCGCCATGGTGGCTTCCAGCCGCGCCGTCAGCGCGCGCGTGGCCGGCGTGAGCGGCTGGCGCACCTCGGCGCGGGCCAGGCCTGCCAGCGCCAGCGCGGCCTTGACCGGCGCGGGGTTCGGCTCGGCGAACATCAGGTCGATCAGCGGCGAGAGCTGGCGGAACAGCGCGCGCGCCGCTTCGTCGCGGCCGGTGCGGGCCAGTTGCAGCAGCCGGACGAACAGGTCCGGGCGGATATGGGCGGCGGCCGGCACCACGCCCGCACCGCCGGCCAGCAGGTGGTCGAGCATGGCGGCATCCTCGCCGCAGAACACGCGCAGGGCATCCTGCCCGACCAGCGCGCGCAGCCCGGCGCGGTCGCATTCCTTGATCGCCACGACCTGCGGATGGTCGGCCAGCCGCAGCGCCAGCGCGGGCGAGATTGTGGAGCCGGTGCGCTTCGGCACGTTGTAGAGCATCAGCGGGCGCGCCGTCTGGCTGGCCACGCGGCGCACGTGCCAGGCGATGCCCTCGTCCGACACGCGCAGGTAGTACGGCGGAGGAACCAGGTAGCCGGCCAGGTCGAAACGATCGAGCGTGCGCACCTGCTCGCAGACCGAGCGCGTATCCACGCCGCCCACGCCTGCCATCACAGGCATGCTGCCCTGCGCCACCTCGAGCACGGCCGCGGTGACCATCAGCCGTTCCGCTTCGGTCAGCAGGCCGCCCTCGCCCGTGGTGCCGAGCACGATCAGGCCGTCCACGCCGGCGCCGGCATAGTGCGCGGCCAGCTGCTGGGCGGCGCGCAGGTCGGGCGCGCCGTGGCGCAACGGCGTGACCAGCGGCAGCCACAGGCCATCGCCAATGACCGGGTCAGTGTGCGGCATGATCGCTCCCCAGCATCGTCGTGACGCCGAACTCGGCCGCCGGCAGCGCGCTCATGATGGCGTGCATGGCGGCATCGCGGCCGGCGCGTTCCACTTCCACATGGAGCGTGGTTTCCCCGTGCCGATGGTCCACCTCCACCACATACACACGGGCGAGCTTGCCGATGGCCCGGTGCAGCGTCTGGCGCAGCATGAAGACCTGCGCCGAGGCCACCGCCAGGCGCAGGCGAATCCAGTGGCCATCGCTGGCGGCGGAGGCTGGCAGGGCGTCACGCCCGGCGCGGCGCCGCGGGACGGTGGCAAAGGCAACGGCGAGGCTCGAGGACTGTCGCGACTGTCGCATTACGCTTGAATCCGCGCGGGGCGGATCGTCTGTGGAACATGGCTCCATGCTAGGGAGCGGCGTCTCAAATTGATGCAGCAATCGCGGCGCCCGGTATCAACAACGCATCAACGCCGCGTCGTCGAGCCGGTCAGAACGTCTTCGTGATGGACGCGAGCGCCGTCGCCTTGCCCATGTAGCGGCCGTGCGAATTCGTATAAATGCCACGCTTGGCGTTGGTGTCGAGGTAGGCCACGGCCACGCTCAGGCCCTTGCCAAAGTCCTTGGTCACGCCGATTTTCCAGTCGGTATACGAGGCATCGCTGAGGTTCTTCACGCCCTGGTAGCCCACGTGCGCGTTGACCGTCAGGTCCCATACGTTGAGCGGCACGTTGGCCGTGAGGTCGATGTAGTAGCTGTTCTTGCTGTCGGCAAACCCGAACAGGTTGGTCAGCGCGTGCGAGTATTTGAGGAACACGGGACCGTAGCCGATGCCGGCGTAGACCTCCGTGGTGTAGGGACGCGTGAAGCCACTCGGATAATCGCCAGGGTAGTAGTACTCGAGCACGCCGAGGTCATAGTTGAATTCGGCGTCGGCCAGCTTGAACGTGTTGCGGAAGCCGCCGTAGAAATCCATCTCCACCGGGGCGGAGACTTCCGCGTTGCTGTCCGAAAGCCAGCTGATGTTCGAGTTCCAGTTGCCGAGGTAGAGGCCGCTCGCGTGGGTGTAGTCGAATCCGCCCTGGATGGCCGGGCGACGGTTGGTCTGCATCAGGCCCCGGTAGCGGTATTCGCTGGCCAGCGTGACATTGGCGGTGAAGGTGTGCGGCGAGGCGTCCGCCTCCTGGGCGAGCGCGGTGGCGCACGGGGCGGCAAGGAGGACGAGAGCGGTAAGGCGGGTAGCGATCATGGATGCTGGATGCGTAACGGGTGTTTGGAGGCGCCCTTCCCAAAAAGGGGGAAAGCGGCGTACCCGTCACGATACGGAGCGGCGCATCAAATCGGCATCAAGATTCGACCCCGCAGCAACATGTTCGAATCAAGAGGGAATCCAGCCTGCATAAAACGAGTCGTTTCATGCGCCGCAAAAATGAGTCGTGGCGACCGCACAAATCGCCGACCATGCGGTCACCACCGAACGTAAGTTTCGGGTAAGCTGCGCAAAAATTGGTGCGCCGCGCCGCGGTGGACCAACGGGCCAGGACGTCTGCCCGCCCAATCAGATACGACGCCAGCTAAAGGAGAAATTGACGATGCATATCGGCATCCCGCAGGAAACGCGGGCAGGCGAGGCACGCGTCGCCGCCACCCCGGAGACCGTCAAGAAGTACGTTGCCCAAGGGCATCAGGTCACGGTGCAGGCTGGCGCAGGCGTACGCGCCAGCATTCCCGACGCGGCGTTCGAAGCCGCTGGCGCGCGCATCGGCACAGCTGCCGATGCCTTCGGCGCCGAGCTGGTGCTGAAGGTGCGTGCACCGGACGACGCCGAGCGCGCCCAGATCAAGCCGGGCGCCGTGCTGGTAGGCATGCTCAATCCCTTCGATATCGAGAACAACGCGCGCATGGCCAGTGCGGCCATCACCGCGTTCGCGCTCGAAGCCGCACCGCGCACCACGCGCGCGCAGAGCATGGACGTGCTGTCTTCGCAGGCCAACATCGCCGGCTACAAGGCCGTGCTGGTGGCCGCGCACCACTACCAGCGCTTTATGCCGATGCTGATGACGGCCGCCGGCACGGTGAAGGCCGCGCGCGTGCTGATCCTCGGCGCTGGCGTGGCCGGTCTCCAGGCGATTGCCACCGCCAAGCGGCTGGGCGCCGTGATCGAGGCCTCGGATGTGCGCCCCGCCGTTAAAGAGCAGATCGAGTCACTTGGCGCCAAATTCCTCGACGTGCCGTTCGAGACCGACGAGGAGCGCGAGATCGCCCAGGGCGTGGGCGGCTACGCCCGTCCCATGCCGGCAGACTGGATGCGCCGTCAGGCCGAACTGGTGCACCAGCGCGCCACGCAGGCCGACATCGTCATCACCACTGCGCTGATTCCGGGCCGCAAGGCCCCCGTGCTGCTGCAGGAAGACACCGTCAAGCAGATGAAGCCCGGCTCGGTGGTGGTCGACCTGGCCGCCGCCCAGGGCGGCAACTGCCCGCTTACCGTGGCCGACGAGGTCGTGGAACGCCACGGCGTGGTCCTGATCGGCTACACCAACCTGGCCGGCATGGTTGCCGCGGACGCCTCCGCGCTCTACGCGCGCAATGTGCTCGACTTCCTCAAGCTGATCGTCGACAAGGACGCGCGCTACACGCTCAACCTCGAAGACGACATCGTCGCCGCCTGCCTGATGTGCAAGGACGGCCAGCTCGTCAGGCAGGCCGCCTAGATTCCCAACCGGTGCCGCCACGCCAGGACACACCGGCGGGCGGCCCACCCAGCCTCAACCAAGGACGTATCACCCATGCAACGCAACATGCTCCGCGCCAAGCTCCACCGTGTCACCGTGACGCAGGCGGACCTCCACTACGAGGGATCGTGCGGCATCGACGAGAATCTTCTCGAAGCTGCCGACATGAAGGAGTTCGAAAAGATCGAGCTGTACAACGTACAGAACGGCGAGCGCTTCTCCACGTACATCATCAAGGGTGCACGCGGCAGCGGCGAGATCTCGCTGAACGGCGCCGCCGCGCGCCGCGCGCACCTGGGCGACCAACTGATCATCTGCACCTACGCACCGATGAGCGACGAGGAAGTGAAGACCTACAAGCCGAAGGTCATCCTCGTGGACGAGAAGAACCGCATCAAGGAAATCAAGAAGATCGACTGATCTTTCTGGATGTTTTCCGATAGCCGCGTCCGGGGCGAGCCGCCCGGCGCGGCGGCGGTGCCGGCCCTGCAGTCCCACATCGATGCGAAGCACGAAGAATTCGAAAGCAACGAGGAGAAGTCGATGGAGATGGTGAACCACACGGTGATCAACCTGATCATCTTTGTGCTGGCAATCTACGTGGGATACCACGTGGTCTGGACAGTGACGCCGGCCCTGCACACCCCGCTGATGGCCGTGACCAATGCAATCTCGGCCATCATCATCGTCGGCGCCATGCTGGCGGCCGGCCTCACGGAAGGCGGCGTGGGCCGCATCATGGGCACGCTGGCGGTGGCGCTGGCGGCGGTCAACGTGTTCGGCGGCTTCCTCGTGACCCAGCGCATGCTGGAGATGTTCAAGAAGAAGGAACCGAAGAAGCTGGCTGGCAAGGAGGGGGCACAATGACCGGACTCGTCAGCATGAACCTCGTCACGCTGCTGTACCTCGTGGCGTCGGTCTGCTTCATCCAGGCACTCAAGGGCCTGTCGCACCCCGCTTCGGCGCGCAAGGGCAACACCTTCGGCATGATCGGCATGGCCATTGCCGTGGTGACCACGCTGGCGCTGATCGTCAAGCTCAAGGAGGAGTTCCTGGCGGCGGGTACGGCCCAGTCGTCGGTCGGCACGGGCCTGGCACTGATCTTCGGTGCGCTGGTCGTGGGCGGCGGCATCGGCGCCTACGTGGCGCGCAAGGTCGAGATGACCAAGATGCCGGAACTGGTGGCGGCGATGCACTCGCTGATCGGTCTCGCGGCGGTGTTCATCGCCGTGGCCGCGGTGGCGGAGCCGGCTGCGTTCGGCATCGCGCCGGCCGGCTCGCACCTGATTCCCACCGGCAACCGGATCGAACTGTTCATCGGCTGCTTCGTGGGCGCCATCACGTTCTCGGGCTCGGTGATCGCCTTCGGCAAGCTGGCGGGGCGCTACAAGTTCCGGCTGTTCCAGGGCGCCCCGGTGGTGTTCCCGGGCCAGCACTGGCTGAACCTGCTGCTGGCCGTGGCGATGTTCGGCTTCGGCATCATCTTCTTCCTGTCGCAGGCGTGGCTGCCGTTCCTGATCATGCTGGCGCTGGCCTTCGTGCTGGGCGTGCTGATCATCATCCCGATCGGCGGCGCGGACATGCCGGTGGTGGTGTCGATGCTGAACTCGTACTCGGGCTGGGCGGCGGCGGGCATCGGCTTCTCGCTGAACAACCCGATGCTGATCATTGCCGGCTCGCTGGTCGGCTCGTCCGGTGCCATCCTCTCGTACATCATGTGCAAGGCGATGAACCGCTCGTTCTTCAACGTGATCCTGGGCGGCTTCGGTGGCGACGCGGCGGCAGCCGGCGCGGCCGGCGCGCAGGCCCAGCGCAACGTGAAGTCCGGCTCGGCGGACGACGCCGCGTTCCTGATGGGCAACGCCGAAACCGTGATCATCGTGCCCGGCTACGGCCTGGCGGTGGCCCGTGCTCAGCATGCACTTAAAGAATTGACCGAAAAGCTGCACGACAAGGGCGTGATCGTAAAGTATGCGATCCACCCCGTGGCGGGCCGCATGCCGGGCCATATGAACGTGCTGCTGGCCGAGGCCGAGGTGCCGTACGACCAGGTCTTCGAGATGGAGGACATCAACAGCGAGTTCGGGCAGGCCGACGTGGTGCTGGTGCTGGGCGCCAACGACGTGGTCAACCCGGCCGCCAAGACCGATCCGAAGTCGCCCATCGCCGGCATGCCGATCCTGGAGGCGTACAAGGCCAAGACCATCATCGTGAACAAGCGCTCGATGGCCGCCGGCTACGCGGGCCTGGACAACGAACTGTTCTATATGGACAAGACCATGATGGTGTTTGGCGATGCCAAGAAGGTGGTCGAGGACATGTTCAAGGCTGTGGAATGACGCCGGGCGCCGCGGAACGCCAATCTGAATGGGAATCGGAATCCGACTGACAATCAGGCCGGAACCTCTGGTGATTAAAGCGGCGTGAAGACCTGAAATCAACGAAATCGAAGACATGCGGCCGGCAACCAACGCCGGCCGTTTGCTTTTGGCCTCCTTTGGTGCGGCAACATTGCGTGGGCCCATCCGCGCGCTATACTGGCTTGCCACGGCCCCCAACCCTCGCTCTTCATTCGCTGCCGGCCGCAGCCCAGATCGCACCATGACATTCAGCCCGCATGACAGGAACCTGTCGGTCTTCCATCACCCCGTCCTGACGGTGCTGGTGGACGACAGCAAATCGTTTATCGACAGCCTGGCATTCCAGATGGACGCGTCGCGCGCCGTGGTGAGCTTCACCGACCCGCGCGAGGCCCTGACATGGATCCGCGAAGCCTATGCCACCCGGCATCCGGCCTTCCTGCCCGTGCGCGTGACCCATGACGACCTGACCTTCCTGAGCGAGCGGCGCACCGTGCAGCTCGACGTGGACCGCATTCATCGCCAGATCCACGACATCCATCGTTTCATGCAGCCCGGGGTGATCGTGGTGGACTACTCGATGCCGCAGATGGATGGCCTCGAGTTCTGCCAGGCGCTGCAGGACCTGCCGTGCAAGACCATCCTGCTGACTGGCACCGCCGACGAGAGCATCGCGGTGCAGGGCTTCAACCATGGGCTGATCGACCGCTACGTAAAGAAGCACGATCCGAACATGGTGGCGCGGCTCGACCAGGAAATCGACGCCCTCCAGCAGCAATATTTCGCCTCGATCTCGCGCACGCTGCGCGACCTGCTCACGCGGCACTCGTACGCGTTCCTGTCCGATCCGGTGATGGCCGACCGCGTGCGCCAGACCGCCGCGCGCTATGGCTTCGTCGAGTACTACCTGTATCCGAATCCGGTGGGCATCCTGCTGCTGACGGCGCAGGGACATGCCACGCTGATGGTGATCGAGACGCGCGCCGGGCTGATGAGCCAGGTGGAGTCGGCCGAAGCCTACGAGGCGCCGGCCACGCTGATCGAAGGGCTGCGCGAAGGCCGCATCGTGCCATTCTTCTGGCCCGGCAACGGCATGTACACGCCGGCCTGTGCCGATTGGGAGCAATACTGCCTGCCCGCCGAGCGGTGCGAAGGGCGCGAGGAGTATTTCTACGCGCTGTTCGACCTGCCGCGCCACCTGCTCCAGGAGCCGGTGGTGAGCCTGCAGGGCTTCCTGAGCGATTTCGCCCGCAACCCCGAAGCGCTGACGGGGCGGGACAAGCAGGCATAAGCCTGCCCGAGCCGCATCCCGCTTATTCCTTCGGCGCTTCCCCGCCTTCCTTGCGGTTGCCGCCGCGCACCATGTCGAAGCGGAACAGCCGGCATTCGATATTGCCGTTGTAGAGCGGCGTGCGGCGCGATTCCTTGAGCCGCAGGCGCTTCGGGATGCTCAGGTCGCCCGTGAACACCCACGCCTGCCAGCCCGCGAAGTGCTGCTTCAAGGTGGTGGCGAAGGCGCTGGCGAACTGGTTCGCGGCGGCCTCCTCGGCCTCGTCGCGCGGGGCCTCGGGCAGTGCGCCCCGGCGCTGCTCGCCGCGCACGGCGATCCGCTCGCCATAGGGCGGATTCATCAACATCACGCCCGGCGTGGCGAACGGCGGCTGCACGAAGCGCGCATCCACCTGCTTCAGGCGCACCTCGCCCGGCAGCCCGGCGCGCTGCCAGTTGGCGTCCGCCATGGCCAGCATGTCCGTGGAAATGTCCGATCCGGCGATCTCCAGCGCCGCCACGCCCTTGGCCGCCGCCTCTTTGGCGCGCTGCGCATCGGCGCGCAGGGCCTGCCAGGCCTTGTTGTCCATGCCCTTGAGCCATTCGAACGCAAACGTCCGCGCCCCGCCCGGCGGGAGGCCCAGCGCCACCTGCGCCGCCTCCACCAGGAATGTGCCGCTGCCGCACATCGGATCGAAGAACGGCCGGTCCGTCTGGCCCTGTACCCATCCCGCCAGCCGCAGGATGCCGGCGGCGAGGTTTTCCTTGAGCGGCGCCTCGCCCTTTTCCATACGCCAGCCGCGCTTGAACAGCGGTTCGCCGGTGGTGTCGAGGTACAGCGTGCAATCGAACTCGGTTAAATGCGCATAAATCCGCACATCCGGGCTGACTGTGTCGACGCTGGGCCGGGCGCCGAGCGCCTCGCGCATGGCATCGCAAACACCGTCTTTTACGCGCAGCGCCGTGAAGTTCAGGCTGTGCAGCGGCGACTTGTGCGCGGTGATGTCCACCCGCAGCGACTCGTCGGGCGAGAACCACTGGTCCCAGCGCTGCTGGCGGGCCAGCGCGTAGACGTCGTCCTCATGGCGGTAACCGCGCTGCGCCACGCGCAGCAGCACGCGGCTGGCGATGCGCGAGTGCAGGTTGACGGCATAGGCGGCCGCCATCTCGCCCGAGAACGGCACGCCGCCCGGCACCTCGCGATGCACCTGGAACGGCGCGGCGGCCACCACGGCCGGGTACTGGGCGATTTCCCGCAGTTCCTCGGCAAGGGCAGATTCCAGGCCACGCGGGCAGGGAGCAAAGAAGGCTTGGGTCATGGGAAGAACATCCTGCAAACGAAAACGTCCGCCGTGGCGGACGGGAATGAGACTAGCGTAGCGGACCGCGCGGCGGACCGCTAGTCGGCCGCCAGCGCGCGGTCCAGGAACTCGAGGCGGTCCTGGCCCCAGTACGGCTGGCCGTCCAGCACGAACCATGGCGCGCCGTACACGTTGGCCGAGAGCGCGTCCTGCGTATTCTGCGCGTAGGCGGCCTGCACCGCCTGGCCCTCGCTGGCCTTGAGCAGATTGGCGCCGTCCAGGCCGGCTTCGTCGGCGATCAGCGCCAGCGTGGCCGCATCGGCGATATTGCGCTGGTCGGCCCACACACCGCGGCAGATGGCGCCGGTCAGCTCCAGCGCGCGCGCCGTGCCGTGCGCCAGTTGCGCGGCGATGATCAACCGGGCGGCGGCATCGCCAGACACCGGGAAGAACGTCGGATGCAGGTGCATCGGCAGGCCAAGGAACTTGCTCCAGCGCTCGAGTTCCACCAACCGGTATGCCTGGCGCTGCGGCGGCCGCTGCGCCAGCGGCACGCCGCCCGATACCGCAAACACCTTGCCGAGGTCCATCGGCTTCAGCAGCACCTGGGCGTTATGGCGGTTGGCGATGTCGACGAAGCGGGCGTGTCCGAGATAAGTAAACGGGGACTGCGGCGCCAGGAAGTACTCGACCTGCTTGCTCATCATGACCTCATGTAAGGCTTGGGGGGAGAACGCTGAATCGTATAACGCTTAAAACGGCTTCACGACCACGAGGATCACGATGGCCAGCAGCACCAGCACCGGCAGTTCGTTGAACCATCGATAGAACGTGTGCGAGCGCGCATTGGCGCCCCGCTCGAACTTGCGCAACAACACGCCGCAGCCGTGGTGGTAGCCGATCAGCACCACCACCAGCGCCAGCTTGGCGTGCATCCAGCCCTGCCCCGTGCCGCGCCCGATGCCATAGCCAAGGTACAGCCACAGCCCGAACACCACCGCCGGCACGGCCAGCATGGTCATGAACCGGAACAGCTTGCGCGCCATCAGCAGCAGCCGCTGCACGCCAGCCGGATCGGTCTCCATCGCCAGATTGACGAAGATGCGCGGCAGGTAGAACAGCCCCGCGAACCACGACACGACGAAGACGATATGGAGCGACTTGATCCAGAGCATTGGCGGAGGACGTTGTTTTTGAGTGTTGACGAAGCGTGGACGGGAACCCTCAGGTGCGGATTTCCCCGTGCCCGAACACGACGTATTTCAACGAGGTCAGCCCCTCCAGCCCGACCGGGCCGCGCGCGTGGAGCTTGTCGTTGGAAATGCCGATCTCCGCGCCAAGGCCATACTCGAAGCCATCGGCGAAGCGCGTCGAGGCGTTGATCATTACGCTGGCCGAATCCACCTCGCGCAGGAAACGCATGCCGGCGGTGTAGTTCTCGGTGATGATCGAATCGGTGTGGGCCGAACCATAGGTATTGATATGGTCGATGGCCGCGTCGAGCCCGTCCACGGTGCGGATGGCGAGCACCGGCGCCAGGTATTCGAGGCGCCAGTCCTCCTCGGTGGCATCGACCAGCTTGCCGAAGCCTGCCGCTTCCAGGGTGGCGCGCGTGGCCGCGCAGACGCGCAGTTCTACGCCCTTTTCCTGGTAGATGCGGGCCAGCGGCGGCAGCACGGCGGCGGCGATGTCGCGCGACACCAGCAGCGTTTCCATCGTGTTGCACGGCGCGTAGCGCTGGGTCTTGGCGTTGTCGGCCACGCGGATTGCCTTGTCCAGGTCCGCATCGGTGTCGATGTAGACGTGGCAGATACCGTCCAGGTGCTTGATCATCGGCACGCGGGCCTCTTCCATCAGGCGCGCGATCAGGCTCTTGCCACCGCGCGGCACGATCACGTCGACATATTCCGTCATCGTGATCAGCCGGCCCACGGCGGCGCGGTCGGTGGTCTCGATGACCTGCACGGCCTCCGCCGGCAGTCCGGCCGACGACAGCCCTTCCGCCACCAGCGCGGCCAGTGCCGTGTTCGACTCGATGGCCTCGGAGCCCCCGCGCAGGATCGTGGCGTTGCCGGACTTCAGGCACAGCGCCGCGGCGTCGATGGTCACGTTCGGGCGCGACTCGTAGATGATGCCGATCACGCCCAGCGGCACGCGCATCTGACCGACCTGAATGCCGGTCGGGCGGAACTTCATATTGGTGATCTCGCCGATCGGGTCTGCCAGCGCGGCAATCTGCTCCAGCCCTGCCGCCATCGTGACGATGGCCTTGTCGGACAGCGTCAGGCGGTCCACGAACGCGGCGTCCTGGCCGTTGGCGCGGGCACGCTCCACATCGCGCGCGTTCACAGCCTTGAGCTTGTCGGCATCCCGGCGGATGGCGGCGGCGATGGTCAGCAGCGCGCGGTTCTTGTCAGCCGTGGAGGCCCGCGCCATCGCGCGTGACGCCGCGCGGGCCTGCTGGCCAACGCGGTCCATGTAAGCGTTGAGATCGAACTCGGTCATGATGGTGTCCAGGCGCTCCTGGCTCGACTGCGTAGTAGTGTCTCGGGGGCCCCGGGGGCCGGTGTCGGTGCGGTATGTCAGGCGACCGGTCGATCGGAAACTCAGGCCGGGCGCGCGATCATCAGCGCCAGTTGCAGCAGGCCATCCCATGGCTCGGCCGGGAGGCTGCCGCCCGGGCCGCCTGCGCCTGGCAGGTCGGACAGGCCCTTGACCTGCCGGTCCAGCCGGGCGGCCATGGCCAGCGCGGCTTCCAGCTGTGGCAGCGACAACCGCTGCGCGGCCTGCGGCACCAACCGCTCGCGCGGGCCCCAGACGCGCAATTCGCGCATCAGCACGCCCGCAGGCTTGCCGGCCGCCAGCCCTTGCCGGACTTTGGATAATACGCGAATTTCCTCGGTCAGCGCCCAGAGCACCAGCACCGTGGCCTCGCCCTCGCCGCGCAGCCCTTCGAGCATGCGCGCGAGGCGGGGCACATCGCCGCCGAGCATCGCCTCGGACAGCTTGAAGACGTCGTAGCGGGCCACGTTGAGCACCGCATCGTGCACCTGGTCGAAGGTAAGCACGCCGGGCGGGTACAGCAGGCCGAGCTTCTGGATTTCCTGGTGCGCAGCGAGCAGGTTGCCTTCCACCTTGTCGGCGATGAACTGGAGCGCGCGGCGCCCGGCCTCGCCCGGTTCCACGCGCTGCTGCTGCAAGCCCAGCCGCTCGCCCACCCAGGCCGGCAGCCGCGTACGATCCACCGCATCGACCTTGATCGACACGCCGGCGGACTCCAGCGCCTGGAACCACGCCGACTTGGACGTCGCGAAATCAAGCCGGGGCAGCGTGACGAGCATCACCACATCTGGCGACGGCTGGGCCGCCACGGCGCGCAGCGCCTCGCCGCCATCCTTGCCGGGCTTGCCGGTCGGGATGCGCAATTCCACGATTTTCCGGTCGCCGAACAGCGACATCGACTGCTGGGCCTCCACCAGCTGGCTCCAGTGGAAGCCGCGCTCGGCCACAAGCACGTCCCGCTCGGAAAAGCCGGCCTCGCGCGCGGTGCGGCGCAGCCGGTCCACTGCCTCGAGCACCAGCAGGTGTTCGTCGCCATGCACGACGTACAGCGGCGCCATGCCCTTGGCCTGGGCCTGCTTCAGGTGCGCGTCGAGTCCGTCGAGCTTCAGTTGCATCGCGGTGCGGGACGGGGTCGAGCCGCCCTCAGATAGCCTTGACCGAGGCCAGGCGGCGCATCAGCTGCTGGACGATATCGCGCTGCATGTCGCGATAGAGCTGCTGCTCCTCGTAGTCCTTGGCCAGCGTGTTGGCTTCGTTGTAGGTCAGGTCGCGGGTCAGGACCAGTTGCGACGGCGGAATCAGTTCCTTGCCGGCCTGGTCGCGCAGGCGGAAGCTGAACCGCTGCGTCAGGCGGTATTCACGCACCACGCCCTCGGTCGTGATCGACAGGATCGACTTGGCGCGGGTGTCACCCAGCACATCGAGAATCGCGTCGGCTTCCTTCATATCGCCAACGATCTGCGTGTCCGAGCCATTGCGGATGTTGCGGCGCAGGTCCGACCCCATCAGCGAATTGGCCGGAAGCCCGATATAGAGCCGCTTGAACGCGAAGTCGGCGTTGCCGCGCATGTGAAAGCCGCAGCCGGCCAGCAAGCCGGCTGCCGCCATCGCGGCCAGCACCCTGCGACGTCCTGTGTTGATTCCGTCCATGCTTCGCAATTCCCTTGTTTCCGGGCGCCTCAGAGCACCACGTTGACGAGTCGGCCCGGCACGACCACGATCTTCTTCGGCGCGGCGCCGGCGGCGAACTTCGCCACGATCTCGCTCGCGGCGGCCGTGGCCTCGATGGCGGCGCGGTCGGCATCGGCCGGCACCGTCAGGCTGCCACGGACCTTGCCGTTCACCTGGAGCACCAGTTCGATCTCGCTACGCACCAGCGCAGCCTCGTCCACCTGCGGCCAGGCGGCGTCCAGCAGGTCACCGCCCTGCTCGGCGTAGCCCAGTTCCTGCCACAGCGCGTGCGTGACGTGCGGTACCACCGGGTACAGCACGCGCAGCAGGATGCCGAAGCCCTCACGGCGCGCGGCCGGCGAGGCGCCCTTGGCGTCTTCCAGCGCGTTCAGCATCTTCATCGTGGCCGAGACCACGGTGTTGTACTGGATGCGCTGGTAATCGTAATTCGCTTGCTTCAGCACGCCGTGGAGGTCGCGGCGCAGCGCGGCGTCATCGGCCGTGAACGCCGTGCCGGCACCGTCGCGAATCGCCTGGGCGTTGGCATGGGCGAAGTTCCACACGCGGCGTAGGAAGCGCGACGCGCCCTCCACGCCCGAACCGCTCCACTCGAGCTGCTGCTCGGGCGGCGCGGCGAACATCACGAACAGGCGTGCCGTATCGGCGCCGTACTGGTCGATCAGCGCCTGCGGATCGATGCCGTTGTTCTTCGACTTCGACATCTTCTCCACGCCGCCGATCACCACCGGCTGGCCGTCCGCCTTCAGCGTGGCGCCCAGCGGGCGGCCGCGCTCGTCGGTCTGCACGTCCACCTCGGCCGGGTTGTACCAGTGCTTCTTGCCCGAGGCGTCCTCGCGGTAATAGGTCTCGTTGAGCACCATGCCCTGCGTGAGCAGGTTCGTGAACGGCTCGCTGAACTTGACCAGACCCATGTCACGCATGACCTTGGTCCAGAAGCGGGCGTACAGCAAATGCAGGATCGCGTGCTCGATGCCGCCGATGTACTGGTCCATCGGCATCCAGTAGTCGTTGCGGGCGTCGACCATCGTCGGGGCGTCCGGGCACGTGTAGCGCATGTAGTACCAGCACGAGTCGATGAACGTATCCATCGTGTCGGTCTCGCGGCGCGCGGGCTTGCCGCACGACGGGCACGTGCAGTTCAGGAAGCGCGGATCCTTGTTCAGCGGGTTGCCGGTGCCGTCCGGCACGAGGTCTTCCGGCAGCACCACGGGCAGGTCCTGCTCGGGCACGGGCACCACGCCGCAGGCGTCGCAATGGATCAGCGGGATCGGCGTGCCCCAGTAGCGCTGGCGCGAAATGCCCCAGTCGCGCAGGCGCCAGGTCACCTTCTTCTCGCCCAGGCCCTTGGCGGCGAGGTCGGCCGCGATGGCGTCCACGGCAGCCTGATAGCCCAGGCCATCGTACTTGCCGCTGTGAACCAGCGTGCCGGCTTCCTTGTCGCCGTACCATTCCTGCCACGCTTCGCTGGAGAACGGCTGGCCCTTTACATCCACCACCTGCCGGATCGGCAGCTGGTACTTGTTCGCGAACGCGAAATCGCGCTCGTCGTGCGCCGGCACGCCCATCACGGCGCCGTCGCCGTAGCTCATCAGCACATAGTTGCCGACCCAGACGTCCACCGGCTCGCCGGTCAGCGGGTGCTCGACCTGCAGTCCGGTCGGCATGCCCTTCTTCTCCATGGTCGCCATGTCGGCTTCCATGACCGAACCGTGCTTGCATTCGTCGATGAACGCGGCCAGCGCCGGGTTGTTCGCCGCCGCCAGCGTGGCCAGCGGGTGCTCGGCGGCCACGGCGCAGAACGTCACGCCCATGATCGTGTCGGCGCGGGTCGTGAACACGTACAGCTTGCCGTCGTTGACGAGCATGCCGTCCGCGCCCGCGATCTTGTGCGGGAATGCAAAACGTACGCCGGTGCTCTTGCCGATCCAGTTCTGCTGCATGACCTTGACGCGCTCGGGCCAGCCCAGCGCATCCAGGTCACCGAGCAACTCGTCCGCATAATCGGTGATCCGCAGGTAATACATCGGAATTTCGCGCTTTTCCACCACCGCGCCCGAGCGCCAGCCGCGCCCGTCGATGACCTGCTCGTTGGCCAGCACGGTCTGGTCCACGGGGTCCCAGTTGACCGTACCGGTCTTGCGGTAGGCGATGCCCTTTTCCAGCATCTTCAGGAACAGCCACTGGTTCCAGCGGTAGTAATCCGGGCTGCACGTTGCCACCTCGCGCGACCAGTCGATCGCCAGGCCCATCGACTGCATCTGCTTCTTCATGTAAGCGATGTTGTCGTAGGTCCAGGCAGCAGGTGCCACGTGGTTGTTCAGTGCGGCGTTCTCGGCCGGCATGCCGAACGCGTCCCAGCCCATCGGCATCAGCACGTTGTGGCCGTTCATGCGCAGGTAGCGCGCCATCACGTCGTTGATCGTGTAGTTCCGCACGTGACCCATGTGCAGCTTGCCCGAGGGGTACGGCAGCATCGAGCAGGCGTAGAACTTCGACTTCTCCTTCCCGTCGGGGCCCACAGCGTGCTCGGTCACCTTGTAGGCTTCGGTGGCCTGCCAGTGCTGCCGGGCGGCTTGTTCAACGGCGGAAGGAAGATATTTGTCTTGCATGTTTGGTGCGACGGATCAGGGCGTCGGATCGGGGACGGCGTTCCGCGCGCGCACCTGGGGTGCCGGGCGGACCGATTTGCGAAAGAGCCGATTATAACCGTGGCGGACACCCGCCACGGACGGCGAAAAATCTGAAAATGGCCACGCGGCGGGCCATTTTCGGCAATGACTGGCGCGTGCCGGCTTACTTCAGGCCCAGCACGTCCTGCATGTCGAACAGGCCGGCCGACTTGTCGGCCAGGAAGCGCGCCGCGCGCACTGCGCCATCGGCGTACGACTGGCGGCTCGACGACTTGTGGCTGATCTCGATGCGCTCGCCAATACCAGCGAACATCACGGTGTGATCGCCGACGATGTCGCCGCCGCGCACGGTGGCAAAGCCGATGCTGTTGGCGTCGCGCGGGCCGGTATGGCCTTCGCGGGCGTAGACGGCGCAATCGTCCAGGCTGCGGCCCAGCGCGCCGGCAACCACCTCGCCCATGGCCAGCGCCGTGCCCGATGGAGCGTCCACCTTGTGGCGATGGTGGGCTTCGATGATCTCGATGTCATAGCCGGTCGAAAGTAGCTTTGCCGCCACTTCCAGCAGTTTGAAGGTGGCGTTCACCCCCACGCTCATGTTGGCGGCGAAGACGATGGCGATCGACTTGGCGGCATCGGCCAGCGCCTGCTTGCCGGCGGCGTCGAAACCCGTGGTGCCGATCACCATCTTCTTGCCGAGCCGTCGCGCCGCCGCCACGTGGGCCAGCGTGCCTTCGGGGCGCGTGAAGTCGATCAGGCAGTCGGCGGCGCCGAGCACGGCGTCCAGGTCGGACGAAATCGTCACACCGGTGGTGCGGCCCAGGAACAGCCCGGCGTCCTGGCCCAGCGCGGCGGCGCCTGGCACGTCGAGCGCGCCGGTCAGCGTCACGCCATCGGTATTCAGCACGTGTTCGATGAGCATGCGGCCCATGCGGCCGGAAGCGCCTGCGATTGCGATATTCATGGTGATTGTGCGATGTCGGGGAAGAGGCGCCGCCTGGCCGGGGCGGCAAGGCGGCATGGCATCCAGGCGCGGCCCGCAACGGGCCCCGTGCCGGTCAGCTTGCCGGTTTGGCGGACGTGTCGGGCGCGGGCGTGGCGGGCGGGGTGCCCGGAGCCGGGGCGGCTTCGGGGGCCGGCGCGGCAGTCGGCGGCACGGGCGCGGCGCCATCGGCAGCGCCTGCCGGTGCGGCCGGTGCCGGCGTGGCCGGGGCGTCAGCCGGCGCGCTGCTCGAACTCGTCACAATCTTGCCCGGCGTCTGGTTGCGCTGCGCAGCCTTCATCCCGTCAATTTCGGCGATCAGTTCATATTCGGACGGCAATTCGTCGCCGCCAAACTTCACCAGCTTGTCGCCATCGAAGAACACGGTGTAACGGCGCTGCTGCACGACCGGCGTGCTGCCGCGGCGGAACGAGAACACGTAGTCCCAGCGATTGGCGTGGAAAACATCGGTCAGCAGCGGCGTACCGAGCAGGAAGCGGACCTGATCGCGCGTCATGCCTTCGCGCAATTGCGACGCTGCCTCGCGCGAGACGAAATTGCCCTGTACGATATTGATACGATACGGCGTGATGGCGTCGGCCACCTTGCGCGACGTGCTGTCATAGGCCGAGCAGGCGCCGGCCAGCACGGCGGCCGCCAGCAGGGAAGACACCAGCGGCAGGCGCATGGCGGTCGTACGGAATGAACGCATGGATCTCGCTTTCAGACGGGAAAGGATAGTGCCGGGTCCGGTACAGGCCGTGGCACCGGGGCGACTTTTGTCGCCAAAACCCTTATGATTCAACTATCCAGACATTGTACTCTAGGGAGTCACGCCTATGCCGAGTCCGGCGGACCTCAAAAACATCGGCCTGAAGGCGACCGTCCCCCGCCTCAAGATCCTCGAGATCTTCCAGACCAGTGAACAGCGCCACCTGAGCGCCGAAGACGTGTACCGCATCCTGCTCAACGAGCACATGGATATCGGTCTCGCCACGGTATATCGCGTCCTGACCCAATTCGAGCAGGCCGGTCTGCTGTCGCGCAACAACTTCGAATCGGGCAAGGCGATTTTCGAACTCAACGAAGGCAAGCACCACGATCACCTGGTGTGCCTCGATTGCGGCCGAGTCGAGGAATTCTTCGACTCCGACATCGAGCAACGCCAGCAAAGCATTGCGCGCGAGCGCGGCTTCGCACTGCAGGAACACGCATTGTCGCTGTACGGCAACTGCACCAAGAACGACTGTCCCCACAGACCCAAACGATAAGCCGCCGCGGGCCACGGCCCAGCGAGCAGGCAACGAAAACCGGCGCCGAGGTGCCGGTTTTTTTCATCGCTCACACGCCTTCATCATCGTACATACCGGCAAATGGGTCGTGCCATCCGTTGCTCGGGTAGAAGACGATCGTGCGTCCTTTTATACTCCACACAACCTCCGCCAGCCCGCTGGAGCTTACAGACCAAGCGGCGCTATTACCACCAGAGAACTCCACAGTGCCTGTTGCATAACAGGGCGAATAGAATTTTTTCGGTCGCCAATAATGGTCGACAGGGTACGCGCGGGAAAAATACCTGCGCAATTGCGCCATGGTTGGCCTGAAGCTCTCGCACACATGGCTCGTGTTATTGATTTCACTAAGACCTGTAGCGTCGATGACGATTTTTTTCACCGATCTGGCGTGTACGGGTAGTGCCATAAGACACGCTGCGAGACACACGACGATGGACGCCGCAGGTCTTACCATTTTGCAGACTCCGCTTCCGATTCCATTTTTCGCGCGACTACTGGATGCCGGTAGATCCCTCGTACATGCCTCGAAATGGATCGCGCCATCCATTTTTGGCGCGGTAAAGGACGACTTGCCCATTTAAGTTCCACGTCAATTCTGCGACACCGCTGGACGTCAGAATCCATTGCCCCGCATTCCCGTCGAAAAACTCCACTACGCCTTTCGCATGACACGGAGAATAGAACTTGTTGGTCGACCAAAAGCCATCAACAGGATAGGCGTATGTGAAGTATTCTCTAATCTGCAACGTAGTTGGCTTGAACGCTTTGCAAGCCTCCTTTGCGGTCCCTTCTATATCGCTCAGACCCACGCTTTCCACGACAACGGTCTTTACACCCCGGGTGTGAGCGTGCCCTGATTACGCACACAAGATGCATAGGACCACTGCCGCGCCTGTCAATCTTTCCATTTCGCCGACCTCGCTTCCGATGGCATATTAGTCGCCCTCGCTGCGCCCATGCCAGCGCCAGTTCTTTTGGTTAAATCGAATCATCGTACCCGTCCCTGAATGGGTCGGCCCAGCCGTTCGTCTTGTGGTAAAGGATCACGTCACCGGAATGACTCCATTGAAGGTATGCCACGCCACCGGAATTCAGGCGCCATTTACCACGATTTCCATCCGAGAATTCAACAGTTCCCTCCGCCCAGCAGGGAGACCAGATTTTCTTGGAATAATAAATAGCGTCGACGGGATAGGCTCGTGAGAAAAAGCGTTTGATTTGCGCTGCCGAGGGCCGGAATTTCCGGCACGGCTCGGCCATCTCTTCCAATCGACTCAAACCGACGGCTTCTATCGCGACGGCTTTTACCTCACGCGCATCTACCGTCGGCGAGCCCAGAACCAGCAACAAGGACGCGAGCGCAGAGCGCCAAGTCTTTACCATTTTGCCGTACTCGCTTCCGAGTCAGTTTTTCTAGAAAGCTCCGGGTGCCGGTACACCCGCCCATGGAGACGTTCACCGCGATGCCGCTGAGGTTCAAGAAAATGTCCTGCGCCATGCATTGCTCCCTGCCTTGGTTGCGGATTGCCACGCTCTCGTTGACCCCTCGCCTCCCTCCGAAACCGCGTTAGTCTTCTGGCCCTTCGTACATGCCTCGAAACGGATCGCTCCATCCATTTCTGGCGCGGTAAAGCACCACCCGCCCGTTTAGGTTCCATGTCAACTCGGCGATGCCACTGGACGTCAGGATCCACTGCCCCGCATTTCCGTCGGAAAACTCCACAGAGCCTTTGGCATGGCAGGGAGAATAGAATTTATTGGTCGACCAGAATCCGTCAACTGGGTAAGCTCTTGAGAAATACGTCCGGATCTGAGAAGCGGTTGGCTTAAATACTTTGCACGCCTCCTCGGCAACCCCCTTTATATCGCTCAGGGCCACGCTCTCCACGACAACCTTCTTAACATCTCTAGCGTAAGAATGCATTGCTGGCGCACTCAAAATACATAGTGCTAGCGCGGCGTTTCTCAGTCCTGCCATTTCGCCGACCTCGCTTCCGACGGTTTTTTGTAGGATATTTCGGGGTGTCTGTGAACTTCGCGCATCGACACCCCTAAGGTTTCGACCAGCTCCCTGACTAGCCAGCGTAACGATCCATTCTGTGCTTCATTGACTGTTTCATACCCTTCGACTTTACCGATTTCCCGGCCGACTATTTCAATCCCGATTGAATCGTTGTTGCCGGGATATCGCACCAGTGGCTCTTTCTTGTACTCATGTGCGGAAAGCTTCTTGATCCCCTTGATTTTCTGCGCATCCCGAAATTCGGCGGGCGCACACTTCCTGGTTTCCAGGCAGCGCGATTTAAGCCAACCAACATGGTTGGTGCGCTTATACACGGAAGCCGTCTGGTATATCGTCCCATCCTTGTCGATCAGGAAATGCGCCCCATGCGCTCCCGCGCTCTGATAATGCGCGAATGTACTGCCCGATGTGGAGGAGTTCGTTTGATGAACCACTATCCCGTTGACTTTGAGCATTGGGGTTCGCTCCAATCCAGGAAAGATCTTCACCTTGATCCGCTCAGCATCAACGATACCGGCCTTCGATACAAGCAACATGATTTCTCCTCAAATCACCGCATTGGCCTTGACGTCATACCCCACCGCTACCGTGCCCGCACTGCCGCCACTCGCGTTCTGCACGACATACTCCTGCCGGAATCGCGAAAACGACAGCGCCACGCGCTCCCTCGGCACGCGCATGGTGTCGTAGTAGACGGGAGTCACTTGCGTGACCAGCACGTCCTCCATCGTCATCTTCAGATATTCGAGTGGTGATCCGCCCGCCTTTCTCATGACGAGGGTGGCGCTGGCGATGTGTTTGCCGGTGAGGCAATACTGGATGAGATTGGGCGAGGCCCGATCGGTATAGTGGTCAAACGTCAGATCCTCGACGGTGCACTTGCCGGCGCCGCCTCCGCTACCAGCGTGCAGGTTTGCCGGCTGCCTGACCGACCATGCCCATTCGAGGACTTCGATGTCACCGGAGTGCACCGCGTCGATGGACTCGCCCGCGATGCCGCTGAGGTTCAAGAAAATGTCCTGCGCCATTCTTTGCTCCCTGCGTTGGTTGCGAATGGCGACGCTAGCAGCGCTTCACCTGGCCGGATATGAGACGTGTCCGAAATTGACCGTGCTTTGCGATGGGACAATGAAAAACGACTCGGGCGCCCTGTGCGCCCGAGTCGTTTCAACTGCTTGCTGCAGCGTTCGATTACGGCTGCGGAATATCCTGATCCTGCTCTTCCACCACGCGCAGGCCGCGCGGGGTGACGGCCGGGAGGCCGACGAACTCGGCCACCACTTGCCGGAACAGGCCGCGCGCCCACACCAGCATCGGGTGGGTGTTGCGGCTGCGGTGCCAGAACATGTTCAGGCCCAGCATCGTGTTGAGTTCGGCCGGCAGCGGGAAGGCATTGAGGCCGTAGGTCTCGCAGGCCATGTCCTTGGTCAGCGCGTTGACCGTGAAGATCATGTCAGTCTGGGCTGCCAGTTCGGCCTGGGCGCGCCAGGAATGTACCGTCAGCGTGGCATTGCGCTTGAGGCCGCGCTGCTGCAGGGCGTAGTCGAGCGGAATCAGCGACGGAGCCGGACGGCCGGCGCCGCCCGAGTGCGCCATGAAGATATGGCTGCAATCGAGGTATTGCTCGAGCGTCAAATCGTTCTTGAGCAGCGGATGGTCCTTGCGCGCGCAAACCCAGAGGTTCAGCGACGTCACCATCTCCTCGACGATCTCCGGATGCCGGGTCGGGAATGGCGAAAATGCGAGGTCCAGCTCGTTGGCACGCATCGAAGCGACGTCCGATTCCCATGAATGGGATTCGACCAGCCGGATATGCAACTCCGGCGCCATCTGCTTGATGCGGAGGATAAAGCGATTGAAAACCGTGTCGCCCAGTTCGGCGGCAAAGCCGATATTCAGCGTGCCGGTGGCGATGGCCGGGTCGAAGTCGTCGACTTCGCCCTCATTGATGGACGACCAGAGATCCAGCATGTCGCGGATCTTGGGGCCCAGCTCCAGCGCGCGCGGCGTTGGCGTGAGGCCGTGCGGCACGCGGATGAAAAGAGGATCGTCGAAGATCTCGCGCAGACGACCCAGCGAATGCGAGACCGCAGGTGCGGTCATATGCATCTTTTCCGCCACGTAAGTGGCATTTCGCTTGCTCAGCAGCTCGGTGAAAATCACCAGCAGCTTGGTATCCACGTTCACCATGATCAGGCCCGGTTGTTATGCGCACGCTTAGATGGCCCCACCACTTTCACTGGCTGCACATCAGAGTTCAACGGATTCTTCCGAGTGTAAGAGAAAAAAACTACCGGGAAAAGCAAATTCATCATTTCTCGCACTACGAGGGCTCGGATTGCGCGGGATTTGACGGGATAGCGACAGATAATGTCAAAAGACGCCCCGGAAGCCTTTGCGCGGACGGCGTATAGTGAACGGACGCCCGCATCTTTCACTCAGAATCGTCCGATTTCGCCCCATGACGTCCCATCGCCTTCCCGTCGAACTCGCCAAAGCCTACCGGCTCCTCAACCACGGCCCGACTGTACTGGTGAGCGCCGCGCACGGCGGCCAGCGCAACATCATGGCGGCGGCCTGGGCCATGCCGCTGGACTTCGCGCCGCCGAAGGTGGCCGTAGTGCTCGACAAGGCCACGTGGACGCGGCAACTGCTGGAAGCCAGCGGTGAGTTTGCGCTGCACGTGCCCACGGTGAGCCAGGTGGACGTGACGCAGGCGCTCGGCTCAAGCTCCGGCCTGGCCATTTCCGAGCAGCAGGGCATCGACAAGTTCGCAGCCTACGGGCTGCAGACCTTCCAGGGCGATGTCGTTGGCGCGCCGTTGCTCGAGGGCTGTGCCGCGTGGCTGGAATGCCGGCTGCTGCCGGAACCGGCCATCCAGGCCGGCTATGACCTGTTCCTCGGCGAAGTGGTGGCCGCCCATGCCGATAGCCGTGTGTTCAGCGAGGGCCGCTGGCACTTTGCCGGCCACGATGCGCTGCGCACCATTCACCATGTGGCCGGCGGCCATTTCATTGTCGATGGCGACGGGGTCGACGCCCGGCCGCTGCCGCCACTCGCCTCGCAGCCATAAAAAACGCGCCCGAAGGCGCGTTTTATCGTAATACGTCCAGCCTGCGACGATTACTTGGCCACCACACGTGCCATTTCCAGGCACTTGTTCGAATAGCCCCACTCGTTGTCGTACCAGCTCACGACCTTGATGAAGGTGCCATCCAGCGCAATGCCGGCTTCGGCGTCGAAGATCGAGGTGCGCGCGTCGCCACGGAAGTCCGTCGCCACGACCTTGTCTTCGGTGTAGCCCAGCACGCCCTTCAGCGCGCCCTGGCTCTGGGCCTTCATTTCGGCACAGATTTCATCGTAAGTTGCCGACTTTTCGAGTTCGACGGTCAGGTCGACCACGGACACATCCGAGGTCGGCACGCGGAACGACATGCCGGTCAGCTTCTTGTTCAGCTGCGGAATCACCACGCCCACGGCCTTGGCGGCGCCGGTCGACGACGGGATGATGTTTTCCAGGATGCCGCGGCCACCGCGCCAGTCCTTGTTCGACGGGCCGTCGACGGTCTTCTGCGTCGCCGTGGCGGCGTGCACCGTGGTCATCAGGCCGCGCTTGATGCCCCACTTGTCGTTCAGCACCTTGGCCACCGGGGCCAGGCAGTTGGTCGTGCAACTGGCGTTCGAGATGATCGCCTCGCCCTTGTACGAGGCGTGGTTCACGCCATACACGAACATCGGGGTGTCATCCTTGGACGGGGCCGACATGATCACCTTCTTCGCGCCCGCGTCGATGTGCTTCTGCGCGCCTTCCTTGGTCAGGAAGATGCCGGTCGATTCGATGACCACGTCCGCGCCCACCTCGCCCCACTTCAGCTCGGCCGGGTCCTTCACGGCGGTCAGGCGGATCTTC
>Ga0255338_1000831_pt1 | contig 75575 bp, 81 predicted proteins | sample MeOH1_35cm_T4_19_FD_203715 | JGI IMG/M metagenome (GOLD analysis project Ga0255338, IMG submission 203715) | Sandy soil microbial communities from University of British Columbia, Vancouver, Canada - MeOH1_35cm_T4_195 | ecosystem: Engineered > Artificial ecosystem > Sand microcosm > Unclassified ... | reverse complement strand
CGTCGAATCCGTAGGCCCTGCGGGCTTCACGGTCGCGTCCGATGAAAAAAGCCATCGTTATCCTCCGTCGGGAATGGGGTTGCGACGGAGAAAGGATAACAAATTGCCGGGAGGAGCGTCTACGCGCGAGAGGCCGCGGCTTCTTTAGGAGAGGGCCGCGGGCAGGAGCTCGGAGATCATCCCGTTGAGCGTCTCGAAGTCGAGGGGCTTCTCCAGGAAGCGCACGAGCGGATCGGACGGCAGCCGGCGCGTCGCCCATTCCCGGTCGGCGGCGCTCATCAGGATGACGGGAGTCTCCGCCGTGAGGTCGTTGCCGCGGAGGATCTCGATGACCCGGATGCCGTCCACGGAGGGCATGCGCAGGTCGAGGAGGATCAGGTCGGGGCGCTCCCAGGAGGCCATCTCGAGCGCGTCGGGGCCGTCCTTGGCGCCGAGGATGACGTGGCCTCGCCGGAGCAGGTGGATGGTGAGCAGCTCCACGCAGTCGGGGTCGTCGTCGACGATCAGAACCTTGGCCATCGCTAACTATAGTAAGTTAGCTGTCGCGGTTCGTCAAGAGCAAAATGGTCTCAGTCGAGGTCGAGGATGTCCGGCGGCGCGTCGGGCGCGGCGGGGCGGGCGGCCGGCGGCGGCGCCGCCGGCGCCGCGCCTGGGAGGAAGGAGGCCATCATCTTGGCAAGAAGGGCGAAGTCGACCGGCTTTTGCAGGAAGCGCGTGATGTTGTCGTCCTTGACCTGCGGCATGACCTGCCCGATCGGCGACGCCGTCAGGAAGATGATCGGCGTGGAGGCCGTGAAGGTGTTGCCCCGCAGGCGCTCGTGCACCTTCGCCCCGTTGGCCGCGGGCATGTTGAAGTCGAGGATGACCAGGTCCGGCTTCTCCCGCGAGGCGATCATCGGCGCCGACAGGCCGTCCATGGCCACGACCACCTGATGGCCCGCCTCGGTCAGGCGCAGGCTGAGCAGCTCCACGATGGGCTGCTCGTCATCGATCACGAGGATCTTGGCCATTACCGCCTAGTGTACGCCTCGGGCCGCGATCCGTCAAGGACGCGTCTAGGACTTTTGCCGGGAAAAGAGGGGCCCGAGGGCCCAAGCGCTTCCTTACATAGGAGGCTATTCTCATGAGGATGCGAATGCGATTGCTGCTCTCGGCGCTCCTGGCCCTCGGCTCCGCCGCTCCCGCCTCCGCCCAGGTCCGCGCCGCCGTCCCCGGCTCGGTCTCGGTCGTCCCGTCCTTCTCCCCGGTCCTCTCTCCCGGCCTGGCGCCCTCGTTCTCGGGCCCCGCCCTGACCTTGCCGTCCTCCCCCGGCCTCTCGGCGCCGTCGATCGCGCCGTCGCTGGCTCCGGCCCTCTCGCCCGCGGCCCTCGCGCCGATCCCGGCCCTCGCCGCCTCGGCGATCCCCGCGGCCGCCGTCTCCGTCCCGGCCGCGCTCTCGTTCCCGGTCTCGGCCCCCGCCAAGGATGGCGGACGCCTTCAGAGCGCGGGCACGAGCCTCAAGGACCTCGGCCGCCTCGTCGGCATCTCCGACGCGGACGCCGCGGCCGCGGCCTTCGACGGCGCCGCCGCGCGCTCCGCCCTGGAGGCCGCCGAGCCGGCCGCCCTTCCGCTCCCTCTCGGCGCGAAGAGCGTCTCGGTCGTCCGCCTGCACAGCGCCCGCGAGGCGAGCGGCGTCATCCCGCACACGCCGAACACCGAGCACTTCATCAACGAGCTCGCGGCGAAGTGGGACAAGATCGGCCATCTCGACCTGCGCGTCTACCGCGATTCGAAGGGCGACAGCTTCCGCGCCGTGGACCTGTCCGGCCGCCCCGACCTCGCCGAGCACCTTCCCGAGGTGCAGGCGCACGAGGCCGCGCTGATCCGAAAGATCCAGCTGCACGCGAAGGACCTCCAGCTCGTCATCCGCGAGGAAGGCAAGACCCCCGACCTGATCGTCGAGGGCGTCGTCACCGAGATGAAGAGCCTGTTCCCCGGCGGCGAATTCAAGGTCCAGCTCGCCCACGCCAACGAGCAGGTCCTCGCCCACGCGACGCGCCATCGCCTCGCCCCCGGCGCCGCCGCGATCAACCTGGAGTCCCGCGACGTCGTCCCGGTCGACGAGGTCCGCGGTATCATCAACGATTACGTCCGCACCGGCGCTCCTCTCGGCCTCGCCAGCGTGTCGGTGTACGCGGGCAAGGACCGGCAGGTCTTCGTCCGCGGCAAGGACGGCCTGTTCAACGTCGAGGGGCCGCGCCTGCGCGCCAAGCGGACCGCGAAGGCCGAGGCGCCGCTCGCCAAGCCCGCCGCCCGCTTCCTCGTCCCGAACGCCCTCGCGCTCGCCGCCATGCCCGATCCCGACGTCATCGTCCGCGAGTTGACCGAGCCCGCCCGCCGCCTGCGCGCCGCCGGCGTGCGCGCGACCGTCACCGTGTACGGCTCCGCCCGCATCCTCCAGCCCGACGAGGCCCGCGCCCGGCTGAACGCTTTGGTCGAGAAGTACGGCCGCAAGCCCAAGCGTCCCGAGGAGCGCAAGCTCGTGTACGCCGCGCAGCAAGCCGTGGAGATGTCGAAGTACTACGACATCGCCCGCCAGTTCGGCGCCATCGTCGCTAAGGAAGGCGGCGGCGAGGTCGCCGTCGTCTCCGGCGGCGGCCCCGGCATCATGGAGGCCGCCAACCGCGGCGCCTTCGAGGCCAAGGGCCCGAGCGTCGGCTACAACATCATCCTCGACCACGAGCAGGGCCTGAACCCTTACGCCACCCCCGGCCTCGAGTTCGAGTTCACGAACTTCTCCACGCGCAAGATGGCCCTGCGCCACGGCTCGATGGGCCTCGTCTACTTCCCCGGCGGCTTCGGCACGATGGACGAGCTCTTCGAGGTCCTCACTTTGATGCAGACCGGCAAGATGCCGCGCGTGCCGATCGTGCTCGTCGGGGAGAAGGAGTACTGGGACAAGATCCTGGACTTCGACGAGTTCGCCCGCATGGGACTCATCTCCTCCGGCGACCTGTCGATGTTCCGCTTCGCCGACACCGCGCGCTCCGCCTGGACCGCGATCGTCGCCGTCCCCGCCGCCCGCTGACGCCGTCTTGACGGGGGCGCGCGCCCGTGGCATACTCCACCCATGACCACCGACAAGCCGCTGTCGTCCGAGCATCACATCGAGATCGCGATGGGCATCGTCCTGTCCATCATCACGTGCGGGATCTACAACATCTACTGGAACTACCGGCAGTTCCTGGCGATGAACGCCCTGCTCGGCCGCGAGGAGTTCAAGTTCGTCCCGTGGCTGCTCCTCTCCATGATCACCTGCGGCCTGTACCACATCTACTACGAGTACAAGATGGGCGCCGAGCTGTACGGCTGGCTCAAGGAGAACGGCCGGGAGCCGAACCCGAACCTGCCCGTCATCGGTCTGGTGCTCGCCTGCCTCGGCCTGACCGTCATCACCGACGCCGTCTACCAGCACGAGATCAACAAGCTCTCATGAAGATCCGCCATCCCGTCCCGTTCTCCGTCGTCGCCGGCGCCGCGTGGGTCCTCTGCGCGGCGCAGGCGGTCACGGGCGCGGGGGGGAGCCTCGTGATCTGCCCGTTCCGCCTGCTCACCGGGCACATGTGCCCGGGCTGCGGCATGGGCCGCGCGGTCGTGGCCGCGATGAGGGGGGATTGGCTCGGGTCCTTCCACCTTCACCCGCTCGGGATACCCGTCCTTGCCGTCTGGACCGCCTGGCTCGCCGCCGAGGCCGTGAAGGCGGCCCGGTCTGGCGCGTCGGCCCGGTCAGTGCTATAATATCGCCATACTTGCGGGATGGTGAAATGGTATCACAGCGGACTCTGAATCCGCTTTTCTAGGTTCGAGTCCTAGTCCCGCAGCCAATTCAGACGCTCATCAAAACTGACCTTGTCGCCTACCACCTGGAATCCCAGGTCCGGGAGTGGGCGCAGGGTCAGTTTCATTTTGGACTTGGCCGGATCGTAGACGACCTCGCCGACGAGCAGCGCCAGCAGCTCCTTCTGCTGAGGCGGGGTCAGCTTGGTGTAGAAGCCCGAGAAGCTTTCGAGGTTCCGCCGGATGATCTCGGCGTCGATCTGCCGGGACTCCAGCTCGACGACCTCGCAGTCGAGCCGCTGGACCTGCTTCTCCAGGTCCTCGCGGCGCTCCTGCACCTGGCCGAGCTTGTCCATGAGCGCGCGGTACTGCGACGCGGCCGGGCCCTGCGCGGCGAGGATCGAAGTGATGTTGCCGACCTCGGCCTCCTGCCGCCCGATCTCGGCGATGATCCGCACTCGCTCCTTCTGCTTGGCCGGAAGTTCGGTGCCCGTCATCTGCCGGGCCCGCTCGACGACTTCGCCCACGACTTCCTTTTGCTTGCCGAGGAACGCGATGCGGTCTAAGACCAAGCGCTCGAGCTCGCGCGCGGGCGCGCTCTTGGTCGGGCAGGCCGACTTGTCGAGCTTACCGACCGAGACGCACTTGTAGTAGAAATACTTTCGGCCCTTCGAGTAGGCGAAGTTCGGCGTCATGGCGTGGCCGCAGGCGCCGCAGCGCACGAGCCCGCGGAGCATGAAGTTGTGCTTGTCCTGGTTCGGCGAGGTGTTCTTTTTGCCGTTGGCCGCGAGCATGCGGCTCACGCGCTCGAAGATCGCGGGTTCCACGATGCCCTTGTGCTCGCCCTCATGGACGTCGCCCTTGTGGCTGATCTTGCCGATGTAGACCGGGTTGCGGAGCACGTAGTCCAGGTTGCCCTTGTTGAAGCGCCGCCCGCCGTGCAGGTTGCCCTTGCGCGTCGTCCACTTCTTCATCCGCAGGCCCTGCTTATTGAGGAGGCTGGCCGCCTTGCTGAGGGACTTCGTCTGGAGGTAGGTCTCGTAGAGGAGCCGGACCTGCTTCGCCTCCGCCGCGTTGGCGAGGAGCTTCTTGGTCTCCTCGTGCGCGTCGTAGCCGAGGACGGGAGGGCCGCCGGCCCACTTCCCTTTCCGCGCCATCGCCGCGCGCTTGTCGCGGGTGCGCTCGCTGATCAGCTCGCGCTCGAACTGCGAGAAGTCCACGAGGATCGAGCGCATGAGACGACCCACCGACGAGCCGGTGTCGATCGGCTGAGTGACCGAGACGTAGACGATCCCGTGCTTGTCGAAGATGTCGAGGACGTGCAGGAAGTCCTTCGTGTTGCGGCTGAGGCGATCGTACTTGTAGGTGAGGACGGCCTGGAACTTTCCTTGCCGCGCGTCCGACAGGAGATGCTTGAGCCCCGGCCGGTCCATGTTGCCGCCCGTAAAGCCGGGGTCGTTGTAGTCCACGGGGAACACGCGCCAGCCCTCGGCCTCGCGGCTCTTGATGAAGGCCTCGCAATACTCGCGCTGCGAGTCGAGCGACGTGAAGTCGCCGCCCAGGTTTTCGTCCGTGGACTTGCGCGTGTAGATCGCGACCCACTTCACCGGCTTTTTGTCGTTGGCCATGGTATGGATTCTATCATTATCGACTGTCATTTTAATCTGTCAAAACCGGCTTCGTTGCAACGGGAGCGGTCGGCATTGACATGATCGCCAACAGCTCGACGATCCGGTCCCAACGCTCCTCCGGCGTCAACTCGTCCTGGTCCATAAGGGCATGGCCCGGCCGCAGGCGCGGCTTGCGGCGCTTCTTCTCCGGCAGTTCATGCGACGGCTTCTCGTCGGTTTTCTGGTCTATGTAGCTCCTATGCGGACCGGCCCATCATTCCGATCCTTTTGTTTTGAGGGGGTCCTAATCCCCCGTGTTCGTGCGAAGGCTCAGCTCTCTCAGTGGAACTGGACCAAGAACGACTCGCGCTGCCACGTCTTGCCGCAACCGTACGGCCCGTCCAGAAGGATCACGAGAAAGCGGTCCATCGAGCGCGGCGCTCGGAAGTCGAAAGACAAATCGGGAGAAAGCCGCGCACCTCGCCCGATATCCACCCGGTTCCAAGAGCGACTCGCAAGCAGCCGGTTCTTCACGTCGAATACGGCCGCGCCGCATAACCCGGTCTCGCGCGCATACTCGTTCATGAGCCGCGCGGTGAATCGGTAGCGCTCGCCCGCGGAACGCAACGCGAGCGGGCGTAGCCACCAGCCGGAACTCGGTATGGAGTAGTCGCTGAGCGACCGTTTGCGCCAAGTCGGCGGCCGCGCGGGCGGATTGGCGATGGGTTCAACGATCTTGAGCAGCGCCGGGCCATGCCGATAGAGGCCAAGCGCGAGAGCAAGCGTTACCGCCGCGCAGACGTGAGGCCAACGCTCAAAGCTCAGAATCCGCCGGCCGTCTTGGCAGGTGTAGACGCTCCAAGATTCCCGGAGCCAGTTCCAAGTCCACTTTAGAACTCTCAACGCCAAGGAGCCAAGTCGTGCGAGGGCCCGTATCATCGGGCTGGGTTCGGGAGCCGGGATTGGCGCGTGTTCCGGTTTGGGAATGGCCTGCGGCTGTTCCCGGACCGGGTAAAAAGTAGCAGGCTTGGGCGGCGCTTCCGGCTCCGGTTCGGGCTGGGGCCGGCGCGGAAGCAACGTCGGCGTATCCGCATGGATGGAGAACGCCTGACCCTCCGGGTCCATCAAATAGGCCTTGCCACCCTTGGCCGCGAGGAAGTCCTCAAGCAGGATGAAGAAGTGGCGCTGAGGGGCAAGCCAGTAGTCGCGGCGCCTGGCCTCGCGCTGGACCGCCCTCAAGGTGGTCGAGTCACCGCACAGCCACCACACTTGGTCCAGGTCCTTGCGTCGGCCCAACTGCTCCATCGACTCGTCGAGCTTGCCTTGGTTCTTGAGCGTCAGCTCGACCTCAAGGCCCACGCGCTCCGCCTTCTCGTGATCCTGGACCTTGTACCAGAACTCGCCGTCGCAGAGCTTGTCAGTCGCCTTCCTGCGCCGCTTCCAGAGCCGGCTTTCCGGTAGGAACTCCTTGACGTTCGGGTGCTTGACGAGCGTGATCCCGACCTTGGCGCAGGCCAGTCGGTGGCGGAAAATAAAGGTGCTGTAGCGGTCCAAATTGAAGCGCAGGCCGACCTTTAGCCGGTGGAATTTCCCCAGCACCCGGTAGCCTTTGTGCGTCAGGTAATGCCCTTTGCGCGGGCTCATGTGCGTGTCGAAGTCCGCGACGATTCCCTGCCGCCGCAGCTCGTTCATCACGCCGTACGCCCAGGTCTTGTTGCCGAAGATGAAGTGGATCTCGGCCATCGTCAGGAACCCATACTCGGCCAGCCGCTCCATCAAGTCCAGCATCTTATCCGTCAGAGTTTTTGGGTCGCCCTTTTCCTTGACCTGCTTCCCTTCATGGTCATTCTCTGCTAGTTCTTCACCTCCGTTCTCTGTATTATTCTTCTCTTTTGTCTCCAATTTCTCTCCTTCTGTTTTTTCTCTCTTTTTCACTACCATCCCCATCATCCCCTCACTACTCCTTTTCGAGTCCTTTACAACCAACAGATTTATCTGATGGTTGGGGGAGGGTGGTCAGGAAGCACGCCAGTGCTTCCTGACCACCCTCCCCGGCGAGAAAAGGGCTTATATCGCGGGGATGATGGGGATGGCTCGTTATATCGCGTTTCGGTGTGTACCAGTGGCGCCGTACCACACGCAGGCACGCCTACCACGATTTGTACCAGTGCCCGCACCACTGGCACGCCTGTTTCCGGCACCGCCGGCTTCATCACCCCCTACTGTACTAGAGGGTTCAGAAATCGAAATCGGTACCAGACTGCTCGGCGCAGATTTAAAAAGCGTTGAAATCAGAAGACGATACACGTGAAAATATTCCGTCGGGGGCGAATGCGCTTCCGCCTCGACGCGCGGCCCTCGGAATAAGAATCGTGGCGATAATCATCGTTTATGAGTAGTATCGAACTTGAAGTATTGACAACTAGATACTGTCTGCTACACTAATCATCAAGAGCGCTGATTATCCCTATGACCACTATCCACGGACTAGGCTCCGAGAGCACCCTTCTCCTCCGGCAGTTGGCTGGTTCGGGCAAGACCATCTTTACGCACGCCGACGTAAAGAAGCTCTGGCACGACAAGCCCGGCTCGCTGAACAACTTCCTATACCGACTGGTCAAGCGGCGGTGGATCAGGCGCCTAGAACGGGGCAAGTACATGATCCTGCCCTTCGATGCCGGCGTCTCCGGCGAGTACACGGAGCACGAGCTCGTCATCGCCTCCCGGCTTGTCTCGCCCTACATGATCGGCCTATGGACGGCGCTTAATCATCACCACCTGACCGAGCAAATCCCCGACCGGGTCTACCTGCTAAGTCCCAAGACCAAGCACAACAACGTGGGGCAGATCGCCGGGGTTTCGTACCGGGTTTTGACCATCCCCCGGGCCCGTTTTTTCGGCGCGACCTTCATCTGGATCGGCAAGGAAAAGATCTGGATCACCGATCTTGAGCGCACCCTTTTGGACGCCGTTCTGTGGCCGGAACACTGCGGCGGGTTCGCTGAAGTTGCCAAGGCTTTCCGGGAGGCGAAGGAGAAGGTTGACCTGGAAAAGCTCGACGATTACGCCAAGAAGATGGAGCGCGGAATCGCGTTCAAGCGCCTCGGGCTGCTCGGTGAATGGCTCGGCTGGAGCCCCGGCATGCGGCGTCTTTGGCGCAAGCACATCAGCAAGGGCGTGAGCTTCCTCGACCCTCAGGGGCCGAAGTCCGGCCCGCAGATTTCCCGGTGGAACCTCCGCCTGAACTTCAATTTGGAGGGCTTCCTTGATCCCAGTCGCTGAACTCAAGCGCCTCGCCTCGGACACCGGCATCCACTTCAGCACCCTCGAGCTCGACTACTGCCTGGGCTGGATGCTCTATGGGATTTCCCGGGAGCACGAGCTGTATCACGGCATCGTGTTCAAGGGCGGCACGTCGCTGCGCAAGTGCTACTTCAAGGAGTACCGCTTCTCGCAGGACCTCGACTACACCTGCCGCAAGGAGCTGCCGCCGGACCGTCTGGAGCCGCTGATCCGCAACGCCTGCCGCAACGCGGCGCACATGTCCGGCATCGGGTTCGAACTGGTCGAGTTCAAGAAGCTCCGTGATGTTTCGGGCGAGGAAGCGTTCAACGCGCGGGTCGAATACCGCGGCCCGAGCAACCCTTCGTCCGGCCTGCCGCGCATCCAATTCGATCTGACCTATTATGAGGAAGTCGTTCTGCCGCCCGAGGACCGGAAGATATTCCACTTCTACAGCGACTCGCTGCGCGGCGCGCGGGCGTGGTCTTACAGCCTCGATGAAATCTTGGCCGAGAAGATGCGCTCGGTTCTCCAACAGCGCAAGCGCGTGCCCCGGCCGCGCGACTACTATGACCTTTGGTGGGTCTTGAAGAACAAGGACTTCGACAGGAAGACGGTCCGAAAGGCTTTCTTGAAGAAGTGCGAGTTCAAGAAGGAGGCTTTCAAAACGGCGGACGATTTCTTCGGCAAGGACCTCCTCGCCCGCAACGCCGCGGCATGGGAAGCCTCGATCGGCCGGCAGGTCAGGGACGTGCCGTCGTTCGAGCGGGTCGTTGCGGAGCTCCGAAACGGCCTGGAAGGAATCATCGATTAAGCGCCGCCTCGGCGGACGCATTGATCTCCCCGAAGGCGGGGACGCTGAATTGTCATTGGATGTCCGTCGGCGAGGGTGCCATCCAATGCGACGCGAGAAACGCGCATTGCTTTCGCACTCAGGGCCCTTCTTTATTCAATCATCACGTGGCCGGACGGCGCCCGGCCTTTGCGGAGGAGCCAGGCGAGGGGACTGCAGGCGAGACAGATCAGCGCCATCCAGCGGAAGACGTCCATGAAGGAGAGCAAGGTGGCCTGGCGCACGAGCGCGGAATAGACCGCCCCGAGGGCCGCGCCGTTCGCCGCTTGGGCGGACAGGCCGTGCAGCGCGCTCCGCACGCGCTCCGTGTACTGATGGAAGGCGGGATCGTAAGGCGTCAAGTGCGAGGAGAGGATCGCCTGATGGCTTTGCGCGGAACGCGACTGCATCGCGATCATCACCGAGATGCCGACGCTGGCGCCCAGGTTGCGCAGCAGCGCGTACAGGCCGGTCGCCTGCTGGATCTGGTCCTGGCGCAGAGTCGAGACGGCCAGGGTCGTGAGAGGCACGAAGATGAAGCCCATGCAGAACCCGCTCATGATGAGCGGCCAGGAGATGTGCGAAGGGCTGATCTCCAGGTTGAGCAGGCTCAGCAGGTAGGTCGAGCAGCCCAGCCCGATGAAGCCGAGCGACATGAGCAGGCGGTTGTCGACCTTCTTGACGATGCGTCCGACCGTGATCATCGACAGGAAGGAGCCGATGCCGCGCGGCGTCATCGCCAGGCCCGAATCGTAGGCGGTGTAGCCGAGAAGCGCCTGCATGAAGATCGGCAGGAGCGCCGTCGAGCCGTACAGTACGGCGCCCAGGATCGATATCAGCACGGTCGCCGTCGCGAAGTTCCGGTTCTTGAGCAGGCGCAGATTCAGGATGGGATGGGGATCGCGCAGTTCCCAGAAGACGAAGACCGCCAGCGCCGCTACTGCGGCCGCCGTCGCCCAGCAGATCCAGGCCGAGCCGAACCAGTCCAACTGCTGCCCCTTGTCGAGGACGATCTGCAGGAGGCCGAGACCGACGGCCATCAGGCCGAAGCCGATGTAGTCGATGGACGCCTTCATGTTGCGCACGATCCACGGCGGGTCTTCGACGAAGGCCTGCTGCATGAAGAGGCCCAGGGCGCCGATGGGGAGGTTGATGTAGAAGATCCAGCGCCAGGAGAAGTTATCGGTGATCCAGCCGCCGAGCGTCGGGCCGATGATCGGCATCACCACGATGCCCATGCCGTAGGCGGCCATGGCGACGCCGCGCTCCTCGGGCGGGAAGCACTCGAGCATGATCGCCTGGGCGAGAGGCTGAAGTCCGCCGCCGCCGATGCCCTGGAGCACGCGCGCGAAGATGAGCTGGGGCAGGGACTGAGCCATCCCGCACAGCGCCGAGGAGACGATGAACAGGGCGACGGAGAAGGTCAGGTAGCGCTTGCGGCCGAAGAAGGTGGAGAGCCAGGCGGACGCGGAGAGGACGATCGCGTTGGCGACGAGGTAGCTCGTCAGCACCCAGGTCGCCTCCTCGGTGGAGGCGGAGAGGTTGCCCGCGATGTGGGGCAGGGACACGTTGGCGATCGAGGTGTCGAGCACCTCCATCGAGGTCGCGAGCATGACCGAGATCGTGACCAGCCACGGCGAGTGCCGCGGCTTCCAGTGCGCGGCGGCGGGCGCCGCGGAGCTCACCGCAGGCTCACGGTGGCCTCGACCGACATGCCGGGCGCGAGCGCGCGCCCGTCGCTCGGCGCCTCGTCGAGCACGATCTTGACCGGCACGCGCTGGACGACCTTCACGAAGTTGCCCGTGGCGTTCTCGGCGGGCAGGAGGCTGAAGCGCGAGCCGGTCCCGGCCTGGATGCTGTCGACGTGGCCGCGCAGGTGCTTGCCCGGGAAAGCGTCGACCTTGATCTCGGCGGCCTGGCCGGCGCGCATGCGGGTGAGCTGCGTCTCCTTGAAGTTCGCGACGACCCAGACCTCGTCGGGAACGAGCGCCATGACGGACTGGCCGACATCGACGTGGGCCCCGACCTCGACGGATTTGCGCGTGACGCGGCCCGCCTGAGGAGCCGTGACGCGGGCGTAGGAGAGGTCGAGCTCGGCTTGCGCCAAGTCGGCCTTGGACTGGTCCACGTCCGAGCCGGCCCCGTCGGCGGCCGCCTGGGCGTGCTCGAGATCCTGCTTCGAGGCCTCATCCTTGCCGAAAAGCGCCTTGATGCGCTCGAGATCGCCGGAGGCTTTCGCGGCCCGGGCGCGCTCGGAGGCGACCTTCGCGCGGGCTTTGGCGAGACGGTTCTTGATGTCCCGGGGGTCGAGCTCGAACAGGAGCGCGCCGGCCTCGACGCGCTGGTTGTCCGAGACGAGCACGCGCTCGACGTGCCCTTCGACCTTCGCGCTGACCGGGACCACGTGCGCCTCGATCGCGGCGTCGTCGGTGGAGACGGAGGGGGAGCCGAACAGGAAGTAGCCGCCGAGCGCGAGCAGGATGACCGCGCCGCCGCCGGCGCCCCATTTCCAGCGCTCCGCGGCCTGCGGCCCGCCATGAGCGCGTCGCGCCCCGACCGCGTCCACCGTCGTCGTCTCCTTCTCCATAACGCCTCCCTGATTCATAGCGAGAACTCCCCGGCGCGGCCGAGCGCGGACGCGTAGTTGACGCGAGACGAATGATACCGGGCCAAAGCCGAGACCTGGGCGCTGCGCGCGCGAGCGAGCTGCGCCTGAGCCTCGACGACCTCGATCGCCGTCCCGAGCCCGGCCCCGTAGCGGTCCTGGGCCATCGCGAGCTCCCGCTCTCCGAGGCTCAAAGACAACTCGGTCGCGCGCTCTTCCTCGGCGGCCTCGGAGAGCCGCTCGATGGAGAGGCGCACGTCGAACTCCACCTGCTGGCGCACGTCGGCCAGGCTCGCGAGAGCCTCGCGCCGCCTCGACTCAGCCTCCTCCTGCCGGCCCTTGAGCATGCCGCCGCTGAACAGCGGCACGGAGAGAGCGGCTCCGAGGGCCCCGACGTTCTTCGAGTCCGATGGCTGAGCGCCGCTCCTCGCGTAGTCGCCGGTCAGCAGGATGGACGGGGCGCGGTCGCCGAAGGCGGCCTTGGCCGCGAGTTCCGCGCCGGAGGCGCGCTCCTCGGCCGCCGCGATCTCGGCGCGGCCGCCGAGAGCGGCGGAAAGCGAGGCGGCGACCTCGGGCGGAGTCGAAGCGACGACGCTGAAGTCGTCAGCCAGCGACAGCTCCCGATCGAGCGGCCAGCCGGCGACGCGCTTGAGGATGAGCAGGGCCTCGCGCTCGGAAACCTGGGCGCGCAGCAAGGCCGCGTCCGCGTCGGCGGCGCGGGCCTGCGCGCGGACGACGTCCACCCCCGTGACCGCTCCGTGTTCCTTGCGGTCGCGGGCAAGCGCCAGCAGGCGGTCCGCGACGGCTTTGTCCGCGCTCGACGCGGCCACGGAGCGCTGGGCGCGCAGCGCCTCCAGGTAGGCGAGGGCGGCGGCGGCGGCGACCTGCTCGCGCGCGGCCTTCTCCTCGGCCCCCGCCGCCCTGGCCTCGGCGCGGCCGGACTGCGCGCGCCGCCAATCGCCCCAGTCGAAGACCTTCTGGGTCAGCCGCAGGCGCGCGTCGAAGGTGTTGAAAGGCCCCAGCAGGGGCGCGACACCGGGCAAGTCCAGTCCTTGAGCCGCGCGATTCACCTTATACGTCCGCGATTGCGAGACGCCGGCCGTCAGCCGCGGCAGCAGTTCCGAGGCCGCCTCAAGAGCCCGCGAGCGCGCCTGCTGCGAGCGCTCGCCGGCGACGACGGACTCTATGCGGCTTCCCGTCGCAGCCTCGACCGCCTCCCGCAGGCGCACCGGCGTTCCGGCGGCGGCGACGGGGCCCGCGACGACGAGAAACAGCGCGGCAGGCGCGAGAATCCTCATGACTTCGACTCCTTCAGGTGCTTGCGTCCGGACTCGGTGATCAACCCCTCGAAGTAGACGCGCACGAAGGTCTCGAAGAGCGGGGAGATGGGCTCTCCCGGGACCCAGCCTGAGACCTCGGGATTGAGCAGGGCGCTGGTCATGGTCAGATAGAGGCGCACCAAGGTGTCGAGGTCGAGGTCCTTGCGCAGGACCCCTTGCGCGACGCCCTGCTTGAGCAGGTCGAGCATGTGCCGGCGCACGAAATCGCGCCGGAAAGCCTGGATCTCGGCCCAGACCTCGGGCGCGTTGCGCCGCAGGTCGGTCAGGTACGCGGGCGTCAGGCGCGAGTACATGCGCGAGATGGAAGCGAAGGTCTTGCGCACCCGCTCGAAGAAGTCGAGCCGCTCGGCCTTGATCGAGGACAGCTCCTTGCGCCAAGCCTCGTTGCGCAGCTCGGTCGTCGCGCGCAGCAGATCAAGCTTGTGGGGGAAATGCTCGTAGAGCGTCTTCTTGCTCATGCCGAGTTCCCGTGCGAGGTCGTCCATCGTCACGATGCTGAAGCCGGCTGATAGGAACTGCTCGAGGGCCGCGGTCACGATGCGCTCGCGCGTTCGAGCCGTCTGCCGCTGCGGCGGCGATGAAGTGGTCATGTCTTTAAACCCTTGAAACTGCTAGAGTGTTTATAGTTTACTATATCATGCATCCCAGGTCAAGGAGCCGCGGCGCGGGCCACGGATGAGCGTCCCGGATCGAAGAGAAAGGGAGTTCAGGCGCCGCGAAGAGGACATCCTCGCCGCCGCGCTGGCCCTGCTCAGCCGCGACGAGTGGCGATCGGTGACGATCGAACGGATCGCCGCGAAGGCCGAGATCGGCAAGGGCACGGTCTACAAGCACTTCGCGAGCAAGGATGAGATCTGCGCGAGGCTCGTCGTCGAGTTTCATCGCCGCGTCATGGCGGAGATCCGGGCGGTCGATCCCACGAAGCCGCCTCCCGCGGTCGTGGGGGAGACGATGACGGCGTTCTGGCGGGCGCACGCGCGAGAGCCGGAGCGCAGGCGCCTGGCCCGCCGCTGCCGCCGGAAGGGCTTCCGGCGCGGGATCACCGATAAGGCAAGCCGCGAACTCGCGGAGCTGGACGCCGAACTGGCGTCGCTTCTCTCCGCGGCGCTCGAGCGCGGCGTCCGCGAGGGGCATTTCCTCGACAAGCCGGCGGGGAGCCTGATGATCGGGCTTTACGCGACGCTCATCGGCCTGATGGAACTGGAGGGCGGCGAGCGCGCGCGACCCCATCCCCCGTCCGACCGTATATATGAGGAAACACGGGACTTCGCGCTGCGGGCCATCTCGCGGCGATGAGCCGCGTCAAAGCTCGCCGCCGCGCGAAGTCCCGCATCCCATCGAGGGACGGGCCGATCAGCGCACGAAGGCGAGACCTATGCGGATCACGACGACAACGAATTTAAACCAGCTTTTGGCCTAGAATCTGGGGTAGGGTCAATATCCGACACCCCTGCACTCTTCGCACCGCTGTCGCCAGGGAGCCCCGGCCGCAACGGCAGGATCAAGCCCGAACCCGTCGACCTCATCCTGACCGACATACGCGGGGAAATTCCAGACCGCCGGATAATGGATCAGGGCAACGCTGTCCAGCGGATCGGCCCCGAATCCCTGGAAGCATCCTTTGAACAGGATCTGAAAGATGCCCGGCTCCGACATGCCGGTGAGTTCCCCGGATATGACTTTCGCGCGGTGGCTGCGCAGTTCCTGGAATTCCTTAGTGCCGAGCGCCTGCGCCATCGGATCATGTATCGCCAATACTTCCGGCGGCAGGGTCGACCCGCCTGCTGCGCCGTCTTTCCTGATGCCAAGTCCGCGACACGCCGGGCATGGCAGATGCGCGGGAGACGAGGCGTCCATTTCCGGCGCGCAATAGGCCGATATCTTCGGCGGGTCGGAATCAACGACATTTACGGTTCCCACCTGCATGATTTCTGAGACGCGCTCCGCGTTCCAACCACTTTCAGTTTTTGCGGAAAACCGAGTCATTAAAGCCAGGTTATAGAACCCCTTGCCCATGAACGGCCCGAGCGTCTTGAGCATAAGGTCGCTTGCAGGACGGAAATAGTCGCGCTTCCACTCTTTAATGTTTCCTGCTTTCCATTCCTCAAAAAAGCAGTCTCTCAAGCTCCGGTCCAATTTATCAAACAGCGGTTTATTTCCCGCTTTCAACCGCGCTTATCTCCCCGAACGGGGCACCTGCTCGTAGATGGGATTCTTGCAGGTGCCGTCTGGCTGCGGAGATCGTGCCACCACGCGCCCCGAGACCACACACCGATAGTTGCAGAGCGGCGGCGCGCTGATGAGATTACACTGCTCAATGATGACCGGCGACGGCAGCACCTTCACATTCGCCTCGTCCGGGAATTGGCCCGTCGCATCTTGGCAGGCGGGGTAAAGGCGCATAGGGACTCCCTGGGCCAAAAGGCCCAAAATGACAATGGGCCCATCATACTACATAGGAGTCAAATGTGCGGCGGGAAGATTCCAGCCGGCAGGGACACGCGGCGGGCAGGCCGCATATGCGGAAATCTAGGGAGCGGTTGGAGGGGTTTTTGCGGCGTTCCGGCGCTGCCAAATCAGCGGAGCGAGATTATTCTCTAGCTGCTCTTTCAGATGGGCGAAGCTCTTGTACGGATCATAGGTGAGCGGCAGATCGCCTTGCAGGTTGCTTATGTCCTCAATCGGAGTCAGGCCCTTCCGGAAAAAGAAGCGCGAATCCCGGCGCATTGCCTCGTCTGCAAAAGCCGTCGCAATACCGAATTCGTGTATCACATTGAGGCAGTAGCGCTTCTCCAATCCGTCCAGGGGAGCATCATTGGCCGGAAGCTCCATGTCCTTGTAGCCGGACAGGTCAAAAATCGCAAAGTCGCAGTTTTTGATAAGCGTCCGTATCTTCACTGCGAGCTTCTTGGAAAACAGCAGCCCGCTTTGAATATCAGGGTTCGCCTCCCCGAACGCTTCCAGCAGGGCCTTGTTATTGGTGTTAGAAAGGATGGGATACACCTTGGAGTCGGACTCGGAACAGGCGGCCACTGCGTCCGTGATAGTCCGGTACGGCCCATTCCGCGCAAAATCGCAGGCGACGAACACAGTGAAGTTCATGGGATGCGATAGAAGCGGCGGCTGCCGACATTAATAAGCTCCAAGCGCCCCGTGCGATGAAGCGTTTCGCAGGCCTCAATGACTCCGGCCTCTGGCAAGCCCAGCCCCTCGGCAATAAGCGACGGCGCGGCAGGAGTATTGGACGAGTTGAAGATATTGATCTTCGCCATCCGGAGATAATCAAGCACCAGCTCCGAGGGATGGAAGCTGATGCGCTCAACCCGGGTGCCGCGCATGTTCTGCGGGATATAGGTGTCGGGAACCGGCTCCGGGACTGTTGCCTCGCTGCCCTGGGTCAGGATGCAGAGCGCGTCGGGAACGCCGAGCTGCGCAAGCTGCCCGCGCAGGCGCTGCAACCGGAGCTGCGCCTCGTTTTCCAACATCCCCACATTTCCGATTACGATCAGATAGGCGCGAAGTGTTCTTCCTTCATCGTCCTGCACTGCGAGGTCCGCATCGGGAAGTCCGATGTTTCCTGTCTGGCCCATGATCCAGGCCTTGATATTGGTGTCGTGGAATATCGAGGGGTCGCGTTGCACATAGAAATTCGTGTGCCCGGCCACATGGAGGCGGCGGATCGCAGCTTCAAGCGCAGTGCGGTATTGTTCCGGTGTCGGCATAACGGCCTGATTGTATCAAGAGCATGCGCGTGAAAGGTTAGGCGTCCTTCATCCTCTTCAGCGCGGCGGCAATCGTCTGGCTGATGCTGTGCTTCTTCCGTTTCATTTCTTCCGGCGTCGGCGGCTTGTAGGTGGCCTTCACCTTCCAGCCTTTCACGGTGCTTTCCGACGATGACTCGGCCGCGCCCTGCGCGTCGAGAAAATCCATGAACTCCCGTTTATTATCGGGGAATCCGCCGGCGGGCGTTCATCGGCTCTGCCCGCGCGGCGTTCGCCTCGAAGCGCTCTTCGGCGCGGCCGCTAGGAGGCCGCGAGCGCCTCCGCGACGGACCGCGCGAGCGTCGTCGTCGGGCGGCCGATGAGCCCGCTCAGCTCCCGGCCGGCGTCGTAGAGCGCGCCGCCCGCGGCCTTCGCGTCGCTTTCCGCGTAGATCTCCGCGTAGACCTCCGGCAGGCCGGCGGCCTGAAGCGCGGCCTTGTAGCCGCTTTCCGGCAGGTTCTTGTAGACGACCGGCTTGCCGGACTGCCGCGCGATCTCGGCGGCGTACTCCGCCAGCGTGTAGGCCTCGTCGCCCGCGAGCTCGTAGACCTTGCCCGCCCGGCCCTTCGCGTCGCCGGCGAGCACGGCCGCCGCGGCCGCCGCGTAGTCGGCGCGCGTCGCCGACGAGATGCGCCCGTCGCCGGCCGCGCCGAGGACGGCGCCGTGCCGGATCACCGCGGCGATGTTGACGGTGTAGTTCTCGGTGTACCAGCCGTTGCGCAGCAGCGCGAACGGGAGGCCCGACGCCCGGATGAGGGCCTCGGACTCGCGATGCTCGCGCGCCAGCGCCAGCGGGCTCGCGTCGGCGCGCAGGATGCTCGTGTAGGCGAGGAGCTTCACGCCCGCCGCCTTGGCCGCGTCGATCACGACGCGGTGATGCCGGACCCGCCGCCCGACCTCGCTGGAGGAGATCAGGAGTGTCTTGTCCGCCCCGGCGAGCGCGGCCGCCACGGAGGCGGAATCTTCGTAGTCGGCCTTGCGCAGCTCGACGCCGCGGTCCGCCAGCTCCTTCGCCGCGGCGGGGTTGCGGACCACGCCGATCACGCGCGCCGACGGCGCGCGCCTCAGCAGCTCGGCGACGACGAGCCGGCCCAACTGGCCCGTCGCTCCGGTCACGGCGATGCTTTCAGAGGCTGACATATGATGCTCCTTTGGTCTCAAATCAAGACTAGGTCTCATTATGCGACTACTTGAAGGCGCCGCGCAAGGAAACACGGAACTTCACGCCGCGGGCCGTCGAAGGACGGGCCGATCAGCGCACGAAGGCGAGACCTATGCGGATCGCGGACGAACGCCGGTCGTAGCTGAGCACGCTTTCGCCGTAGCCCTCGAACCACTGCAGCATCGCGAAGGAGGCGAACCCCACGGCCGGGATCCGAACCGGGTGCGTCACGCCGACCTCCAGGCCGCCGCGATTGAAGCGCCTGCCTGTACGGCCGAATACGCTGACCGAAAGGCCGTCTTTTTTTCCGAAGACGGCCGTCCATTCGACGTAGCCGCGATAATCGGCGATGAGCGGGTTGTCCTCCAGACTGCCGAAGTAGGCGAATATCTTGGGAGCGAAGACGAGGTTCCAGCCGCCGAAGTCGCCGAACATGACGATCGGCCGCGCATAAGCGGTGTTGATGCTTCGGGAGGCGCCGCCGTCTTTCCCGTTGGATTCGTGCTGGACTCCGGCATGATAACCGAGCCAGTGGGCGCCGCCCCCCGCGGCGTAGGACTCCGACGGCGACAATGACGCCCAGAACAACTCCGGCATGTAGCTCGTGTCGAAGAACGGGCTCGATGGGGCGCCGGTATCCCAGAGGGCCCGCTGCGTATAGCCGAAATAGACCCCGCGCAGATCGCCGTCCCCCGGCGCGCTGAAGAGGCGGTATTTGAAGCTGAGTTGATACTTCGCCTCGGGCGACTGCGGGCCGTAGACGATGTAAAGCGGCAAGTGGGGGGATATCCGTCCCAGCTCGCGCGTCCTGTCGAAGGCAGCGAAGGCCGGCTCGACGCCCGCCGGAGCGCCCGCGGCGGCCGCGGTCGCGGCCCAGGCGAAGAGAAGCCCCGCCGAGAGCAGCCCGGTCATGCCGCTGCTCGCTTCGCGGGGAGAACGACGTTTTTTCGCTTTGATTGCACTCTTCGCGCTGAAACTCAACAATGCGAGCCCTCCCCGATCCTCGAAGAACTGCTTCGTTCCCCTGAGCCGTGCGCCCGCAACTACGTTTTATCCTGGGGCTGCTTCGTTTCGTGAAGCTGAGGAAGAAACGGATAGTCCGTATAGCCGGTCGTGCCTTCGGCGTAGATGGTCGAAGGATTCGTATCGTTGAACGGACCGCCGGCGCCGATGCGTTCGACCAAGTCCGGGTTCGAGATGTAGAGCGTTCCGAAGGCGGCCAAATCCGCCTTCCTTTCTCGAACGAGGGCCTCGGCGAGCTCCGGCGTGAGCTGCTGGTTCGCGACGACGGTTCCGCCGAATTGCTCCTTCAGATACGGGGTCAGGTACCCTTCGCCTTGGGCGTCCCGCAGGAAGATGAAGGCGATCTTTCGTCTGCCGAGCTCTCGGGCGACGTAGCCGAACGTCCGCTTGAGATCGTCGTCACCCATGTCGTGCGCGTCGGCCCGGGGGGAGAGATGAACGCCGACTCGATCCGGTCCCCAAGCGGAGACGGCGGCATCGACGACTTGGAGCAGGAACTTCGCCCGATTCTCGATCGGACCGCCGTAATCGTCGGCGCGTCGGTTCGTCGAGCTTTGCAGGAACTGGTCCGGCAGGTAGCCGTTGGCCCCGTGAATCTCGACGCCGTCAAAACCCGCCAGTCTCGCGTTCCGCGCGCCTTTCCGGAACGCCTCGATGACGATGGGTATCTCCGAGCGATCCAGCGCGCGCGGGACGACGAACGGCTTTTCGGGTTGGATGTGGCTGACGGTTCCCTTCGGGGCGATCGCGCTCGGCGCGACGGGGAGCTCGCCATTCAGGAACACCGGGTCGGAGATGCGTCCGACATGCCATAGCTGCAGGAAAATGAGCCCGCCCTTGAGATGGACCGCGTCCGTCGTCTTTTTCCATCCTTCGACCTGCTCGCGGGACCATATCCCCGGGGTATCGGCATAACCGATCCCCTGCGGAGAGACCGCGGTCGCCTCGGTGAGGATGAAACCCGCGCTGGCGCGCTGGGAGTAGTATTCCGCCATCACGTCGTTCGGGATGCGGGAGGCTCCGGCGCGGGCGCGGGTCATGGGAGCCATGACGATGCGGTTCTTCAATGTCAGATCGCCGAGGCGCGCCGGTTCGAGTAAAGCGTTCATGTTGGAATCCTGTGTTGGAGGGGATAAGGCGAAACGCGGCTGGAAGGGTCCCGATCTCCCGGGGCCCTTCGCCGCGGACTTCTTCGTTCAGCCGGCGTGCTCGTCGAACACCTCGTGCGCCCAGGCCATGTTCGTGCCCGCGGCGGCGAAGCTGGCGACCATCATGACCTCGGCGCCCTCGGGCCAGGCGGTTTCCAGCCAGAACTTCGCGTGGGTGTGAGTCTTTTCGGCGGCGTGAGTCTTCATGGTGCCTCCTGATTTAAACGTCTATGTCTTCCGACGTTGGCATATTCGGTTCGATGCGGCCGCGCCCCCGCCGCCCACGGGGGGTGAATTCACGCGTCCCGTCCCGAGCAGATTTTCAGGAATTCGAGAGCGTGGGCCCAGGACTGCCGCGCCGCGCCCGGATCGTAGCTCGGCCGGGCGTCGCAGAAGAAGCCGTGGTCGGCTCGGGAGAACTCGACGTTGACGAAGGCCTTTCCGGCCGAGCGCAGCGCCTGCGTCGTGGCCGCGATCTGCTCCGGCGGGATGTGCTTGTCCAGGCCGCCCCAGAAAAAGAGCATCGGCGCGCGGATCCGCGGCACGCGATCGAGCAGCCCCGGCGCGATCCCGCCGCCGTAGAACGACACGGCGGCCCGCAGCGGAAGAAGCGAGGCCGCGACGAAAGCCGACCGGCCTCCCATGCAGAAGCCCACGCAGGAGACCTCGCCGGGAAGCACCGGGGCTTCGTTCATCAGCCACGCGCAGGCCGCTTCGAGGTCGAGCTCAAGGCCGCGCGGAGTCATCGCCTTCATATGAGCGGCCGCGGTCCCGACGTCGTCATAAAGGCCCTCGAAGCCCGGAGCCGCCCTGTGGTAGAGCTCCGGCGCCAAAGCGACGAAGCCCTGATACGCGAAGCGACGGACCAAGCCGCGTATGTGCTCGTTGACTCCGAAGGCCTCTTGCAGCACGAGCAGCCCGGGATGGCGGCCGGCGGTCTCCGGCCGGGCCAGATAGGCGCCCATCGTGGTGCCGTCTTGCACCGGGATCGTGATCGCGTCGACCCTGATCTCTCTCACGGTTCGTTCCGGGATCAGCAGAGCCCGAGGATCGCTCCGGAGGGGAGATCGCGGGAAACCGCGGGCGCGCTCTTCATCGCTTCTCCAAAGCGGGGAGCCCCTCGGCGACTTTGTCGAGAAGATCCAGCAGCGACCTGCGAGCCGCCCCGTTCAAGTGGGCCATCAAGCCCGCGATGCCGCGCAGCCGGGACGGCATGACCGCGCGCACGAGGCGGCGGCCTTTCGCGGTGAGCTTGACCTGCAGGGAGCGGCGGTCCCCGCCGGGCGCGCGCGCGCGCTGGAGCAGACCCTCGCGTTCGAGCCGGTCCAGCAGCCCCGTGATGGTGGGGCGGCTCAAGCCGATCGCGTCCGCGAGCGCTGAAGGAGCGCAGGACTCGCCCGGTTGCAGGAAGAGATGGCTGAGCACGCAGAGTTGGGCTTGGGACGTTCCCGCGCGGGCGAGCTGGCCGTCCAGCTTCTCGAGGATGTTGCTCGACAGGCGGGAGAGGACCATGAAGACTTCGACCGCCTCCACGTCGAGCATGGGAAAATCGGCGCGCATCGCTTTCAGGACGCCGCGCGACGGGAGGTTCTTCAGGAAGTAGGAGGATGCCATGAGCTTGCTAATGATTAGCGTATTAATCATATAATTACGCATGGCTTGCGTCAAGAAGGAGCCCTCCGGCCCATGGGGAGCGCGGCGGTGTGGACTGCGACGGGGCTCCTCTCGCGGGGCCGCACCACTGGCGTGGGTGATGCGCAAGGGACGGCGGACGGAGAGTTCTCTCGCCCGCCATAATTCATGAACACCTTTACGGACTCAGATCGATTTTGGGCGCTGCTCGCCGCGGCCGGGGCGCTCGCGTGCTTCATCATCGCCGGCTGGTTGCTGGGCAAATCTAAATAGAGGCCTCCAATGCAGAATGACAAGTTGAGACGCGCGATGACCGGCGAGAGCAGCCATCGATTTTACGGTGATTCCCGGATTCGATCATCAACGAAGGCGCGCCGATGAAAACCTTAGGCATTCTGCGCGAGACTCAAAACTCGCCGAATCGAGAGTCGGACGATGCCCTGATCCTGAAGGCGGTCATGGACCAGTTGTCGATTCTTAAGACAGAAACGGCCGTGATCGCGCCCGAGGAGTTCGACCTCGCCGATGTCTCCGCCTATGACATGATCGTCCCGATGTGCGAGACCTATCCGCGGCTGATGCGGCTTAGGAAGATCGAGGCCGAGACCGGGATCATCGTCGTCAACCCGTCCGATTCCGTGCTCGGCTGCTATCGCGCTCGCATGCTCGCCTCTTTCGCCGCGACTCCCGGCCTCTCCTATCCGCCGACCGAAGTCCGCCGTACGACGGCCGACGCGAACGCGAAGGCGCCGGGCATCGCGGCGGAGGGCGGCTACTGGGTTAAGCGCGGAGACGTGCACAACACCTGCGCGTACGACGTCGTTTTCTCGCGTGACTGGAGAGGGGTCGACGCCATCCGCCGTGAGTTCGCGAGCCGAGAGATCGGGGACATGGCCGTTCAGCGTCACGTCGACGGAGACCTCATCAAGTTCTACGGCGTTGGTCCCGGGCAGTGGTTCACATGGTTTTACCACGACCCATCCATCGCGCGGCGCGCGCCGTTCGAGCTTGAGGACCTGGCGGAACAGGCGGAACTCGCCGCGACGGCGGTTAAGGTCGAGGTTTTCGGCGGCGACGCGATCGTGACCAATGAAGGCAGGATATTCGTCATCGATATCAACTCCTGGCCCAGCTTCGCGCGCGTGCGCGCCGAAGCCTCTATCCAGATCGCCAGGCTCTTGCGCGCGCGTCTGCGCCGGATCCCGGTCTTTGAGACGGGCTCCCCTCGACTGCGACATGGAGGAATTCGATGACGCTCGAAAAGGCCGCGATGACGTTTCCGGCCCGCCGCATCCTCGTACCCGATGATCTGACGCCCGCTTCACGGAGCGCATGGGCCTGGGCACGGCGCTTCGCCGCGCGCCGTGCCCGGCTCGAATCCCTGTTCGTCTACCCCATGCCGCCGGCTCCGGTCGAGGGCCTGCCGTCGCCGGCGCTGGCGCCTGCCGACGCCGAGCGCATTGAGCTCTCCATGCGTGAGGCGCGTGCGCAAGCGTCCGAGTGGCGCGTCGAGCCGGGTGACGTGGTGTCCGTGATCCTGAGACGGGCGCGCCGCGCGGATCTCATCGTCATGGGCGCGCACTGCCCATCGGGGGCGATGAGGCTCCTGCATCGTTCGGTCTCGGAGGCGGTCGCTCGCGAAGCGCCGGCGCCGTTGCTCGTCGTCAGGGAGGACCCGGCCGAGGTGCGGACGGTGCTTGCGCCGATGAATCTTGAATCCTATGCGGACAGGGGCCTGGAACTGGCCGCGGGCGCCGCGGCTCATCTGGGAGCGGCGCTTCTGATCCTGCACGTCGTCGAACCCGGAGCGCGAAGGCGCAGCCCGCGCGGGATCATCGAGACCCGCCTTTCGAGCCTGCCCGCTGCCTTGCTCGACAAGCTGCGGCCTCGGATCATCGTACGAAACGGCAAGCCGATCGAGGTGATCCTAGAAGAGTCTCGCCGGCACGGCCTGCTCGTGCTGACCGCGCACCGGAAGTCCCTGTTGGGAGACCTCGTGATCGGCACCACGGTCGAGCGCGTTATGAGACACGCCGCTGTTCCCGTGCTCGCGGCGCCGTCGTTATGAGCAGCGCGAATCGTCGAGAGCCGAGCAAACCACTTCTCACTCTTTACCGGGAGCTCCACGCCGCGTGGCTCGTTGAAATCGATCGCTCGATCGCTGATGCGGAAAGGCGCGGCGAGCGCGGCGCTGCCGCGTTCGCGAGAGCCGCGGCGGGCTGGCCGCCGCTTGTCGTCTGGGTGGGTCTGGATCTCTGCGCCAACCCGCGAAGTCCGGTCTTGGACCTTGCGTCCGCTTGGGAGAGGGCCGCGGACAACTGCGTCAAGCTCATCTTCCTTTTAGAAGTCGCCCGTACCGCCTCCCTGGAGGCCCGCCATGTCCGCCCATAGCGCCTCATCAGCGTCGAGTCCAAGAAGACGTTTATCAAAAGGCGGCTGCGGAAAATGCGTTTGACTGAGCCGCGGGATCATCTAACAGGAAGCGGCCATGCGCGAGATTAAGACCGGCGCGATTTCGATCCCCGTGAATGACGGGACCACGATGGCCGCCTACCTGGCGCGGCCGGGAACATCCGGCCTGCATCCCGGGCTGATCGTGCTGCCGGAGGCCTTCGGAGTCAACGCCCACATCCGTGAAGTCGTCCAGCGCTTCGCCTACCAGGGCTTCGTCGCGCTGGCTCCGGAGCTCTTCCACCGGACGGCGCCCGATTTTCAGGGGCGCTATGACGATGTCGCCCCGGCCCTCGAGCATATGAAGGCCATGACGATCCCCGGCCTCGAGCGCGATCTCGAGGCGGCTTGCGCGTGGCTTTTGAACGAGGCGACCGTGCTCCCCGGCGACGTCTCCTGCGTCGGCTTCTGCATGGGGGGAAGGGCGGCTTTCGTCGCAGCCTCGCTCCTTCCTCTCCGCGCGGCCGTCTCCTTCTATGGAGCCGGCATCGCGCCCGGGCTGCTTGAGCGTGCGCCGCAAGTCCGCGCGCCGCTGCTTTTTTTCTGGGGCGGCCGGGACGCGCATATTCCGCCCGAGCACGTCTCGGAAACCGCGCGGGCGCTCCGCGCGGCCGGGAAGTCTTTCGTCAGCGTCGAGTTCTCGCGGGCCGATCACGGCTTTTTCTGCGACGCGCGTCCGAGCTATGACGCGGGCGCCGCGAGGCAAGCCTGGGCCCACACGATTGAGTTCCTTAAGACTTACTCGGGGCCGATCGAGTGAGCCGCGCGGCCGGGCGCCTCGCGACTCCTTCGAACATCGAGCGCGCGGTTCTGCGGATCTCGCGCGAGCCGCTGCCTCGGCGGCGAATCGGAGGCATGCGAGTGCTCGAGCGCCAGCTGTTCACCGCCGCGCGCGCCGGTCTCCGGTCCGTCTTCGTCACGGTCTCCGAGCCGGACGCCGATCAGCTCGCGAGCCTGCGCCTGCCGCCCGGTCTCGAGGTGCGCTGGGTGACGAAGGGCGAGGCCGCGCTCAACGAGTGCGAGCCGCCTTATCTCGGGCTGTCCGCCGACCACTTCATCCGCGTCGAGACGCTCGCCTTCATCGGCCGGCAGAATTTCCCGGCCTCCGTCAGCTACGAGGACGCCTCCGCGCTGAGCGTCGTCCAGGTCGTCCTCTCCCGCGAGGAGCTGATCTCGCGCGTCAAGCAGCCCCTGCCCGAGGGCTCCTGCATTCGCCTCGAGGCGCCGTTCTCGCAGGGCCCGATCGTGGACTGGCTCATGGCGGCGGGGCCAAAGCCGCAGGACGGCTTCATGGCCCGGCATTTCGACCGCCACCTCTCGCTCGCGGCGAGCCGCGCCCTGCTCGACACCGGGGTCACGCCGAACCAGATGACGGTCTTCAGTACCTGCCTGGGCCTGATCGGGGCGACGTTCTTCCTCGGCGACACCCGCCTTCACTACGTGACCGGGGCGCTCCTCGTCTGGCTGCACTCGGTGCTCGACGGCTGCGACGGAGAGCTCGCGCGCGTGCGCTTCCAGGAGAGCCCCCTCGGCTCCGACCTCGACTTCTGGGGCGACAACCTGGTGCATGTCGCCTTGTTCTCCTGCCTGGGCCTCGGCTTCTGGCTCACCGGCAACGGCGTCCACACCTTGGTCCTGGCCGCGGTGGCGGACGCGGGCGTCCTCGCGTCGGCCTGGACGGCCTGGGGCCACCGGCGCGCGCGCCGCGAGGTCCGCGGCTCCGAGACGGGCGTCGTCGAGCAGGCGGCCGGCGACGGCGTCGACTCCAAGCTCGCCCGCCTCGAGAACTCGCTCGCGCAGCGCGACTTCATCTATCTGCTCGTGCTCCTCGCTTTCGTGGACATGGTTTACGAGTTCCTCTGGGCGGCCGCCGTCGGCGGAACCCTCTTTTTCTTGATCATGCGGTATCTCAGGAGAGTCAATCAAAATGAACAAGCACGACAGCCGCATCCGGCCCGCTAAAGGCAAGCTCGGCGTCCTCCTCCCCGGCATGGGAGCGGTGACCAGCACCTTCATCGCCGGCGTGGAGCTCGTCAAGAAAGGCCTCGGCACCCCGGTCGGCTCCGTCACGCAGATGCAGGCCATCCGCCTGGGCAAGCGCTACGAGAACCGCTCGCCGCTCATCAAGGATTTTGTGCCCCTGGCCTCCCTCGACCAGCTCGTGTTCGGCGGCTGGGACTTCTTGCCCGACGACGTGTTCGTCGCGGCGACGAAGTGCGGCGTCCTCGACGCGGCCATGCTGGCACCCATCAAGAAGGAGCTCTCCGCGATCAAGCCGATGCTCGCCGTCTACGACCCGGTCTACATCAAGAACATCAAGCCGGCCGTCTGCAAGAAGGGCAAGACCAAGATGGACCTGGCCCTTCAGGTGATGGCCGACATCGAGCTGTTCAAGAAGAAGAACGGCTGCGACCGCGTGGTCATGCTCTGGTGCGGCTCGACCGAGCGCCTGCCCGAGCACTCGAAGTCCCACGAGGACCTCGAGGCGTTCGAGCAGGGACTCAAGGACAACGACCCGATGATCCCGCCGTCGATGATCTACGCCTACGCCGCGATCAAGCTCGGCATGGCCTACGGCAACGGCGCGCCGAACCTGTCCTGCGACGTCCCTGCCCTGATCGAGCTCGCCGAGCAGACGGGCTCGCCCATCTGCGGCAAGGACTTCAAGACCGGCCAGACGCTCATGAAGACCACGATCGCGCCGATGCTCAAGGCGCGCATGCTGGCGCTCACCGGCTGGTACTCGACGAACATCCTCGGCAACCGCGACGGAGAGGTGCTCGACGATCCTGGGTCTTTTAAGACCAAAGAGCTGTCTAAAATGTCGGTCCTCGACACCATCCTCGAGCCCGAGCTCTACCCCGAGCTGTACGGCAAGTTCCACCACAAGGTCCGCATCGACTATTACCCTCCCCGCGGCGACGCGAAGGAAGGCTGGGACAACATCGACATCCGAGGCTGGATGGACATGCCCATGCAGATCAAGATCAACTTCCTGTGCCGCGACTCGATCCTGGCGGCGCCGATCGTGCTCGACCTGGTCCTCTTCCTCGACCTGGCCAAGCGCGCGGAGCTCAAGGGCATCCAGGAGTGGCTCTCGTTCTTCTTCAAGAGCCCGCAGTGCCGCGAGGACCTCAAGCCCGAGCACGACCTGTTCATCCAGCACCTCAAGCTCAAGAACACGCTGCGCGTGCTCAGGGGCGAGGAAGTCCTGGACCACAGCGGTCTCGACTATTACGACCCGACCAAGACGGCCTCGGCCGCCCCGGCCCCGAAGCCCGCCAAATAGCCGCGTCTTTCATCGAGAAACAGGACGCTCGGCGCGCGAAGGCGAGCAGGCTATCGCCGTAGCCCTCGAACCACTGCAGCATCGTGAAGGAGGCGGATACTGCCCGTCCTTTGCGTAGCGAGGAGGCTGCAAAGGCGAGGATTTTTCCGGCCGTCGAACATGACACGCGCGAAACAATGCTTGACAGGGCCGCGTCGGCCTTGTATTATTGTGACTGAACTTTCAGTCATTAAACAGGAGCTCAAGCCATGTCTCGCGCCAGGACGAAGCCCGCCGCGGTCCGCCGTCAGGAGATACTGCGTGCCGCCAGTAGGGCCCTGATCGGGCGCGGCTACCACAACGTTCATCTCGACGACGTCGCCCTCGAGGCGGGGCTCTCGAAGGGAACGCTCTACCTCTACTTCAAGGACAAGGAAAGCCTGTTCGCGGCCGTGCTCGACGACGTCCTGGACCGGCTCGAGGAGCGCCTCAAGGCCTTGTCAGTGGAGGGCCCGGCGCTGGACGCGCTTTCCCGCATGGCGGCGGAGATGCTCGACTTCGTCGATGAGAACCAGGATTTTCTCATTCAGTTCTCGCGGGAAAAGCCGGACCTGTGCGGCAAGCGCGCCGGCAAGGTGCTCCAGAGCCGCTTCGGCGAGCACCTGCGGTTTATTTCCGACGGGATCGCCCGGTGCGTCAAGGAAGGGAGCGTGCGCAAGCATGACCCCGCCCTCGGCAGCCTGTTCTTCATCTCGCTCGTGCGGATGTTCATGCTCCAGAAAGTCATGGGCCGCGCCAAGGGCCTGCTGCGCCCCAAGGCGGATCAGTTCATGGACATGTTCCTCCACGGCCTCGGCGGGAAGGGGGCGAAGGCCCATGCGTAGCGCGCTCCTTTTGGCCGTGCTCGCGATTATGGCCGGCGCGGCGGGCGCGCAGCCGGCCGCGCCGCCGGAGCCCATGACGCTGACGCTCGCTCAGGCCGTCGAGCTGGCCATGAAGCAGAACATCGACGTCGGGCTGGCGGAATTGGACCTGCGGACCTTTCAGAGCCGCTACCGGCAGGTGATCGGAACCGCGATACCGGACCTCTCGTTGATGGGTTCCTATACGCGCAACTTCAAGAAGCCCCTCGCCTTCTTCGGCGGGCGCAAGACCGAGATCGGCGAGATCAACGGCATGCAGGGCGGCGTCGAACTGGAGCAGACGCTCTACTCCGGCGGCCGGCTCACGGCCGGCCTCAAGGCCACGCGCCTCGCAGTGGGCTCCGGGCAGGACGAGTTGCGCGCGACGAAGGACGACGCCGCGCTCGCGGTCAAGCGCGCCTTCTACTCCGTGCTCCTGGCCAGCGCGACGGCTTCGATCTCGGAGGACAACCTCAGATCGGCCGAGGACCATCTGGCGACCATCCAGGCGCGCTACAAGCAGGGCTTGGACAGCGACTTGATCGTCCTGCGTCAGGAAGTCGAGGTCGCCAACGCCAAGCCGGCCCTGATCCAGTCCCGAAACCTTCACGAGCTCGGGCTGACCTTGGTCAAGGACCTCCTGGGCCTCGACGTCGACCAACCCCTCGTACTGATCGGAGACCTCGGGGCGACGGGAACGGCCATCCCGCGCTACGAGGCGGCGGCCAAAGCGGCCGTGGAGCGCAATCCCGACTATCAGGCCTCGCGCAAGCGAACGGAGGCGGCGCTCCAAATGGCACGGGTCGCGGCGGGCGAGGGCAAGCCGCAATTGTCCCTGTTCGCGAACTACATGTGGACGGGGCAGTCGCCCGACCTGTCGCCGGGGCCGGAGCAGAGCGGAACGAGCGCCGCGGGCGGTTTGCGCCTGCGCTTCCCGTTCTTCACCGGCGGCGAGATCCACGAGCGCGTGCGGCAGGCGCGGATCGATCACGAGCGCGCCGGCGAGGCGATGCGCAAGATCGAGCGCTCCGTCCGCGTCGAGGTCAAGCGCCAGTGGCTGGCCGTGAACGAAGCCGGTGAGCGGGCGCTCTCGCAGGAGAAAGCCATCGGCCAGGCGCGCCGGGCCCTGGAGGCGACGGAGGTCCGCTACAAGGAAGGCCACGCCGGCCAACTCGAGCTCAACGACGCCACTTTGGCGCTCAACCGGGCGCGCATGTTCCACGCCCAGGCGCTGCATGACTATCAGGTCGCGCTGGCCGCGCTCGAGCGCGCCGCGGGAACGAAACTTGAGGAGATTAATCCATGATTTCACGGCGGACATTAGGCGTGTTGTTGCTGGGCCTGACGGCCGCGGCCGGCTGCAAGAAAGAGATTCCTCCGCCTGCGGTCGAGACTTTCCCGGTGCGGGTCGAACCGGCGGCCAAGCGCACTCTCGAGGACGCATTGATCCTCGTCGGCTCTCTCAAGGCCAAGGACGAGGCGACGGTCTTCTCTCGCGCGCCCGGCAAGCTCAAGGAGTACCTTGTTAAGGAAGGCGATCCCGTCCGCAAGGACCAGACCATCGCGTTCGTCGAGCGCGATGAGGTGGGCGTGCGCTTCGAGCCGGCCCCCGTGCCGTCGACCCTCAACGGAGTCATCGGCCGGGTCTACCTTGACCGCGGCGCCAACGTGACCCTCAACACGCCGATCGCCCTCGTCGCCGACGTCAGCGCCGTCATCGCAAAGGCCGACGTCCCGGAGCGCTACGCCGGGCGCGTCCGGACCGGCCAGGACGTGCGCGTGCGCATCGAGGCCTTCCCCGACCGGACCTTCCAGGGCCGGGTCTCGCGGGTCAGCCCCGTCGTCGATCCCGCCACGCGCACCGCCTACATGGAGGTCCTGCTCGACAACTCCTCGGGGATGCTGCGCTCCGGCATGTTCGCCAATCTCTCCATCGTCGTGACCTCCAAGGCGGGCGTGCTGGCGGTGCCCGTCGAGGCCGTCGTCGACGGCAGCGGCCCGGTCCTCTTCGTCATCAAGGACGGCAAGGCCGTCAAGCGCGAGATCGTCGAGGGGCTCAAGACGGAGGCTTTCGTCGAAGTCAAGAGCGGCGTCGCTCCGGGCGAGCAGGTCGTCACCTTCGGACTTTACGGGCTCAAGGACGGCAGCGCGGTCCAGGTGCTGGCCGCGGAGCCGGGAGAGAAAAAGTGAAGCTCGCCGACGTCAGCATCAGCCGCCCCATCTTCGCCACCATGATGATCTCGGCTTTGGTGGTGCTGGGCCTGTTCTCCTACAGCCGGCTCGGCGTCGATCTCTTTCCCAACATCGACTTCCCGATCGTGACGATCACCACCACTTTGCGCGGCGCGAGCCCGGAGGAGATCGAGACCTCGGTCACCAAGCAAATCGAGGAGGCGGTCAACACCATCTCCGGCATCGACGAGCTGCGCTCGTCGAGCTTCGAGGGTCTGAGCCAGGTCATCGTCACCTTCGTCCTGGAGAAGGACGCCGACGTCGGCGCGCAGGAGGTCCGCGACGCGGTCGGACGGGTGCTGGCCGATCTCCCGCAGGGCACCGATCCCCCGGTGATCCAGAAGTTCGACCCCGGGGCCACGCCGGTGATGTCGATCGCGGTGAGCGGCGGCATGCCCCTGCGCGAGATCACCGAGCTCGCCAAGAAGCGGATCAAGGAGCCCCTCGAGACGATCAAGGGCGTGGGCAAGATCACCATGGTCGGCGGCCGCGAGCGTGAGGTCCACGTCATCGTCAACCCGATGAAGCTCGCCGCCTTCAAGCTCTCGATCAAGCAGGTCAAGGAGTCCCTCGAGCAGCAGAACATCGAGGTCCCGGGCGGACGCGTCGAGCAGGGCCGGCGCGAGCTCGTGCTGCGCACGATGGGCCGCATCGAGTCACCGAGCGGGTTCGAGAAGGTCGTCATCGCCAACGTCAACGGCGTGCCCGTGCGCGTGCGCGACATCGGCCGCGTCGTGGATTCGGAAGAGGAGCCCCGCACGCTCGCCCGCCTGGACGGCACGAGCGCGATCTCCCTGATCGTCCAGAAGCAGTCCGGCATGAACACCGTCGAGGTCATCCAGCGGGTCAAGGAGGACCTGGAGGCCCTCAAGAAGGGTCTTCCTCCGGGCGTGAGCGCACGGGTGATCCGCGACCAGTCCGAGTTCATCCTGGGCTCGGTGCACACCGTCCAGGAGCATCTTGTCCTGGGCGCCGTCTTGGCGAGCCTCGTCGTGCTCCTGTTCATGGGCAGCTACCGCAGCACCTTGATCGCGGCCGTGGCCATCCCGACCAGCCTGATCGCCACCTACATCCTCATGGACACGGCCGGATTCACCCTCAACAACATGACCTTGCTCGGCCTGGCGCTCTCCGTCGGCGTCGTCATCGACGACGCCATCGTCGTCCTCGAGAACATCTTCCGGCACATGGAGGAGGACGGCACCCCGGCCATGCGCGCCGCCGGCGAGGCCACCCGCGAGATCGGCACGGCCGTCATGGCCACGACCTTGTCGCTCGTCATCATCTTCCTGCCGCTGGCCTACATGCCCGGCATCGTGGGCCGCTTCCTCAAGGAATACGGCCTCACCGTCGCCTTCGCCATCATGGTGAGCCTCTTCGTCGCGTTCACTTTGACGCCCATGCTCTGTTCGCGCTTTCTTAAAATCCAGCACGGACCCAAGAGCCGGCTGCAGCTGTGGGTCGATCGCTTCAACGACTATCTCAAGGTACGCTACGGCCGGATGGTCGAGTGGTCGCTGCGCCACCGTTGGCAGATGGTCCTCGCCACGATCCTCACGATTCTGTCGACCGGCGTCATCATCCGCTTCGTCGGCAAGGACTTCATCCCGCCGGACGACGCCGGCGAGTTCCAAATCACGATCAAGGCGCCCGAAGGGACCTCGATCAACGCCATGGACCTCATCCTCGCGCAGATCGAGGCCGAGGTCAAGAGGCTGCCGGCCGTCGAGAGCCTTCTTGCCTCCATCGGGGAGGGGGAAGGGGCGAGCGTCAACGACGGGCTGCTCTATGTCCGCCTCGCTCAGGGCAAGAAAAAGGTCAACCAGTTCGTCGTGATGGCCCTGGCGCGCAAGGCGCTGGCCAAATACGAAGGCCTGCGGATCGCGGTCACGCCGGTCGCCGGCATCTCGGGAGGAGGCTTCAAGTCCGCGGACTTCAACTACGTGCTCTCCGGCCCGGACCTGGACCGCCTGCGGGAATACTCCGCCGCCATCATCGACCGCCTCAAGAAGGCCGAGGGCATCGTGGACGTGGACACCTCGCTCACCTACGCCAAGCCCGAACTGCGGGTGCGCATCGACCGCGACCGCGCCCAGGACCTCGGCGTCAAGATCGAGGACATCGCCAACGCCCTGCGCACCATGGTGGGAGGTCAGGAGGACATCACCAAGTACAAAGAGGGCGACGACTTGTATCAGGTGCGCCTGCGCGTGGACAAGAACTACCGGGACCGCCCGGACGTGATCGCGGGGCTGTACGTGCAGTCCTCCAAGGTCGGCCTGGTCCGCCTCGACAGCGTGGCGACTTTGGTCGAGGCGCGCGGCCCCGCGCAGATCGACCGCATCAACCGGCAACGAGCGGTGACGATCACCGCCAACCTCCAGGGCGTGCCCGTCGGCTACGCGATCGACCAAACGGAGGCGGTGGTCAAGGGGCTCAAGCTGCCCCCCGATTACAAGACCGGGCTGCTCGGCCGGGCCAAGGAGTTCGGGCGCATGATCCGGGGCTTCCTGGTCGCCTTCGGCCTCTCGTTCATCTTCATGTACATGGTGCTCGCCTCCCAGTTCGAGAGCTTCGTGCATCCGATCACCATCATGATGACCTTGCCGCTGTCGATCCCGTTCGCTCTCCTCTCGCTGCTCATCGTGGGACAAAACCTCACGATCTTCTCGATCATGGGCATCTTCATGCTCTTCGGCATCGTCAAGAAGAACGCCATTCTCCAGGTGGACTACACGAACACGCTGCGCGAGCGCGGCATGGAGCGCGACAAGGCCATCTTGGAAGCCAACAAGACGCGCCTGCGCCCCATCCTCATGACGACCACCGTGCTCGTCGCGGCCATGCTTCCCGTGGCCTTCGGCGGCGGTCCGGGGGCCGCCAACCGGGCGACGATGGCCGTCGTCATCGTCGGCGGACAGTCGATGTGCCTTCTGATCACCCTGCTCATCGTTCCCGTGGCTTACTCGCTCCTGGACGACGCCACGCAATGGGTCAACCGCCGCTTCGGCCTGAAAGACGAGAAGGCCGCCGGACAAGCCGCGCCGGCGCATGGAGGAGCACGATGAAGATGCTGATCTTAGTCTTCCGCTCGACGCTCAATGAGGAAGTGCTGAGCGCCCTCGATGAGTTGAAGCTCCCGGGCTACACCGAGACGGCCGAGGTCTACGGGACCGGCTCGATGGGGCGGGCCTTCGACAGCCACGCCTGGCCCGGCTACAACAGCATGGTGCTCTCGGCCGTCGGCGAGGACGACGCGCGCAAAGTCGCGGGCGTGATGAAGGAACTGTCCGTGAGGCTGACCGCGCAGGGCGAGAAGGTGCCGCTTCGCCTCTTCGCCGTCCCCTGCGAACAACTGCTGTGACCCCCGCCGCAAGACGCGGACTCATTGTCTGCGCATTCGTGCTTGCGGCCCGCGTCCCGGCGTTCGCGCAGGCGCGCGGCCCGCTGGACATGCTCATGAGTCCGCGCGACTCGGCCGCTTATTCCTTCGAAGCCGTGCCCGGCGGCTCCGGCGCGCCCGCGATAACGGACCAATCCGTGCAGGGCACTCTGCTGCTCACGAAGGAACGGGAGCGTCAGTGGTCCGCAGGCGCGCGGGCCGGCCGGTTCGAGTCGGACCGCCCGGCAACTCTTCCTAACGGCCGAGGAGCGGTCCCGCATCTTCTTTGGAACCTCGAGACGGGTCTCGGCTACCATCGCAAACTCGGCGAGCGGAGGGCCTGGGGAGGACGCGTTTCCGTCGGCTCGGCCTCCGACAAGCCTTTCGACTCGATACAGGAGACCGAGTTCCGGGCCACCGCCTTCTACACGATGCCCAGCAAGGAGTCCAACGCCTGGCTCTTCTTTCTCAACTACTCGAACAACAGCACCTTTCTCAGCGGCGTGCCGTTCCCGGGCTTCGCTTATTCATGGCGGCGTCCCAAGCAAGGCTGGCAGGTGACCGCGGGCTTTCCTTTCATATCGGCGAGCTACCAGCCCGACTCCGACTGGGCGCTGCGCGCTTCGCTCTTCGGGGCCGTCGGCGTCGACGCCGAGGTCGAGCGCCGCGCCTGGAGGAAGCTCAAAGCCTACGCGGCCTTTCAGCGCAGGCCTCGGCAATGGCTGCGCGCCGACCGGCTTGAGTCTCGGGACCGCCTTGTCTACGACAGTAAAGAGGCGCGTCTCGGCCTTCGCTGTCCCGTCGGCGAGGGCGTGGACGTCGATCTATCGGCGGGACGGAGCTTCGACCGGCGTTTTTTCGAGGCTCGTGACGCCAGCCGTTCGCCGGCGGAGAGGACCGCCTTCGCTCCCGCCTGGATACTCAAAGCCGCGCTGACGGCGCGCTTCGGAAAAGCGAGCGAAGAGGTCAACGCTCGCTGAACATCAGGAAGCCATGAGAAATCTCAATGAACTGCTCGACGAAGCCGCCCATTCGGCCGCGGATCGCGTCGCCCTGGCGACCCAATCAGACGCGGTTTCCTTCGCAGAACTGCGACGCCGGACGCTCGCCGCGGCGGCTGGATTGCGCGCCGCCGGAATCGGCAAGGGGGACCGGGTGGCGATCGTCCATCGCAACCATCCGATGTTCGTGGAGGCCTATTTCGCCGTCGTTCGGCTGGGGGCGGTCGCCGTGCCGATCAACTTCATGATACAGAAGCCGGCCGAACTCGCGTATATGCTCAATGACTGCGGGGTCAAGGGAATCGTGACTCAAAAAGAGTTCCTCAAAGGCCTTCGCGAGGCGGCGACGCTGACCGCGCCGGCTCCGCGCCTCTGGGTCACCGACGGGGTCCTGGACGACTTGAACGAGGGGGAATGGCCGTTCACCGCGCTGTTGAGCGCCGGCGGTGAGCCGCCGGTCGTCGACGTCGACGAGGGCGACATTGCCTCGATCCTGTACACCTCCGGCACGACCGGCAACCCGAAAGGCGTCATGCTCACCCACCGCAACTTCGTGACCAACTGCGAGGCGTCCATCGAGCGCATGGGCGCCGGACCGCGCGACGTCGCCCTGTGCCTGCTTCCGATGTTCCACAGTTTCGCGTGGACCGGCAACGTCCTCGTCAGCCTCCGGCTCAAGATTAAACTCGTCATCGCGGCTAACATCGCGCCGCCCAAGCCGTGGCTGGCGCTCATGGCTAAGCACGGCGTGACGATCTTCGTCGCGGTGCCGCAGATCTTCTCCGTCCTCGCCAAGCAGGCCGTCGGCTTGAAGGGGATGGCCCTCAAATGGTGGTTCTTCAGGAAGGTGCGCGTCGCCGTGTCCGGCGCCGCGCCCTTGAACCCGGCCGTGTTGGAGGACTTCCAGAGGTCGTTCGGCCTTCCCATCTTGGAGGGCTATGGCCTGACCGAGACGACGCCCGTCGTCTCGGTGAACCCGCCCGGAAAGCCCAAGGCCGGCAGCGTGGGCACGCCGATCCGCGGGGTGCGCGTCAAGATCGTCGATGAGACGGAACGGGAACTCCCCGTAGGGGAGGAGGGCGAGATCTGCGTCTTCGGAGACTGCGTGATGAAGGGCTATTACAACCTGCCGCAGGCCACCCGTGAGGCCTTCACGGCCGACGGCTGGCTCAAGACCGGCGACATCGGCGCGCTCGACGCCGAGGGCTACCTCTTCATCCGCGACCGGCTCAAGGACATGATCATCGTCAAGGGGCTGAAGGTCTTTCCGGCGCAAGTGGAGGCGGTGCTTTTGGAAAACCCGGACATCGAGGAGGCGGCCGTCATCGGCATTCCGGACGAGCACGGCGACGAGACGATCAAGGCGTTCGTCGTCCTTCGAAAGGGCTCGCCGCTCGACAAGGCCGGGATCATGCGCTACTGCCGCGAGAAATTCGATCCCTACAAGCGTCCGCGCGACGCGGAACTCGTCGATTCGCTGCCGAAGAACGCGCTGGGCAAGGTGCTGAAGAGGTCGCTGCGCGCGCGAGGAACGGCTCATGGGCTTTAAATTTAACGCCGAACAGCTTCCGGCACTGCTCGTATTGGCCGCGGCGGTCGGGTGCTTCATCGTCGTCGTCTGGTTGATGAAAAAAAGCCGATGAAGGTTTCTTCGGCCTGCTTCTCAGCCCGATCATTGCGGGTGCTGCGATGAGCCTGAGTTCCGTCTCGGTTATCAGCAGCGCCTTGCGGCTGCGATCCGCGAAACTGTGAGAACGCGACCCTGGGACTCGGGACCTGCCGAAGCTTGGACTCCATTTAGCTCCTGAAGAGCCTCCGGAATTCCTTGATTTGGGCCATGCTGTCTAATTTCAGCAGATGGAGCAAGGGCCGCTCGGTCAGCCGCCTCTCGTCGACCGGATTGAGAGAGAAAATTTCCCGCTGTATCTGCGGCGCCAACCCGTGAAGACTCAGGATTTGATTGAAACGAGCGGTCGTCATAAGCAGCTGCCGAGCCAGCTCTCTCCGGGTCAGGGCCGGGCAATCGCGAAGTAACTGAAGGCACTCCTGAGCGAGCTTTAGACGGTCCTTGACGAACCAGGTTTTAGGCCGCTTGATCCGGGTATAAGCGGCTTCAAGGAGGAATTCCCGGGAAAGAATTCTCTTTTCACCCTTGATTGTGTTCAATAGGCCGAAGGGAAACTCGAATATAAGCCCGCTTCCGTTTTGAGGAGCGTCGGATTCGGGCAGCCAATCTTGACGGTGTTCGACAGTCGGCCCCTCTCATCCAGGTTTACGGTTTGGATGGGCAGGGGCCGAAGTTTTTTCTGAAGTATAATTATACCCATGCGCTTCATTTTCCCATTGCTCGCGGCATGCCAGGCCTTCGCCGCCCCGAAACCCATCTATCAATGGGATCATCAGGGCATCAAATATTTCAGCAGCACGCCGCGGCCTAAGGGCTACTACGGGGAAGCGCTCAAGGTGGGCGCCGTGACCGCCTGGGTCAGGCGGCCGAAGGACAAGGAGCTCGGCAAGCTTCCCGCCATCATCGTCATCGGCGCCGGCTTCGAGCCGCCGGAACCGGCGAGACCGGCGGTGCTGGCGCACTTCGAGGCTCCGTACGCGCCGCTCCTATCCGGGACGGCCTGGGGCATGCTCACGGGCGCAGGCAAGCTCAAGAGCGCCTCGCGCGAGACCTCCGAGGCCGTCGCCGGGATCGCCGCCGCTCTGCGCGCCCGGCCCGACGTCGAAGGCGACCGGGTCTGCGCGGCCGGTGTCGGCTCCGGGGTCCCGTTCGCCCTGCGCGCCGCCGCCGACGATCCCGCGATCTCCTGCCTCATCCTCGTCCAAGGCTTCGACGACGTCGCCGAGGCCATGGCGCATCGCCTTCGCTCTCAGGGCAGCTGGAGGCCGACCGCCTGGCTGGTCTCGCGGCTGCTGAGGAGCTTCGTCCGCCCTCCGCAACCCCTGCGGGAGATCGCCCGCCTGCGCAAGGACCTGCCCGTGCTCTTCTTGGAGGCCCAGGACGAGGTCTACGTCCCGGCCTCGGCGAGGGAGGGGCTCTGGGAAGGCCTCAAGAACGCGGGCATCCAGGCGGACCGCGTGACGCTCAAGGGACGGGGCGATCTGGGCGCGCCGCCGGCGCCCCTGCTGAAAGAGGCTTCCGAGACCGTCGGAGCCTGGCTGGCGAAGACGCGCCAGCACATCGCCAGGAAGTAAGCGATAGCAGCCGATCACGACGCGGACTGTTTCCGGAAACAGTCGAACTCGCACCGGTGCGAGTTGAAAAGCCCTCCAGCGATGGAGGGCTTTTTTATTGGATCCATCGTCATGATACCGGGACAAGGGCTTCTCGGCCCGGCTCTTGGGAGCGCGGGTCGCCGGTGCTACACTGAGGGTAGCGGGGGAGGGACGATGGAAGCGCCACCGAAACGATCTCGTGCAGGGCGGATAAGAAGCTGGTTCTCCTCGCGGTTCTCCCGGCTCCCGAACGGCCCGGCGCCGCAATCCGAGGTGCAATCGACCAACCGTCGGGCGAGAGGGTGGTTCTCCTCGCGTCTGTCCGACAGGTCCAAGGGCGGCCACCACCGCACCTTCCGCGGCGTCCCGGATTTCTTCCGCCTGGCCGTCGAAAGCCTCAACGAGTACGCCCTCATCACGATGGATAAGGATCGCGTGATCAGCAGCTGGAGCGGGCCCGCGGCCAAGATGTTCGGCTACACCGAAGCCGAGATCATCGGCCAGAACATCACCTTGCTCTTCACTCCCGAGGACATCGCGAAAGGCATCGACAAGCAGGAGTTCGTCGAGGCGCTCAAAAAGGGCAGGCAAGACGATGAACGTTGGCATGTCTGCAAGGACGGCCGGCGCCTCTGGTGCTACGGTCTATCCTTTCCCCTGAAGGACGATAACGATGAGGTGCGGGGCTTCGTGAAGCTGATCCGCGACGACACCGTCCGCAAGAAGAAGGATGAGATGCTGCGCGACAGCGAGGAGCGCCTGCGCCTGGCGGGCGATTCCACGGGGCTCGGCACCTGGGATTACGACGTCTCCAAGAAGACCATGACGGTCTCCAAGCGCGCCGCGGAGCTGTTTAATCTCGGGAACGATCCTAAATCCGTCGCCTTCGACCGATTCCTCGAGGCGATCCACCCCGAAGACCGTCCGATAGTCGGCGAAAAAATAAATCGCTGCTTGGCTCCCGACGTCCCATACGATGACGACATGGAATTCCGGGTCGCGATGCCCGCCGGCGGCGTCCGTTGGGTCTTGGCGAAAGCGAGGGCTTTCGTCGACGATCCGGACCGGAAGAAAGGCCAGGCGGACCGCCTCATCGGGACCGTCTTCGACGTCACGGAGCGGCGGCGCAAGAAGCTCGAGGCGGAAGAGGTCAAGGAGGAGCTCGAGACCAAGGTCAAGGACAGGACCTCTCGGCTGACCGAGGTGAACAAGGAGCTGGAGACCTTCGCCTATTCCGCTTCGCACGACCTGAGGGCCCCGTTGAGGAAGATCGCGGCCTTCAGCGACGCGGTCATCAAGAGCGCGGGAGGCAAGCTCAACACGGAGGAGCAGAGCTATCTCGACACCATACGGCAGGCGGCCGCCAAGATGCAGAGCCTGATCGACGACCAGCTCAAGTTGGCGCGGGTCACCCGCAAGCCGCTGGCCCAGGACGACTGCGACCTCAGCAAGATCGCGCGCGAGGCCGCCGAGGAGCTGCGAAAGGGCGACCCCGAGCGGAAGGTCGAGTTCGTGATCGCCGACGGCGTCGTGACGCGGGGGGACCGGGAGCTGCTCGCCATCGCCCTCGGGAACCTCTTCGCCAACGCCTGGAAGTTCACGGGCAAGCATCCGACGGCGCGCATCGAGTTCGGCGAGACGAGGAGCGGGGACGCTCCGGCGTATTTCGTCCGGGACGACGGCGCGGGGTTCGACATGGAGTTCGCCCATAAGCTGTTCGGGACCTTCCAGCGGCTCCATTCCGAGGAGGAGTTCCCCGGAACGGGCGTCGGCCTGGGCCTGGTCGAGCGGATCATCCGCCGGCACCACGGGAGGGCGTGGGCCGAGGGGGGCGTCGAAAAGGGCGCGACGTTCTTCTTCACCCTGAACACCGAGGCATGAACGAGAACCTGCTCTTCGTCGAGGACGACGCCGAGGACGTCCAGCTGACCTTGATGGGGTTCGGCCTTCAGAAGTTCGAACCGCAGGTCGTCGTGGCCAAGGACGGCAAGGAAGCCCTCGAGCTCCTGCTCGCCGCCTGCGCGGCCGCGAGCCCTCTCCCGGCGGCGATCCTCACGGACATCAAGATGCCGCGGATGGACGGGCTCGAGCTGCTCCGCCAGATCAAGAGCGATCTTCGTCTGAGGGAGATCCCCGTCGCCATCCTCACGTCCTCCGACCATGAGGCCGACAGGAACGAGGCGCTGAGGCTCGGCGCGGCCCTCTATCTGATGAAGCCGTCGTCCCTGGATGCTTACGCCGGGATCGTGCCCAGGCTCCGGGAGCTGATGCGCGCCTAGCGCCGTGTCGCGGAACTTGCTCAGCTATCCGCATGCGAGTCTGCGGCGAATGCCGCCAGTGCTGCCATGTGTTCCCCTTGCCGGTGCTCGACAAGCCGGCCGGCGTGTGGTGCCGCCTGCTCGGCCCCGGCGGCTGCACGGTCCATGACGACGGCCAGCCCGAGGTCTGCCGCCGGTATTCGTGCTACTGGCTCGACCATGAGAGCCTGCCCGAGGAGTCCCGGCCCGATCGCGTCGGCATGGTGGTGACCGAGGGCGGCACGATACCCGTCGGCGGTTATCAACTGCCGGTGGTGGTGATCAACCTGGCGGAGCCGGATTCGGACGGCGGCCCCGCCGCCCGGGCGATGGTCGCGGATCTCCTGGCGGCCGGCATGGCGGCGCTGCTGCTCCATGGCCCGGACATGCGCGTCCTCTACGACCGGGCGCGCTATCCCTCGATCGGGCCGGAGGACATCGAGGCCGCATTCAAGCACGAGCGTTCCCGGGACGCCGAGGAGCTGCGGCGGCTCGGAGCCGTCTAGTCGGTCCGCAGCGCGAACAGCGCGGCCGCCGCCATGAGCGCCGCGCCCAGGCCGAGCCGGACCGTCATCGGCTCATGGAGGAACAGGATGCCCGCCGCGGCCCCGAAGAAAGGGGCGAGCGCGAAATAGAGCCCGGTCCTGGCGCTCCCCACGCGGCGCAGCGAGAGGATGAAGCAGACCAGGCTCACTCCGTAGCTCAAGAACCCGACGACGCCCGCTCTCACGAGGAGAGACGCCGCCGGGAGGCGGTCCCCGGCGGCGAAGGCCAGCGCGACGTTCACCGAGCCGGCGACGAGCCCCTTGAGCGCCGCGATCGTGACCGGGTCCTTGCCGGAGATCCGTTGCGAAAGGTTGTTGTCGACGCCCCAGGCGAGGCAGGCGGCGGCGACCAGCAGGCTGCCGTGCCAGCGCGCGTCCGCGATGGCGCCCGGCTCGGGCCAGGAGAGGACGACGCCTCCGGCCAGCACGAGGGCGACCGCGAGGACGAGGCGCTTGCTCGCGCGCTCGCCGAACACCAGCCAGGCGAGGCCGGCCGTGAACGCCGTCTCCAGGTTCAGCAGCAGGGAGGCCGCCGACGCCGAGGTCTTGACCAGCCCCAGCATCAGCAGGACCGGGCCGAGGGCGCCGCCGCAGAGGATCGCTCCCGCCAGCCAGGGCATGTCCGCGCGTTCCAGCGGAGCGCCGGCCATCCCGCCGGCCCTGGGCCTCAGCAGCCACACCGCGCCCAGACCGAGGCCGGAGGCGAGGTAGAGGATGCCGGCCAGCATGAGGGGAGGGATGTCGGCCAGGAGCGCCTTGGACGCGGTCGCTCCCAATCCGAAGAGCAGGGGAGCGACGAGCGCGGGGGCGAGGTCGGAGACGGTCGGGCGGTTGTTCACCGGCCAGATTATACCCCGCCCCCGGCGCTGACGGCCGACAAGCTTCTGCAGGTGAGCGGCGTTATTTTCTAGACTTCCCCGGTGACCTCCTCGACAGAACGCCTCGAGCCGCGCCTGCGCGAGACGGCCCTCATCGTCCTGCGCCGCCACCACATCGGCGAGGACGACCTGCAGCTCTCGAGGAACGAGCCGCATGAGCCCGCCTCCTGCCTGATCCGGGGCCATCGCGTGCGCGTGGAGGTCGACGACGGGTCGGTGGCGTTCCGCGTCATGTCGGGGCGCTGGAGCGGGCGCCGCGCCGACTATCCCACCGCGGGGGCCTTCGTCGCGGCCTTCGAGGAAGAGCTCGACGGCGCGCTGTCGGACGCGTGACGGTCGCGCTCGCCGCTCTCCCGTACCGCCGCACGCTCCTCGGAGCGCCGCTCGCGCATTGGGCGCTCGGAGGCGGAGCGTTCGCCTTCGCGCTCCTCGTGAATTATTGGACCGGGAGCTACGTCGACCGGATCGGACCCTCGCTGGCGCCCGCCCGGGACCTCCTGTTCGAGCACCTGCCGCTGCGCGCCTTCCCGTTCGTCCATAGCTGGGGCTTCGTGGCATTCCTGGCGGTGTTCTCCCTGGGCACGGCGCTGCACGAGAGGGAGCGGACGCCCTTCTTCCTGTGGGCGTTCGCGCTGATCATCGGGACGCGCGCCGTCTTCACGGTCTTGACCCCGCTGGGGGTCCCGGTCGAGGCCCCTACCTTCGACGGGTTCCCGTTGCGCTCCGTGTTCCGCTACTTCGACTTCCGCTACACCTTCTTCTTCTCCGGCCACACGGCCTACCCGCTGCTGGGCGCCCTCCTGGCTCGCAGGCCCTGGGTGCGCTGGTGCTGCCTCGGCGTCTCGCTGATGCTGGCGAGCTCCGTCCTGCTGAGCCGGCTTCATTATTCGGTGGACGTGGCGGGGGCCATCTTCATCACCTTCGCCGTGGCGGGCTTCGCGAAGCGGAGCTGGCGGCGCGCGGTCCGGGTCGGGCGGGCCCCGTCTTCGCCTGATCCCGCGCTCGGCCGCTAGAATCGGCTCTTGGGCAGGATCTTGCGCGGGTTCAGCGCCGTGTGGGAGCGCCGCATCTCGAAGTGGATGTGCGGCCCGGTGGAGCGCCCCGTGTTGCCGAGCAGAGCGATGACCTGGCCCTGCTCGACCTTCTCGCCGAGGCGCACCTTCAAGGCCTGGTTGTGGGCGTACAGCGTCGTGACCTGCGCGTCGTGGCGGAGGATGACGACGTTGCCGTAGCCGCGCATCCGGTTGTTGGCGTAGAGGACCTCGCCCGCGGCGGAGGCGTACACGGGCTCGCCCTCGTCTGCGGCGATGTCGATGCCCTCGTGGGGGCGGTGCCAGCGGTGGCCGAACTCGGAGCTGACTATCCCCGCGGCGAGCGGCCAGCGGTAGTCGCCCTCATAGGCCGGGAGCTTCGGATAACGGCGGGCGACCAGGCGCTTGACGGGGGCGGACTGCAGGTCGCCCCCGTCGTTGTGCATCTGGTAGTACGCCGCCTTCGCCGCGTAGTAGCCGAAGTCCTTCACCAGGCCGCCCGCGACGACGACGGTGCTGACCGCGACCTTGGTGGCGATCTTGGCGGTGCCGTAGGTCAGTTTCGCGGTCGTCTTCACCGTGCCCTTGACCACCTTACCGGCGGTGCGGCAGCCGGTCAGGGAGAGGAAGGCGGCGGCGACGAAGACCAGGAGCAGGCGCGGCATCGGGATGAGGATATACTCTCTTTCGGAATAAATCCAGGCGTCGACACTATGTCTTCGTTCATATCGCCGCCTTGCGTGTGGAGGTGGCGATAGGAAACGAGCGATATTTCGTAGACTCCCGGGCGATGGAACTCGACGAGGCTCGCCGGCGCCTGCGGTGGGAGCTGATCATCCTCGGCTGCATGTACCTCGGGTACATGGGCTTCATCCTGTGCCGGACGGCGATCTATGTCGCGAGCCCCGCGATGGTCGGCGACCCCGCGCTCGGCCTGACGAAGACCATGTTCGGGGCGATCCTCGGATGGGGCACGGCCGGGATGGTGACGGGAAAGCTGCTCAGCGGAGCGATCGCCGACCGGCTCGGCGGGCGCAAGGTGTTCCTTCTCGCGTTGTCCGTCACGACCGCGGCGGCCTTCGCCTTCTCCCTCGCCGGCGGCTTCGCGTTCTACTGCTTCCTCAATTTCACGATGCTCCTGGCCGCCGCCGCGGGCTGGCCGGCCATGTCCAAGCTGATCGCGGCCTGGTACGAGCCCGACCGGTACGGAAAGGTCTGGGGCGTGATCTCCACGAGCTCGCGCCTGAGCTCGGTCCTCTCCACGCTCTTCCTCGGCTCGCTGCTCCTCAGGATGAGCTGGCCGGCGGTCTTCCTCGCGGCCGGGGCGGTCTCCGTCGCGGTCGCGGCGGTCGTCTTCGCCTTCCTGAAGGCCGGTCCCGCCGACGCGGGCCTCCCTCCGCCCGTCGCCCTCGCGGACGGGACGGCGGCGCCGCACCCGTTGGACGGGACGGACCTTCGCGCGGCGCTCGTCTATTTCGCGCGGAGCGGGCGCGTGTGGCTCATGTGCGTCAGCATCATGTGCACGACGGTGCTGATGGAGGTGATCGGCTTCCTTCCGCTCTACCTGAAGGAGACGCTGGGCATCTCCCCGGCGCAGGCGGCCACGGCGTCCTCGGTGTTCCCGGCCGGCTGCCTCGCCGCGCTGCTCGCGGGCGGCTGGCTCTACGACCGCGTCTCTCGCGCGGGACGCGCGCCGCTGCTGGGGGCGATGCTGACGCTCTCCGCGCTGTGCCTCGCCATCCTGTTCGCGATGGGCCGCGTCCCGCTCGCCCCGGCGACGGCGTTCGCGGCCACCGTCGTCGTCCTGTTTCTGTACGGCCTCACCGTGGCGCCGTCCTACTATCTCCCGATGAGTGTCTTCTCGATCGAGCACGGAGGGAAGCACTGCGGCGTCCTGATCGGGCTCATCGACGCGGCCGGCTACGCGGCGGCGATGCTGTACCAGTTCGCCGGCGGGGCGATCGTCGACCGGCCTGGCGGCTGGCAGAACATGCTGGTCCTCCTGATGGCGACGGCGGTCTTGGCCGCGGCTTCCACCGTCTGGTTCGCGCGCGAGGACGCGGCGTCACGCGCCTGATATTGAGCGGGCGGGGGGAAATCCGTACAATCCTCAGCCCATGAAAAAAATCCCCGCGAAGTCCCTCCGTCCCGCCGTCCTCGTCGCGACGCGCAAGGGCGCGTTCATCCTCAAGGGCGACGCGCAGCGCAGGAAGTGGACGGTCTCCGAGCCCCTCTTCCTCGGGAACACGGTCCACCACATGGTCCAGGACCCGCGCGACCCCAAGACGATCCTGCTCGCCGCGCGCACCGGGCATCTCGGCCCCACGGTGTACCGCTCGACGGACGCGGGCCGCTCGTGGAAGGAGTCCGAGAAGCCTCCGGCGTTCCGCAAGGCGGCCGAAGGGGAGAAAGGCCGCGTGGTCGACCACGTCTTCTGGCTGACGCCCGGTCACGCGTCCGAGCCCGGAGTGTGGCTGGCTGGCACCTCGCCGCACGGCCTCTTCCGGACCGAGGACGGCGGCCGGACCTGGCAGGGAGTCGACGGCTTCAACGAGAACCCGAAGCGGGGCGAGTGGTGCGGCGGCGATCCGACGCCCGACGGCCCCAAGACCCACTCGATCAACATCGACCCGCGCGACAAGGACCACATCTACATGGGCTTCTCCAGCGGCGGCGTCATGGAGACGAACGACGGCGGCCGGACCTGGCGGCACCTGATCGACGGGCTCGACGTCGTCGAGGGCTTCGGCAAGGAGGACCCGCGCGTGCACGACCCGCACTGCGTGCGCCTTCATCCGGCGGACCCGGACCGGCTGTACCAGCAGAACCACTGCGGGATATACCGGCTGGACCGGCCCTCGGAGAAGTGGGTCCGGGTCGGCCGCAACATGCCGAAGGCCGTCGGCGACATCGGCTTCCCGATGGTCGTGCACCCGCGCGACCCCGACGCCGCGTGGGTGTTCCCGATGGACGGCACCCAGGCCTGGCCGCGCACGAGCCCCGGCGGCAAGCCGGCGGTGTACGGGACCAAGGACGCGGGCAAGACCTGGAAGCGGCTGGACCGCGGCCTTCCCCGCTCCAACGCCTGGTTCACGGTCAAGCGTCAGGCGATGGCCGCCGACGGCCTCGCTCCGGTCGGTCTCTATTTCGGCGCCACGCACGGCGAGGTCTGGGGCAGCCGCGACGAGGGCCGGTCCTGGTCGCGCCTGGCCGCCTACCTGCCCCACATCTACGCGGTGGAGACGGCGGCCTTGCCGCGCTGATGAAGGTGATCATACCGTCGTCCTTGCGAGTCTACACGGGCGGCCTGGCCCGCGTCGACGCCGATGGGGCGACGGTCGCCGACCTGATCTCGGAGCTGGACCGGCGCTACCCCGGCTTCCGCTTCCGGGTCATCGACGAGCAGGACGCCCTGCGTCCTCACATCCGCGTCTCGGTCAACGCCGAGGTCGTCGCGGACCTCGCCGCGCCCTTGAGCCCCGGCGACGAGGTGGCCCTGATCCAGGCCTTCAGCGGGGGCTGAGGGGCCTACCCCGAAGGGACCGTTATGCCCTTGAATCCGTAACACGCCGGGGCTACCCTGAGGTCATGATCCTGAGCATCCTCCTGCTGGCGGCGGGGACGGCCTTCGCGGCGCCTTCCACGGGCACCGCCGTGAGGGCCCCGGAGGAATCCCTGCGCGTCATGCTCGCGGATCTTCGCCGGAAGCGGACCTGGGAGGTGCGCGAGGCCGTCCTCGGCGGCGCCGCCGAGGAGCTGCGCGACGCCGTGGCGTCCGGAGACGGGGCCGCCAAGGAGCGCTTGGCCGGCCGGCTCCCGGGCATGGCCAAGGACCCCTTCGACATCTGCCGCGACCTGGAGACCTGCCGCGAGGCGCCGGTGTCGCTCCATGTGGAGGACGCCGTCATCATCGACGACGCCTTCCGCGCCCTGGCCCGCCCGTGGTTCAAGCTGCAGAAGGCGCGGGGGAAGGCGGTCACGGTGACCGTCGATCCGGGGACCGGCGTCCAGCTCAAGCTCGAGGGCTTCCCGGCGGTGCCGGTCGTGACCTTGTCGGCCGAGCCCACGCCGACGGGCGGCTTCGATGTGACGATCGAGGAAGGCTCCGAGGCGGCGAAGGCCTTCGCCGCGGAGCGCGCGGCCGTCCTGAAGACCGACAAGAATTAAGTACCCTACCTTCAGCGTGGCCATCCCGACGATCGTATTCTCGAAGAAAGACTCTCAGCGCCTGTCCTCGAACACGCTGAGGAAGGTCCGCTCCGCGATGGAGCGGGACGGCGCGGTCGCCTTCGCCAACCTGTTCCCCGTGCCGCTGCTGAAGCGCCTGCGCGCCGAGGTCCTGCGCCGGCACGCGTCCGGGGAGCTCCACGCCCGCGGCCTCGTCCGCGACGTCGCCGGCCGCTACGCCGCCGTCGTGCCGTTCGAGGGCCCCTTCCTCGACGCGCGCTTCTACGCCGACCCCAAGCTCCGCGCGATGCTCGCCGCGCTGCTGGGGGAGGATCACCGCATCTCGAGCCTGGAGACCGTCATCGCGATGCCCGGCGCCTACCGCCAGCATCAGCACATCGACGCGCCCATCCGCTTCGACCGCTCCGTCGGCGGGAAGAAGGTCGTCTACAAGGGCGACCTCTCGGGCCTGCCGCCCTACGCCGTCACCTTGTGCGTGCCGCTGTGCGACGTGACCGAGGAGAACGGGCCGACAGCGATCTGGCGCGGGTCGCACCGCGCCGCCCTGCGCGCCCGGCCCCCCGGGGAGAGGGAGGTCTCCCGCCGGTTCCCCGTCGAGCACATGAAGGGCCCTCTCGGCCGCTCGTTCTTCTTCGACTACCGCACCTTCCACGGCGGGATGCCCAACCACACCTCGGAGCCTAGGCCCGTGCTGATGTTCGTGTTCACCCGCTCCTGGTTCCGCGACCCGAACACGGCCGACGTCTTCCCGCGCCTGGTCGTCTCCAGGCGCGCCCTCGCGCGGATCCCGCCGCGGCACCGTGAGCTGTTCCACCTCGCCCCGGCCGCGCGCCGCCCGCTGTGGTAGGCCGCGCGATCCTGCTGTCCTGGCTCACCATCGGCTACAATCTCGTCGAAGGCGGCGTGTCGGTGTATTTCGGAGTGGCCGACGGCTCGATCGCGCTGGCCGGCTTCGGGGCGGACAGCTTCATCGAGGTCTTTTCCGCGGCGCTGGTGCTCTGGCGCTTCCGCGCCGAGGAGGGGGCGGGCAAAGGGCTCCCGGTCGAGCGTGAGCGGCGGGCGACCCTCGGCATCGGGGCCCTGTTCGTCCTGCTCGCCGCCGGGACGGCCGCGGGGGCCTTCGCGCAACTGCGGTCGGGCGGACGCCCCGATACGACCTTGCCGGGCCTCCTCATCTCCGCGGCGAGCCTGAGCTTCATGTTCTACCTGTGGCGCGCCAAGCTCGCCGTTGCGCGGGAGCTCGACAGCTGCACGGTCCTCAAGGACGCCGACTGCTCGCGGGCGTGCATCACCCTGTCCGGCGTCCTGCTGGCGGGGAGCGCGGTCTTCCTCGCCGCTCCCGCGCTGTGGTGGGCGGACGCGGCCGCGGCCTTCGTCCTGGCGCTGTTCATCGCGCGCGAAGGGGCTGCAACGATCCGCGCGGCCTTGAAGCCGGAGTTCGCGGGCGGCTGCGGCTGCGCCTGAGCTTTAGGGCGCGGTCGACAGCGGCAGGCGCAGGATCAGACGGGCGCCGCCCCCGGCCCGGTTCTCGGCGGCGAGGGTGCCTCCGTGCTCGCGCGCGATGCGGGCGCACAGGTTGAGGCCGAGCCCCGTCCCGCCCGAGGAGGAGCGCGTCGTCTCGTAGGCGCCGAACAGCCGCGGCAGGATCTCGGCCGGGAAGCCCGCGCCCTCGTCCTCCACGGCGGCCTCCGCGAAGTCCCCGTCCCGGCGCGTCGTCAACCGGACCTCGCCGTCCTTGGGGCTGACGGACAGCGCGTTCAGGAAGAGGTTCAGGAACAGACGCTGGAGGTGGGCCCGGCTGGCCCGGACGGCGACGGGCTCGGCGGAGGGGGAGATCGTCAGGCTCACGTTCTTGCCGAGGAACATGTTCTTGACGAGAGGGGCCACGCTGGAGGCGATCGCGTCCAGGTCGTCCGGGGCGAGCTCGAACTTCGCGTCGGCCCCCTGGCGGGCGAGCTGGTTGGACATCTCGCCGCCGAGCCTGGCCATCCGGCGCAGCCGTTCCAAGCCGTCGCGGGAGGCCTCGCTCAGGGAGTCGTCGGCGAGGATCGACTCGGAGAAGCCGGAGATGACCATGAAGGCGTTGCGCAGGTCGTGCGCGACCCCGGCGCTGACGAGGGCGACGTTGCTGAGCGCCGTCGCGCCCTCGAGCCGGGTCGTCAGCTGCTCCGCGCGGCGGCTCTCGCTCTGCAGCTGGGACCGCGCGCTCCTGTCCTTGGACACGAGCCGCCACGCGAGCAGGGCGGTGAACACGAAGAGCCCGCTCTTGAGCAGTATCTCGAACGCGGCGAGGGACCAGACTCCGCCCGACTCGCGCAGGGTGAAGACGGCGTTGAAGGCCACGACTCCGAGCGTGATGCCGGCCGTCTCCCGGGGACCGAGGAGGATGCAGACCGTGAAGATGGGCAGGAGGTAGAGGACCCAGAGGTTCGAAGACCCGCCGCCGGAGAACGACTGGATGGCGGAGATCACGCCGCAGTTGGCGAGGATGAAGCCGGCGGCGATCATCGGGGCGTCGGGGACGCGGCGCAAGGCGATGCCCGCGGAAAGGTTGAGGATCATCAGGAGGCCGAACAGATAGAGGATGGTCGGGTACTCCAGGCCCGGGTTGTCCCGCCCGAGGAACGCCAGGGCGGCCATGAAGACGCAGAAGGCCGCCTCGTATCGGTTGGACAGCGTATCGTTCATCCAATTGGATTATACTCTGCTCATGGGCGGGATATCCGACTTCCTCGCGCGGGACCACGACCGGCTCGACGCGTTCTTTTCGAGGGCCGGCGCCGATCCGGAGGCCTACGAGGCCTTCCGCCGCGGCCTGCTCAAGCACGTGGGCATGGAGGAGCTGATCCTCATCGCCGCCGCGCGCCGGCTGAGCCCGGAGGCCGTGACCTTGGCGGGACGCACGCGCCTCGACCACGCGGCGCTGACCTCCTTGCTGATCCCGACGCCGACGGCGAGGATCCTGGCCGCGATCCGCGCCGTGCTCGTGCCGCACAACGAGATGGAGGAGGCGGCCGACGGCCTGTACGCCCAGTGCGAACGCGCGCTGGGGACGGACGCGGAGGCGACGCTCGCGCGCCTGAAGGCCGCGCCCGACATACCGCCCGCCTCGCACGTCGACGGGCCGCACGTCACGGCGTCCATCCGCCGGGCGCTGGAAGCGGCGGGCTATCCGGATCTGGGGAGGAACTTATGAGCGACGTCATGGATGCCGCCGGCCTCGTGAGCTATTCCGAGGGAGCCGTCGTCAGCCGCACCTTGATCAACCGGGACACCGGCTCGGTCACCGTCTTCTCGTTCGACAAGGGCGAGAGCCTCAGCGAGCACACCGCGCCCTTCGACGCGTTGGTCCACATACTCGACGGCGAGGCCGAGATCACCGTGGGCGGCGTCGCCCACCGGGTGAAGGCGGGTCAGATGATCCTCATGCCCAACGGGATCCCCCACGGGCTCAAGGCCGTGGAGCGCTTCAAGATGACTTTGTTCCTGGCGCGAGCCTCCGGGCCGGCGAAAAAGGGTGGTAAAATAGACGCATGAAGACTCTTCTCGCCGTGAGCGTCGCCTGCCTGATCTCCGTTCCCGCCGCGGCCCAGGCCCCGGCGCTCTCCTCGGCCTACGCCGAGCTCTCGGAGCCGCGGACGGTGACGTCGATGCGCGAGGTCGGCGCCTGCTTCGAGCGCGGCGCCGACGCGGTCGCCGACCTTCTCGGCCTGCCGGCGCGCTTCTGCGTCAAGCGGGTCGGGACCGTCCAGCCGGCGGACGCGATCACGCCGTTCAACCAGAACGGCTTCGGCGTCGTCGAGGGCGCGCCCGCCGCGGGCGCGCGCAAGCACATCTCGGGCGGCGCGAGGCGCGCCGACGGCGGCTGGGACATCGTCGTCGACCTCTTCTCGGCCCCGGGCCGCGAGCCCCGGTGCGGCAGCCTCAACCGCGCCTTCGCGGCGGTCTACTTCCCCGTCGACGCCGTCGGCCGGCCCCTGCCGGGCCCCGTCGAGGTGCGCGGCTTCATGATGGACGCCTCGCCGCGCTGCCCCGGCTACGCCCGCTCCACGCAGCTCGACTACCGCCTCGTCCCCTAGCCTTCCCGCGAGAGGTTCCGCAGGGAAGCGCCGAAGCGCCCGAGCCCCGCGCCGAGCACGTTGAGGATGACGCAGGCGTTCCATACCGCGAGCCGCTCCGGCGGCATCGCGCCGAGCCGGCCGTAGCCGATCATCAGCGCCACCAGCGCGAAGGCGAGCAGCACGTCGAGCGAGTTCCCGAGGTCCAGCCATTTCTGACGGGAGGCGGACGGCCTGCGGAAGGGGAGGGCCGCCAGGGCCAAGGTGCACGCGGCCATGGGCCGGCGGCGGTTGACGAGCAGGCCCAGGAGGTTGATCCCGTTGATGACCGCGTCCAGGACGCCGAGAGCGACGAGGATGGGCCCGAGCGGGCCGCCCAAGGAGAGGCCGGCCAGGATCTTGAAGCCGCAGAACGGCAGGCCGACGGTGAGCACCTCGAGCAGGTCCATGCGCATGGCGGAAAGTTTAACACTTGCGCGGGAGGGCCGGACCCCGCATACTATGACCATGTGGGCGCTTCATGAGACGTTCGACGCCGAGCGGCGCGTGCTGTACCTGTTCCTCGTCTCGGACACCGCCGAGCCGCCCACGCGGCCCGGGCTCGACGCGCCCAAGCTCCTCGAGTCTTTCTCCGACCTCGAGACGGCCCGCAAGTTCGCCGAGGGCTACCGGAGCGCGCTCGACGGGAAGGGCGAGCGCGTGATCCGCGAGGTCCGCTGCGGCATGGAGCGCCTGGGCGGCTGCAAGGGCCCGGGCAAGTCCTGCTACCTGGAGCTCGACTGCTACCGCTGCGAGATCCGCGAGAGCTAGCCTAGCGAGGAGGCCCACTCGCGGAAGGCGCGGTGGCCCTCCTCGAGGAAGATCGCGTTGTGGCCGCCGGGCAGGCGCTTGATCCGCGTGCGGCCCGGGACCTCGAACTTCGCCAGCGACCGCAGGTAGCTCTCCGCGGGCACGAACGCGTCGTTGTCGGCCGGCGTGAACAGCACCGAGTTGAGCGCGATCGCCGCGCGCAGGTCCTCCACGCTCTCGAAGGGCGTGCGAGGCGGGGGGCGGCGGTCCATCGCGGTCACGAAGGCCTCGCGCCAGGCGACGCCGCCGCCGGCCTGCATGGTCACCCAGTTCTCGTCGATCATCCAGGGCTCGTAGGGGATCTCCGCGGTGGTGCGCGCCGCGATGGTCCGGTCGGTCTCGCCCGGGGTGAAGTTGCAGCTGGAGAGGACGTAGTTGAGGAGGTTCACCTCGCCGAAGTTGTCCTTGGCGTCTTTCTCGATCTCCGCGCGGGTCTGGCCGAGCATCTTGTCGAGGTGCGCGACGAAGGCCTTCTCCCAGACGCCCTTCACGCCCTTGCCGAGCATCCCGAACAGGCCGCTGACCTGGTCCGGGTCGAGGCCCAGGGCCTTGAGATGGGCGCGGACCTTCCCGAGGCGGGCCTCGATGTCCGGGTACGCGTCGCGCAGCTCTTTGTTCAGCTTCAGCTGCTCGGCGCGGCGGGCGAGGCTGGCGGCCAGGACGTCCTCGTAAGGGAGGGCGGAGGCGGAGAACACGATGCCCTTGGGCTTGCGCGCGCCGGCGCGGGTGAGGCTCAGGTACTGCATGCCGACCATGCCGCCGTAGCTCTGCGCGATCATGAAGAACGGCTCGTCCTTCGGGATGACCGCCTCGATGACGGCGAGGTAGTCGCGGGACTGGCTGTCCGAGGAGAAGCCGAGCGCGATGGCGTCGGCGTCGATCGCCGGGTCGGTCATGTCGATCGGCGCGGACTGGCCGTCGGTCCCGCGCTGGTCGACGAGGAGGACGCGGTAGGAGTTCAATAGATATTTGAACCGGTCGAGAGCTCCGTTTTTGGGAGAAGCCGGGTCCTTGTAGTCGAACCCGAGCGGGCGGTACGCGCTGCACGAGATCCCCGGGCCGCCGTTGATGACGACGATGACCGGGTGAGAGGGGTCGTCGTGGCGGGAGCCGTAGGCGGGGATGAGGCGGTAGAAGACGGGGATCCTCGGCCCGCCGGGACGCGCGTAGTCGAGCGGGACGTCCACGAAGCCGCGGCGCTCGACGGGATGCTCGGCGATCTTGGGATCGACTTTTTTGAAGGGCAAGGCGGAGGGGGCTTTCGTGGTCATGGGGTCAGTGTGCCTCGGACGGAGCGCGCGAGTCAAGCCCGCACGACGAGCCAGAGGCGGGCGGAGCGGGAGCGCGGGTTCTCGCGGATCTCCTCCGGGGAGGCGCGGCGCGGGGGGGCCGGCGGCGCGGCCCACAGCCCGGCCGCCGCCTGCTCGTTCAAGGCCGCCGACACGAGCGCTTCCTCGCCGGAGTGGAAGGTGAGCAAGGCGACGCGGCCGCCGGGGCGCATCAAGGACGGCAGGTCGCGCAGCAGCCCCGACAGCGACTCGCGCTCGGAGTTGACGGCGATGCGCAGGGCCTGGAAGGTGCGCGCGGCGGGGTGCTTGGACGAGGCGTCCTTCTTGACGAAGCGCCCGGGACCCAGCCCCTTGGCCACGCCGACCGCCGAGGCGAGCTCGAAGGTCGTCTTCGGCGCGCGACCCTCGGCGGCGAAGGCCGCGAGCGTCCTCGCGATCGCCGCGGCGTCGGGCTCGTCGCCGAAGCGGACGAGGGCGTCCTCGATCTCGCGCGCGGTCGCTCCCGCGAGCCATTCGGCCGCGGTGCGGCCGCTCGCGCGGTCCATGCGCATGTCGAGCGGGCCGTCGTTCTTGAACGACATGCCGCGCTCCGGACGGTCGAGCTGCATGGATGAGACCCCGAGGTCGGCGAGCAAGGCGTCCACGGCGCCCAAGCCGAGCTCCCGCAGGACGGCCTTGGCGCCGGCGTAGTCGCTCCGGCGCGCGGTGATCCTGATCCCGGCGGCGCTCAGGCGCTTCTCGGTGCGGGCGAGCTCCTCGCCGTCGCGGTCGAGGCCGACGACGGTCCCGGAAGGCCCCGCCGCGCGGGACAGCTCGGACGCGTGGCCGCCCCAGCCGAGGGTGCAGTCCAGGACCTTCGCGCCCGCCAGGGGGCTAAGCGCCTCCAGGATCTCCCGGACCATGATCGGCACGTGCGCGCCCGCGGGCGTCGAGCCGCGCGCCTTCGCCTTGGCGATCGCGTCGGGGTCGGCGCCGAGCTCCTTGTACTTCTGCTCGAACTTCTTCGGGTGCGTGCCGGTGTAGCGCTCTCGCCGGCGGTAGGACGCGAGGACCTCCGCGATCGGGACGTCGGCGGGGGCCAGGTCGTACTCGAGCAGGCGGCGGGCCTCGACCCATTTGACCTGGTCGTGGTCGACGAGCCTGATCTCGCCGGTGAACTTCGTCACCATCAGCGCGATGAGCTCGATCTCCCCGAAGTCGTAGGCGTGGCGCGTCCGCGCGGCCTCGGCGCCGACCGTGGCCTCGATGCCGAGCTCCTCGCGCAGCTCGCGGACCAGGGCGGAGGCGGGCGTCTCGCCCTCCTCGATGCGGCCGCCGGGGAACTCCCACTTGCCCGCGTGCTTGCGGCCGGGGCCGCGCCGGGCGAGGAGGACGGCGCCGGAGCGCAGGATGACGCCGGCGCAGACGGGGATCATCCTGTCATTCTATCGAAAATTCACTACACTGGGAGGGATGAGCCCCGCCGCGCGCGCGATCGCCGCCGCCGTCATCGCCAACCTCCTCCTGTTCCTGGCGGTCGTCACCTTGCCCTCGTACCAGGCCGCGCACCATCACTGGATCTTCCCGGTGCTCGCGGCCCTTTTCGCGGCGGAGTGGGCGCTGACCTTCGTGCCGTCGCCGGTCGACAAGGTGGTCGACCGCCCGGCCCTCCGCGCGAGCGTCGTCTCCCTTCTGGTGTTCCTCCTCGTCATCGGCATCGCCCGCCACGCGACCATACTCGCCTGCTTCGACCGCTGCTCGTTCAAGCTGGCCGCCGCCGCGGCGCTCGCGGGCGCCGTCTTCCTCGGCCAGATGTGGTCGCGCGCCTCGGGCTTCTGGGACCCGCTGCGGTCGAGCCTCGCGGCGTCCGGGGCCTGGCTGTGGGCGCTGTATCTCGTCCTGCGCGGGCTCAACGCCGCTCCCTGGCTCGTGGACCTCGGCTTCGTCATCCTCGCTCTGATGTTCTGGCTCGGGCGCGACCGCGCCGTCTTCCTGATCTCCTCGGCGGGCATCCTCGCGGCGCTCGTCGTGCGCGCGACGGCCAACGAGTACGCGATCATCGGCCTGAGCGTGGTCTGGAGCGTGGCGATCCCCCTGTGGGCCGCGCCCAGGATCGAAACCTGGCTCGCGAAGCGAAGGGTCGGGCCCGCGCCGGCTGAACCCGCCGAGCCTCTCGGCCGGCGGCTCCTGATGAGCGCCCTGCGCATCGGCGGCGCCGTCGCCGTCATCGTGACGCTCTTCCGCTTCGTCGCCGGTCCCACCGCCCTCGTCACCGACCCACCGAAGCGCCGCGCCTGGCTCCTCGAACGGGCGCCGGCGCCCCTGGATTTTTCGTCGCTCTCGCCTTCGGCCGCGCGCCTGCGCGCGCACGTCGTCATGCTCTCCGTCACGATCGGAGCGCGCGACGCCTACAGCCGGAAAGGGCGCGAGCGGGCGCGCGACTATGTCGCCGCCCAGCTCAAGGCGTCCGGCTACGCGCCGAAGCTCCTGCCCTACGACTCCCGGCTGATGATCGGCGTGCCCGACGGCTCCCGCTTCCACAACGTCGAGGCGCTCCTCCCCGTGCGCGCGCCCGAGCCGCGCGGCGCCTGGGTGATCGGCGCGCATTACGACTCCGCCCCGGGCACCCCCGGCGCGGACGACAACGCGAGCGGCGTCGCCGTCCTGCTCGAGGTCGCGCGCCTTCTCAAGGAACGGGCCCCCGGCCGAGAAGTGCGCTTCGTCGCGTTCGGCACCGAGGAGCCGCCCTCGTTCGGCACGCGCAACATGGGCAGCTGGCAGTACGCGCGGGCGTTGAGGGACGGCGGGGTCCTCGTGCACGGCGTCGTCGTCCTCGAGATGCTCGGCTTCTACAACCCGCGCCCCGGCTCCCAGCTGTATCCGCCCTTCATGCACCTCTTCTTCCCGGACCACGGCGGCTTCGTCGGCGCGGTGGGCAACATCGAGAGCCGCGGCCTGCTCGCCGCGTTCGGCGCGGCGTGGCGGAAGGCCTCCCGCTTCCCCCTGACCCTGTCCATCCTGCCCGGGCCCTTCGCGAGCCTGGCCCTGTCGGACCAGCTGAACTTCTGGACGCACGGCTATCCCGCCGTGATGGTCTCCGACACGGCCTTCTACCGCAACGCCAACTACCACGAGCCGACGGACCTCCCGGACACGCTCGACTACGAGAAGATGGCCGAGGTCGCCGAGGCTCTCGCCTCGGTCATCTCCGAGAAGGAGTGAACTCGCACCGGTGCGAGTCACCTGCAATGGAAGGCCGAAAACTGTTGTTGACAACAGTTCCCAGGGGCGAAGCCGCGGATAACGGGGATAGCACCTTGACGAATCCTCCAGCCGGTGTACACTGACCGCATGAGCGCGCGCGCATTCCTCGTGGCGGCTTTATTCTCATTCCTGGCCCTGCCCACGCCTGCCGCGGACGTCGAGAAGCAGAAGGCGATACTCGACTACGGCCTGTGGAACAACCGCGTTCAGGCCCTGTACGACCTGGGCGAGGAGGGGAAGGAGGCCCTGCCCCTGCTGGTCTACTCCTCGGACGACGCCGACTGGCAGGTCCGCCTCACGGCGGTCCACTTCATGGGGAAGATCGGCCCCGCGGCCGCGCCTGCGCTCGGCGATATCGTGCGCGTCGAGCCGTGCCCGAACGTGCGCGTCTCGGCGCTGCGCTGGCTGACGGGCATGGGCCCGGCGGGCGCGGCGGTCCTCCGGGAGGTCATGACCCCCGAGGACGAGCGGGAGATGGAGAGCCTGCCCGACCGCTACGGGACCGAGCGCATGGGCAAGCCTCTCGTCATCGACGCGCCCGGCGGGGCGATGACCGCCGAGTTCTTCGACCACGGCCCCGATTTCCGCGTGTGCGCCTCCTCGGAGTACGCGAACCGCCGCAAGCGCCGCCGCGGGCCCGCCGCGGCCCCGGCCGCGCGAGCGGCCCCCATACCCGCTCTCGAAGCGGCCGCTCCGGCGGAGGACTCGTTCGAGCCCGTGTCCACGCCTCCCGTCCGCCCCGGCAAGCCCGCCGCGCCGCCGCCCGAACGGCTGCCGGACTCTCCGCCCGGGACGCCGGTGGCGGTGATCGAAGCCGAGCCGCCGCTTCCCGCCGACGCCGAGACGAAGCGAAGCCGCCCCAGCCTCGAGCTCGCCGACGCCCGGCCGTCGGGCGTTCCCGAGGCGATGCCGAAGGCCGGGCCGGGGTTCGAGCCGCGCGAGACGCCGGCGCCGCGAGAGGTCCCCTTGGAGAAGCCGGACCGCCGGGCCGTCGCCGCGGCCGCGCCGCGCGCGCCGCTGCCGCCGGCGGAGACCATGCCCGTCGCCGGTCCCGGGCTCCACCGCGAGCCGACGGAGCGCGGGGAGGCTGGCCTCGTCGCCGACGCGGGCACGGGCAAGCCCGAGAACGACCCCGTCCCCGAGCTGATCCGGCGCCTGTCCGCGTCCGAGCCGCGGACGCGCGCCCGCGCGGCGGACGAGCTCGGCAAGCGCGGCGCCGCCGCCCTCCCGGCCGTGCCCGCCCTGCGCCGCGCGCTGAAGGACCGCGACCGCCGCGTGCGCGCGAGCGCCGTGCTCGCGCTCGGCGGCGTCGGCGGCTCCGTCGAAGGCGTCGCGAGCGACCTGCGCCGCGCCCTGCGCGACAAGAACGAGGACGTGCGCTTCAGCGCCGTCATCGCCCTCCACCGCCTCCAGCCGGCCCCCGGAAAATAATAGGCCGAAAGGCCCAGGCGGGCGTGGGCCGCACGGACCACAATTGGTATGATCGCATCCGTCAGGCGTCGCGAGGGGTCGCGACGGGCATCACGGAGGTCGTGTATGGTTCGAGCCGCTCTCTTGCTGTCGTTCGGTCTTCTCCTCGCCGCGCCGTCCCGCGCGGCCGCTCCCTTCGACGGAGGCCCCGCCGCCCTCGACGTCCCCAGGCCGGACATCGCCGCCATGCAGGAGGCCGCGGCCGACGCCCGCCGGTCCCGCGCCGACCTGTACTCCTTCACGAAGGAAGAGGCCGCCGCGGCCCATAAGAAGTTCGCCTTCGGCATCAAGGCCCCGCGCGCGCCCGGCTTCACCTTCGACAAGGACGTGCCCGCCGACATCCAGAAGCAGATGCTCGCCGACCTCGCCTTCATCAAGGGCCTCGCCGGGGAGAAGGCCACGGCGCTGCACAAGAAGATCTTCGGCTCCGTCAGCGGCGCCGACTACGCGAAGTTCTTCGAGACGCGGGTCTCGGCGATCGGCATGAACTCCTGCGGCGGGGGGAACGCGGTCGCCTGCGTGATCCCGTTCCGCGACCCCTCGAAGATGTGGCTGACGCAGAACTTCATCCGCTTCAGCCATCCCCAGGTCTCCCGCATGATGGTGGTCTACCACGAGGCGCGCCACACCGAGACCAAGAACTGGAACTGGGGGCACGCGACGTGCCCGACGCCGTTCCGCGACGAGAACGGCAAGGACATGAAGAGCATCTGGACCGGGGCGACGCTCGCGGGCGAGCCGGCCTGCGACGAGACGCCGCTCGGCTCGTACGGCTCCTCGACCATCATGCTCAAGAACATCTCCAAGTACTGCACGAACTGCACCGACAAGGTGCGCATGGACGCCGGGCTGTACGCCGACGACCAGATGGGCCGCATCATCGACGCGGACGCCAAGAAGGAGATGAAGGACGACTTCGCCCAGTGAGGCGCGGGGCCTGGGCCGCGGCGATCCTGCTCGCGGCGGCGCTCCTGGGTTGGCGGGCGGCGAGACGATCGCCGCCCGTCCCCGTTCCCGGGCCCGAGGCCCGGTCCAGGCTCGCCCTTCTCGAGGAGATCCTGGCCTCGCGCGACGACAACGACCCGCGCCTCGACCGTGAGTTCGCCGGGCTGTCCGCGGAGGAGAAGGCCCTCTTCCGCGCGGCGTACGCGGCCCGTCCGCGCGAGCGGCTCAACGAGCGGGGCACCATCGTCTACCTGCTGGGCCGCAACCTGACGGCGCCCGAGGACTGGGCGTTCCTGCGCGAGGTCGCCGCCGAGCCGCCCTGCCTGAGCCTCGCCGACTGCTCGAAGGCCGCCGCGGCCGCGGGGGAGCACGGCGACGAGGTCACCCTCGCGTATCCCTCTTTGGTCGCCCTGCGCCAGGCCCACCGCGCGGCCGCGGAGGGCGCTTCGCCGTCCGAGGCCCGCTCGGTGCTCGAGGCCGCCCGGACCTCGAAGGCGCCGGCCGTCACACGCCTGGCACGCGCCCTCGCGCCGGGATTTGATAAAAAGGCTCCATGAAATACCGGAAGCTCGGCTCGAGCGACCTGTCGGTGTCGGAGATCTCCCTGGGCTCGTGGCTGACCTTCGGCCTCGGCGTCGACGACTCGGCCGGACGCGCCTGCGTGAACGCGGCCTTCGACGCCGGCATCAACTTCATCGACACCTCCAACATCTACGGGGTGGGCGCCGCCGAGGAGTTCCTCGGGCGGGCGCTGAAGGGACGGCCGCGGTCATCCTATGTCCTGGCGACCAAGCTCTACTTCCCGATGACCGACACGGACAAGGGCCTCTCCCGCGCCCAGGTCCTCAAGCAGATCGACCTCTCGCTCAAGCGCCTGAACACCGATTTCGTGGACCTGTACCAGTGCCATCGCTACGACAAGGAGACGCCGCTCGAGGAGACCATGCGGGCGCTCACCGAGATCGTGAAGGCCGGCAAGGCGCGCTGGCTCGGCTTCAGCGAGTGGAGCCCCGCGCAGATCTCCGCGGCGCTGGCGATCCCCGGCGTCGAGAAGTTCGTCTCGAGCCAGCCCCAGTACTCCATCATCGCGCGGCGCCACGAGCCCGAGGTGTTCCCGCTGTGCGCGAAGAACGGCATCGGCCAGATCGTCTGGTCCCCGCTCGCGCAGGGCATCCTGACGGGCAAGTACAAGCGCGGCGCGCCGCCGCCCGCGGGCACGCGCGCGACGAGCCCGGAGATGGGCGGGTTCCTGAGCCACTGGCTGACCGACGAGAACCTGGCCAAGGTGGACCGCCTGAGACCGATCGCCGAGCGGGCGGGCATGAGCCTGGCGCACATGGCCCTGGCTTGGGTGCTGCGCCGCCCCGAGGTCTCCTCGGCGATCGTCGGCGCCAGCCGGCCCGAGCAGGTCAAGGAGAACGCCGCGGCGTCGGGGAAGACCCTGACCGCGGACCTCGTCGCCGCGATCGACGCCGCCGTCGCCTGACCCGGATATCGTAGAATCCCCGGCCATGCGCGACCAAGCCGAATACTACCAGAGCATCCTCGACAACCTCACCGGCGGCTTCCTGTCCGTGAGCCTCGACGGCAAGGTGGTGTACGTCAACCCGACCGCCGGCCGGATCCTGCACCTCCCGGACGTCGGGGCCTTGATCGGCAAGGATTACGCGGCGGCGCTCGAGGGCTTCCCCGCGCTGTGCGCCGTCGTGCGCGACGCGCTCGCGACCCACACCACCGTGCACCGGGCGGAGGTGTCCGTGCTCCACGGGGACGCGCCGCTCATCATCGGCTACAGCACCCTTCAGGTGAAGAACCGCTCCGGCGAGTACCTCGGCCTGGGCATCATCTTCCAGGACCTGACCTTCGTCAAGAAGAAGGCTTAAGGCCGCTTCGGCAGGGGGCAGGCGGGCGCGTAGCAGCGCGACAGGACCATGCTGGCGGCCGTCCACGCGACGGCGGCGTCCACGACATGCATCGCCGTGAACGACCACGGAAGGTGCCAGCACACCGAGCCGGGCAGCAGGCCCAGCGCGCCTATGCTCAGGCCGAAGAACAGGCCGTACAGCGCCGAGTCCTTGATCGTGAGGCCGGGGATCTTGCCCAGGATCCAGGTCCAGAAGAAAGCCCCGGTCATCTGCAGGAGAAGCCCGAGCGCGACCGCCGCGGCCTTCGAGCCCGCGCCTTCCTTCTTGTACGAGACGAAGATGAAAGGGTCGGTCGGGGCGGTCTGGCCCTTGGGATCGTTGGCGAGGATGAAGACGCCGGACTTCGCGGCGCCGGCCTCCATGACGTTCACGATCGCCGCGGGGTCGCCGAAAGGGGAGAGCGTCATCGCGTGGAACGGCAGGACCGTCCAGGAGAAGGCGCTCCAGGCGAACGCGATCAGCCCTCCGGCGACGGCTCCTCTCCACGGCGACAGGCAGCGGTGTTCCATGGACCGACTGTACAAACTAGGCCGGGAGGGCGTCGAGGATCTGCGACAGGAAGGCGGCGTGGTCCCACGCCTTGATGTCGATGGATAGGCCGAGGCGCACGACGACGAGACGCCGGGAGGGGATCACCGTCAGGCACTGGCCCTCGTGGCCGAGCGCGTGGAAGGCGTCCGCCGGGATCCTCGCGGCCGCGTCCGTGCCGCCGCCCAGCTCCTTCGACAGCTTCAGCCACCAATGCGCGCCGTAGCGCCCGTCCGGCGCCTGCCGCGTCGGGCTCGCGCCGAAGGCGGCCCAGCCTTTCGGCAGCACGCCCTCGCCTCCTTTCGCGTACAGCAGGCCGAAGCGCGCCCAGTCGCGCGCCGTCGCGAACAGGAACGAGGAGCCGACGAAGGTGCCGGAGGCGTCGGGCTCGAGGACGGCGCTCGTCATCCCGAGCGGGTCGAACAGCGCGCGCCGCGGCCACAGCGGGTAGCCCGTCTCGCCCAGCGCGCGCCGCGCGATCAAGGACAGGATGTTGGTCGTGCCGCTCGAGTATTTCCAGAGCGTGCCGGGCGGCGCCTCGAGCGGGCGCGAGGCGGCGAAGCCGCCGGCGTCGTGGCCGTCGAAGAGCATGCGCGTGACGTCGGAGAGCGGGTCGGCGTACACCTCGGAGAAGCGCAGGCCGCTGCGCATGCGCAGCAGGTCCTCGAGCGCGATCTGCGCGCGCGGGTCGCCGGGGCCGCGCCACTCGGCCAGCAGGCTTTTGTCCGTGAGCGCGAGCTTGCCTTCGCCGACGAGCGTGCCGATCAGGGCGCCCATCACGCTCTTGGTCATCGACCAGCCGTTGAGGGGCGTGTCCGCCGTGATGCCGGGCGCGTAACGCTCGCCGATGATCGCTCCGTCCTGGACCACGACGACGGCACGCGTGCGTTTCTTGCGCGGGCCGGGCTCGGCGAAGGCGGCGTCGAGGATCGGGCGAAGCGCCGGATTCTCCTTCACGGGGAGATCGGCGGCGCGCGCCGGCTCCGTCATGGGCGGCGCGGGCGGAAGGGGGCCCGGGGTCAAGGTCGCGCCGAGGCCCGGGCGGTACGCCGCCGTCCGGGGCTGAAGGCCGAGGAAGGAGACCGTCACCGTCTTCTTCTCCCGGTCAACCCGCGCGCGGAACAGGCGCATGAGACGGTACGCCTCGTCGGCGATCTCCGGGGCTCGTTCGGGGTCCGGCTCGAGCCCCGACACGAACAGCGCGGAGGCGAGGGCCTTCGCCTTGTACGAGCAGCCGACCGAGGCGACGCGCTTCAGCCTGGGCAGGCCCCAGATCGCGGCGAGTATGGCGGCGGCGGGAAGGATGTAGCCCATCGTTTAGATGATAGCGAAATGACGAGTGCCGGGATGACGGCGTCGCGAATTTGCGTTTCCGTTCATTTCACCTCCGGCGCGGAAGTGAAATGAATGGATGCGCGATCAGCTTCGGCCCTCACGAAAAACCGCCCCGGCCTTTCGGCCGGGGCGGCGCTTTCCTGATACGGCCCGATCCTACCAGCCGATCTTGCCGCTGTTGAGCGAATTGAACGCGTCCGACGCCCGGAGGCGCTGCGCCGGTGACGACGGCGCCGGCTCGGGAGCCGAGGAGGGGTCGTAGACGGCCCCGTCCCGGTCGAACAGCATCAGCGAGTCGACGCCGTTGGCGTCCTTCGCCGTGACGATGAGGAGCTTCAGCGAGCGGACGGTCTCTCCGGCCTCGTTCGCCGTCTCGCCGTTGACCATCTTGATCTCGCTGACCCCGTCGGCCAGCCAGGTCGCGGGAACGGTCTCGTCCTTGAGGTTGTACAGGTCGGCGGAGCGCTCGTCCCCGGAGATGACGATCTTCCGCTCCCCCTCGGGGTCGGCGACCGCCGCGGTCTTGGCGTCGTCGAAGTCGAGCTCGATCTGACGGATGACCTGAGTGGTCGTCCCGTCGGTCTCGTGCTTGTCGTCGTAGACGAACTTCGCCGACTTCACGCCGCTGGCCAGCCACTGCCCGCCGGCCGCGGCCCCATTGGGATCCGTGACGGTCAGGTCGTAGAGGTAAGCGTCCTTGGCGTCGCCCATGATCTTGACCGAGCGCGTGCCGTCGAGGCTGTACATCGTGTCCTCGTCCGGAGCCGGCGCGGGAGCGGACGGCTCCGCGGGCGGCGCCTCGACCGGCTGAGTCGGGTCGGGCCGGACGACGATGGTCCCGGCGTTGTCCTGGTAGCGGTAGTAGTTGTTGTCGATGATCACGTAGACCACCGTCGGATACATGGGATCCTGCCACCACCAGCGGCCGTCGTGCAGGTACACCCAGCGGTGCCAGTACGGGTCGTACCACCAATGGCGCCCGTTGTTGTAACGGGTCCAGAAGTACGAGTCGCCGACGTAGAAGCCCCACCAGTGGTAGCCGTAGGTGTCGTAGCGGTGGCCCAGGCGGTGGCCGTTCCAGTAGTACCAGTTGTGGTTGTGGTCGCTGGTGTTCCAGCCGCGCTGGATCACGGTGATGTTGTTGATGATCGTCGTGTTGTTGATGATGGTGATGTGGTCGCGGCTCGGCGGGATGTGGCGCCCGTACGGGTTCGTCCACGGCCGGTGCGTCACGGGATTGCCGTCCCAGCGACGGTTCGGGGGAAGGTTCGCGCGTCCGTCGCCGTGGCGGCGGGGATCGAGGACTCCGCCGTTATCGGGGCGGGGAGGCACGGGCATCACGCGTCCGCGTCCGGGCTGGCCGGGATGGCGGTTCGTCGGGGGAACGATGACCGGAGGGCGGCGGCGCGGCGGCTCCTGACGCGGAGGCTGCTGACGCGGCGGCTCGTGACGAGGAGGCTGCTGACGCGGGGGCTGCTGACGCGGGGGCTGCTGACGCGGAGGCTGCTGGCGAGGAGGTTCCTGACGGGGAGGCTGCTGACGCGGCGGCTCGTGACGCGGCGGCTCCTGACGGGGAGGCTGCTGACGAGGCGGCTCGTGACGAGGCGGTTCCTGGCGAGGAGGCTGCTGACGAGGCGGCTCCTGACGGGGAGGCTGCTGACGCGGCGGCTCCTGACGAGGCGGCTGCTGGCGGGGGATCTCGCGGCGGGGAGGCTCCTGACGGGGAGGCTGCTGACGCGGCGGTTCCTGACGAGGCGGCTGCTGGCGGGGGATCTCGCGGCGGGGAGGCTCCTGACGGGGAGGCTGCTGACGCGGCGGCTCCTGACGAGGCGGCTCCTGACGAGGCGGCTGCTGGCGAGGGAGCTCACGGCGCGGCGGTTCCTGGCGCGGGATCTCGCGGCGAGGAGGCTCCTGACGGGGAGGCTGCTGGCGGGGCGGCTGGTGGTCGCCTCCGCGTCCGGGGTTTCCTCCGCGCGGCTCGCGCTGAGCGAGCGCGGGTGACGCGATCCCGAGCAGGAACAATCCAAGGGCCAACAGTCTGTTCGCCATCGTGCTGCCTCCGTGAAACAAAAAACCAGAAAAGCGCGAGCGCTCTCCTGGTATTCCGAATTCGGTTCGGACGTGGATGCTCCCCGACCCATCTCGAGGATTACAGGCCTTCCTAGAATACGCTGTTAGCGATATTATACCAGGGTCGTAAGGCCTATAAACAATAGGACCTTAGGGCCTATGCGAGGATTTATCGGCGGGCGCAGCCATCGCGGATGCGCTTCTCTTCGAGCGTCACGTAGGCGGTGCCGTCTTCCTTCAAGTACAGCTCGTAGCGGTCGTCGCCGTAGCGCTTGCCGGCCACGGCCTCCAGGTCGCGCAGGGCGAAGTCGTCGCCCCCGAGGGAGAGGACCGCGCCGACGCCGCCGGGAGGGAAGTAGACGTCGAAGGGCTCTCCGTCCTTGCACCCAAAGGTCGCCCGTCGGTCGGGCAAGGAGGCGGCCCTGGGGACCTCGAGCGCGGGAGCGTTGGCGCGCAGGCGCGAGGCCTGATAGCGGATCTCGTTGCAGCCGCAGAGCAGGAGAGCGGCGGCGATCAGAGGACGCGGCACCACAGGACTTTGAGGTACTCGCCTTCGGGATGGTCCGCGGTGAACGGGTGGTCGGGGCCGGCGCCGCTCTTGCGGAAGACCTGTACGCGGCGGCCGGCGGAGCCGGCGGCCGTGCGCACGAACTGGAGGAACTCGTCCCAGGAGAGCATGCCCGAGCAGGAGCAGGTGACGAGTATGCCGCCCGGCTCGAGGACGACCATGCCCAGGCGGTTGAGGTCGATGTACTTCTGCCGGCCGAGGGCGTAGCCTTCCTGGTTGGCGATGAGCTTGTAGGGGTCGAGGACGATCACGCCGTAGCGTTTGGAGTTCATCGCCGCCTGGCGCAGGTACGGGAACGCGTCGGCGCAGACCGTGTCGATGCGCACCTGGTTGGCGTTGGCGTTCATCTTGAGCAGCGCGGCCGCGTCGGGATCGAGCTCGACCGCGGTGACCTCCTCGGCGCCGCCGAGCTTCTTCGCGTACAGCGCGAAGCCGCCGGTGTAGGAGCAGACGTCGAGGACCTTCTTGCCTTTGACGAACGGGAGGAGGGCGGCGCGGTTCTCGCGCTGGTCGGTGAAGAAGCCGGTCTTGTAGCCGGTGGACGGGTCCACGATGAAGGTGACGCCGTTCTCCTTGACGCGGGTGCCGGTGCCCTTGTTCGGGTCGAGCTTGAAGCCCTCCATGCTCTGCGTGTGCGGGGAGGCGCGGTGGAAGAAGCGGGCCTTCGGGAAATGGGTCAGGAGCGCGCGCTCGATGCGGGCGGATTGCTTGAACATGCCGAGCGAATAGAACTCGAGGGCGATGCAGTCGCCGTAGCGATCGACCACCAAGCCGGGAAGCCCGTCGCCGTTGTCGTGCACGATGCGGTAGGCGTCCGTCCGGGCGTCGAGGTCCAGGAGGTTCCGCCTGAAGGAGACCGCCGTCGCGATCCGTTCGTTGAAAAAAGCGTCCGCGTCGAACGCGCCGATGCCGCGCGTGAGCAGGCGCAGCGCGATCAGGCTGCGCGGGTTGTAGAGGGCGACGCCGTACGGGGCGTCGAAGCGGTCGTAGACGGCGACCAGGTCGCCGGGGCGCGCCTTCGGGTCCACCTCGCCGAGCATGCGCTTATAGAGCTGGTGGCCGGACGCGGTCGAGCGCAGGCGCACCCACGGGATGGGCAGCTCGTGCCCCTTGGGGCGGCCGACGAGGCGGGGCTTCGGGGGGAACGCCTCCTTGGGCTCGGCGGGCTCGCTGGGCTCGGACGGCTCGGGGCGGGGATCTTCCACATGTACAGTCTACCAAATGGGTTTCGTATGATTGACCGGTGAAAAAACCCTCCATCGCGGCCGTGCGGACCGCTCTGCGCCGCGAGGCGGACCCCGCCCGCGTGAAGATCCTGTCGTCGTTCTTCAAGACCGGCCCCGGACAGTACGGAGAGGGGGACAGGTTCCTCGGCGTGCCCGCTCCGGGGACGCGGCGCGTGCTCGCCTTGGCGCGCGGCCTCGACGACCGCGGGGTGCACGCTCTGCTCGATTCGCCCTGGCACGAGGAAAGGGCCCTCGGCGTTTCGGTCCTCGTCGACCGGGCGGGCCGGGCCGACGCCGCGGGCCTCCAAAAGGTCCTCGAGTTCTATCTCCGGCGCCTGGACGCGGTCAACAACTGGGACCTGGTGGATGTTTCCGCGCACATGATCGTCGGGCCGGCGATCGAGGGGCCCGACGGCCTGCCGACGGCGCGCGGACGCGCGTTGCTCTCGCGGCTCCTGCGCTCGAAGAGGCTCTGGGACCGCCGCGTCGCGGTGCTGACGACTTTGCACTTCACCCGCAAGCGGGTCTTCCCGCCGCTGCTGGACGCCGCGTCCCGCCTGCTCGACGACCCCGAGGACCTCATGCACAAGGCCGTGGGCTGGATGCTACGGGAGGCCGGCAAGCGCGACGCCTCGGTCCTGCGCGGCTTCCTGAGGGAGAACGCGGCCCGGATGCCGCGCACCGCCCTGCGCTACGCCATCGAGCGTCTTCCCGCCGCGGAGCGGGCGCGCTGGCTGTCCGTCAGGAAGGCGGGGCGCTGACCCAGGCTTCGGCCGCGGCGAGCTTCTCCACCGTGCCGATGTCGTGCCAGGCCCACTTGTCGGCGCGGAAGGCGCGGATGTCGGCATTCGCGGCGGCGAGCCGCAAATAGGTCTTCGTGACCGAGAACACGCCGCTCTCCGTGATCTTGTCGAGCAGCTCCGGCGAGATCACGTGCACGCCGTCGAAGGCGAGGCGCTGGGGGTTGGGGACCGCGCCCTTGGCCCAGGTGACGTTGCCCTCGCCGCGGTCGTGGCCGGCGAAGCGGCCCTTCGCGTCGAAGAGATAGGCCCGCCCGCTCTCGCGCTCCCGGACGGCCAGGGTGGCGAGGGCTCCGGAGTCCTTGTGGGCCTTGGCCAGGGCGCGCAGGTCGAGGTCGGTCAGGACGTCGGCGTTGTGGACGAAGAACGGGTCCCGGCCCTTGAGCAGGGGAGCGGCCTTCTTGATGGCGCCGCCGGTGTCGAGGAGCAGGTCGTCCTCGCGGGACACGGAGATCGGCGCGCCGTGCTTGCGGGACATCTCGGCGCAGAAGTCGGCGACCTTCTGGGGATGATGATGGGCGTTGACCACGAAGGACTTCACGCCCGCGGCCTTGAGACGGACCAGGACGCGCTCGAGCATCGGGACGCCGCCCACGGGGATGAGCGCCTTCGGCGTTTCGTCGGTCAGCGGCTTGAGCCGCGCGCCGACGCCCGCCGCCAGGATCAGGGCCTTCATTTCTTGGGCCAGCTCTTCTTCTCGCGGTGGGAGACGACCGCGGACACGCCCTGGTCGCGCAGGTGCTTGGCCAGGCGTTCGGCGAGGTACACCGAGCGGTGCTGGCCCCCGGTGCAGCCGAAGGCGACGGACAGGTCGGTGAAGTTGCGCCGGCCGTAGTCCTCGACGGCCTGGTCGATCAAGGAGAAGGCCGAGCGCGCCCAGCGGTCCACCTCGTCCTGCTTCGACAGGTAGGCGATCACGTCCGCGTCGAGGCCGGACTGGGTCTTGAAGACGATCTGGCGGCCGGGGTTCGGAAGGCAGCGGCAATCGAGGACGTAGCCGCCGCCGTGGCCGCCCTGGTCCTTGGGCATGCCGCCCTTGTAGGAGAAGCTCTGGATGCGGACGGTGAGCTTGAGCTTGGCGGAGCCGAACTGGCGCAGGGCCGAGGAGCCGACGAGCTTCTTGAACACCCCCATCAGCTCGGGGACCTCGACGGGCAGGCCGGAGGTCGCCAGCACGTGCTCGATGTTGCGGATCGCGTAGGGGATGCTTTGAAGGAAGAGGGGCTTCTTCTCGTGGAAGCCGCGCAGGCCGTAGGCGCCCATCGCCTGCATGATGCGGACGAGCACGAAGCCCGGGAAGTACTTCTTGAACTCGGCCCGGTCGATCGGCGCGAGCTTCGCCGCTTCCGATATATAAAGGTCCAAAAGCTCGTCGCGCAGGTCGAAGGGCACGTCGGCCTTGGCGTCGTACAGGAGCGAGGCGATGTCGTAATGCAGGGCGCCGCGCCGGCCGCCCTGGTAGTCGATGAAGTAGGGCTTGCCGTCGCGCAACATGACGTTGCGCGATTGAAAATCGCGGCACAGGAAGTACTTCCGGTCGGCGGCGAGGAGGTAGTCGGCGAAGACCTGGAAATCCTCCTCGAGCCTTTCTTCATGAAACGGAATGGAACCCAAAGTGAGGAAGTAGTATTTGAAGTAATTAAGGTCCCACAACATCGACTGCTTATCGAAACTTTTACGTGGATAACACCACTTGTCGTCGATGGTGGCACCCGCCGTGATCTGGATCTTGGGCAGCCAGCGCACGACGTCGTGGTAGGCGGAGACGACCTCGGCCGGGAAGCCCGCGGGGGTGCGCCGCTTGCCGAGGAACTGGAACAAGGTCGTGTCCCCGAGGTCCTCTTCGAGATAGGCCGTGGCCTCCTTGTTCTCGGCGTAGAACTCGGGGACGGGGATGCCGTTCTTGAAGAAGTGCTTGGAGAACTCGATGAAGGCGCGGTTCTCCTTGGCGTCGTCGTTGAGCACGCCGATGGCGGTCGTCCCCGCGCCGGTCAGGCGGTAGATCTTGCGGCTGGACCCGTCGGCCCGGACCGGGACGAGCGTGTCCGCTTCGGCGCCGAAGCGCGAGCGGAACAGCTCTCTCAGTGGATCGGGGGCTTCGGTCATGTGCCCATCTTAGCGCTTCACTGGACTCGCGTCCAGCCGATGGTCTATCATCGGAGCATGAGAAACCTCCTGCTCGCCGCCTTCGCCGTCGCCGCCGCCGTCGCCGCCTACGCCGTCGAGACCAAGGCTCCGTCCGCGCCGTTGCGCGAGTTCAAATCGGTGAACATCGAGGTCAAGGGCAACAAGATCTGGACCCCCGCCGTCTTCATCGTCAAGAAGGGCGACCGCGTGAAGATCACCTTGGTCAACACCGCCCCGTCGGGCGTCCACGCGTTCTCGATCGAGGGTTATCCGGACTCGGCCGCGTCCGTGGACAACAAGGAAGGCGCCAACACCAAGGTCGTCGAGTTCACCGCCGACAAGGCCGGGATCTTCCGCGTGTTCTGCCCGATCCACGCGCCGCACGTCGGCGGACAGCTCCTCGTCCTCGAGTAGCGAGATATGCCGAACTCGGAGCAGGCCCAGGGCGAGCGCGTCCGCGCGATCGTCGTCTCCCTCGTGGCCGGCACGGCCATCCTGGGCCTGAAGGCGGCCGCCTACTACATGACGGGTTCGATGGCGCTGAAGTCGGACGCGCTGGAGAGCATCGTCAACGTGGTCGCCGCGGCCTTCGGCCTCGGCGCGGTGATCTTCGCTGGGCAGCCGGCCGACAAGGACCATCCCTACGGTCACGGCAAGATGGAGTACTTCGCGGCCGCCTTCGAGGGCGGGCTGATCTCCCTGGCGGCCGTCGTCATCTTCTACGAGTCGATCATGGCGCTCGTCCGCGGCGTCGAACTCCGGAGCCTCGGGCTCGGCATGGGCCTGAACATCGCCGCCGGCGCCCTCAACGGCCTGCTCGGCTGGTATCTGCTGCGCACGGGACGGCGCCTCAATTCGAAGACGCTCGAGGCCGACGGCCACCACGTGCTGTCCGACTTCTACACGACCGGCGGCATCTTCGTCGGCCTTCTGCTCGTGCAGGTCACGGGCTTGAGCTGGCTCGACCCCGCCATCGCGATCGGGGTGGCCCTCCTTCTCGCCTGGACCGGCTTCGGGCTCGTGCGCGAGTCGGCGGCGGCCCTGCTCGACGAGGAGGATTCGGCCACCATCGCGACGATCGTGACCGCACTCGACGGGCTCCTCAAAAAAGGCGTGGACGAGACCGGCGTGATCACCGCGCACGGCCTGCGCGCCATCCGCTCCGGGCGCTACACGCACGTCGACGTCCATCTCGTCGTCCCGGAATACCTCCCCGTGGCCGAGGCGCACGACGACACCGAGCGCTTCGACAAGAAGCTCATCGAGGCCGCGGGCCTCGAGGGCGAGCTCCACGTCCACCTCGACCCGTGCCGGCGGAAGTACTGCGCGCGCTGCACGGATTCCGCCTGCCCGATCCGCGTCGAACCCTCGAAAGGCGCCGTGACCCTCACCGCGGCGGAAGCCATCGTCGCCGAGCCGATCGAGTAAGGTGGAGGGGCCTTGCCCGTTGTGCGCGGGGGCGTCCCGCCTTTTCCACCGCTCCGACCGTGATTTCCTCCGCTGCGGGACCTGCGCGCTGACCTTCGTCCCGGCGTCCCAGCACCTGTCCCCGGAGGCCGAGCGCGCGCGATACGCGACGCACCAGAACTCTCCCGGCGACGCCGGCTATCGCGCTTTCCTGGACCGCCTGCTGGCGCCGCTGGCCGCGCGCCTGCCCGCCGGCGCGCGCGGTCTCGACTACGGCAGCGGGCCGGGGCCGACGGCCTCGGTGATGATGCGCGAGCGCGGTTTCGTCATGACCGATTACGACCCGTTCTTCGCCCCCGACGAGGCGCCGCTGCGCTCCACCTACGGCTTCGTGGTCTGCACCGAGGTCGCCGAGCACCTGCGCCGCCCCGCCGAGGTCTTCGCGCGGCTCGACGCCCTGCTGGCGCCGGGGGGGATCCTCGGCGTGCTCACCGGCGTGCTCGAGGACGACGCGGCCTTCCCGTCCTGGTGGTACCACAAGGACCCCACCCACATCGCGTTTTACCGGCCGGAGACCTTGGCGTGGGTCGCGGGACGCTTCGGCTGGACGCTGGAGCGGCCGTCGCGCGACGCGTCGCTGTTCAGCAAGGGCCGTTGAGCAGGAACGCGGTCTCGCCGATGATCTCCGCCTTCTCGGCGCCCTTCTTGCGGCTCTTCTTGACGCGGTTCCAATGGTCGGCGGAGCAGAAGAACATGAAGCCGCGGTCGCCGAAGGAGCATCGGCCCCCGTCGGCGAGGAGCTTGACGGCGGCGACGGAGCCCTGAAGCTTGGCGCACTCGCCCCGGTCGCTCGTCGAGTAGCCCTCGAACTGCCCCGGCGCGCTCACCACCCTGAGCAGGGAGGACTCGTCCTCGCGGGCGCGGTTGAAGATCGTGAGCGCCACGGCGCACTGCTCGTCCGGGTCGGGGGACGCCTCGCCGAGCACGGTCTTCGCGGCCGCGATCAGGCTCCTCCTGTCGAAGGTGCCGTACGCGGTGCGGACCAGCCCGGTCTCGCGGAACGCCTGCGAGATCGAGCAGACGCGCGGCCGCTGCGAGCGCATGCGCTCGAGGATGTCCGCCGTTGCGTCTTCGGCGGAGGCGCGCGAGGCGCAAGCCAGCAGCGCGGCGGCGAAGATCAGGGCCTTCACGGCCATAGTATGGCTCTTGAACCGGATTTCCGGTAGGGGAGGGGCCTTTGTGTATAATGCCGGTCATGAACCCCATCGCCTTCATCGCCACGGGCCTGCTCGTCGGAGTCTTCAGCGGTATGGTCGGCGTCGGCGGCGGCATCATCCTCGTCCCGATCCTCGTCATCTTCTTCGGCTTCTCCCAGCACATGGCCCAGGGGACGAGCACCGCGATGCTCCTGCCTCCCATCGGCGTCCTCGCCGCCTGGACCTACTATCAGAAGGGCATGGTGGACGTCAGGGCGGCCGCTCTGATGTGCGCCGGCTTCGTCCTCGGCGGTCTGTTCGGCGCCAAGCTCGCCGTCGCCTTGCCCCAGGAAGTCCTCCGGCGTTCGTTCGGCGTGGTCCTGTTCGGCATTTCTCTTAAACTGATCCTCGGCAAGTGAGAACTCCCATGAAAAGCGTCCTGTTGACGGCCCTGCTTTGCGTTTCCGCCTCCGCCGCGGACTCAACGGCAAAAATACATGGCTTCGACCCTGCCGCCATGGACCTCACGGCCAAGCCTTGCGTGGACTTCTATCAGTACGCCTGCGGCGGCTGGCTCAAGGCCAACCCGATCCCCGCCGACCAGTCGCGCTGGGGCCGCTTCAACGAGCTGGCCGAGCGCAACAAGCTGATCCTGCGCGGCGTCCTCGAGGCCGCGGCCTCCGCGCCCAAGGACGATTCCTCGCGCCGCATCGGCGCCTTGTACGGGGCGTGCATGGACGAAGCCGCCGTCGAGGCCGCCGGGCTCAAGCCCCTCGCCGCGGAGCTCGACGCGGTCGCGGCCCTGGCCTCGGCCAAGGACATCGCCCCGCTGCTCGGGCGCCTGCACCGCACCGGCGTCAACGCCGGCTTCGGCTACGGCTCCGACCAGGACTACAAGGACTCGACCTCGGTGATCGCGCTCGTGGATCAGGCCGGGCTCGGCCTGCCCGACCGCGACTATTACTTCAAGGACGACGCCAAGTCCGTCGACCTGCGCCGCGCCTACGAGTGGCACGTCGCGCGCTCCTTCGGCCTCGCCGGCTCCGATCCGGCCGCCGCGGCTAAAGACGCCGCGGCCGTGATGAAGGTCGAGACCGCGCTCGCGAAGGCCTCGATGGACCGCGTCGCCCGCCGCGACCCGATGAACACCTACCACAAGATGACGCGCGAGGAGCTCTCGAAGCTCGCGCTCGATTTCGCCTGGGACAAGTACTTCGACGCCGCCGGCGGCCCGGCCTGGACCGCGGTCAACGCCTCCTCTCCGGACTTCCTCAAGGGCTTCGGGGCCATCCTCAAGGAGACGCCGCTCGCCGACCTCAAGGCGTACCTGCGCTGGCGCGTGCTCTCCGGCTCTGAGTTCTGGCTCGGCCGCGCCTTCGTCGAGGAGAAGTTCGACTTCTACGGGCGCAGGCTCACCGGCGCCAAGGAGCTCAAGCCTCGCTGGAAGCGCTGCGTCGAGCTCGTCGACGGCATGCTGGGCGAGGACCTCGGCCGCGGCTACGTGGAGAAGGCCTACCCGCCGGAGACCAAGAAGAAGATGGACGCGCTCGTCGTCGCCGTGGAGGCCGCGCTCAAGGACGACATCGCCGGCCTCGACTGGATGACGCCGGCGACGAAGGAGAAGGCGCTCGCCAAGCTCGCCATGATCGGCAACAAGGTCGGCTATCCCGAGAAGTGGCGCGACTACTCGACCGTCAAGATCGACCGCGCGGACCTGCTCGCCTCGATCCGTTCCGCGATGGATTTCGAGCACCTGCGCCAGCTGAACAAGATCGGCAAGCCCGTCGACCGCAAGGAATGGCACATGACGCCGCCGACGGTCAACGCCTACTACAACCCGCAGATGAACGACATCAACTTTCCCGCGGGCATACTCCAGCCCCCGTTCTTCGACCCCGAGATGCCCGAGGCGGTCAACCTGGGCGGCATCGGCATGGTGATCGGCCATGAGCTCACGCACGGCTTCGACGACTCGGGCCGCAAGTTCGACCTCAACGGCAACATGAACGACTGGTGGACCGCCGAGGACGCCAAGGCCTTCGAGGGCCGCGCCCAGTGCTTCGTCGACCAGTACGCGTCCTACGAGGTCCTGCCGGGAGTGAAGCTCAACGGCAAGCTGACCTTGGGCGAGAACACGGCCGACAACGGCGGCCTGCTCGTCGCGGGCCTGGCCGTGGACAAGCTCGGCGCGAGGAAGGCCTGGAAGGGCTTCACGCCGCGCCAGCTCCTGTACCTGGGCTTCTCCCAGATCTGGTGCCAGAACCGCACCGAGCAGGCCGCGCGCATGCTGGCCGCCGTGGACCCGCACTCGGCCGCGCGCGAGCGCGTGATCGGGCCGCTGTCCAACTCGGCGGAGTTCGCGAAGGCTTTCTCCTGCAAGCCCGGCGACCCTATGGTCGCGCCGAAGGCCTGCCGCGTCTGGTGACCATCCCTTGACGCCGGACGGATTCCGGGGCTATATTGCGGAAATGACCAAGAACGAAGCCGTGTTGGCCTTTCTGCTCCTCGCCGCCCCGTGCCTGCGCGCCGCGGCTCAGCCCGCCGATGCCGCGCCGGCGACCGAACCCACCGACATCATCGTTCCTTTGAACGTACGCGACCCTTCCGCTTTGGTCATGGGGATAGCGGGAGGGGCGCCCAACACCCTTTCCGTCGAGGCCCCCGTCCGGGCCCCGGCCGCCGGCGCCTTGAAGGTCGCGAAGTCGTCTTTCGACAAGGCCGGTCCGGCGCGGGGGCGGCGCTCCGTCGGGGTCCCGGTGCCGGAGGATCAGCTGTTGACCGTCAAGCCCGGCGACCATGTGGATCTCCTGGCCGTCTTCGATCGCGTCAACGGCGCCGGCGTCAAGGAGAAGACCGCGGCGACGATCCTGCAGAACGTGAAGGTCCTCGGGGTGACGACCAGCGCCGACCTGCGCGCCACGGGAGTCCTGA
>Ga0255338_1000830_pt1 | contig 75813 bp, 68 predicted proteins | sample MeOH1_35cm_T4_19_FD_203715 | JGI IMG/M metagenome (GOLD analysis project Ga0255338, IMG submission 203715) | Sandy soil microbial communities from University of British Columbia, Vancouver, Canada - MeOH1_35cm_T4_195 | ecosystem: Engineered > Artificial ecosystem > Sand microcosm > Unclassified ... | reverse complement strand
GTCCTGCGGCCAGAAGCGCCGCCAGAGCAACGAACGGACCCGCGACGGCCGGAGCGACCGTGCGCCCGCCGGCAGCTCGACGCCGAGGGCGGTGGCCACGAAGCGCAGCGTCTCGGCGACGGGTGTCACGATCGATTCGGCGTGCGCGAACTCCCGCACGCGATCCCAGTCGAGATCGGGGTGCGCGGCCAGCAGCAGCGCGATGTCCAGGAGCCACACCATGCGCCGGAATCCGTGGCGGTTGAGGTGGATGGCGAGCATCACGAGGTCGTCCTCGGGCGAGAGAACGCGCGCGCCGGGAAGCGCATCGACTCGAAGCGACCGCTCGCGGAGCATCGCGGCACTGCGCATTCGCACGCCGAGCTGCAGCGGGTCGAGTGCGCACTCCACGCGCAAGCCGCCCGCCGTGCGGAACGACAGCCAGTGGTCGAGTGCGTCGGCGTCGCTCAGCCGAGGAGGAAGCGACTCGAGGTCTCGGCCGTCCACCGTGGCCCCGATCGCCCGCATGGCGTCGCGGATCGCCGACCAGTCCCCCTCCTCCACGAACAGGTCGAGATCGTCCGAAGGTCGCAGCGAGGGGTCCGGGTACAGTGTCCGCGCGAGGGCCAGCCCCTTGAGGACGATCGGCTCGACGCCCGCCCGCCGCAGAGCCTGCAGCACGCGGGAGACCTCGGCTTCGAGGCGAAGCGAGCGTAGCGCGGCATCGCGTCGCTCGTCGGCGAGATCCTGCAGCACGGCGGGCGGCACGACCGGCTCGCCGACGTCGGTGAGGACCGTCGCGACCACGGATGCGATGCCGTGCGCCGAGGCCCGAGCGAGCAGCGTCGTCCAGTCGTCGGCCTGCAGGTCGGCAACCTTCGCGCGAACCTCGTCGAGGCTCGCGGTGCCGATGAAGGCGCGAAGGACGAGTAGGAGCTGGTCGTCGGTCGAGTCTGGAGCGACGGGTGGGGGAAGGTGGATCACGCCGTGTCCCTCCAGTCGTACGGTCGTTCGAGCAGACCGGCGCGACACCGGAGATCCTCGATGCTGCAGATGACCCTGGCAGGACTGCCGACTGCGACCATGCCGTCCGGAACGTCGTGCACGACCACCGATCCGGCGCCGACCAGCGCATTGTGCCCGATCACGACGCCGGGCAGGATCGTCGCGTTCGCACCGATCGATGCACCGCTCCGCACCGTGGCTCCGCGGACGCAGTCCTCGTATCGGGGGCACGGGGGATGCGGGTCATCGGCGAAGGTCACGTTCGGGCCGATGAACACGTCGTCTTCTACGGTCACGAGTTCGAGGAAGCACCCGGTGTGGATCCGCACCCGGTTGCCGATGCGATTCCCCGGCTCGAGCACCGCGTTCGTGCCAATGCCGACGTCGTCGCCGATTACGTTGCGCTCGCGGATGCTCGCACTCTGCCCGGTCTGCACCCGGTCGCCCATCGTGACGCCGGCGTAGATCGTCGTGAACGGCCGGATGAGGCATCCGTTGCCGAGGACGGTCTCGTACTCGCCGGGTGAGGCCCCGTGGGGCGGCTTGCCGACGAGCGCGGGGGCCTCCACCACGGACCCCTCGCCGAGGACGACGCCAGGGTAGGCCGAAGGGGTCATTCCATCACCGCTCACGAATCGTCACGCCCCTCGAATCGCACTGTCGCTGCCGCCCGGTGTCGAGATTGCGCTCGCGGCGCGAATGGACGAGTCGATGAGAGCAGCGACCTCGACCGAGGTTTCCTGCCCCGCCAGCACCGCCTTCGCGAGACGGCGACGCAAGCGGGGCTGGTTCATGTCGGTCACCGCAGTGAGGACCCGCCAGCGCGCAAGGACGAGTTCGACCGGCGACAGGCCGTCGATGTGCACGATCGGGTCGCTGCCCGTGAAGTCGTCCCACGACCGCGCGAGCAGCCGCCCCTCCCGCAGCACGGTCTGGTACTGCCGCGTCCCGGGGTACGGCGTCATCAGCGCGCAGTCCCCGGCGCTCACCCCGCACGTGCGGATGAGGTCCAGTGTCGCCGCGACGCTCTCCCAGTCGTCGTTCGGAAAGCCGATGAGGAAGTGCAATGACGGCAGGATGTCCGCTGCTCGCGTCTGCTCCAGACATGGCGCGATGGCACTCGGGTCGACGCCGCGCTTCGCCTGGCTGACGAACGTGCGCGTGTCACCGGTCTCGACGCCGTAGTGGATGCGCAGGCACCCCGCGCGCCGCATCAGACGCAGCATCGACGCGTCGAGCGACCCGGGCCGCGTCTCGCACAGCCACTGGACGCCGCTCTTGTCCTGCACGATCGCTTCGCAGACCTCGGCGAGGAAGTCGAGGTCCTCTCCCACTGTTTGGTCTCGGAGATAGAAGTGGTTGACGCCCGCGCGAGTGATCGCGTGCAGCTCCTCCATCACGTGCTCGACCGACTTGCGTCGCCACCGATTGCCGAAGCCGAGCGGGTACGGACAGTAGTCGCACCCGTACGGGCAGCCGCGCGAGAGGTACAGCGGAAAGACCTTCGGGAAGTGCCCGAACTCACGGCTGCCGAGGCGAACCGCCCGCCCGAACTCCCAGCTGCGGTAGTGGTCCATGGGCAGCATCGAGTGGTGCGGCACGGGCAGCGTGTCGAGGTCGATCAGCCTCCCGCCCTCGTTGCGGTGGACCGCACCGTCGCTCGACGCGTAGGCCAGGCCCGGCAGGTCATCCGCTGAGCGACCCGCGAGCAATCGCTCCAGCGTCGGCAGGATGACCACCTCCGGGTCGCCGTTGACCGCGTAGTCGATCCCGTCGCTCCCGACGATCTCCGGCAGTGTCTCCGCGGTGCGGCACACCGTGCCGACGCCGACGATGGAGCACTCGACCAGCCGCTTGATGTTCTCGAGGATCTGCAGGTCCGCGCGCAGCGACGGCAGGCTCAGCACGGACACGACGACACTCGGCTGGATGTTCTTGACGCGCTGCCACAACGACTTGAGGTCCAGATTCTCGGCCTGCGCGTCGAGGTAGGTCACCGTCATGCCCGCATTGGCCGCGCTCGCGGCGGCGTACACCGTCGACATGTAAGGCTGCGTGACTTCGCCGTGGCCGAACTCCGCTCGAGGCGACGGTAGCGCCACGCCGAACCCACCCGCGAAGTCCCGAAGGACGTCCCGGAACGGGGGGCTGGGTGGTTGGAGGAAGAGAACATCCGTCCGATTCTCCACGCTCATGACGAGCCCGCTTTCGCCCCGAGCCGCTCACGATCCGCAACCGTGGCGAAGCGAGATGCTTCGTTGCGGGGTTCGGTATCGAGCAGCTGAATCCATCTCTGTCGTGCTGCGTTCCAGTCGAACAGCTGCTCGACACGTCGACGCGCAGCGGCGCCCATCTCGTGGCGCAAGTCGTCGTCACGCACGAGGTCGGCGATTCGCGCCGCCACGTCCTCGGCATCGGCCGGCTCAGCGAGCAGGCCCGCTTCGCCCTCGCCGACGACCTCGGGAATGGCGCCCGCTCGCACCGACACGACCGGCTTGCCCGCCGTCATCGCCTCGACGAGCACCTGCCCGAACGTCTCGAACATCGAGTGGAAGACGAACACGTCGCACGCCTCGTAGTAGTCGGCCTTCTCGGCGCCGAGCAGCCCGGTGAACACGACGTCCCCGGTGATGCCGAGCTCGTCGGCCAGCTCACGGAGCGAGTCCGCCTCGCTGCCCTGTCCGCCGATCACGAGCCGAACGCGGCGCGGCAGCGGGGGCAGCGCCGCGAACGCACGGAGGAGCACGTCGACCCGCTTCTCCGGTCCGAGTCGGCTCAGCGAGAACAGCATCACGTCCTCATCCCCGACATCGAGCCGTCCGCGCAACTCCCTGCACCTCCGCGTGGCGTCCGCCTTCTCGCGCTCGCTCCGCTCGGCGAGCGGGATGCCGCCGTGAATCACGACATCGTGCGGGGACGTGAAGCGGCGCGCCGGGAACAGCGCGTCGAAACAGAATCGCGACACGTACACGGCGCGATCCGCCGAGGACGCGGCGAGCCGCAGGTAGCTGTGCCACACGGGGGCGACGGCGGTTCGCGGGCTCGGAATGTCCGTCCCGCAGAACACGATCGTGTGCGGAATACCCGCTCGCCTCGCGACGATCGCCGCAGGCAGCCCGTACGGTGCGCCGAAGAACGTCACCAGCGCGTCCGCGTCGAAATCGCGCACCTGCCGCGACAGCTCCGGGACGGCCGACAGCGACATCGGCGGGACGACGCCTTTGGTCTTCGCGTGGCCGCGCAAGTCCATCAGGTTCACGCGGTCGCGGAAGCGCACCACCTCGAAGTCGCAGGTCGCCTCCACGTCGGCGTCGCTCCAGAACGGCGCGCTGCCCGCTTTGAGGACAGGCGTCACGAGCCGGACGTCGTGCTGCTCGGACCAGACGTTGAGGACGTCGCGTATGAGCAGCTCGGCACCGCCGACAATCGGAAAGAACGTTGGCGTCGAGACCAATATGCGCACGGCGCTCCTATCAGCGAAGCGCGATGGACTGCGGGCGCACGACCGGAATCTCGTGAACGTTACCCCAGCGCGCCGCAGCGTCGGGTTCCGAGATGGTCTCGCCGTTGCGCTTCAGCGAGCGTTCCGCCCACTCCAGTGCGCGAACGACGCGCAGGCCGCTGCGCCCGTCGCTCTTCGGCCGAGTGCCGTCGTGGACGCAGTCGAGGAAGTGCCGCGCCTCTTTGGCGAGCGGCTCGTAGGTCTCCAAGCGCGGCGAGACGATGTCGCCCGTGCGGTACGACAGTTGGAACTCGCCGTACGAGTTGGGCTCGATCGGGTTCACGCCGTGGTCGAACAGCTTGACCTTCTCGACACTCTCCGTGTCGTCGTAGAGCAGCATCTTGCGATCGCCGACGATCATCGTTCGGCGCAGCTTCACCGGCGACAGCCACGACAGCTGCACCTCGGCGACGGCGCCGGACGGGAACGCGAGGTTCACGAACGCCACGTCCGGCGTCGAGCGGTGCACGCACGACCGGCCGAAGGACGAGATCCTCGTCGGCTCCTCGCCTAGCCAGTAGAACAGGATCGAGAAGTCGTGCGGCGCGAGGTCCCAGATGACCGAGACGTCCTGCTGGTGGAGGCCCAGGTTCACGCGGCTCGAAGCGATGAAGTAGATTTCGCCGAGTTCGCCCGCGTCGAGCAGCTCCTTGATCTTCACTACCGGCGGGCTGTACTCGAACGTGTGGCCGACCATGAGGATTCGGTCGCGCGCCTCGGCGAGAAGCGCGAGCGTCTCCGCCTCAGCCACGCTGGCCGCCAGCGGCTTCTCGACGAACACGTGCTTTCCGTGCTCCAGAGCGCGGCGGGCGAGATGGTAGTGCGTCGAAATCGGCGTGGCGATGAGGACGGCGTCCACCTCGTGATCGCGGAAGAGGTCGTTGCAGTCGTCGGTCACGGTGACCGAGGGGTATCGCGTCTTCGCGCGAGCCTGACGCTGCGGGTCCCGATCGCACACCCACTTCACGCGAGCGCCATGCGATTCGACGTACGTGCGTAGCAGGTTCGGCCCCCAATAGCCGTACCCGATCAGTCCAACGACCAGGTCTTGCTTGCCCACGTCAGGCTCCCTTCCCCGAAAGAACCACGGACACGGTCCGCAGCAGTATCCGCAGGTCCAACAGGGGGGAGTAGTTCTCGATGTACGCGATGTCTAGGTCGACCATCTCCTCGAACGTCGTTTCGTTCCGGCCGCTCACCTGCCACAACCCGGTCATGCCCGGCATCGTGGCGAGCCGCCGTCGATGCCGCTGCGTGTACAGTTCGACCTCGTAGCGCAGCGGCGGTCGCGGGCCCACGAGCGACATTTCGCCGAGCAGCACGTTGATCAGCTGCGGCAGCTCGTCGAGGCTCGACGTGCGCAGCAACTTGCCCACGCGTGTGATCCGCGGATCGTTCTCGAGTTTGAATGCGCCGTCCCTGTTGCGGAGGTCCTGGTCGCCGTCCTGGATCATCTGCGCAACGTACTGCTCGTGGACGTCGCTCGTGTTCCCGTCGACCATCGTCCGGAACTTGTACATCGTGAAGGGCACGCCGTCGCGCCCGATGCGCTCCTGCTTGAAGAACACCGGTCCCGGCGAGTCCAGACGGATCGCGAGCGATATCGCGCCGAATACCGGCGCGAGCGCGACCAGCCCGAAGATGCTTCCGGCGAGGTCGAGTGCCCGCTTGATCATCGGCGCCGCAGTGGCGGCTTGTGGCTCGCCAACCTCGGTCGCTGCTCCTATCCGCTGTACGCGTGCGAGATCAGTCATGCAGACGCCTCCTCGACCGCTTTGGCAACCGTCTGTACCTCTCCAGTAGACAGATGCGGAAACATAGGAAGCGACACTATCTGAGCCGTTACCGACTCGGCCTGCGGAAAGTCGCCGAGGGTGTATCCGAGGCTGGCGAACGCCGGCTCCAAATGGAGCGGCACCGGGTAGTGGACCGCCGTCTGGACGCCGCGTTCCGCGAGCCGCGCACGGAATCGATCGCGGTCGCGCGTCTTCACCACGTAGAGGTGGTAGACGTGCTGCCCATCGGCCGCAACCGACGGTAGCGCGATGCGGTCGCCCGGCAGGAGGCGTCGGTACTCGTCGGCGGCCTGAGCGCGGAGAGCGTTCCACTCCCGCAGGCGCGGCAGCTTCGTGCGGAGCAGCGCGGCCTGCATGCCGTGCAGCCGGCTGCAGTAGCCGACCTCGATGTGCAGTCGCTGGCCGTCTTCACCATGGCTGCGCAGAAGGCGGACGCGATCCGCGATCGCCGGATCGTTCGTGGTGACGATACCGCCGTCGCCCGCCGCGCCGAGGTTCTTGCTCGGATAGAAGCTGAAGCAGCCGGCGTCACCGGCACTCCCCGCCGCGATGCCGTCGCGGCTCGCACCGTGCGCCTGGCAGGCGTCCTCAACGACCTTGAGTCCGCTCGCCTGCGCGATGCGAAGCAGGCGCCGCATGTCGACGCACTGCCCGTAGAGGTGCACGGGGATGATGGCCCGTGTCCTCGGCGTGATGGCTGCCTCCACCGCGTCCAGGTCGATGAGGAACGAGTCCGGGTCGATGTCGACGAACACCGGTCGCGCGCCGGCCATCACGATGGCCTCGGCGGTCGCCGCGAAGGTGTTCACGGCGGTGATGACCTCGTCGCCCGCACCCACGCCGCATGCCCGCAACGCGAAGTGCAGCGCGTCGGTCCCCGAGCCCACCCCGATAGACCGCGATACGCCGACGAAGGCCGCGAATTCTCGCTCGAACGCCTCGACCTCTGGGCCGAGGGTGAAACTGCCCTGCCGCATGACGCGCTCGAACGCGTCGCGCAGCTCGGCCGTGACCTCGTCGTGCATACGTGTGAGGTCAACGAACGGAATTCTCGTTGCGGTGGTCGTCATGCCTTGTCCTTCCGAAAGTCCGTAGGTGGTTCTGCGATCAGTAGGCGCCGAGGGTCCCGTCCTTCTTCGCCACCCGAACGGCGTAGCGGAAGGTGAAGATGCTCAACGGCAGCACTACCGCAGCGAAAGCAGCGAGGATGAGAACGTCGCCACGAATCTGACTGAGCGACGCCCCGCGCAGGACGGCGAGCCGCATCGCCCGGAGGCCGTAGTAGATCGGGAACAGGTGCGCGATCTTCTGCAGCCACACGGGCAAGACCGTGGTCGGGAAGTACGTCCCGCCGATGAACGCGGATGTCGAGCCGAACAGCCAGCTCACCGGATCGCCGCGCTTGAGGACCATGATCACGCTCGCCGACCAGATGCCGATGCCGCTGAACACGAGAGACGTCAGCACGAGCACGACGAGCGACGAGAGCAGGTCCGCCCGCCCGAGCTTCGCGCCGAACACCAGGGCGCCGACTACCAGCGACAGCACGATGCTGAACGTCGTCCACAGGAAGCTCCACACGGACGACGCCAGCACGACGGTCGTCAGCCGCGTGGGCGTCACGAGCATCGCTTCCAGGGTGCCCTGCGATTGCGCGGCGTTGATCGCCGAGGAGAATGCCCCAAGCCCTACGCCCTGGAACCCGATGAAGGCGATGCCGACGAGCACGAATCCGAAGTAATCGCCGCCGTACTGTGCGAGGTACGGCGATGCTGCTCGCCCGACGAGTCGGGACACGAAGAAGAACGAGGCGACGCCCATGAACATGCCGACGAACTTCATGATGAACGCCGCCCGGTAGCTGCGCTCCATGATGAAGTCGCGCTTCACGAAAGCGGCGACGACGTCAGCTGGCACGCGCTTCTCCCCTCACGACGTGGAGGAACATCTCTTCGAGCCCGCGTTCGTGCCGGTCGACCGACACTACGGTCCCGCCCGCCGAGAGGATGTCGCGGAGCACGTTGCTCAGCTGCACCCCATCGTGCCCTGAGCTGAATCGCAGCTCGACCATTCCGTTGTTGCCAGGGCGCTCGACGGTCGGGTTCGATAGCCGGTGGTGCTCCGCGAGCAGCCGGCAGCGCTGGGCGTCCATGCCCTGCATCCGCAGCACGCACTCCTCAACGTCGCCTACTGTGCGACGGAGTTCAGGAATAGTGCCGCAGAAGACGATCCGGCCGGACTGGATGATGGCGAGACGGTCACAGAGCTGCTCGGCCTCCTCCATGCGGTGGGTCGCGAGCAGGACGCTTCGACCGGACTCGCCGGATAGCTTCTCCTTCACCAGGCGCTTCAGCTCGTTCGCCGTCACCGCGTCGACCGCCTTCGTCGGCTCATCGAGGAACAGCACGCGCGGCTCGGCGAGTAGCGATCGTGCGATTGCGAGTTTCTGCTTCATGCCCGAGGAGAAGCTGTAGAACATGTTGTCCGCAGCATCCTCGAGACCCATGAGCCGTAGGACCTCGTCGATGCGCCCGCCGAGGTCACGGCGAGGCACGGCCGCCAACGTGCCGAAGAACTCAAGGTTCTGGCGGGCGCTGAGCCGCCAGTAGAAGCTGCGCTCCTCGCCGATCGTCGTGCCGATCACTCGGCGGACCTCGTGCTCCTGGTACACGGTGTCGTAGCCGCAGACGCGCGCGAAGCCCTTCGTCGGCTGGAGCAATGTCGTCAGCAGCTTGATGAGCGTGGTCTTACCCGCCCCGTTCGGCCCTAGCAGGCCGAACACTTCGCCGGGGCGAACCTCGAGGCTCACGTCATCGACCGCGGTGATCGTCTCGGTGATGGGGGAGCGCATGAGCAGGCGGCGCAGACCGGTCGGGGGCACGAAGGTCTTCGTGAGCCCCTCGGTCTCCAGCACGTAGTCCCGCATTTCGTCCATGCGCTCCCCCGGTTCCGGCTAGGAGGACCGAGACTCAGTGGCCGGGTCGCTCATGCGGCAGCCGTTCTGGTTGCCGGTAGCGTCGAACCAGACCGGTCCGCAGAAGTTGCTGTCGCCGATGCCCGGAACCTTCGCGCAGCCGATAGCGCGGGTCTCGAACTCCTGCCGACCCGTGATCGCCGGACGCACATACTCCCTCTTCATGCCATCACTCCTCTCCTTCGTGCGCGTGCCACCCGACACACGCTTGACGACGGCCTGGTAGCGTCCCCGGTCTCGAGCAGGTTCATCCCGAGACAGGGGTTGCAGTACGAAGCGTCCTCGCAGGCAGCGCAGGCGGAGAGGCGCCCGAAGGTGATCTCCCGCATCTTCCGCGCGCGTGGACTGTTCCACGCCTGCTCGAACGTCTCCGAACGCAGATCGCCCAGGGGGAAGGGCATTTGGACACATGGGTTGACGATGCCGCTCGGCGAGATGCTCACCGTATCGCGGCCGGCGGCGCATGTCGGCGTCTCCGCTGGAACGTCGCCGTGGACCCGCTCGTTCAGCACGATCTCCGCGAGCGTGTCGTCGTCCAGGCGGTGTGTAATCGGCGTCGCGTCGCCGTCGTTGCGCACCGTGACTTGCGGGTCGAACATCGCGATCGCGCCAAGCTCGTCGGCGAGGTCCGAGATTCCCTGACGCTCGCCGTAGTTGTCGGCCATGAGCACGCACTTAAGTCGCGTGACGATTCCCCGTTCGTGCAGCAGACGCATCGCGGTAGTGGACCGGACGAAGGACCCCGGCACGCGGGTCACGCGGTCGTGGGTCTGACGCGACGCACCGTAGATGCTGACGCTGACGTCGAACACTCTGAGCTGCGCGATCCGGTCGATGGTCGCTTCGTCGAGCCTCGTCGCGTTCGTGAACAGCCGCACGGCGAATCGCCGGTCGCGTGCGTGCTCGACGATCTTCATGAGATCGCGACGCAGCGTGATCTCGCCGCCGGTGAGCGTGAGGAACAGCGTGCCGGCGTCGGCGAGCTGGTCGAGGAGCGAGATCACTTCCTCCGTGCTGAGTTCGGGGCGTTCGTCCGGGTCGACGTAGCAGTGGAAGCAACGCAGGTTGCAGCGATGCGTCAGCTCGACCAAGGCGTGCACCGGGATGTTGAGTTGACGGGCGCCGCCCGAAAAGGCGCGCACGCCGTTGGCCGGGTCGCTCACGCGGACGTCACCTCGGCCACCGGCTCGATAAGGCCCTCGGCCTCGAGTTCGTCGACGAACCCGAACACGTCGCGTCGCGCCATCTCGCCCTCGACCTCGAAGGTCGCGCAGACCGCGGCGACGATCTCCTCGATGGAGTGCGAGCCGTCGGCCATCTCCCAGACCAAAGCACCGGTCTCGTTCAGTCCGATGATGTTGCTGCCCGAGGCACTCACGACGATCATCTCGCCGTCGACCATTCGGAACGCGGTGTCGGCGGCACGGCAGGGGAAATCAGGACGCATTTCGGCTCAACTCCTCATCCAGGAACGGCACGACACCCGGCTCGGGTCGGCAGTAGAACTCGCCGCGGAGCCGAGATTCCACGAGGTCGCCGGCCAACTCGAGCACCGACGGCGACAGCTCGGACGGACCAAAGAAGAACACGCAGCCAAGTACCTCCATGACGGCTCGGCCGACGGCGACCGGCCGCACCTCGTAGCGCGGTCCCTTGCGCAGCAGGTAGAGCGCGGCCACGTCCGCTTCCTCGCACACCGGTCCGGCGACGAACTCGCCCCAGAACGGCGTGCCGAAGGCCCGAAAGCCCTCGGCGGTGCGACGGATGGCCACCAGTTCATCGCTCAGCACGGTCTCGAAGCCCTGGCGGCACAGCGTGGTCTTGCCCGCCTCGGAGACGCCCACCATCAGGCTCCCGCGGCCCTCCGACGACACGGCGGCGGAGTGCAGGAGCAGGCCGCCGTCGCGGGCGAGCAGGATCGAGTAGAGGATCCGCATGAAGCTGTCGAGGCAGTAGAGGTTTTCGTTCAGATCGACATCGGCGATGCGCTGAGCGAAGTCGATCGTGGCCTCGAACGGGTTGTCCACCCGACACACGCTGAGCACGTCATCGTCGAGCTTTTCCATGACGACCATGGGCTGCTCGAGGTCGACGTCGGTCTTGCGTATCGGCTCTCGGACAGCGAGGCGGGCGGTGAAGTCCGCGGGATCGCTGCTCAGGAACGCGGCAAACCGCTGATCGGCGAGCGCACCGAGCGCCCATCCCTCCAGCCCTTCGACCTCGCAGGTGATTCCCGCGATCGAGACTCTCATCTGCGCCGACACCTACCCTTCAATCCAAGACGGGCGCGTCCGTCGCGCTCGTCGAAGCACACTCTTCGCCCGCCGCACCGCACTCCGCAGTCGCGGATGCAGACCCAGCAGGACTCGCACACTCCCCTGCGCGCGCCGCCCGACCTCGTCGGGCGACCAATCGCCCGCTGCCGCGTGGACGCGGATCACCTTGCCGAGGATCGCCCGCTCGTGCTGGACTCCGTCGTCACGGGTCAGGCCATCGCCGGCTGTGAGGTACGCGAGCTCCCAGTCCTCGTCGAGCCGCACCTCGAGCACGCGGTGCAAGACGAGCTGATCGCGACGCTGGAACGCGACGATGTCGCCGGGACGGGCGCCCTCGCGACCAAGGCGGCGCAGCGTCACGCGTTCGCCGTTCCTGATCGTCGGATGCATGCTCCAGCCGAGCACCCGGAACGAAGCGTCGCGGCCGGAGTCGAGCAAGTCGCCGATGAGTTCGCCGACGAGCGCTTCTCGAGCATCGAACCGGTACGGTCGCTGCGGTTCCGGCGGTGACTGCTGCGATGTATGCGACGGTTCCGCTAATGACGCAGACGACGCATCCCGACTCCAAGCCGAGCCGTGACGGCTCACTGGCATGCCCCCCTTGTCCCCCCAGAACCGCTCCCCCGCGGTCCCGGCCACCAGCGCCAGTTGGATGGGGTGAGCCACCCTTCCGGCCACAAATGCTTACCGGTCTTTTCCCTCTCCTCCTCCCGGAAACACCAGGGAATGGAGCGAATCTTCCAAGAATCGGCTTGAAGAGCGTGACGGCTGTCGGGAGGAGGAAATTGCTGGTAAGAGGCCCATCACCGCGAGCGCGTGCATGGCCCGAAGGGCGAATCGGTCGGCAGGGTCTGATCGCACGATAGGGACGACGAGCCAGGAAGGTATTGGCGAATCTGCGGCTGTACGGCCGACTGGGCGGGTATACAGCCTTGTGCCGGTACCAGGGGGGACCGGCGACGACGCGCGCGAAGTTGTGCCGTCGTCGTGACGTCTGCGGAGGTGGCAAGTGGACCAGCCGATTCCGGTTCTGTGCGCCAAGGTCGACCTGTGTCGGGCGATTCCAGCACCCAAGCCGGCACCACTCCCGATACGCGCGGCTCGGGCGATCAAGACGAAGGGCATCGTCTATGCGGCACGGCGGGCCGGGGAGTTCGCTCACCTGCTCGAAGAAAAGGTCGAGGAGGCGCCCGCGAAGCCGAAGCGCGTATGGCCGGCCCGCGACGACGAAGCGCTCGGCCTACGCCCGGGTGAGATCGTCGAGGTGAAGAGCGCTGAGGAGATCCGCGCCACGCTCGATGACGACGACAAGTACAAAGGCCTGCTCTTCATGGGCGAAATGTGGGAGTTCTGCGGCCAGCAGTTCCCCGTCCTCAAGCCGATGACGAATATCGTTTCCGAGGTCACGGGCTGGGTGCACAGCGGCATCAAGAACACCGTCCTTCTGGACGGCTCCAACTGCACGGGCGCGAATCACGCGGACTGCTCGGCGAGCTGCTACCACATGTGGCGCGAAGTCTGGCTGCGACGCGTCGATTCCGACGCCTGATCGGCCGAGGAGCCCGATCGAGTGCGAATCGCGACGATCGACAGCGAGCAGGAATTCGCGCTGCTCGCCCCAGAATGGGACGCGCTCCTGCGCCGGTCCCTCCATAACGGGCCGTTCCTGCGCCATCATTGGCTGCAGGCGTGGTGGGAGACCTACGGCGTCGGGCGGCTGAACGTCGTCACGCTGCGACGAGGCGGCGACCTCATCGGCGTACTGCCGACGTTCACGGCCACGGCGGGCCGCCTGCCACCGGCGCGAGTCACGCGCTTCCTCGGCGACGAGGGCGTGGGGTCCACCGGGCTTTCGCCGTTCGCGCTGCCCGAGGTCGAGCACGATGCCTTCGAGCGCTTCTCGCAGCACCTACTCGCCCGTCACTCGGACGTGGTCGACCTGCGATTCATGGACGAGCACTCGGCGTTCTTCGGCATGCTGGAGCACGGCGGGACCGCGCGCGTGTACGACGACTGCGGCAGCTGTCCGCGAATCGAGCTGCCGGGGGATTGGGACACGTACCTGGGCTCCCTGTCGAAGCACATGCGTCACGAGGTGCGCCGCTCGCAACGCCGCGTCACCGAGCGCGGGCTCGAACTCGAGGTGATCTCCGACGCGGGCGCGCTGCCCGACGCAGTCGACGACTTCCTCCGGCTGCACGAGGGCCGAATGCGATCGAAGGAGGGTGCGGCGTTCGTCGTGCCCGAAGCGTACGCGGCGTTCACGCGCCGGGTGATGTCGACGCTGCTGGACGAAGGGTCGCTGCGACTGATGTTCCTGCGCCTGGGCGACCGACGCCTCGCCGCCATCTACCTGCTCCGAGACGGCGACACGATGTTCGCCGAGCAGTCCGGCTTCGACGAGACGGAAGCGCGATCGGACGCGCTCCGAACGCTGTGGGCGTACGCGATACGCGGCGCGATCGAGGAAGGCTGCTCGATGCTCGACATGCTCATCGGCGAGCAGCGCTACAAGTCGGAGTTCGGCGCCGACAACATCCGTCGGCTATCGCACGTCCGCGCGTACAACCCGACGCTGCGCGGGCTCGCGCGTCGTGCGAGGGACGCCGCGGTGGAAGCGCGAAGAGACTCCTCGGCCGCAAGCGAGCCATCGGCCGAGGACGCGAGCGCCGGCTAGGTTCCGAACAGGCGGTTGCGGCCGACTTCGATTGCCGAGGCGCCGGTCAGCAGCCCCGTCAGGATCGCCGGATCCGCCGTCGACCACACCCGTTCGACCACGCGGTCTGCGCGCAGCCCGTCGTCGCGTCGTTTCGCCAACCGTCGGCTGTGCACGAGGATCGACCGCGCGATATGGTCGGTTTGCTGAGACGCGTACGCGTCGGTCATCGCCAGCTTCTCGGAAGGTGAAACGTGCGTCAGGCACGTGAGCGGCCTGAGTGATCGGTCGAACCCGAGCACGCGGCGACGTATGCCCCACATGCTCAGCTCGCCGGCGTACGGCAGGTCCTCGTAGAAGAAGACGGGGACGCGCGCGCCGATCGCGACTCGGCGGGCGGCGTCCGCGCACGTGACGTGGTCCGTGTGATTGCCCAGGCCGAGCGGCGCGAAGATGACGCGCGCGTGGAGCTCCTCGATCAGCCGGTCGAGGCCGCGCTCGACCTCGATCTGCAGCAGCTCCTCGTGCCCCGATCGCAGGCGGAGATTGCCCACCCGTACGTGACGCACGCTCGAATCCGCGAGGTCGAGCGAGTGATACGTGAACTCGTTGAGGTCGCAGTAGGCGCGATCTTCTTCACGCCGCGCCGCGGTCACGACCCGCTGATCGCGCGCTCCGACCCAGGTCGGCTCCGCCCAGCAGGACAGCGAGAAGACGGTTACAAGGTGCTTCCGCGCCTGCAGATGTGAGGAGAGCGCACCGAGCGAAAGGCAGATGTCATCGGAGTGTGGACTGACGAACAGCGCTCGCACTCGTCACTCGCCTACCGATGCAACCACATTGCCCGCAGAAGAAGTGCCGATCATCCCATCCCCCTGCCCTCACCCAGTATGGTTCCCGAAACGACCGTTTCGCCTCTACCGGTCGCCGCGCTGGAACCTCCGAGCTCTTGGGCGGGCCAACTAGGAGCCGAAGGTCTTCTCGGCTTCCTTCATCAGGTCCGGGATCGGCAGGCCCTGGGGGCACATGTCCGTGCACTGCCCGCACTCTTCGCACAACGACGCCTTGCCCTTGAGCACGGTGTAGCCGCACATCCACGGGTTCGTGTCGTCCCACCGCACCGACGCGTTCAGCGATGCGAGCACGCCGGGGATGTCGACTCCCGAGGGGCACGGCAGGCAGTAGCGACAGGCGCTGCAGTCCGCCTTCACCTTCGAGTGCATCACGCGACGGGCCTCGTCGAAGAGCGCCAACTCCTCGGCGGTAAGGGATTCCGCCGCGCCGCGCTGGGCTGCGGCGAGGTTCTCGATCACCTGGTCGAGCTCGTTCATGCCCGACAGTAGCAGGCTCACCGCAGGCTCGTTCCACACGTAGCGCAACGCCCACTCTGCGGGCCGGCGCTGCTCGCCGGTGCCGTCGAAAACCGCCTGGATCTCCCCGGGCACGTTCTGCGCGAGCTTGCCGCCCTTCAGCGGCTCCATCACGACCACGCCGATGCCTTTGTCGGCGGCGTAGCGCAGCCCTGCATAGCCGGCCTGGTAGTCGATGTCCATGTAGTTGTACTGGATCTGCGCGAACGCCCAGTCGTAGTCGTCGACCACACCCGCGAAGTCCTCGGCCGTGCCGTGGTACGAGAACGCGGGGAAGCGGATGCGACCGTCGGCCTTCGCCTTGTCGAGGAACTCCCGCACGCCCATGTCGCGAGCCCGCGCCCAGGTGTCGCCGTTGACGCCGTGCACGAGGTAGAAGTCGATGTGATCGGTCTTGAGCCGCGTGAGCTGCTCCTCGAGGAAGCGCTCGAAGTCGTCCGGCTCCTTCAGCAGCTGCTGCGGGAACTTGGTCGCGAGGTGCACGCGGTCGCGCCACCCGTCGGACAGCGCCTCGCCCACGAACGGCTCGCTCTCACCCGCCTGCCCGAACATCTTGCCGTGATAGAAGTACGCGGTGTCCACGTAGTTCACGCCCTGGTCGATGGCGTAGTGCAGCAGCGCGGTCGCCTTGTCGTAGTCGATGCGGTCGACCTCGCCGCCGATAACGGGGAGTCGCATGCAGCCGAAGCCGAGGATCGAGACGTCGACCCCGGTCTTGCCCAGCGTGCGATACAACATCCGCGCCTCCCTGTTCCGCCGGACCTTCCACAGGAATTCCGGCTACACATACCCGCGGCCGAGCCGCCGGTGCCGTACGAACTCGTTCTCTGCGCCGCTACCCGGCACAACACTCCTATCCTACGACGCGCGTTCGACCCTCGCGCGCCGTTCAGCGGGTGTGCGCGTTCGTCTTCCGTACATCGTCGAGTCGCCGTGCAGGGCACGACGATGCCGAGAACGGTTGGGGCGCGGTCTTACATCTGTGCGGTCTTATATGCGCCGACATCCATTCGCTACTCGCCGGCGAAGACCTGATCCCGCCAGTCCGGGCCGAGGCGCTGCTCGATGTGGTCGCGGATCAGCTTGCGGACCACCTGGGATGGGGTGAGGTCGTCGTCGTGGCAGAGCCGCTCGAAGGCGGCCTTCTTCTTCGGGTCGATCAGGATGGTCAGCCTCGCGGTTCGGTTCTCCATGACGCCTCCTCGGGTGGCCTCGTCAATCGTATGTGCATGAGATTAACATTGACGTCACCTTGTGTCGCTTCTAATGTAACACCCATTCCACTTCTTGCCTTTGGGGGCACCCGACTCACCCATGCCGCATCGCGAACACCTTCACACCCTGCGTCCCGCCAGCGCGCTCAACGAGAGCGTGATCAAGGAGCGGTACACGCGACAGAGGCTGGTGAAGGACGTGATTGCCGGGCTGACGGTCGGCATCATCGCCATCCCCCTCGCGATGGGGCTCGCAGTCTCCAGTGGCGTGCCTCCGCAGCACGGACTGTATACGGCGATCATCGCCGGCATCATCGCCGCCGTTCTCGGCGGCTCGCGACTGAGCGTCTCGGGGCCGACGGCGGCGTTCGTCGTGATCCTCGAACCCGTGGCACACCGCTACGGCCTCGCCGGTCTCACGGTGGCGAGCCTCGCCGCCGGGCTGATCATGGTCCTGTTCGCGCTCGCCAAGCTCGGCCGGCTCATCGAGTTCATCCCGGAACCCGTAACGCTCGGGTTCACGTCCGGCATCGCGATCTCGATCGCGGTCCTGCAGCTGCCGGACTTCTTCGGCCTGCATGTGAAGCTGCCCGAGGCGTTCGTCGGCAAGGCAGTCGCCCTCTTCGGCGCCGCGCGCACCCTCGATTGGCCGACGTTAGTGGTGGGCGCCACGACGCTCGCGGTCCTCATCGTGTGGCCAAAGGCGAAGATCAAGCTCCCGCCGCACCTGCCCGCGGTACTCGTGGGCATCGGCGTGTCGCTCGTGCTCGCGAGGCTCGGTCACCCCGTCGCGACGATCGGCTCGCGCTTCTCGTTCCTGCTGCCGGGCGGACGCCTCGGTCACGGCATCCCCTCGAGCCTGCCCCACTTCGCGCTGCCGTGGAATCTGCCGGGTCCCACCGGGCACCCACTCGTCTGGTCCTTCGAGACCGTGCGATCGCTGCTCACCACCGCCTTCTCGATCGCCATGCTCGGTGCCATCGAGTCGCTGCTGTGCGCGGTCGTCCTCGACGGCATGACCGGCCGACGTCACCACGCGAACGGGGAGCTGCTCGGACAGGGCATCGCCAACATCGTGTCGCCGTTCTTCGGCGGGATCACGTCGACCGCAGCGATCGCTCGTTCGGCCGCGAACTGGCGCGCGGGTGCCGAGTCGCCGATCGCCGCGGTCGTCCACGCACTGGTCGTGCTGGCCGCAATCGTCGCGCTCGCGCCTGCGCTGGCGTTCATGCCGATGGCGACGATGGCCGCGCTGCTGCTCCGCGTGGCCTGGAACATGAGCGAGGCGCGCAAGGCCGTGGCGCTGGTCCGCAAGGCGCCGCTCGGCGACGTACTCGTGCTGCTCGTGTGCCTGTCGCTCACGGTGCTGCTCGACATGGTCGTGGCGATCACCGTGGGCGTCGTACTCGCGTCGCTGCTCTTCATGCGCGACGTTTCGCGTCTGACCGTCGTCCGCGACCTCGGCGACAACCGCAAGCACGTCCCCCAGCCGCTGCCCGAGGGCTGGGCGGCAATCAAGCTCGACGGTCCGCTCTTCTTCGCGGCCGCGGAACGCGTCTTCTCCGAACTCACCGCGATGGTGGCGGGTCGCCGCGGCGTCATCCTGTACATGGACTCGGTACGCATCATCGACGCCGAAGGGTTGTCGACGCTGTCGCGATTCATCGAGGCGTGCGCGGCCAAGCACGTCGAGCTCGTCGTGGCCGACCTGCAGTCGCAGCCGATCGAAACCCTCGTTCGTGCAGGCATGCAGCCGGTTCCCGGCTCGCTGTGCTTCACGCCGACGTTGGGCGCGGCACTCGACTACGTGGCCGGCCGGTGCGCCGACGGCGCACTCTGCCCGCTCGACCTTCGCGAACTGCAGGCGGCGGGCTAGCCGGGTCGGCGCTGCGACAGCGGGCGGGGCGGAGTGGCTCGGCGCGCGGGTTCGTCGGCGATTCCCATCTCGGCGCCGCTGCGCCTATCCGCGTGCGGCTTCGTCGAGGAGCCGGATGAGCGCCGTGTGGAAGCGCTCGCGGTCGTCGTCCTCGAACGGCGAGGGGCCGCGCGTGCGCCCGCCCGCGCGGCGGTGCCGCTGCTCGGCGTGGCGCACGGCGAGCTCGGCGTCGATGGTCGCGAGCGAGAACACCCGACCGCGCGGCGATATCGCCTTCGCTCCTCGGCCGAGAACCATCGCGGCAAGGCCTGTGTCCTGCGTGATCACGACGTCGCTCGGCTGCAGGCGCTCGACGATGGCGAAGTCCGCCGCGTCGCGCCCTGCGCTCACCTGCACGCAGTCCACGCCATCCCGTCCCGCGAGCCGCGCGAGATTCTGCGTCTCGTTGCCAACGACGACGACCGGCACCTTGCGCGACCGAGCGACCGAGAGCGCGTCGCGGGTCACGGGGCAGGCGTCGGCATCGATGAAGAGAGTGGTCATGCGTTCAGTCTAGCGGACGCAAGAACGGCGCGAGGTGTGTACCCCGCGCCGTTCCGGTCACGCTGTGTTGTCGTGTGCTGGCTACACCGCTTCGTCGAGCGCCTCTTCGAACTGGCTGTTGTAGAGGTCGGCGTAGAACCCGCCACGCGCGAGCAGGCTCTGGTGATCGCCCTGCTCGATGATGCGGCCGCGGTTCATCACGAGGATCGTATCGGCGTCGCGGATCGTCGAGAGCCGGTGCGCGATCACGAAGCTCGTGCGGTTCTCCATCAGGCGCGACATGGCCTTCTGGATGAGCACCTCGGTGCGGGTGTCGACCGAGCTCGTCGCCTCGTCGAGGATGAGGATCTGCGGGTCCGCGAGGAACGCGCGGGCAATCGTGAGCAACTGCTTCTCTCCCGCCGACACGTTCGTCGAGTCGTCATCGAGAACGGTGTCGTAGCCGTTCTCGAGCGTCCGCACGAAGTGGTCGACGTGCGCCGCTTCGGCGGCCGCCATGATCTCGGCTTCGGTCGCGTTCTCGCGGCCGTACGCGATGTTCTCGCGGATCGTGCCGCCGAACAGCCACGCGTCCTGCAGGACCATGCCGAACAGACGGCGCAGGTCCTCGCGCGTCATGTCGTGCGTGTCGACGCTGTCGACGCGGATGTGGCCCGCATCGATCTCGTAGAACCGGAGGAGCAGATTGACCAGCGTCGTCTTGCCGGCGCCTGTCGGGCCGACGATGGCGACGGTCTGACCCGGCTGCACCTCGAGGTTCAAGTCCTCGATGAGCGGCTCGTCCTCCTTGTAGCGGAACGACACGCCCTCGAGCTCGATGTGGCCCGCGGCCTTCGCAAGCTTCACAGGCGTGGCAGTGTCCTGCTCCTCTTCGGCCTCGTCGAGTAGCTCGAAGACGCGCTCGGCGGAAGCGACCGCCGACTGCATGACGTTCATGATGCTGGCGAGCTGCGTGATAGGCCAGGTGAACGCGCGGGAGTACTGGATGAAGGCCTGCACGTCGCCGAGCGTCATCGTGCCCGAGGCTACGCGCAGACCGCCGATGACGGCGATGCCGACGTAGTTCAGGTTGCTGATGAAGTTCATCGAAGGCTGGATGATGCCGGAGATGAACTGCGCCTTGAAGCCGGCTTGGAACAGCTTCTCGTTCTCCTCGTCGAAGCGCTCCTCGGCCTCCTTCTCACGGCCGAACACCTTCACTATGTTCCGGCCGGTGTGCGTCTCCTCGATGTGGCCGTTGAGCGTGCCCGTGTGCTGCCACTGCGCCGCGAACTGCTTCTGGGAGCGCTTGGCGATCTGCATGGTAACGACCACGGACAGCGGGATCGCCAGCAGCGAGATGACCGCGAGCAGCGGGCTGATCAGAATCATCATGATGAGAACGCCGAGGACGGTCAGCACCGCCGTGGTGATCTGCGTCAGCGCCTGCTGCAACGTCTGGGCGATGTTGTCGATGTCGTTGGTCACGCGGGACAGGATGTCGCCCCGCGCGTGGCTGTCGAAGTACCGCAGCGGCAACTTCGCCAGCTTCGCGTTCACCTGGTTGCGCAGGTCGTAGACGATGCCCTGCGATATACCGACGGTCAGGTACTGCTGCAGATAGCCGAAGAGCATCGACAGCAGGTACAGCCCGGTGAGGAACAGCAGAATCTTGCCGATGGCGTTGAAGTCGACGTGGCCACCAAGCTGCACGTGCAGGCTGGCGAGCATGTCCGCCAGCTTGCCCTGGCCGTTCGCACGCATCTTGGTGATTACGTCGGACATCTTCACGGCAGACAGTGGCACACCCGGAGGCAGCTGCTTCTGCACCTGCGCGGTGACGTACTGCGACATCACGCCGTTGAACAGCTTGTTCGTCGCCTCGCCGAGGATCTTCGGACCGACGGTGGACAGCGTCACGCTCACGACTGCGAGCGCCACGACGATCGCTATCATCACGCGGTGCGGCCCCAGCAGGCCGAGGAGCCTCTTGCCCGATGCCTTGAAATCCTTGGACTTGGCGCCGGCTGCGATCATGTGACCGCCACCGAAGGCCGCTCCCCCGCCCGGCCGGCCGCCCGGGCCTGCCGGACGGGTGGCCTCGGCCTTGTGTTCCTTGCGCTCGGCCATCTAGGCGATCTCCTCCTCGGTCAGCTGCGAGTACACGATCTCGCGATACGTCTCACAGTCCTTCATCAGTTCGTCGTGGATGCCGATGCCGCAGATCCGCCCCTCGTCGAGGACGACGATGCGGTCGGCGTGCATGATCGTGCTCACCCGCTGGGCGACGATGAGCACGGTCGATTCCTGCGTTTCTTTGAGTAGGGCAGCCCGCAACTTCGAGTCGGTCTTGAAGTCGAGCGCGGAGAAGCTGTCGTCGAACACGTAGATCTCGGGGCGCTTCACCAGCGCGCGGGCGATCGAGAGTCGCTGGCGCTGACCGCCGGACACGTTCGTGCCGCCCTGGGAGATCTCCGCCTCCAGATGCTCCGGCATCTCACGAACGAAGTCCTCGCCCTGCGCCACGCGCAGGGCGTGCCACATCTCGGTCTCGCTCGCGTCGTCCTTTCCGTAGCGAAGGTTGCTCGCCACCGTCCCGGAGAACAGGAACGCCTTCTGCGGGATGAACCCGATCTTGCGCCAGAGGTCCTCCTGCGCCATCTCGCGCACGTCCACGCCGTCGACCAGCAGGGTTCCGCCGGTCACGTCGTACAGACGCGGGATGAGGTTCACGAGGGTCGACTTGCCGCTGCCGGTCGAGCCGATGATCGCCGTGGTCTCGCCGGGACCCGCCGCGAACGTGATGTCCTTGAGCACCGGCTCCTGCGCCCCCGGATAGCGGAACTCGACGCCGCGGAACTCGAGGTAGCCGCGCGGCTCGACAGCCGAAGCGGGCACCTCGGGATCGCGCACCGTCGGCTCGATGTCCAGGACCTCGCGAATGCGCTTTGCCGAGGCAGCCGCTCTCGGCAGCATGGTGAGCATGAAGGTCGCCATCATGACCGAGAACAGGATCTGCGTGATGTAGTTGATGAACGCCATGAGGTTGCCGATGGGCATCCCACCGCTCGCGATGCGGTGAGCGCCGAACCACAGGACCGCGACCATCGACAGGTTCATCACGCCCATGAGGACCGGCCACATCAGCGAGAAGAGCTGGAAGACCTTCCGCGACGTGCTGGTCAGATCCTCGTTCGCCTCAGCGAAGCGGCGCTGCTCGAAATCGTCGCGCACGAACGCGCGGATGACGCGCACGCCGGACAGCGTCTCGCGCATGACCTTGTTGATACGGTCGACCTTGAGCTGCATCGACGTGAACAGCGGCAGCGCGCGGGACACGAGAATGCCGAGGAACGCCGCCATCAGCGGCACGATCACCAGCAGCGTCGCCGACAGCGGCACGTCCTGGCGCATGGCCATGATGATGCCGCCTATGCCCATGAACGGCGCGAGGATCAGGATGTTCAGCGACATGAGCGTGACCATCTGAATCTGCTGGACGTCGTTCGTATTGCGCGTGATGAGCGACGGCGTGCCGAAGCGGTTCACCTCGGTCTGCGAGAAGCTTCCGACCTTGCGGAAGATCGCGGAGCGCAGATCCCGGCCGAACGCCATGGAGGTGAACGAGCCGAGATACACACTGATTATCGAGATGACGCCGAGCGCCAGCGTGACGGCGAGCATGAAGCCGCCGATCCGCAGGATGTAGCCGACGTCGCCCTTGGCGACGCCGTTGTTGACGATGTCGGCGTTGAGCTCGGGCAGGTACAAGTTCGCGATCGCCTGTGCGAGCAACAGCGTCATCGCCACGATGAGCTGCCGCCAGTACGGCTTCAGGTACGTCTTCAGCAGTTGAATCATCAGCCGGCTTCCTCTTCCGTCTCGTCAACGCCGTGTCGCAGGCATTCGCCCGTGACACCCGTCCCGCCCGCAGCCTGTTCGATGTTGTGGGTGAACTGGTCCAGTAGCCGGATCAGCTCACGCTTGTCGTCGTCGGGCATGGGTCCGACTGTCTTGCCGATGTACTCCGCCATCACCGACCGGAGCTTCAGCTCCATCTCGCGGCCCTGCTCGCTGAGGTAGACCCGCGTCAGCCGCTGGTCGTTCTCGTCAGGACGGCGCTCGATCGTGCCGGCCTTCTCCATGGTCTGGAGCATGTTGGTCACGGTAGGCCGTGACACGTGCAGCATCTCGGCCAGATCGCGCTGACTGATGCCGTCAGCGCGGGCGAGCACCCGAAGGCACATGATCTGTGCGGGGTGCATCGCTTTCTCGGAAAGCGACCGGATCATCAGGTGGCCGTGCGTGCGTGCGGCACGGATGAACGCGCGGAACACGGAGGATGACAGCTCGTCGACGCCGTCGAAGTCCGGGGGAATCAGGGGTTCTCGCAACACGATAGGCTTCCTTCATCGAGCTTCATTAGCATGGCAACTATTAGCAAGTAAATCGTTAGCTAGCTAATGGTATTCCAAGAGGAGTGTCGGGACAAGCTCGAATCGGGGCGATTCCGAGCAGCGCGAGAAGCGGCGGGCGCGCCGCGGTGCTATGCGGCTCCGTAAGGCGTCCCGGCCGGCGGCGTCCGGGTTGTGGCGCAGGAGGGGAATCATACCTCCGACGAAAGGGGGAGCCATGGTCACGATCGAGTTGACCGACGAAGAAGCGAGGCTGCTCAGGGGAATCATCGACAACTACCGCGGCGACACGCGGGCGGAGATCGTCAGCACTGACGCGCACGATTATCGCGACAAGCTGCACGTCGATGAGACCACCCTGGTGCGAATCATCGACAAGCTGAGCGTGAACACCCACGCGCGGTAGAGCGTGCCCGAGCGGAACATCAGTGAGAAGGGCCGGCGGCGCGACTGCCGGCCTTCTTGCGTTGCGGCGACCGGAACAGGTGCTTGACACTTCGATGTTTATCGAAATAGCATCCGGGTAATCGACTATTTCGATACTTGTCGAACTAGTCATCACCGAGCCGTTGGTGCGCCGACACAAGGGAGGACCACGATGCCGTCCGACATCGAACTGAAAGAAGCCGTCCGGAACCGCTACGCCCGCACTGCGACGACCGCGAGCTCATGCTGCGGGCCGAGTGGCACCAGTAGCTGCTGCAGCGAACCGTCCACCTCACGGGCGATCGGCTATTCGGCCGAGGACCTCGATGCCGTGCCCGGGGGCGCGGATCTCGGGCTCGGGTGCGGGAACCCGCTGGCGATGCTGGGGCTGCGCGAGGGCGAGACGGTCATCGATCTCGGCAGTGGTGCCGGCATCGACTGCTTCATTGCGGCGAAGCGCGTGGGACCGAGCGGCCGCGTGATCGGCGTGGACATGACTCCCGAGATGATCGCGAAGGCGCGACGCAACGCCGCGCAGGCGGGCGTGACGAACGTCGAGTTCCGGCTCGGCGAGATCGAGCACCTGCCCGTGGCCGACGGCACAGCTGACGCCATCGTGAGCAACTGCGTGATCAACCTCGTGCCCGACAAGGGCCAGGTCTTCGTCGACGCCTTCCGCGGGCTCAAGCCGGGCGGCCGCCTCTCGATCTCCGACATCGTGCTCCTCGGCGAAATGCCGGAGCGGCTCGTGGAGTCGGTGGAGGCGTACGTCGCGTGCGTAGCGGGCGCGATTCAGCTGGACCAGTACCTCGCGCTCGTGTCCGCCGCCGGCTTCACCGACGTAGCCGTGACGAGCGAGCGGCGGTTCAGCGGCGACGAGGTCCTCGGCCAGGACCTGACGCGCGAGTACATAGCGCACAACGACGTGTCCGAGGACGAGGTGCGGGCGGCCGCCGACAACTTCGCGAGCGTGCGGGTGGAGGCGCGCAAGCCCGCGTAGGCGTTCGCGCGGAGAGCGGGGCGTCCGGGGCGCGCCTCGCTCTCGTCCGCCGAAGCCGCTGTCCCGCCGCGGCTATCGCTTGTTGCGGACAGCGGCGACGATGCGGTCGACGATGGCGTCGAGGATCGTGGCGGAGGTCGCGAAGTTGATGCGCGCGAATCCCGCCCCGCTCGTGCCGAAGTCCAACCCACGACCGAGCGCGACGCGCGCGTGCTCGAGCAAGAACTCGGCGGGATCGGGGCCGAGGTCCAGCGGCCGGAAATCGAGCCAGGCGAGGTAGGTCGCCTCGGGGAGCGAGAAGCCGACCTCCGCGAGGTCCGCGGCGAGTCGAGCCGCGAGCTGGTCGCGGCGGGCGGTGAGGTGACGTGTCGTCGCAGCGAGCCACGGCTCCCCCGCCGTCCACGCCGCGAGCGACGCCTCGGCGCCCAGCGATCCGACCGCGCCGAGCAGATGCGAGGGCAGGGCCTGCACCGCGCTGCGCACGGCGGGGTGACCGACATGCGCCATCGCGCAGCGCAGCCCCGCGAGGTTGAACGCCTTGCTCGCCGCGCTGATCGTGACGGTCCGTGACGCGATCTGCTCGCCGAGGAGTGCGAGCGGCGTATGCGTCGCCCCTGGGTGGACGAGATCTCCCCAGATCTCGTCGCTGATGACGAGCAGGTCGTTGCGAACCGCGACATCGACGATAGCGGCGAGCTCGTCTCGGCCGAAGACGCGGCCGGTGGGATTGTGCGGGTTACATAGCAGAATCGCTCGCGTTCCCGCGTCGACTGCCGCAGCGACGCGCTCTGGGTCGATGCGCCATCCGTCGGGGTCGAGGGGGCACTCGACGATCCGGCGCCCGTTCCGCTCGACGCTGCTCAGGAACGGCGGATAGATCGGCGTGAACACGACCACGCCGTCGCCCGGCTCGGTGTGCAGCCATAGCGCTGCCTCCACCGCTTGCATGACGTCGCAGAACAGGCGCAACTCGTCCGGCTGCGGGCGCCACCCGAAGCGGCGCTCCTCCCATGCCGCGAACGCCTCGGCCAGCCGGCACTCGGCGGCGAAGTTGTAGCCGAAGTCGGCGCGCTCGACCATCGCCCGCACGGCGTCAACGCACACCGGCGCCGGCGCGAGGTCCATGTCGGCGACCCACGCGGGGAGGACGCCGGGAGCGAAGCGGGTCCACTTCGCGCACGTCAGGCTGCGAAGTCGGTCCAGGTCGGCGCCGAGGACAGGAACGTCCTCGGCATCATGACGCGAAGGCTCTCGGTTCTTGGCGTTCATCGCTTCTCTGTGCCCTCTCATGTCTCGGTGGCAGCGGTTGTCGCAAGCCGGCCGGCGGCAGGCCGACGCGGGCGAACGGCGACCGATTGGCACCCCGCACTGTCCGGTGGCTGCCCGAAATCGTCCGGTCGCAGGCTGGATGGCCCGTACGCCCGCTCTTTCTTCAATCGAGGCTGCTCACGACGGATACTCCTTGCACGCATCGTCGCATGGTTGGGTGCAACGTGGACGGTCTGACGAAATACCCTGCGCTTCCTCAAGCAGAGAATCGCGTCCGCAACACCAGGATTGCCGGTCTGGTCTTCTTCGCGCTTCTGTGGCTCATACCGCTCGCCTCGCCGTTCTCGGTTGACGCGGGCGTCATGGCCCACGGCGTCATCTTCTTCATCATCACCGCGGTCGTGGCCGCCCTCACCGGGCGCGCGGCACTCGCGACGCGTCGCCACGAACGCCTCGCCTGGGGGCTGCTGTTCACGGGCGCGACGCTCACCGCAGTGCGCAGCGCTCTCGCGCTCGTCACCGGGGCCGGCGCGGGGAGCGCCTACCCCAGCATCGCGCCCCTCGCCGCCACCATGTGGGGCCTCGCGCTGACCGCGTACTTCGCTGCCACGCTGCTCTTCGTCGAGTCGCCGCGCGTTTCGACCGGCGAGCGTCTTCGCCGATCGATCGACTTCGCCCTGCTCGTGTTCTTCGTAACGACCTCGGTCTTCGCGTTCATCCTCTACCCGATGGTGGGACGCTTCCCTGGCCACCCGCTCGGGCAGTCGCTAATCCTCGCCGCGTCGCTGGTCTTCAGCGTCAGCCTCCTCGGCATGATCGTATCCCTCCGGCCGAGGATCGAGCTGTGGCTCGCCCCCCTGGTCTCGGCGCTGGTGGTGACGAGCATCGGCAGCGCGATGGCGACGCTCGTCGTACTCGTCAACGGCCGAATCGACGCCGGCGGCCAGATCACGTCACTGCCCGCGGTGCTCACGTACGTGCTGCTCGCCTACGCCGCTCACCAGCGCATCTCGCCCGAGAACCGGCGCCGCCGCAACTACGTCGTCGCCGTCAAGCGGCGACAGCTCCCGTGGGGATTCTCGCTCACGCTGCTGATGTTCCTGGCGCTGCCCGTATTCGTGTACGCCGAAGAGTCGTGGCGCAGCGATCGGCTCGGCCAGATCGTGTTCTCCACCGCGATCGCCGCCTACGTCATCACGGCCGTCGCACGCAACCTCGTCATCGCCCTCGAGAACTCCTCCCTGCGCCGCCGCTCCACCACCGACCCGCTCACCGGCCTGTTCAACCACCGCCACTTCCACGAGCGCCTCGACGCCGAGCTGGCCCGCACCGAGCGCGACACCGCGCCGCTGTCGGTGGCGATCATGGACGTCGACGACTTCGACCGCGTGAACAACATCTACGGACATGCGGTGGGCGACCGGCGCTTGCGCTCCATCGCCGATAGGCTCTTCGCCGGCGCGCGGGGCAGCGACATCGTGTGCCGCCTCGGCGGCGACGAGTTCGCCGTGGTCATGCCCGACACCGACCCGGTCGAGGCCTACAAGGCCTGCCTGCGCTTGCAAGACGAGCTGCGGCAGCCCGACGGCGTGTGCCCGCTGCCCACCGCGGTGTCCATCGGCGTGGCGAGCGCGCCTGGCGACGCCGGCAGCCGCGAGGAGCTCGTGCAGAAGGCCGACGGCGCGCTGTACTGGGCGAAGTTCCACGGGCGAGAGCAAGTCGTCATCTTCGACGCCGCGCTCGTGCAGGCGCTGGGCCCCGAGCAGCGGATCGCCATGCTGCAGGAGGAGGCCTACCTCAACATGGTGCAGATGCTCGCGTCCGCCGTCGACGCCCGCGACCCCTACACGCAGCGGCACTCCAGCAACGTCGCGGCGCTCAGCGTCGCGCTCGCCGAGGAGCTGGGACTGTCCGAGGCGCACGCCGCGGAGCTGCAGACCGCCGCGCTGCTGCACGACGTGGGCAAGATCGGCATCCCCGACGCCATCCTGCGCAAAGCCGCGATGCTCACCGACGAGGAGCGCGCCCAGGTCGCCGAGCACCCGCAGCTGGCCGCGCGGATCCTGTCGGCCATCCCGCGCCGCGAGATCCTGCCGTGGATCGAATCGCACCACGAGCGCTGGGACGGCGCGGGCTACCCGCGCGGGCTTGCCGGCGAGGCCATCCCGCTCGAGGCCCGCATCATCGCGCTGTGCGACGCCTACGACGCCATCACCACCGACCGCCCCTACCGCAACGGCCGCAGCCGCGCCGAGGCGCGCCGCGAGCTGCTCTCCCACGCCGGGTCCCAGTTCGACCCCGAGCTCACCGTGCGGTTCGTGTCGCTGGTGGAGCGGCGGGAAGACATCCGGGCGCGAGCCCTGGCCGCCGCGATGGCGATGCGGCGAGAGGCGGTGGATGTCGGGTGAACAGCAACCCGGAGAACGCCGCGCTCGGCTCGACGCGCTGGCTCGCTCGCGGCATGCTCGCCGCGCTGCTGACCGCAGGAACGTTCGCAGCGATGAACGTCCTCGGCGTTCCGTCCGGGCTCCGCGCCGGAATCGCCACCGTGCTCATGCTGCTACCCGTGGCCGCAACTGCGGGCGCGACCATCCTGGCCGCGACCCGCAGCGAAGGCAGGGAGCGCCGGTTCTGGATCGACACGTCGATCTCCTCGGCAGCCCTGCTCGTGGGCGAGGCGGTCGACATCGTATGGCGCCTCCATGCGGGGCCCGAGAACGTGCTGCTCGCGGCTCAGATCACGACGTTCCTGGCGGCCGCGTTCGTCGGCGCCTTGGCGGGGTGGTACCTCGTCGGCCCGGATAGCCCGTCGCGCGAGCGGATTCGCGGCTACGCGCTGGACCTCGCCGTGATCCTCCTCGGCATGTTGATCGTCATGCTGATCATCGTGCTGCCGTCGATTCGCAACGAGTCGGGGCCGGGGTACGTGAGCGACGTTCTGTTCGCCGTCTACCCGAGTCTCGCGCTCGGCCTGGTCGTGTTCCTGCTCGTGTTCAAGCGAACCGCGTGGAGCACGTGGCACGTGCTGATCACCGCGTGGCTCGGTGTCCTGGGCGTGAAGCACGTGCTGCAGGTCCTGATGATCGCCCAGGTCCACTCTGCGCCCCCCGGGTCGTGGGCCAGCCTGATCACGGACACGCTGCTCGTCACGGCCTACACGATCGGCTTCTTCGCGGCGCTGTGTCGGCTCACCCAGCCGCGCACGCCGCAGTTCCGCAATCACGTCCGAGGCGAACCGGCGTGGCCTTCGCTCGCCGCTCCGACCGTCTTGATCATCCTCAGCCCGATCATGTACCTGCGCGTCCTCACCGAGCCGACGCACTCGCGCGAGATCTTCACGATCATGGCGATCGCGATGCTCATCGGCCTGGCCACGACGGTGCGCACCCACGATCTGGCCCTCGAGAACTCCTCCCTGCGCCGCCGCTCCACCACCGACCCGCTCACCGGCCTGTTCAACCACCGCCACTTCCACGAGCGCCTCGACGCCGAGCTGGCCCGCACCGAGCGCGACACCGCGCCGCTGTCGGTGGCGATCATGGACGTCGACGACTTCGACCGCGTGAACAACATCTACGGACATGCGGTGGGCGACCGGCGCTTGCGCTCCATCGCCGATAGGCTCTTCGCCGGCGCGCGGGGCAGCGACATCGTGTGCCGCCTCGGCGGCGACGAGTTCGCCGTGGTCATGCCCGACACCGACCCGGTCGAGGCCTACAAGGCCTGCCTGCGCTTGCAAGACGAGCTGCGGCAGCCCGACGGCGTGTGCCCGCTGCCCACCGCGGTGTCCATCGGCGTGGCGAGCGCGCCTGGCGACGCCGGCAGCCGCGAGGAGCTCGTGCAGAAGGCCGACGGCGCGCTGTACTGGGCGAAGTTCCACGGGCGAGAGCAAGTCGTCATCTTCGACGCCGCGCTCGTGCAGGCGCTGGGCCCCGAGCAGCGGATCGCCATGCTGCAGGAGGAGGCCTACCTCAACATGGTGCAGATGCTCGCGTCCGCCGTCGACGCCCGCGACCCCTACACGCAGCGGCACTCCAGCAACGTCGCGGCGCTCAGCGTCGCGCTCGCCGAGGAGCTGGGACTGTCCGAGGCGCACGCCGCGGAGCTGCAGACCGCCGCGCTGCTGCACGACGTGGGCAAGATCGGCATCCCCGACGCCATCCTGCGCAAAGCCGCGATGCTCACCGACGAGGAGCGCGCCCAGGTCGCCGAGCACCCGCAGCTGGCCGCGCGGATCCTGTCGGCCATCCCGCGCCGCGAGATCCTGCCGTGGATCGAATCGCACCACGAGCGCTGGGACGGCGCGGGCTACCCGCGCGGGCTTGCCGGCGAGGCCATCCCGCTCGAGGCCCGCATCATCGCGCTGTGCGACGCCTACGACGCCATCACCACCGACCGCCCCTACCGCAACGGCCGCAGCCGCGCCGAGGCGCGCCGCGAGCTGCTCTCCCACGCCGGGTCCCAGTTCGACCCCGAGCTCACCGTGCGGTTCGTGTCGCTGGTGGAGCGGCGGGAAGAGACGCGGTCCCTGCCCCAGGCCGGCTCGTCGCGCGGGCCGGTCGCGCGGACCCTCCGCCAGGTCGAGGCATCATCCCGCCGCACCGACGTCGTCGCCTGACCCCTGAGAGAAGACAAAGAAGGCGGCCCCCGGAATGGGGCCGCCTTCTCGCAAGTTCCTGTGGCGGGATGTACGGGACTCGAACCCGCGACCTCTGGCTTGACAGGCAGTTGTTGCCAGACCTTTGGCTGGGCTCACCACCTGCAGGAAGACGTCCTGAGCTGCGGTTCTCCCCCATCATCCGCCAGGACTCGGGACGATCTCAGACGGCTCGAGTTGCTGTAGTTCTGATGAATAGTGATGAGTAGGAACGCCTTCGGAGCGAAGGGTTCACAGTTCGGCAGGGAGCGTCCGTCATTCCTCAGCTTCTAGTCGATAGGGAATCAGCGGCGGGTAGGCGGGGTCATCCCGGGTCATTCGGCGCTCCAGGTAGGACGTTCCGTCAGGAGGGCAGATGAACTTGTTTTCCACGATTACGACCTGCGTGCTCTTGAACCGGCGAATCGTCTCGTACAGGTGTCGGTAGAAAGCGTCGAACATCTCCTGGTCGATTTCTCGGTCAATTCCTTGCGCAGTTGGCGTGTCGATCATCAGCAACGTGGGCGCCTGAAGTTCACGCTCATCAGCGACGGCGTGCACCGCGAGTGCGTAGCAGACATTCAGCAACGACTTCTTGCCGGAACTAGCTTCATCGAAGAAGGTCCACGCGCGCTCGGCGTTGCCGCGAGGCCATATTTCCGGGATCCAAGTCCTTCGGTTTATTCGGACTTCATCGCCTTCATGAAAGTCAGGGAATCGAACAGCTAGGAGAGCCTTCTTGTACACAACCTCGATTTGCTGCACTTCGGTCTCGGCGCTGGCAAGCTTCCCTCTCTCGGCATCGATCTGTTCGACAAGCCGACGCCTCTCGCGGTCCAACCCCACATTCTCGTCGAGGATTCGGTCCACGGTCTCGGGGAGACGAAGACTATCGGTCAAGTGCCGTCTCTCCTCCTCGAGGCGAGCCCTCTCGTACTCAGCTTGTCGCATTTCCGCAATGGATCGAGAACTGTAGGCGGCGGTCTCCTCTGACAGCCGGCGCTCGACGCTGTCCCGCTCAAGGTCGAGGCGTCGAATACGTTCAGACTGAGACTTCAATTGTGCCGACATTCGAGAAATTGACTTGTCGAGTTCGTCGATTCGCTCATCCAAGTCGGCGGACAGCACTTCGGGTGCCTGCGGCTCCCTAGGCGCGCGCTCCTGTCCGCATAGTCCGCATGCATCGTCGCCCGGCCGCCGCGGGAGATGCTGACCACAAGAAGGGCAGGACAGGAAATTAACGCCAGCAAGAATCTCGTCGGCAGTTGTGCTTCGCGCAAGTTTGAACTTCATGCTGATTAGGTCGGCTCTGAGCGCGGTGTTGTCTGCTATCAAGCGCTTCAGGTCGTCGAGGGCGTCTTGCTCCGACTGCAAGGCCTCGGTCATCTCCAGCGCGTGGAATCTAAGGTCATCGAGCGGATGGGTGTCTGTATGGAGCGTTCGCCTGATATCAGTTACGCGTTCAGACGCCTCTTCCAGTCGTTCACTGATCGACTCGATCTCCGCCTGCATGTCCTCCTTGCTGCCATAGCCTAGGTCTTTGAGGAATGCTGCAAGGCGCTCGGCAGAAGTGAGGTTCGCCTTCAGTTGGCCCTCTATCTCTGCTCGCGTTTGCTCGAGCGAACTCAGGTGCTCGGTGTACGACCCGACGATGTACTCGAAGGCCTTGCGGCTCTTGATCTCTTTGCCCTGGGCTCCAAGGTTAAAGAAGTTACTCGCGACCTCATGCTGGCGGATGTGGCAGTACCACAGCAGATCTCGTATTGAGAGTCGGACGGACGTGGGAATTCCATTTCGTCTGATCGTCATGTACATGGGCTTGGCCCCCGTGAGACAGAAGACCATGTCCGAGAACGAGTAGACGTCGTCACCGAAGACCGGCTTCTCGGCTGCGTCCAGTGGAAACTCCATCGAACCAGTCCCCGACGCTCCCTGCCAGCTGACGCGAACGCTGTTGGGGGTTTGAGCCGGCGAGCGCTCAAGGAGCACGGAATGCGAACCAAGGGTGAGCGCCAGCGCCGCAGATAGGAACTCCTCCTGAATCACCTGGCCGCCCGGGGCGCTACCGCCCAAGCAGTAGTTGATGATGCGAAGAATGGAGGACTTGCCTGCACCAGACTTTCCGTGAAAGGCGACAAGTCGGGAATCCAAGTCTATTTGCTCGCGACTGTGCCGGAAGACAATGGTCAGAGTCTGGAGGCGCATCTTCACCGGGTGATCTCCTCACCGAGCCGCATGTCAGACAGTGCGGGAAATGTGTCGTAGATGAAACGAGTGAGCCCTGTTGCGGTGAGGTCAAGGTGCGTGTGGAGGACGCGCACCCGTTGAGCCAACGTCTCATATTCGGTCGTCTCGCGCACGCGGGCTGCGACCGATCCGCCAAGCGGAGTGATGCGCATGTGTACCGTGCGACCCGATACTGAGATCTCAAGAAGACCTCGTGAGACAAGGACGTTGAGCCACGATCTATAGCGCGCATCCCAGGGGCCAAATCGATATCGAACCATCGTCGACTCGATACTCGCGCGCTCGTGGTCTTCGATTCTGAGGCTCCTCGTGCTCGCGTTGCGACGCTCCAGCGCCCGCTCCAGATACGTCGGGTAACGGAGCAGAAAGTCCAGCTTCACGAGCTTCGTAATGCCCCTCATCCACTCTTCGTCGCCAGTGAAGACGTCTAGGATGAGGAGGAGCCGGGCCATGTGATAGTCGCACGATGAGTCGAGCTGATGCTTCGTCTGCAGGACGTCCATGTCTAGCCGCCCTCGCCGATCTCATCCAAGAAGGACAGGTCATCTGTCCACCAGACTCGGCATTGATCCGTAACTGCGGTGAGCGCGCCCATCAGCTGCTCGTAGTTCAGGCCGACAAGGTCGGCATAACCCTGCGGGTCCGCTATGCGCTGACGTAGACGGGCCTCCACCTCCGAGTACATCCGGCGCCCGAAGGATCGGCCGTCCCCCTGGTTGGCCGCGGCGTGTGCCCCGCCTCCGATGGCGGCGAGCACTAGCTCGACGTGCGCAGCCTCGCGCTCTGCCCTCTCAATGTCGAACCGCTCGGAGCGTCGAAGCATCTCTGCTTCGTATGCTCCTCGAAGGTCAATCTGAGTATTAACTATGGGAGCAGGCACACCACCTGCGAGCATCTTCCTCATCGCCCTTGACGACCCAAGCGGGAGATCCTTCATCGAGCGAACGACCGGCGCCTCTAAGAGGCGAGCAGGAATTCCGACAGCGATGATGGTGTTCAATGTCTCGGCAGTAATGAGTTTGCCCTTGGCTCTTTCAGCTAGAGCGAAGCCATCAGGGTCCGCCATGAAGGCGACGACGTCCCGTCGCTCTGCCTCGTGGTCCAGTTGGGAAGCACTTTGGACCGCGTCAGTTATCGAGTCTGCGAGGCTTAGACACGTGCCGAAATCTTGTTCCTTCAGGGCAGGCAGTTCTGCCAGCTTCGCCGCCAAACGGTAACGCACATCCGTTAGTCCGGGTCCAGAATCCAGTCTCAGTTTGCCCAGAACCCGCCGGACCACTGACGTGTCGTGGCCAGTCTTCGATGCGAGGACCGTGAGGTATCGATCGACAGCCTCCGGATCAGTGCCGGCTTTGACCGCAGCAACGAAACGAGCCAGATTCGACGACTTGCGAGCGGTGCTGAATCCGATGCTCGCGCCGAAGACGAAGGCCTCGATACTGTCGCCGATAGACTCCTCCAGCACGGCAAACGTGCGAATCGCCGAAACACTCTCATCGTCTGTGGCGCTGATCGACGACTGGCCGGAGGCCTTCGTCTTCACCTGGTACGCGACGTATCGTCCGTCCCTGCGTAGAACAAGCCCGTCGTCACCGTGCTCGCACCATACCGAGGCGAGATCACCGTCGGAACGTACCAAGTCGAGCGCGACTATGGAGAGGTACGCAGCTTGGTACCGGAATCGTCGCTGCGTCTCAGCTCCCGTGTCAGAACCAATCGGTACTTCTTCGGGCTCTACCGGCATGCCTCCCCCTCGGAGAGCGTGGCGGGCAAGCCACTGCCCAGCTAGTTCAGCAGTGTGACACTACTCGACCGGTACGGGGACACTTCGCTGGCATGTGTGTGGGATTCAGGTCGATCAGTCCTGGGCTGACGCTGTGAGCCTGGCCGGCGGGCCAACGGCCATTCAGGTGCCGTTGCCGTTCCTGCGGTCCGAGAATCTTGACTCACTTCACCAAGTGCGGACGACACGACTACTCGGAGAGTCGTCACTACGCCACCGACCGAGTAGTGGCCGTGACGCTCGCGTACAGGCGGAATAGATGCGCCGCGATCTTCTCCTCGTCTTGTTCGAAGTTCACTCCGTACGCGTCTTCCACTGCCCTGTCGAGGGTTCCGTGAGCACGAACGAGCGCCAGCGGCATCAGCTCCGGAGCGTACAGGTCGGCAAGTGAGCAGCCGTCACAGGCGTCGCGAGCGTCCAGCACTGCTTGTGCGGCAGCGACAATTCGCCGCCTCTGCGGCCCTGTGTCCTGGGGCCAGATGAACGTGTTGTAGACGATGTCGCGGCCGTACCGGTAGTCGGACTTGAGTCGGCCGGCTAGCCTTCGCATCCATACGGCATGGACGAGGGACGAGAGCACACCGAACTCGAAGAGTGTGGCGTTCGGGATCAGCTGTATCTGATCACTCAGTATCACACCGGCGTGAATGAAGCCGATTGGGATGTACTTCCGCCTCTCGGACGAGATCCTCGGTATGGCGAGACAATCGACGTCCATCGGTTGTGGTCGTTGGGCGAAGAGGGCTGGCGTGTCGCCGTACTTGCGAGTGGTGGCGGCACTGGAGGCAAGGCGGAAGTCCCGCACGAGCCTGACGCGATCGGTGAGAATCCGACTATCGCGGATGTCTCGCGGCGATGCCTCCTCCAGCCAGAGACAATAGCGCTCCTTGTTGTTGAGGAGCTCCACGCCTCCGACGTAGGGTCGGACAAAGCGTCCAAGCTGGGGCTCTGCCGCGAGAATCTCGTCCCGTTCCTCTGGCGAGAGCACGAAGTGACCTCCGTCGCGCGGCATGTTTCCGTTAACCATTCTGGGCACGTCGCACAACGGAACCGTCGTGGGATGCACGAAGACGGTCGGGGCGTCCACCAAGTACGGATTGATCGTGCTCGCCGCAGTCCTCACATCGTGCGAGTCGAAGATGAACTTCTGGCTACGGCCATTCCGCGAGAACCCGACGATGACGCAGTGTACGTGCGCCTTGCCTCGGGCCTCGCTGTCCCAAACGAATGTCTGATGCGCGAAATCGATCGAGATGCCTCTCCGCTCAATCAGGTGGTGCCACAGAATCGCGACGTGGACGCCTTGTGCGATTGAGTTGGTCGAGACGAATGCGACCGAGGTGGACGAGTGCTGAATGTAGTCTGCCGCCTTGAGGTACCAGGCCGCGACGTAGTCGAGATCGAAGTTGTCCTCGAGGTCGTGAGCTACGGCCACGAGCTCTTCCTTCTGGCCGGCGCTCATCATCCGGGCGCCGCTGAATGGCGGGTTTCCGAGAATGTAGTCGCAGTCCTCCGGTTTGAGGAGCTCCGTCCAATCCATCGTTAACGCGCTGCCATTGACTATCTGGTGGTAGTCGGTCAGCGGCAGGTTTCGATAGAAGGTTCCGAAGACTTCGCCGGTCCGCCTGTTCGCCTGGTGGTCGGCGAGCCAAATGGCAACGTTGGCGATTTGGCAGGGAAAGTCCAGCAGTTCGATTCCGTAGAACTGGCCGACGTTCACCTTCACGAGGGCGGCGATATCCATAACAGTCTGACCGTTCCAGTACGCCTCGAGTACCTGGTCCTCGAGATGCCTGAGTTCCTTGTAGGTGGTGCTCAGGAAGTTGCCCGACCCGCACGCGGGGTCGAAGAACGTCAGCCGAGCGATCTTCTCGTGGAAGCGCTTGAGCTTGTACTTGTCGTTCTTAATCGCGACGAACTCCGCATACAGATCGTCGAGAAACAACGGTCGAATGAGCCGCCGAATGTTCTCCTCGCTGGTGTAGTGAGCCCCTTCCGAACGGCGCTGCTCGGTATCCATGACTCCTTGAAAGATGGAACCGAATATCGACGGTGAGATGTCTCGCCAGTCGAGCTGTGAACACTTCCAGAAGGCGAGCCGCATGTCGCTGTCGCATGACACCTGCGGGATGTGCTCGCTGAACACGCCCCCATTGACGTACGGCAGGCTCTTCAAGTCTTGGGGGATGGTCGTCATCCGCTGATCTTCGGGAGTATCGAGAATCTCGAAGATCATTCCGATCGTCTGACCCATGTCGGCGCCGTTCGGCTCGCTGTGTTCGAGCACGTACTTCGAGAACTGAGCATGTTCAAAGATTCCGGTGTCCTCTGCGAAGAAGCAGAACAGCAGTCGAACGAGAAACACTTCAAGCCGGTGGCCGACGTAGCCGGCAGCCTCGATCAGGTCGTGGAGTCGTGCAAGTTCGGCACAAGCCTTGACACTGGCTTCCGCCTGCTCCTGGTCCCAGCGCAAGGAGTCGTCATCAAGTCGGATGAAGTCGAACAGCTCGATGTTGTCCGGCAGTGCCGCCAAGTCGAACTCACGCTGCTCGCCGGTTTCGTGGTCGTAGAGCTTCATGTGTGCGAAGTCAGAGACGATGACGTGCCGCGGTACCTGCTCACGAGGCAGAGTGTCCAAGTATCCGACGGCCTGCTCGTACGCAGCCTCGAGACTGCGGCCCGCGGACTTCTGTTCACAGATGAGCTTCCCCGGCCAAAAGACGTCGATGTAGCCGTTGCTGCCGTCGTCATAGCGGACGCGATTCTCGAAGCGAGCGAAGTGACGACGCTCGAGGTCAAAGATCCGGAAGAAGTGCTCCCAGAACGACTGGCTCTCTTGTCGCTCGTTGGTAACGCCGGCCCACTCGTTGGCGAACGCTTGAGCTCGCGCGCGTGCTTCGGTGGTCGAGACGGTCATCTGATCATCCGGTCATCGGCGCCGACGACAGGTGCGTCCGACGCTAGGAGGACATTTCACTTACTGATTCTAGTCGTGCACCGCCGAGCGAAGCGAGGTGACGAACTGTTGCCCCCATATAGGGGGTGAAATCCAGACAAATTGTGTAGGGGGGTCATAGAGTGGCCGTCACAACGAGAGGCCAGATTGGAGCCCCCCAGGGGTCCAGACTGTGTCACACCGTGTCACTGCGAACTCCGGTGCATTCCGACCGGACCTCGCGTTGTCGTGACCACCCGTCCTTGCGACTGCACGTCCATGTCTGCCATCGAACTGAAAGGAGGCGAAGACGTATGACCTAGTGCCGATGGCTGCCGAGGACAGCCAAAGAGAGTGCTCTGCGGGCTCGTGTAGGTAGGCCGTGGGACGTAGTCCTGCGGCCTTTCGTGTTTCTCGAGCAAGTGTTGGGCGGGCGTCGGGTCTTCGGGCTCGGCGCCCTTCTTTGTCGTTAGAGAAGGGATAGACGAATGACACCAAGTCAAGTGCGCTCGATGGCAAGCAACGAGATCGTTGCTGCGCTCATGAACATGCGCCCTTCGGACGAAGCGGTCGCCTGGCTTGCGGCGCTAATCGCGGACCCGGCAGCTGTGGAAGGTGTAAACGAGCTGAGTCGCCGGTATGGAGCGAACCAGGTGAGCGAGCCGCTCTCCGTCTCCGGTCGCTACACGGGCGCCACGACAGTCAGGATCGATCCCGGGCGCTGGTCTGCGTTCTTCTTCCGCCGCCGCCTGCCGCTGAACGCGGTCGGCAGCCTGTTCAACCGCTGTAGTGGCTGGGCGTCCGTGATCAAGAAGAAGGGCCACGCTGGTTTCTACGCGCTCGACGACCTAGCGACAGCGCTAGACATGCGCGTCAACGACCTCATCTTCGAGGTCGGTACCGATGAAGAGCGGCAACGGCTTGCCGCCTTCTAGCGGTGTCCGATCTGCGCGTCTTACTCTGCTCGGTCCTCAAGTCGGTCTGCTCGAGGACGACCTGTGCCTGTGCCGGTTGCGTTAATGCTTTGAGGATCCTCAACCGGTATCGGCGAGTCCGAGAGTCTGACCGCGTTGGCCGATGTGTTCCGAACTGGCGTCTCGATACTTTGAGCGCCAGGCCGCTTCATCGGCCGAGGAGCAGGCAGTCCGTTAGGAAAGCGCAGATCCTGGATGGGCCACAGCATGGCAGGACATCCCATCTTCGTCGTCATGTCGGCTAAGAGGTGGCTCAGGTAGCCCCAGCCGAACCATAGGCCGAGCCACCACGCTTGGTGGCCGATGGCGAAAGCAACACACGCCACGAGCGTCAACGCAAGTGCAGCGGTCAAGGAGTGTGTCGGGCCTCGGTGCCCGAGCAGCGTCGAAGCCGCCAGCGAGAGCAGCACGAGCGCGAGTGCGACGCCCACTGCCAGCCACGCCCACTTGAGCCCGGGCCGCAGCATCTGGAGCAGCGGCGCAATCATCGCGCCGCCAAGCGATGGCTTGGTCTCATGCGCGACGCTCCAGTCTCCGATGCTGGCAGCCAGCAACGCTGCGAGGCCGAGGCCGCCGATCTTTGCGGGCAAGCCATTGCCGATGAGCGCCTGCGGGTGGTCGATGTCCGGCACTAGTGCGCCGAGCGCGGCGGCGCCAGCGACCGCGAGGTAGCCGACGCCTATTGATGGTGTCTGCGTGTGCGTAGCGAGCCAAAACGCTCCGTCGGCCGTCGCGACCGCGATCGAGACGTGTTCCGGTCCCCTCACCTGTCCGCCTTCCCTTCTGTAGGTCGTGCCGACCTTAGCAGCCCCGTCTGACATTGGTGTTGGAGCCGTCACAACCGTGGCGGCTCTTCGTCGTCTTGGAGGTGATTTCGTTGGATGAGCACGTCCTGTTCGGAGAGTTCGTCGAACGCTGGTTGGAGGAGGTGGCGCCCCTGCAGTACAAGCCCACAGGCATGGCTGAGTACGCGTCTCTATTACGGCTACACCTGTTGCCCGCATTCGGCCAACTGCGCCTGGCACAGCTGTCGGCTGGCGAAGTGCAGCAGTACTTGGCCCGGCAGGTGGAGAGTGGGCTGGCGCCACGAAGTGTTCGGAATCATCTCGCCGCACTGCGAGCGGTTCTCAGGACCGCTGAGGCGTACGGGCTCGTAGTGTCGAACGTCGCCGCGGTCGTTCGGCCGCCGAGACAGCACCGGCGGGAGCAGCGATTCCTCTCGCCGCCAGAGCTAAGAGCGCTACTCGCGGCCACGTCGGAGACGTGGCGGTCACTGGTCGCGCTTCCCATCTACACCGGTGCCAGAAAGGGCGAGGCACTTGCGCTTCGGTGGCGGTCGGTGTCATTCGACCATCACCACGTCGCCTTCGTGCGGTCGCTGCGAGCCGGAGCCGAGTTCACGGTCAAGACGACGGCCTCGAGAGCGACGGTCCCGATGGCTGCGGAGCTCGTGCCCTTGCTACTCGCTCGCCGCGATCGCTGCCCCGATTCCGAGGACGGCTTCGTATTCTGCCGCTCCGACGGTCGCCCGCTGGACGACGGGACACCGAACCGGGTCATCAGGAAGGCGTGCGCAAGGGCCGGGCTCGAACCCTGCGGCTACCACACGCTTCGGCACTCCGCAATCGCGGCACTCATTGCGACAGGCGCGCATCCAAAGGTCGTGCAGCAGTTCGCCAGGCATGCCTCGATCGAGACCACGATGGACGTCTACGGCCACCTGATGGCACCCGCAGGGGGTGCGGCGGTCGCCGATCTCGGGCGGTTGCTCGCCGGGTCGTAGGCAGGACTGAAGGGCCGGCTCCTCGAGGGAAGAGGGGCCGGCCGTCTCGCCCATCTTCCCGCGCGCGTCTTAACCGTTCCTTACCGCTCCACCACTTCAATCGTGAGCCCGGTCGCCCTCGGCGGTCGGGCTTCTTCGCCTTCTGGAGGTTCGCATGTCCGTCTACACGCTCGATAAGGTGAGCGACCACGAACTGGTGGCGCTCGTACTTGGGCTACGTCCCCACGACGAAGTAGTCATTCGACTGGCGACTGCGATGACCACGGACGGCTGGCTGTCCGGATCCCCGCTAGTCGATGTCGTCCGCGAGTGCGGCTCGGTCGGTCCGCGTCGTTTGCAGCGGCTGGAGGCGTCGGTGGAGCTGGGCCGCCGAGCGCTCGCCGCACGCGCTGCTCGCAGAGGTGTCGTCGTGTCTACGCCCGAGGATGTCGTCGCGCTCATCAAGCCGCTCCTCGTAGGCCAGGAGCGTGAGCACTTCTACTGCATCTGCTGCGACACGAAGAACCGCGTGAAGAAGGTCGTCGAGGTGAGCGTCGGTAGCTTGAACGCTTCGATCGTGCATCCGCGAGAGCTCTTCCGGATGGCGATCGCAGTGTCTGCGGCCTCGGTCGTGGTCGCACACGGCCATCCGTCGGGAGACCCTCAGCCATCGGGCGCCGACATTCAGCTGACTCGCCGACTCGTGCGAGCTGGCGATGTCATCGGCATCGAGGTGCTGGACCACGTAGTGATCGGAGGCGAGGAGCACGCCTCGCTTAGGGAGTTGTCGTTGATGTAGTTCGTCATTCGTGTTGTTGGGCGGAGTCGGCTCCCATGGCGGCTCCGCCTTTCTGTCGCTCGGCGCAGCTACGACTGTTGCCATCACGAAGGGAGTTCTCAATGAAGGCTTTCGAGATTGCAAGGAACCTGACCGCTGCCGTCATCGCCGTAGTCCTCGCGCTCGTCATCGTGCTCTGTGTGGCGATCGCACGTGCGGTGGTGCTGTACAAAATCCTATTTGCCGCAACGCTCACGATCCTCGGACTGGTTGTGTTCCAGCAGAACGGGGCGCGTCACAAGGCGTCGTAGTTACGGATCAGGGAACCGCGGGAGCGGGCCCGCGACGGGCCGCTCCATCACCTGTCCGCCGAACGGGCTTCGGTGACAAGCTCGCCCGGGTCGACGTCGAGAGCGTCAGCAAGCCGGTGAATCGTCGCGAGAGTGACGTTGCGTTTGCCGGCCTCGACCTGGTTGACGAAGGTCCGGTCGAGTTCGGCTAGTTCGCCGAGCTTCTCCTGTGTCAGGCCGCGTTTGTGGCGAAGCGCTCGCACGCGACGGCCGAACTGCCCGCAGACATCATGCTTCTCCATACGACGAGTGAAGAGGGCAGGTGAGGTCGTGTCTGTAGACCATGAGTCACGTATGACACAAGATGTCAGATGAAAGGGGGCTCAAGACGGTGGAGTTCATCGATTACTACGAGGTCCTGCAAGTCCATCCGTGCGCCCACGCCGAGGTGATCGAGAAGGCGTACAAGGCGCTGATCTTCAAGTATCACCCCGATCGTGGAGGCGATGAGGAGCGTACGAAGCTGATCACGGCGGCGTACTACGTGTTGAGCAACGCGCAGCGCAGGTCCGAGTACGACGAAGCATGTCGGAATCGAGCACGGCGGCCTGCGCAGGAGGTACCGCCCACTCGAGCCTCAGGGCAAGTTCTCCTGCCGGATGACATCCCGACCGATGTACTTGACGCGATAATCGCACAGCACTTGTTGTGCGCTGTTGCCGCAACGGCACGACACGCGGGCCAGGCTGTGGGGTCTGCAGCCGCAGAAGGCGCGAAGGCTGTTGGGCACACGGTCGTTGAGCGCGCTCGAGCTCACTCAGACGCTCAGTACGACCGTGATAGGGCGCGACGCCGTGAGATTGCGGAAGCGCGTCGCCCCCTGGTCGAGAGGGAGCTGCGCAAGCTGAGTCGCGGATGGAGGATGCCGATTTCTGCTGCCGCCTGGGAGATGGCGATCGGCTACATCCTCGACCCCGACGGTACGCCTGTTGTCCGGCTGAATCCTGAGGACTACCTTTGGCTGCAGTTCCGCCACCCGTCGCAGCGCATGCACAACTACTTGAAGCACGCGGTCGCCGATCTTGGCGACGTCTTCGTCGCCGGCTACTGCACGCGGTGCGGACGTGGCGTCGTAATCAGCGCTCCGGCGAACTCGTGTGGCCAACGTGGCCATCGCAGCAAGGACGTCAGTCATGGCTGGATTATTGACTATGGAAGCGAAAGGCCGATTCATCAGGTCCAACTCCGGGAGGCGGAATACGAGAAGCGGCGCCAGAATGCGAGGCCACTCCATCTGATGCGCTCAGCCCTAGTTCCGTTAGTGGCGTTCGTGGGTCTGTTGATTTGGCTGTTGCTCGCATCCAGCCAGCAGTGAATACCAAGTCCGCATTTCCCCATGCCCGCGTGCACCTGTGAAAGTTGGTAGCTGTCTGGGTGCGACGTATGATGATCGTATGGTTGAGGGAGATGGGGGTCCTCATGGCGGAGCGCGAGAAGCAGTCCCAGGTCCAGATCTACCTGATGAAGGAGTCGGTAAAGTCAGCCGACGAGGCGCTCCGCGACGTCGACTTTGAGGTCATGTCTCGAAGTCTGCGCCCTCCGCTCGAAGGTGTACTGCTGACGAAGCGGTCCTCAACCGGCAAGCCGAAGTGGGCCGGATTCCTCGAAGAGGGCATGGGTGAAGATCTGCCCGAACTCAAGTCGGCCTCCGCGTCCGCGATGATTCTTCTCGCCGTTCGAGGCCGTTGGTTCGCGGTCTCCTACGGTTACGGCCGGACGTTGCTGGATCCGTCGAAGATAGAGCGGCCGTTCGGCATTCGCGTGGTACTGAATTGCATCGATCCTGATCAGGTCAGATCCGTGGACTCTCGAACCGTCGAAGAGATGACGTTCCACACCCGGCGGCAGGCCAGCCGAACTTCAGATGTGTCCGCGTTTCGGCTCGATGTGGCTAGGGATCTTCTCAGGGGCGTGACCGGCACTCCGCGCGACGCGAGCCTCGCATCGCGGATATCCGGTGCGGAATCAGTCACCCTGAGTGCGGCCATTACGATGGGTGAGTTGCCCGCAAAGTGCGCGCAGTTGCTGGAGGTGTACGCGGGAGAACAGTACAAGGAACGGTTTGCCTGGATTGACAACCTGCAGCTCGTCTCGGATCCCGACGAGCTTTCCGTGCTCGAGGAGAGCCTCGACACCGCGCTCGCGGCCGGCGACTTCGAGCGGATGCATCTAGCACCACCCGAGGCGCTCGACTGGGAGAACGTCAGCGGTTTCTACTACTGGGAGCCGGACAAGTCCGAGCGGTTCTCCGACCTGGACATCACCGATGCGATCGGAGTTATCTCTCAACGCTCCGGTCTTCCGGTGACGGCGGACTGGCTGCGGCGGAGACACGTGTGGGTGGAGTTCCGGGAGCAGGAAGACGCGCTCGCCCGCTACACCCTCCACTCTTGCCTCGTCTTTGAGGCGGATATCGACGGGGAGTTGTATGTGCTCAGCGATGGCGACTGGCATCGCGTCAACCGTACCTGGGCTGACGGCGTGCGAGCCCGCGTCAACGCAATCAGGCCTGCCGACGATATCGCTCTTCCGTCAGCTCGCCCCGGCGAAGTCGAGGGTGACTACAACGAGCGCGCTGCGGCGGAGTTGGGGGCGAAGCTACTCGACAAGTGCATCGTTCGTTACGGCCCCGGCAGCGACCAGTTCGAAGTCTGCGACATACTGACGCAGGCCGACCAGCTGATCCACGTGAAGCGCAAGACACAGTCGGCGACGTTGAGCCACCTCTTCAACCAGGGTCTCAACTCCGCACAGATGCTCGCCTACCATTCGGACTTCCGACTGGCGGCCCAAGCAGAGGGCAAGAAGAAGGGCGTCGACCTGTCACGCGAGTTCCCGGCCGAATCGATACGGCCGTGGGACTTTGAGGTGGTCTACGCGATTGTTGCGAAGGCGAATGCGAACTGGCCGAACTCACTTCCGTTCTTCAGCCAACTCTCGCTCGCCGAGGCGGCCGACAGCGTTCAGCGGCTGGGCTATCGTATCGCGCTCCGCCTCATCCCGGTTGAGGAGCAGGCTGCTGCCAAGAACGAAGCCGCTTAGTCGTCGAGGTCCGAACCGAACAACTTCCGCCGCATGCGTGCGAGTTCGCGATCCATTTGGGTCATGTACCTGCCGCAGAGGGCCATCTCATGCAGGAAGTCCGGGTTCGTTGATCCGTCTTGGAGCCTCGGTCCGAGGTCCCACATCTCCCGCATCCGCATTGAGAGCCGAGCGCGTCGAAGTTCGAGGAGCGCCATCTTCTCGCCGACAGCCCGCGCCTCGTCTCCTACTAATCCGGCGATCCGACCCCAGCCAACGACGAACGCATCGACGTAGGTGTTGAAGAAGAGCTGCTCGTCCGGACACGGTTCGCCGTACCAGATCTGCCGCCGCTCTTCGTCCGACAGCGGGCAGTACGCTCGCATCCTGCATGAGTCTTTGCGACATGGGAGCACCGCGTCGAGGTTCTCACCGTAGCCGAGCCTGTTCCATCGGGACGCATCGTAGCTCGGCATCCGCATTCGGTCGGCAAAAGGGTATTCCACCTGGGCCTTCGCCGCCGGGGGACTACCCAGCATCGCGTTTCTCAGGTAGTGCGGTCCAAACTCGTCGGGTTCGGCAAGCCGGCAGGCGTCACGATTCATCAGTCGGCTACCGAGAGAGGCAGACGTGGCAGCCGCCACGGAGCGATCGTGAGCACGGTGCGCGAGACGACGAGCGCGAACGGCAGCTGCTGCACGAGTGGTGCGAGCATCGGTATCATCATCGGACACCGCACGCAGACATCTTGTTGATCACGCGCTCGCCGTAACGGCCGTCGTCTCGGACAACGTAGCGCGCTACGTATATCCGTGCGCCTCGGTCAGCAGGACCGGACTTGAGCATGCCTCGTTCGCTGTCGTGCCACGCCTGCCACATCATCGTCGGGTTCAGCCCGTCCGGGTGAAGCAGCCCGTGACCGTGAGCTACCCCTCGGTGGCAGTAGTCCTCAAGCACCAGGAGATGGCTGCCCTTGTAGCCGATCGAACCGAGGAATCGCTCGATGTCACGGCACAGCGCGTAGTCCGAGTTCAGCCTCCGCTGCTTGATCGCCTCATCTGTGTAGTTCCAGCTCACGAATACGTCCAAGCCGAGCTTCTCGGTGTAGTCGGCCCAGCCGTCCAGCAGTTGCTGCGCGTTCGGTGGCGCACCCTCCCACAACATCGCCTGTCGCCCGTCGATACGTCGCGCCCCGTGGCCATCGCCCAGCCACGAAGGCCTCGTCTTCCGCAAGGTCATTCTGACCCTCCTGTAACATCTAGGATTACTCCGCCACGGTTTGAGTAACGCGCACTGTCGCCGGATCAACCGATCAGATCTCATCGATTTCTCGTTGGCCGGGCATCGCGAAGAGCGGCCACACAAATCGTGGGACCCGTGTTACGGTGGGGTAGCGGGACACTATTCCTCGGGCGCCCACGAGCCCCATTTCCCCGTGTCTCGTGTCCATTTCTCCTGGTAGTTCAGGCGGCGGTAATCCCACTGCCCGCACACGCATGCGTGCGCGTAGAACAACCCAGGAGGGCTCAGAATGAGCTCAGCTACACCGGCCAAGACGACCAAGTCGACCGCTTTCGACCGCCTGCTGACGGTCCCGGAAGTCGCCGACCTGCTTCGCTCGTCCACGGACCACATCTACCGGCTCGTCCGTCGGCGCGAACTCGCTGCCATCCGCGTGGGGCGACGCGTCCTGGTGCATCCCGCCGACCTTCATGACTACGCGCACCTGCACAGGTCGCTCGCGTAGACGACCCGCGAACCGGAACCGTCGGCCGCGTCGGTCGACCTCTAACCTCAACGAAAGGAAGCCTCGATGGGCATTCGCAAGTACAAGACCCGCAAGGGCGAGTTGCGATACGGCGTAAACGTGAACAACAAGCTACTGGGCAAGCAGGAGTGGGTCGGGACCTTCAAGACTGCCGATGACGCGAAGCGCGCATTCGTCGAAGCGGACCGGCGCATCCGAATGGGCGAGTTGCTCCCCAAGCGCAAGGACATCGGGTTCACGGACTTGGTCGACAAGTGGATGGAGACGCTCACGGTCCGCAAGACCACCCGTGATGAGTACCGTCACACGACTGCACACCTGCGCGACTACTTCGGAAGCAAGAGCGTGTGCTCGATCGGGAAGGAGGACGTCCAGCGGTTCGTAGCCGCGAAGGTGTCGGCCGGCTACAGCGACCGTTACGTTCGCAAGATGGTCACCAGGCTCTCGCAGGTGTTGAACGTAGCTGTCGAATGGGGCTACATCTCGGTCTCACCGACAGCGGGAGGCGTGCGCAACCTGCCGAGGGAACCTCGTCGACAGGTCAAGCCGCTGTCATCGGAAGAGGTTCGCGCCCTCCTCGACGCGGCGCCGGATTTCTGGCGTCCCGCCATCCTCACGGCCATCAGCTGCGGCCTGCGGCGAAGCGAGCTTTTCGGCCTAACGGTCGATGATCTCGATCTCGAAGCAGGCCTGCTGCACGTTCGCGGGCAGATGAAGGATGGCAAACGTGAGGACTACGGCAAGACGCAAAATGCGATGCGTTCGATCCCCGTACCTGGGCAGCTCGCCGACGCGCTCGTCGAGCATCTCAAAGTCGTGCCGGCGACGCCGGAGCGCCTACTGTTCCCAACAGAGAAGGGCTTTCCCGTCACCGGTACGAACTGGTATCGCCGAGTATGGAAGCCGACTGTGCGCAAAGCCGGATTGCGGGAGAATCTGACGCTTCACGATCTCAGAAAGCAGTACGCGAGCGTCATGGTACGCAAGGGTCGGAGTGCCGCCTTCCTCCAGGCCGCGATGGGTCACAGCAGCGCCGTCACGACGCTCTCCTGGTATGTCGGGGTCTTCTTGGATGAGCAGAAGCATGCGGCCCAGGATATGGAGGAATGGTTGTCCGAGGAGACGCGAACACTCTACGTCGCGTAGTTGAACTCGATGCGATGAGTACGCACTCAAGGGGCGGGGAGCGGCGATTTGTCGAGTGGGCGGTGAATCAGGCGGGCAGTCGCAACTGAGACTGACTGTTCGAGGGAACGTCGCGCGACTGGATCTCTCTGGTCACCCTCGCACCGAGAAGATCGATGGTCGTCCCGAATGATGTAGCGGGACGGCCGGCTCCTGCGGCTCGAGCCTCCATTGATGGAAGCTGCATTACCAGCCCCCATCTCAGAAGTTCATCGAGTGCCGAGGAAACGACTCGGCGTGAATGCCGCGTGAGCTGGCAGGCCTTAGTGATTGTCAGTGAGTGTTCGGCCTCCGTCGTCGCGTAAAGCAGCTTCGGTGTTCCCGAGAAGGCCGAGCCCAAGATCGTGAAGGAGCCATCGACTACGGCAAGGTTTGCGCGACGTATCTTGTCCAGGTTCCACTCAATCGCGCGTAGCACTTCGCCTGGATTGACGACCAGGACGATTCGCCGGCCAGGGAGTGGTCCGTGCGGGGAACAGCAGTTCAGGCTGACCATCAGTTCAAAGACATCTTCTTCGGGATCCGCCGACTGGAAGTCGCGCATGTCCAAGATGACGGTTCCATCCGGATCCATTGCTCGCAAGACGCGACGAAGGCCCATGCCGAGTCTGCGCGAGCGTTCCTCTTCCTCAAGGCCGTACCACTTCACTTGCATTACTGCTCCTTCTTGGCTGCCACCGCTAGCTGGGGATGTTCGATGCCCGCGAGATCGCGGGCCTCCAGCCCTCCATCGATATCCTTTGCGGACAGCTTCACATGAAGGGTTGCGGTTCCTTCGAAGCTGCCGTCCTCGCCGTCGAATTGCAACGAGATCTGGAGTGTGTCGCGCAACTCAATCGACGGAAGGACGCTGATCACCGCAGTGGTGTCCCTGCTGCCCGGAACGGTCAGCGACCGATCGAGTTTCAGCGCGCCCTTGGTCAACAGGGGGCCGACCTTCTCACCCGTGGCCGCCCAGACGGCTGTCCAATCTCCAGGCCTGCCTCCATCGCCCGGAAGATGGTTGTTCTGGACGAGAGGAGCGAAGGTGACGCCCTCAGGGACCAGCGCGTGGAATGTCCATTCTGTGGCAACCTGCGGCACATCGGACGAGATTCCGAGATGGCTGACTGACTCGCGGAAGACGTGATAGCCGGTCAAGATCGCGACGCACGTCTTGCTCTCGTTGACGAGTGCGGTCAAAGCGCCCTCAGGCCTGGCGTACCAAACATTGATGGTGTCGCCGCGCGAGTACTGCGCCTCTGCGACGGATACCAGAACCTGCGCCTCCTCAGGAAAGCCGGACTCGTACGTTTCCTGCAGGTGGACGGCTCGTTCCGTTGCGAGCTTCTTCGCCTCTACCGGAAAGAGCTGATTGAACTCGCTGCTGTCACGCTCACCCTTGGTACTCGCAGACGCGCTGGCTAGCTCGGCCCTCAAGTGCAGCACGAAGTCGCCGGCTGCGCCGAGCCCGGCAAGCAGCGCGCCGATGGCAGCCCACACGCTCAGCCGCAGATACCAAGGCTTCTTCTTGGCAGTCGCGCGACGGGGCAGGTTCCTCGGACGCTGCCGTTGGTCTCTGTGATGCTGTCCGAGCATCTCGCTCCCACGGAATATGGGGGTACAGAAGGCGCGCTCTTCGCGCCTACCCCCGTCTTCGCTGCGTACCAGCGCAATTCCTGCAAGAAGGCGAGTTTTACGCGCCACTTCTGATGGATGCTGATGCGAAGCGGTCGTGCGTGGACGAGAAACAAAGGAGGCCCGGTCGCGATGACCGGGCCTACCTGCTCATTCTTGTGGCGGGATGTACGGGACTCGAACCCGCGACCTCTGGCTTGACAGGCCAGCGCTCTAACCAACTGAGCTAACACCCCGTGCCGTGCGAGACAGCAAACGGCATTGTAGCCGCCGCCGGGGTCCCTGTCCACAACTGCCCTGCCCCGAATTGTGACCCAGAAACCGACTCCTCGGCCCGTTCGTCCGATACACGTCATAGCACCGCGTTCCCGCAGCCCGTACGATGGCCCGAGGACTCGGTCCCGACTCGCTCTCCAGAGTCTCCTGACGGCAGCATGAGGGGTAGGCACACATGAAACGTCGGCTTCTGGGCGCGAGTTTCGCGGCGCTGGTATTCGCGGTGCTTCTCGGCCATCCCATGCTCGCGTTCGCGGATCCGCTCTACACGATTTCCGGTCACGCGAGCGGCGTGGGCTCGCCCGCGCTCCAGAGCGTCGCGGTCGAAGCGTGGTCGGGATCGGAGCTGGCCACTTCCACGGTCACCGACGCCCTCGGCTACTACACGCTCTCCGTGCCCGCGGGCGACTACCGGCTGCGATTCGACCCCGCGGGGCACAATACCGCCTTCGCCGAGGACTACGCGCCGTGGTGGTGGAACTTCGCCGACTGGGCCGAGACGAGTGCAACCGCGACTCCGATCCACCTCGATGCGGCGCAGCCGACCCAGAGCGCCGACGAATACCTCCTTCGCTACGCTCGCGTCTTCGGTACGGTCACGTCCGACGTCGACGCGCAGCCCCTGCCCGGCGTAGACGTGCTCGTGCAGACCGCCGAGGGGGACCCCGTGGCAGCGGCGACCACTGACGGCGACGGCGAGTTCCTCATCAAGAGTCTGCCGCAGGGTGAGTACGTCGTGCGGTTCGACGCCGGCGACCGCAACGGCGCGAATCCGGGCGAGCCGTACTACGTTCCAGCGGAGACGCCACCCTCGATGCACGGCTGGTCCGACACGCAGGACCTGTCTCGCCAGATGACCCCCGTTTCGATCCACGGCGTGGTGCAGCGCCATGAGTTCTGGGGAAATCCGCCCGTCCCCGGCACGCTCGTCGAGCTGTGGGATGCCGAGGGTGTCGTGGCCACTGCGACCTCGGGCCCCTTCGGCGAGTACGACCTCTACCCGCGTCCCGGAACGTACGAGCTGCGTTTCGACCCGGCCGCGTTCAACGAGGACGCCGGGGCGCTCGTCGCTCCCGGATGGTGGCCGTCGGAGTTCCTGCGCGAGGACGGTTCGACAGTCACGGTGAGCGAGCAGGATCCCGCCGCGACCTGCGACCAGGCGCTCGAGCAGCGCTTCATCGTCGGCGAGGTCAGCGACCAGTACGACGGCAAGACGTGGCTGCAGGGCGTGCGCGTGAGCCTGCTCGACGAGCAAGGTGCCGAGGTCACCTCCACCGTCACGGACGAGAACGGCCGCTTCGCGATCAGTCCGCTCCCGGATGGCACGTACTACGTGCACTACGGCTTCACCGCGGTCAACGCCACGAGTGAGCGGCACTACAGCGATCAGTGGTATCCCGGGACGGTCGACCGCGACCTGGCGAACCCGGTGACGATCGACGGAAACGGCGGCTACCCGGCGGACCTCAACCCGCTGCCCGACGCTCGCGTCGAGGGCGTGTTGCAGGACCAGTTCGGGCAGCCGGCCGCGGGCGTGAGCGTGCGGCTGTGGGACTTCACGAACGAGGTCACGTCGACGGTCACCGACGCGCTCGGGGCATACTCGCTTCCCGTCACGCCGCAGGTCGCGAGATTCCTCTACATCGACAGCTCGGCGCGCAACGCGCTCAACGATCCGGATCTCGCGTCCGGCTGGTACTGGTTCGGCATGCTGAGCCCGACCGCCTCGAACCGGAGCGTGCTCTTCGAAGAGCCGAACGAGGTGCGCACGGCGGACGTGACGCTGAACCCCTCGCAGGCCATCTTCGGCAGGGTGGTCGGGTCGCATGGCGAGCCCATCGATAACGTGACGGTCGAGGCCGTCCCCGTGCCGCGACCGGATCTCACCGAAGAGGAGTTGGGCTGGGTCTGGCAGGCCGCCACGAACGCGATCACCGATTCGAGCGGCGCGTACCGCATCAGTTTCGAACCCGGCCTGTTCGACCTGGTCGTGGGATTCAAGGTGCACTTCCTCCCCGGCGGCGATCAGTACGTCGCCGAGTGGTTCGACGACCAGACCGAAGGAGTGGCGGCCGACCTGCTGCCGATGCAGGCGGGCAGCGACCGGTCGGTCGACGCGACACTCGCCGAGTGCGGGAGCATCTCGGGGCACGTCCTCACCGCTGCAGGCGAGCCGATGCCGTGGGTCACGATCGGCGTGCGCGCCGTCGGCTCCGCATACACGGTCTGGGGCAACACCGACCAGGAGGGCGATTATCGCATCGCCGGCCTGCCTGCCGGTGACTACACGGTGGAGGTCGACCCGGGGAACTTCAATCAATCGTTCGAGGCCTACTACGAGCACGAGTTCTGGAACGACCGGTCTTCCGAGGAATCGGCGGATCCAGTGACAGTGGCCGAGGGAACCGACAGCGACGGCATCGACTTCTCGCTTCGCGAGGCCGTCGGAGCCCTCGCGGGGCACGTGGAAGATGCGGCCGGCGAGCCCCTTGCGGGTACGGCAGTGCAGGCCGAGCAGCCGGCCGGCCCGGATGAGGAGTCGCCCGGTGAGTGGCAGGTCGTCGCGCAGTCGACGGTCGGCGAGGATGGCGACTACCGCTTCGACCGCCTGCCCAGCGGCGACTACCGGATCCGCTTCTCTCCGCAGAGCGAGAACCTCGCGGCCGAGTGGTACGCCGACGCGCATCGCGCCTCCGAGGCGGAGACCGTCACGGTGGAGACTGGATTGGAAACCAGCGACGTGGACGCCGTGCTCGAACCCGTCGGCCACATCACCGGTTCGGTCCACGACGAGCAGACCGAGGCGCCGCTGAATCTGGCGGTCTACGCGTTCGTGTATGACAACGGCGAGTGGACGGAGGTCGGCCGCGCCGTGTCATCCGCCGAGGATGGCACCTACGACCTGCGTCTGTCCGTCGACGGCCCCGTGCGCCTGCAGTTCGGAACACCGGAAACGGGCGACACCAACGAGACGTTCACCATCGGTCAGCGGTGGTTCGTGCGTGAGGCCTACCCCGATGCCGCCGACTACCTCTCGGGGGAGGACGTGGAGGTCACCCTCAGCGAGACGACGAGCGCGGACGCAACCATCACGCGGGCCGCTTCCATCGCCGGATTCGTGGGCTTCAATGCCGCGCTCGGCGAGGTCACCGTCGCGGTCCAGCGGCTGACCGAGGACGGGTGGAAGACCACGAAATCGAAGCACATCGACGAATGGGACTTCCCCGACGGCCCGCCGCCGCCAGACTGGCTGCCGCCGGTCGGCTTCTACACGATCGACGGTATCGCCCCCGGCACGTACCGCGTCCGTTTCCGTGACGCCGCCGGCTACTACCTGACCCAGTACTTCGAGTCCACCTTGTCTGCAGATGAAGCACGCCTGATCGAACTCGCTCCGGGCGAGACGCTACCGAACGTCGATGCCGCCATGCGCGTGGGTGGCTCCATCCGAGGACGCCTCGTCCTCGGCGATGACGGTCACGGGTTCGACGGCGCGACCATCGCCCTGTACCGGGGCGTGAACGGCTCATGGACCTACGTGCGCAGTGAGAACTGCGACGAGAACGGCGACTTCGCCTTCGCCGGCCTGGAAACGGGGCACTACACGCTCGTGGCGAGCGCCGAGGGCAACCGCCCAGAAGCGTGGCAGAACCGTCTCGTGCCCGACTTCGATCCCAATCAGTCCGACAGCTACGTGCCACCAGTGTGGAGCACGTCGCTCGACGTCTACGCCGGTGGCCGGACGGTCCTGCCCGAGGCGATCACGCTCGAGTCGGGCGACACGCTCGACGAGGTGCCGCCGGTGTCGAGCTGCGATGTCCCGTCCGGCTGGGTCGGCGGCGACGTAGTCGTCCACATTTCCGCAACCGACAATGCGGGCAGTGCTGTGGGTGTCTTCGGCGGGGTGGGCAACGCGCCCCTCACGCAACGCTCGATGCTACCGACGATCTCCACAGAAGGCATCACGACCATCCGCTTCCGCGCGGTCGACGCCCAGGGCAACTGGGAGAGCACGCGCACCGCGGAGGTCCGCATCGACAAGAGTCCGCCGATCACTGATGACGACGCGCTCAGCGGGTATCGCACCAAGGCGATCGTGCGGTTCTTCCCGCGCGACCGGTACTCCGGGCCCGCGGAAACGCACTTCGTGCTCGACGACGAGCCGGAGATGATCGGCTCTGCCGCCGTGACGAGCGAGCAGGGCGAGCACTCGCTGCGCTATTGGTCGGTCGATGCCGCAGGCAACGTCGAGGCGCCGCACGAGATCACGTTCATGGTCGGCGCGGACCTCACGCCGCCGGTCACCACGGCGGTCGCACCAATCGGCTGGACGAAGTCGCCGGCACTCGTAACCCTCTCTGCCGAGGACGACAACCTCGGCGTGGACGCGACCTACTTCGCCGCCGACGGCACGGTGCCGAAGTACATCTACCTCACGCCCATCTCGATCGCCGCCGAGGGCCGCTCGCTCGTCACATACCGCTCGATCGACCGGGCGGGCAACGAAGAGGCCATGAAGTGGCTTGAGGTGTGGGTCGACGGCACGAAGCCGACCACGACCGCGAGCGTCGTGCGCGTCGCCGGCAGGGTGACGGTGACACTGACCCCGAGCGATGCGTCTTCGGGCGTGGCGCGGACGAACTGGGTCGTGGACGGCGCGGTGGAGGGCACCGGCACTACGGTCGCCATCGACTCGATCGGCCCCCATTCCGTCGCCTTCAGCTCCAGGGACGCGGTCGGCAACATCGAGTCGACCAAGACCATCGACGTCGTCGTGCCCGAGGCGACGAGCCTTTCGCTCGCAGCGAACGCGGCTGCAGTGACGTACGGCGGATCCGTGAGGCTCGACGGCGTGTTGCTCAATAGCACCGCGGCCGCAATTCCGGGACGCGCGGACGTCCTCGGCCAGTTCTCGTACAACGGATCGACGTGGACGACCATCGGTAGCGCGAGCTTCGCGGCGGGTCACTATGCGATCAGCCACATCCCTGATCGGCTCGTGTACTACCGTCTGGCCTTCAACCTCGGTGGAGTGGACGCGGCGTACGTGGCCGCGACGAGCCCGGTCAGGACGGTGCGTGTGGCGCCGACTCTGAGTCTGCCAACGCTGCCGACCGGGCTCACGCACGGCAAGACGTTCACGCTCTGGACCCTCATGCGGCCCAAGCACAGCGCCGGCAAGAGCAACGTCACGTTCCAGTGCTATCGGTACGAGTCGCGCAAGTGGGTCCTGCGCAAGACGGTCGCGGGCACCAACGCGACCTCCGGCTCCGCCACGAAGGTGAGCGGCGCGACGTCGCTGCCGGCAGGCACGTGGCGCGTCCGCGCGTACCACCCCGCCGACACGCTCCACGTAGCGGCGTACTCGGCCTACCGCTCGTTCAGGGTGCAGTAGGAGGTCTCGCTCGACCGCAACGGCCCGCAACGCCTCGACGGCCGCGTCCTCGAAAGGACGCGGCCGCCTGGCTGTGAGGCGCCGTAGTTACGCGGTCGCGGTGACCGCGGGGCGCACTTCGACGGGAACGCGAACTTCATCGCGGCAGCAGCCCTCGGCCACGACGCCGTCTCGCATCCGGATGGTGCGGTCGCATGCCTCGGCGACCTCGGGGTTGTGCGTCACGAGCACGAACGTCGTGCCGGTGTCACGGCAGATCTTCCGCATGACCGCCACGATCTCGTCGCTGGTCGCGGTATCCAGGTCCCCGGTCGGCTCGTCGCCGAGGACGATCTTCGGCTGGTTCACGAGCGCGCGGGCGATCGCGACGCGCTGCTGCTGGCCGCCGGAAAGCTCGGTCGGCATGTGGCGCTTGCGGTCGCCGAGGCCGACGAGATCGAGCAGCTTCCCGGCGCAACGGGTCGCCTCCTTGCGCGGCACGCCGGCGTACTCGGCGGCGAGCGCGACGTTCTCGATCGCGCTCAGCGTCGGGATCAGATTGAAGCCCTGGAAGATGAAGCCGATCTCCTGGCCGCGCAGCCTAGCGAGCGCCCGTCCCTTGATGCCGTCGACCCGACGGCCGTTCAGGTAGACCTCGCCGCTGTCGGGCGCATCCAGGCAGCCGATGATGTGCATCATCGTCGACTTGCCCGAGCCGCTCGGGCCCATGATGGCCACCATCTCGCCGGCCTCGATCTCGAGCGAGGCGTCGCGCAGCGCGTCGACGTGATTGCGCTTGCCCAGCGTGTAGCGCTTCTTGAGGTTCCGCACCTCGATGATCTTCGTCATATCGTCCCTCTCCTTTCGCGGGGGCGGCCCGCGGTCATGTGTGTTCGTATCAAGCCGTTCAGTGCCGCCGAGACCGTCCTCGGCGAATGCCGTTACTTCAGACGCCACGCGTTGCCGACATCGTGGCGAGCGACGACCTCGTGCGCCCGGCCTCGCCGCTCGCAGCGCTGAATCAGCGCGAGCATTGCGATCGCGGCCCTCGCGATGACAGACGGTTCGGATCGGACAGGGATCGTGTCGGCCGCGTCGCCGCCTTCACATCGGACGGCGTCGCAGCACGCCAATTCCATCGCTGATTCGGTCACGTCGTCCATCTCCTTCCACCACATCGTCTCTGTCGCCGTTCCTTCAGGTCGTTCTGCCTCGCTATCCGCCGAGGAGAGTGCTGCTACTCGTACCGCAGGGCCTGCACGGGATTGAGCCGCGCCGCATGCCAGGCGGGATACAGCCCGGACAGCACGCCGAGGACGAGCGCGAAGCTCACGGAGCCGACCGCGAGGCGGGTCGTCACCAGGAAGAGCGCGGTGCCCGAAGCGTTGCCAGCGGAGTTGAATGCGTAGGCCATCGCGGAGCCGATCCCGAGACCGAGCAAGCCGCCGACGAGCCCGATGACGCCGGACTCAGCGACGAACTGGCGCATGACCGCACCGCTCGTGGCGCCGATCGCCTTGCGGACGCCGATCTCGCGGGTCCGCTCGGCCACTGCCATCGTCATCGTGTTGACAACCGAGAGGCCGCCGACGAGCAGTGAGATGAGCGCGATGCCGACGATGATGGACGACAGGATCCGCGTGGCGCTCACGATCTGGTCCTCGAAACCCTTCGGACCGGTGGCCTGGATGCCGACCACGTCGTGCTCGATGGTCTTCGCGAGCTTGTTGGGATCCACGCCCGACTTCGCGTACGCCGCCACGCCCGTACAGAGCTTCTTCTCGTTCACGCTGGCCTGGATCGCCTTCGGCAGGTTCTCCTTGAACAACACCTGCGCGTCCGCGAGCGAGAGGACGACTTCGTTGTCCGGAGCGGTCAACGTCTTGTCCATGATGCCGACGACCTCGTACGTGTGATCGCGCACGGTGATGTCCCCGCCGACCTTCGCGTGCAGCTTGCTCACGAGGTCGGCCCCCACGACCGCCTTGCCGCGGTCGGTCGCCCTGATCTCCCGGCCTGCCTTGTAGGTGATCTTGAACGACTCGTAGCCCCGCGAGCGTCCGTCCACGCCGACGATCGACGGCGGCGGGCCCATGTTCACGGTGCTGGGCTCCTTGTCGAGCGTCATCATGATCGACGCTGACGCATGCGCGACGCCCGGCACCTTCTCGATATCACCGATCTTGTCGACGGACATCGGCGAGAATGTGAACGCGTTCGCATTCGCGTCCGACACGATTACCTTGTCGGAGTAGTACTTGATGCCGCCATCGACGAGCAGATTGATCTTCTCGGCCATCGCGCCCATGACGACCAGCGCGAGCACGCCGATCGTAATGCCGAAGATGGTCAGGAATGCTCTGGTCTTGCGTCGGAACACGTTCTTCAGAACTCGCATCGTACGCCCTCCTCGAAACGGAAACCTCACAGCATTAACTTAACCTTGTTACATGACGGGCGTTAACTTACTCCCCCTCTTTTTCGCGTGTCAAGCAGTTTTTCAGGAAATTTTCGTGCTTGACCACAAAAGAGAACAGAATTAAGTTATGGACGTAAGCTATTTCGAGGGAGTGGTACACCGTGGCAAGACCGGCAAACCCAGCACTCGCGCTCGATATCGTGCGTGTGACCGCGGACTTGGTGGAGCAGAAGGGGCCGGATCAGATGACGATGCGCGAGGTGGCCGAGCGGCTCGGCTACAGCGCGACCACGATCTACCTGTACTACAAGGATAAGGACGAGCTCCTGCAGGCCACGATCGACCGCGCGTTCGATTGGTTCGCGGACGACCAGGACGCGGCCGCGGAGGCGAGCGTCGGCGTGGACGTCTTGCGCGCCCGAGCGCGGGCGTACGTGCTGTGGGCCCTTCAGCACCCCAACGTCTACCGGCTCATGTTCGAGCATCCGCAGCGGCATTCGCCGGAGCGTTCGCATACGCGGCGACGGTCGCTCCGACACTTCGCCGCGTCGGTGCAACGGCTCATCGACGCCGGCGAACTGCGCTGCTTCGAGAACGTCGACCTGATGTGCAACCTGGTCTGGGCGACCCTGCACGGGCTCGTCTCGCTGATCATCTCGGGACGCATGTTCGGTCCCATCGGCGAGTCGGTCTCGGAGGAGGACGCGAAGGTGCGCATCATCGCGATGGTGGACGCGTCCTTCGAGCAGTGGCAGCGCGTCTGGGCGGTCGAGCCCCCGGCCACGAACGAGTTCGGCGAATGCGGGACAGGCGAAGGCTGCGACTCGCCGTCGTAAGCGAGGCCTCGCGCTACCGGAGGATCTCGAACATCTTCAGCGCGCCTTCGGGATACGGCTTGTACTTCGCGAGCAGCCGACCGGTATGCCCGTAGGGGTCGGGCGTCGTGGTGGCCACGAACAGCGACCCTGGGGCGAGATCCGCTTCCTTCAGCGCGAACAGCCGCGCGCCCGTGTTCACGCTGGCGTTCGCCGGTGCGCACGCGTCGCGCCGCAAGACGTACCCGCTAAAGTAGTTGAACGCCTCGAGCGAGGCGCCATCCTGCAGTACGACAACAACACGCTGCTTGTACGCTGCGCTGATCGCCGCTTTCCGGACTGCGATCCAGCGCATGGAGTAGCGCGTGGACCGCACCGCGTCGGCGGCGGGATGTAGGAGCGCGATTCCGACGAGCAGGGTGGCCGCCACCGGCAGTGCGCGCTGCCACGTGGTGCGTGAACGCCGCGAGAGAATCGCCGCCGCGGCCGCGACGAGCGCCACGAGCGGCAGCGTCATCGGCTCGAGGTAGCGGAAGGTGCTCGGCGCACGGTCGAGCCCGTGAAGCGGGCCGATGAAGTCCGCGTAGACGAAGAAGCCGACCGCCCAGACGAGCATCACGAGCTCCTCGCGTCCTCGGCGGATGGCGAACAGCGCCAGACCGATGAGAAGGGCCGGCACCATCCATTGCAGCGATGGAATGGTCACGATCATGGTGCGGAACGTCTCGAGGGTGGGTCGGAATCCGACCTCTGTATACGACTGGTAGAACTGCCCGGTGCGGTGCCAGTCGACGAGCGGATCGCCGGACAGCACCCAGAAGACGCCCGCCGCCGCCACGAGCACGCCGGCCAATCCCGCGAGCGCCCACAGCGAGCGTCGCCACTTTTTCGGCTCGAGCAGGGCGCCGAGGAGCAGCAAGCCCGGCAGGAACACGATGGCGTTGATGCGCGTGAAGTACGCGAGCCCGATGGCTGCGCCGGAACCCACGGCGTAGGCGACGTGGTGCCGGTCGCGCTTGATCGCCAGCACCGCGAGCAGGACGGCGAGCACCACGAAGAAGCCCTCGATGGCGTCTGGCAGAAGCTGGGTGGCGAGCTGGACTTCGAGCGGGACGACCGCCATGCCGAACGCGGCGAGCACGCCGGCGAGCTCTCCCCACAACTCCCTGACGAGCAGGTACGCGACGACCACCGACCCGAGCGAGCACAGTAGCGGCCAGATGACCGAGACGTGCTCGCCATAGCCGAACAACTTGTTCGACAGCAGCAGGGGCGCAATCAGCGTGAGGCGGCTCGAGGCGTAGAACACGCCCTTGTCGAACAGCGAGCCGCCTTGCAGGACGTGGTGCGACAGCTCGAGGTAGCGGAACATGTCGAGCCGCGTGATGCCGACGAACATCCAGAGCCGGATGGTCAGCGCAAAGAGAACGATGCCGCCGACGAGAGCGGCGGGCAGGAATCGGCGTGTGTCAGGTCGGGCATGCACGCGGACCATGGTACCAGGCGTGCCTTTCTCGCGGGGTCTACGAGTCGGTATCGCTGAACGGGTCGTCGCTCGGGACGGGAACCGGTGCAGCGACGCCAGGTGCCGATGCTACAGCTCGAAGCCCAACTGCTCGACGTGCTCGCTATCGTCGCCGGGCGGCCGGTGCTCGGGCGACCCACTCTCGGGCGAGGGATCCCCTGGCTCTGCGCCCCCGTGCCGATGCACCACGTCGCCGAGGATCTCCGCCATCTCGTGCGCGTTCCTCGGCGCGTAGTCGTACTTGCAGTTGTTGAACATCACGAAGGTCTCGTCGGTCACTTCGGCGAGGCGCGCTACCGGCTCCCGCCACTCCTCGAGTTCCTCCGGCGTGTAGAGGTAGTCGAAGCGGTCCGCCGCCGACTTCGTCAGCTGGAAGTACGTGTCCCGGTTGCGCCCGTGGAGCCGCACGTAGCCGATGGGCGAGGTGGCAGCGGCGATCGGCGGCATCGTGGCCTGGTCGGGGAACTGCGGCGCGTCCACGCTCACGTACGACATCCCGCGGTCCTCCAGGAAGCGCAGCGTGTGCGGCAGCTCGCGCTCGCTCACCCACGACGGATGGCGGAACTCCACGAGCAGCCGCACCTCCGGCAGCATCTCGGCAGCGTGCTCGATCCAGCCGAGGTTGGCGTCGCGGCGCTCCGCGTCCTCGGCGGTGAAGTACGCCGGGAACTGCATCAGCACGCCGCCCATCTTGCCGGCGGCGCGCAGCGGCTCGACAACGTCATCGCGAAAGATCTCGAAGGCGCGGTCCACCATCTGTGGCGACGGGCGGTGCACCTTGCCGCGACCGACCACCTCGTATTCGTACTCGCGCAGCTCGGGGTGCAGGGCGCGCTCGTCGACGCGATGCTGCGTCATCATCCCGTAGGCCTTCACGTGGAATACGAAGTCGGGCGGTGTGCGTTTCGCCCAGTTCTCGGCGACCGCGCGTTTCGGCAGGCCGTAGAATGGCGAGTCCGCCTCGACGGTGTCGAACCGCCGCGCGTAGTAGCGCAGCCGTCGCTCGGGCGAGCCAGCGGCTTCCGGCGGGTACCAGCGCTCGACCATCGTCTTGTCGGCCCACGAGCACGTGCCGATGCGGACGTCGCTCACCTAGCCCCCCCTCGCCTTCCGGCGATTGGCGCGCACGACGAAGCGCGTGGCGTAGTGCGTCGGGCCGAGGGAGACCGTCTTCGTGTCCACGAAGTCGCCGCTCGCGAGCGCCGCTCGCTGCATCTCGTCCCAGGTCAGGCCGACGCCGAACGACGCCGCGAGCGCCTTCTTCGGCATGACGACCCAGAGCGCGCCGTCTACGCGGATGCGGCGAGAGAGCCGATCCAGCCGCTCGCCGAAAGCGTCCGCACGCGTCGGCCACCACATCGCGGCGTCATGCGGCCAGTCGGCTCTGGCGGCCGCGAGGTCGCGGAACTCGACGTCGGGCGCTGCGGCAGCAAGTTGCTCAGGAAAGCCGGCCGGCGGGTCGGCGAGCAGCACGCGGAATCCCATATGAAGACCGAGTTTGCGGGCGAGTTCGGAACTCAACCGTCCGTCCTTTCGTCGGCCACACTCCGTCTCTTCGTACCGGCAAAGCTCTCCGCGCGCGGGGTATATCACTGTTGCACGCCGGGGGGCGTGCGATCACGCAGGGGAGGATTCATGTCGTCAAATGCCCAAGTCCTATCGCGTCCACGCCGCTCGAGCCATTTGCACCTGGAGCGACGCTGGAAGGATCGCCGAGAACTGCGCGCCAACCTCATCTTCCCCGAGCGCCGTACCGGATTCGACCGCCGCACACCCTATACGATGGGTGCGCTCCGCCGGGCCGTCGAGAACGCGCTGCGCGGCTTGCGCGATTCGCAGGCGGCGCTCGCCATCGTGCTCGTGCTCGTGAACATGCTCAACGTGCTCGACTACGTGTTCACCGTGAACGCGCTCGGTGCCGGCATGAGCGAAGGCAACCCGGTGATGGAGCGACTCTTCGCGTACGACTTCCGTGTGGCTGCGGCGGTCAAGATCGTCGCGATGCTCGCCGTGAGCTACGTTATCTGGCGCAACCGGCGATACCGTATCATCCTCGGGTGTGCGCTGCTCACGCTGACCGCATACATCGTGCTCATCACGTATCACATCTACGGCGCGGCGATGTTCTACTAAGGCGTCGCGACTGAGGAGGCGTCATGAAACCGATCGTCGATCACGACCTGTGCATCGGGTGCGGCCTGTGCGAGGACACGTGCCCGGAGGTCTTCGAGATCAAAGATGACGGCCTCTCATACGTGATCAACGACGATCCGGACCCGGAACTGTTCGACCGGATCCAGGAATGCATCGAAATCTGCCCAACGGACGCGATCGCGAACGAGGGGTAGCTTCGCGCGCGCCCGTTCGGCGCGGCCGAACGCTTGTTCGCGTCAGACCTTGATGCTAGGCTCCGAATCGTACATACGTTCGATTCCGAGCAATCGAGGTCCACCATGCCCCAGGCCGAGCCGCACGCCTCCGACTTCGACTTGCTCGAAGAGCTGAACGACCGGCAGCGTCAGGCGGCGAGCCACGGCGATTCGCCACTGCTGGTGATCGCTGGCGCGGGGACCGGCAAGACGACGACCCTCGCCCACCGGGTGGCGCACCTCATCGCGTCGGGCACACCTGCGCAGCGGATCCTGCTGCTGACGTTCACACGCCGCGCTGCCGGCGAGATGCTCCGGCGTGTCGACGGCATTCTCGGCCGGATGGAGGACGCGCGGTCGGCGCGGAGCCCGTCGGCGGGCAAGGTGTGGGGCGGCACCTTCCACGCGGTCGCCACGCGCCTGCTGCGCCTGCACGGCCCCGCGCTCGGGCTCGACCCCGCCTTCACGATCCTCGATCGCGGCGACAGCGAGGATCTCATGGGGCTCGTGCGCACGGAACTCGGCCTCACCAAGACGACGTCGCGCTTCCCTGCGAAGGCGACGTGCCTCGACATCTACTCCCGATGCGTCAACGCGCAGGAGCGCCTCGAGCACGTGCTCAAGACCCGCTTCCCGTGGTGCCGGGAGCACGCGGACGACCTCGCGGGACTGTTCTCGGCGTACGTGGACCGCAAGGAATCGCACCACGTGCTCGACTATGACGACCTGCTGCTGTTCTGGCGGGCGCTGCTCGACTCGCCTGAGGGCGAAGCGGTGCGCCGGCGGTTCGACGCGGTGCTCGTCGACGAGTACCAGGACACGAACGCGCTCCAGGCCGAGATCGTGAGGCTCCTGCGCCCGGACGGCAGGGGCGTGACGGTCGTCGGCGACGACGCGCAGTCGATCTACTCGTTCCGCGCCGCGACGGTCCGCAACATCCTCGACTTCCCGAAGCTGTTCGACGAGGTCGAGGTGGTCGCCCTTGAGCGCAACTACCGTTCCACGCAGCCGATCCTCGAGGCGACGAATCGAGTGATCGCCGCTTCCCACGAGCGCCACGACAAGACGCTGTACACCAGGCGGAATGGCGGCGAGCCGCCCGAACTCGTGAGCTGCGTCGACGAGGCCGAGCAGACGTCGTACCTCATCGAACAGATCCTCGGGCACCGGGAGCAGGGGCTGGCGCTGCGGCGGCAGGCGGTGTTGTTCCGCGCCTCCCACCACAGCCTCGAGCTCGAGATGGAGCTCGCTCGCCGCAACATCCCGTTCAAGAAGTACGGCGGGTTGAAGTTCGTCGAGACGGCGCACGTGAAGGACCTGATGGCGCTGCTCCGCTTCGCCGAGAACCCGCGCGACCTCCCCGCTGGTACGCGCGCGGCTGGGCTCGTCCCCGGCGTCGGCCCGGCGAAGGCCCGCCAGCTGATGGACCTGCTGATGGCCTCCGACGGCGACTTCGAAGCGTGGCGGCAGTTCGAGGCGCCGGCCGCCGGGCGCGAGGCGTGGGACGCGCTCGTCGACTTGATGCTCGCGCTCGCATCGCACGAGGGCGCCGACGCGCACGACGTGCCGTCGCAGGTGCACGCCGCCCGCAGCTTCCTCGGCCCACTGCTCGACCATCGCTACGACCAGCCCCGCGTGCGGGCCCGCGACCTCGAGCAGCTCGAGCACGCCGCCGCGCGCTTCACCTCGCGCCAGCGGTTCCTCGCCGAGCTCGCGCTTGACCCACCCGCCTGGGCCGAGGATCTCGCCGGCCCGCCGCTGCTCGACGACGACTGGCTCGTCCTCTCCACGATCCACTCGGCCAAGGGTCTCGAGTGGGACGCGGTCTACGTGATCCACGCGGCCGACGGCAACATCCCCTCGGACATGGCCACCGGCTCAGCCGAGGAGATCGAGGAGGAGCGGCGTCTCTTCTACGTCGCACTCACCCGCGCTAAGCAGTGGCTTTACGTCACGCATCCGCTGCGCTACTACTCGCACCCGCGCCTCGGCGACGCGCACGGCTACTCGCAGGTCTCGCGCTTCCTCCTCGGCGAGACGCAGGCGGCGTTCCAGGTCCGGCCGGCGTACGTGGGCACCCAGGCCGATGACGAGGAGCAAGCCGCAGCGGCCACGGGTGTCGATACCGCCTCCGTACGGGCGGGAATGAAGCGGATGTGGCAGTGACGGACCGTCCGGCGCGACCGTAGCGGGGGGTTACGACACGGCGACGGCGGCTGGGAGCCGTTTCCTGTAAGCGCGACCGTGTGCGAAGATGCAGTGGGCTCGTGCACGTGGATCGGGCCGGGGGGTGCTCATTGGACAGCAATCGGCACCGCGCGCCAAGACGGGAGCATTCCATCGTCATGCCCGACGTAAGCTACGAGATTGCCCAAGACGCTCTCACCGTCGACATCGTTTCCGAAACGCCGTTCACCGCACAATCCAACGGCGTGCATACCGCCTTCGTTCAGATGGTCGATGCGCTCGAGAAGGTCGGCGTCCGCGCCGTCCCGAACGCCAAGGACCGCTGCGACATCGTCCACATCCATACCGTGGGTCCGTATTCGCTGCTCAAACTCCTCGCCAACAAGCGTCGCTCCGTCGTGAGCGCACACCTGGTTCCCGACTCGTTCGTCGGCAGCCTGGCGCTCGCGAAGCTGTGGAAGCCGCTCGCCAAGATGTACCTGAGCTTCTTCTACAGCCTGCCGAAGGCAGTCGTCGCCGTTTCGCCGAGCGTGCGTGACGAGCTCAAGGAGATGGGCGTCAAGAAGGACATCTTCTACATCCCGAACGGCGTGGACCTCGACAAGTTCCGTCGTTGCGAGCAGACCCGCGACCGGTTGCGCGCTCGTCTCGGCATTGCCGAAGACGCCTTCGTTGTGATCAGCGTCGGTCAGGTACAGCCGCGCAAGGGCGTGCAGACGTTCATCGACACCGCTCGCGAACTGCCGGACGTCACGTTCCTCTGGATCGGCGGGACGCCCTTCGAGTGGCTGTCGGCGGACTACGACGGTATGCAGAAGCTCATGAAGGACACCCCGCGCAACCTGCGGTTCATCGGCGAAGTGCCGCTCGACGATATGCCCGCCTACTACAACGCAGCCGACGTGCTGTTCTTCCCGTCGGTGCAGGAGACCTTCGGGCTCGTAGTGGTCGAGGCCGGCGCGGCACAGCTGCCGCTGTTGATGAGCCGACTGTCCACTTATGAGGCGCTGTTCGGCAAGGGATATATCCCGGGGACGCGCGAGACGTTCAAGGACTACGTGCTCCAGCTCAAGAACGATCACAAGTTCTACGAGGAGTACGCGCAGCGCGCCTTCGAGATCGCGACCCGCTACGACGACGTCAAGCAGGCCGAGGAGCTGGTCCGCGTCTACGAGGGCATCCTCGAGGAGGCCTCGCAGAAGGCGGCCCACAAGGCCGCGCTGAAGGCGACGCAGAAGGCCGCGCAGAAGAGCATCCGCACCCGGCGCGTGTGACGAGGGCGTCGTGAGGATCGGCTTCTTCACGGATACCTACACGCCGCAGATCAACGGCGTCGTCACGTCCATCGAGCTGTTCCGGCACGAACTCGAGCGGCTCGGGCACACCGTGCTCGTGTGCGCGCCGACGCCGCGCCAGTCCTCGGACACCGATCGCATCGTGCGCGTTCCGTCGATGAAGTTCGTCTTCCAGCCCGAGATGCGCGTCGCCGCGCCCTACTCGGTCGAGGCGATGCGGGCCATCAAGGCGATGGACCTCGACATCATCCACAGCCACGACCCGTTCGCCATCGGGCTGCTCGGGCTCGCGGTTGCCAAGCGCTACCGCATCCCGTACGTGCACACCTACCACACGCTCTATCCGGAGTACGTGCACTACATCTGGGAGACGCGCTTCACCAAGGAGCTCGCCGCGCGCCTGTCGCGCGACTTCTGCGCGCGATGCGACGCTGTGGTTGCGCCGTCAACGAAGATCGAGCGCGCGCTACGCGGCTGGGGTTACCACGGCATGCTGAAGGTGGTTCCGACCGGCGTCGACACCAGCGAGTTCGAGCGTGCACCGGCCGAGGACGTGGCGCGCATCCGCGCCGAGTTCGGCGTGGGGCCGGACGAGCGCATGCTGCTGTTCGTCGGGCGGCTCGGCAAGGAGAAATCGATCGACCTGCTCGTGCGCACGCTCCCGCATCTGCGCGAGGGCGCACGGCTCGTCATCGCCGGCAACGGCCCGTACCGTCCCGAACTCGAGGCGCTCATCGCGCAGCTGCGGGTGGCCGATCGCGTCGGGTTCGTCGGCTATCTCGATCGTCGTCGGATCGCGCTCGCGTACCAGGCCGCCGACATCTTCGTGTTCGCCTCCACGAGCGAGACTCAGGGTCTCGTCATCTCCGAGGCGATGGCCGCCGGCGTTCCCATCGTCGCGGTAGACGACCTCGCGGTCGCCGACATGGTCAAGGACGGCGAGAACGGTCTGCTGGTGCCGGGGAACGAGATCGCGATGGCCACGGCGATCGACCATGTCCTCGGCGACGAGGAACGGCGGCTGCAGATGGGCGTCGCGTCCGAGCGTCTCGCCGAGGAGCTCTCGATCGAGCACCAGACGCTGCGGCTCCTCAGCGTGTACGACCAGGTGCTGCGCCGCAAGCGCGCCGAGGCGCGGCTCCGACTCCGTGCTCGCGCACGGCTGCGCCGTGTGGGCGCCCGCCTCATCCGTCCGAGCGCGCTCGCCGTACGCATGCGCAAGCTCGGCCGCCGGTTCGAATAGCGGTTCGGCTCGGACCCGTTCGCTCCGGCCGGTTCGGCGCGGCCCGATCGCCGCGCGAATACCCGGCTAGAGCCCGCCGCACCGCCCGAGGTTGCGGCAGTATTCGTGGTACTCATCGAGGGTGATGTCGCCGCGCGCGTATCGCTCGCGCACGATGTCGAACGACCGGTCGCCCTCCGGCGGCATCCACCGCTCGTCCTCGTGCGGCCACCGCGATACCGGACCCTCCAGCCGCGGGATCCACAGCACGACCAGCACCACCAGTAGCACGGTGAAGACGAAGAATCCGAGCATCATGAGCCCGCCGAAGAACATTGTGCCTCCCTCGGAATCAGAAACGCCCCTGGCGACGCCGCCGGCATCGCTCAGGGGCACTCGGTATATACCCGCGGGGTCCGGTGAAACGCGCCTACGGCTGTAGGGCCCTCGCCCGCCCGGCGAGCAACGCCCCGCCGAGGAGTGCCGCGATCGTGCACGCGGCGACCAGGCCGCCGAACAGCGCGATGATCATCCCGCCCGAGTGCATCACCGGGTTGTCGGGATGGAACACCTTCGGCGTCAGGCCGATCGAGCCGAACACCACAACCGCGAGCGCGATGTCGAACAGTGCCGTCAGCCGAGGACGCTCGAACGCGAGGTGCACGGCGACGACAGCGAACGAGGCCAGCAGGATCCACAACGTCATCCGCATCCGCGGCTCGCTCCACAGGAACCCGCCCCAGCTCAGGTACATCGACAGAACGCCGAGCCCCGTGTTCACGACCCACAGCGGCACCGCGATCGTGCGAAACGCACTCTCCCACCGCCACACGCCCTCGGACCGAGTAACGAGGAACGCGGCGGCGAGCACCGCCGTCAGCGAGAACGCGACGAGATTCGCCCACGTCGACGCACCGTGGAACAGCACGAGCTTCAGCAGCTCGCCGAGCTTCTGGTCGGCGGGAATCGCGACTACGAGTCCGGCGATGCCAAGCAGCATCGCGGCCACGCCGCCGAGGAGGAGTTTCGAGCGGTTCATGCGCCGTCCGATCTTCGTGGGGCCTTACGTCATCCTAGCAAGTGCCGCCCCACTTCGACACGATGGCCCGGGCTCGGCGCGAGGCGTAGACCGGTTAGTCCTGCCTCTGCGGCGGGTAGGTCACTTTGCGTCGTCGGAAGGAGCGCGTTTGCAGGCGGGCGCTATCAGGCAGCTGGTCTCGGCAGTGGGACTGGTGGCGTGGGGTGTCTTGCTCATCTCCGCCGGTCGAGTGGGGAAGCTGTCGATTCTCAATTTCCGCTGGGAAGGCAAGCAACCGCAAGTGAAGGCGTTCGCGGCGAGAGCGACGGTACTGCTCGGAATCGGTTCGGTGGTCGTCGGCACATTCATGGCCGTGACCGCCGTGCTGTGAGAGGAGCCGACGACAGTCTGGGTTGGACGCGACGGAGGAGCGAGACGGTATGAGGCTGTATGTGGGGAACCTGGCGTACTCGAGCACGAAGGAACAGCTGGCCGAGGTGTTCGGCCACCACGGAGAGGTGACCGACGCGTTCGTGGTGATGGACCGGGACACCGGCCGCAGCAAGGGGTTCGGCTTCGTTGAGATGCCGAACGACAACGAGGCTCAGGAAGCGATGCGCGAGCTAGATGGCACGATGCTCGAGGGCCGCTCGATCCGCGTGAACGAGGCAACGCCGCAGGAGAATCGCCCGCGTCGCTAGTCCGCAGGCTTCAACAGCAACAGGCACCCCTCATCGCCGCTTCGCAGCGGCATGGAGGGGTGCCTGTGTGTGGCGGACTCGCTCGGGTGGCGAGCTATTTCTTCTTCGGGATGACCAGGCTGCCGTGGCAGGGCTCGCAGAACTTCGACTCGACATGGCAGGTGAAGCAGGTGTTCACCGGCGCCGCCAGATAGGGCGGCACGCCCTCTTCCTCGAGCTTCTTCGCCTCGGCCTCCCCCGCGCCCACTTCCTTGAACGCTTCCTTTGCGGCCTCCGCATGGCCGGCGCGGCGCCAGTCGCCGGCGTCGTGAGTCTCGGGCACGAGCTCGAAGTCCTTTGGGTGGCATGTCGGGCACGCGCCGGGAGCCGACTTCGCGCCCTTCGTGGTCATCTTGACCTTGCCCTCAAGATCGTGGCAGCGGAAGCAGTAGTCCATCCGCATGAAGTCGGGGTGGCGCACGTTGTGGTTGCCGGCGGGATCGACCAGTGCGGGCGTCGCCGTCGTGTCGTTGTGCGCGATACGGTTATGGCAGGACGTGCACGAGATGCCGAGGTCGGCATGCGTCTGATGGTCGATGATGATGCCCTTGCTCGCCGTCACCTTTCGACCCATCGAGTGGCATTGCGTACAGTGACCGGTGGTCATCTCCTCGGCGTTGAGCGCGAGTGCTGAGCCGGCGTTGAGCGGTAGCGAGTAGGTGTTGGTAACCGTCGGTATGATCTCGCGCAGCGACTTGACCTTCGCGAAGAGGAAGGTGTTTGGGGCCGCGTTGACCGGCTCGTGACACGCCATGCACGAGATATTCGCGTGCGACGAGGCCTGGTACGCGTCGATGGTGTCGCCCTGGACCTTGTGGCAGATGGGGTTCGCGCAGAACCAGCGCGTCGAAGTCGCGCCCATCGCGAAGATCGCGAAGCCGATCAACAGCAGAACGGCGAAAGCGCTCCAGACAACGAACCGTGGGCGGCGAACGGGATCCCTGAAGCCGGACAGAGAGATCCTCGGCAATCTCATGACTCCTCCAGGCAACGCGTCGACAGTCGTCGCGACGCGCTTGGAAGAGTGAGTTGGCAGCCCCCCGCCGCAGGCAGAATGCTACGTGAAGGCGTTCACACGCGCAAACAGTGCGTTCCGGAATCGGGATGTAGAGCGGGACGGTGCCCCGATTCGGGTATGCCTGGTCTGACAGCGTCTCTTCTAGGAGGTCTCGATGAAGTTCGAGAACGATCACGCCGATAGCCATCCGCTCGTTACTGAGCTCGGTGTCGGGACGTACTACTGGTGCCGATGCGGCAAGACGAAGACCGTCCCGTACTGCGACGGCTCACACGCAGGAAGCGGCGTAACGCCCCTAGCGTTCGAGATCGGCGAGTCGGTAACCTCGGCAATCTGCAACTGCGGCCTCACGACGAACCCGCCGCACTGCTCGGGAGCGCACGTCAACATCGAGTAACATCGCCACTCCAGGGTGGCGGACGACGTCGCCCTCCAGCCAGATCGAGCATCGGAAGGGGACCCAGGCAACGTAGCCGGGGTCCCCTTGCCTCAGAGAGTCGGAGCGGACACGGGCAGGCGGTCGTCTCAGCGCTCTGCGGGCTGTGGGCGGCGACCGCTAGACGGATGGCATAATGGTTCGATTCGTCCCGTCGTGCTCGTCGGACAATCCTGAGGGTGAGCGACTCGTGAGTGGTGTCCTGTTGAACGTGATGACTGTCGCTGTCGGAACCGCGATCGGCTTGGCTTTCGGCCACGTGATCAGCAACCGCTTTCGAGTGATCGCTTTCGCCGCAATCGGACTCTCAACCCTGGTGATCGGCGCATCGATGGCCATCGGCGGCCTCTCGAAGATGGGTGACACCAAGCTCGGTCAGTACGCCGGCCTGATCTTCATCGGGGCGCTGATCCTCGGGTCACTTGCCGGAGAAGCCTTGCGCATCGAGCACTGGCTCGAACGATTCGGCTCGTGGCTTCAAGAGGCCACCCGTCGTCTGCCGTTCCTTTCGACCGCATCGGCCGATACCGGCGACGAACCTGGCGAAGAGGGCCGCACACTCGTCGAGGGATTCGTGACGGCGTCCCTGCTCTTCTGCGTCGGAGCGATGACAGTGCTCGGTTCGCTCCAGGACGGTCTGGGCGATCACCAGCTGCTGTATATCAAGTCGACGCTCGACGGTGTCGCGGCGCTGTTTCTCGCGACAACGCTCGGGATTGGCGTGGGCTTGTCGATCTTGCCAGTCGCAATCATCCAGGGTGGCTTGGCCTTGGGGGCTCACGCACTGTCGCCGCTCATGACGAACGGCGTCGTCTCCTCCATCACCGCAGTCGGTGGGGCGCTCATCCTGGCGATCGGCCTCGACCTTCTCGGGATCAAGCGACTACCCGTAGGAAACATGCTCCCGGCAGTCATCCTCGCCGCGGTGGCAGGACGCATCTTCGGCTGACCGAGCCGCAGCCCAAAGTCGGCTGGTTACCCGTGTCCCAGACTTTCGTCCACGCGCAATCGACGCGACACTAGCCTGGCGCGCCCACCATCGGCATCGTTGTCGCCAGAATCAGCTCGGGCAGCGGCCCGGGGAACGGTTGGTTGTAATCGATACCGGAGACGTCCAGGACTCGCTCCTTCCACCACAAGTCGAAGGCGTCCCTGGACTCGCCGAAACGCTGGACGGTCGCGGCGGGATCCGGGGTCTCGGAGTAGTACACGAACAAATCCCCTTGTGGCGTGTGCTCCAGGTAGAAGTTCTCCTTCACCTGATTGAGGCGCCGATGCGACGCGCGGAGATCCTCCCGCTTTGGCCCGAGCAACTCGGCAGCCAGCTGTCGCATTGCATCGGTCTTCCCGGGCAGCAGCGGCGCCACGATGGCGAACGGCTTCTCGCGCCCGGAAGCCGGGACGTCCTGCGTCTCATACAGAATCTCTACGAAGCCGGCGGGAAACGGAACGTTGAGATCCTGGCCGAGGATCGGACCAGCCTGCTGCTTGTACCAGACGTCGAAGGGGTGGGTTGAAGCGGCGAACGCGCGGTTCTCGGCGAGGAAGTCGTCTGTTGCCTCGAAGTACACGACGAACATGTCACCCATGCGCGTCGACTCGATCCACCCGTACTCCTTGGTCAGGTGGTAGCGGCGCATGTAGTCCTCGTGCTCCGCTTTGCGCGCCCCCCTCAGATCCGATGTGAGACGGCGCAACTCATCCGTCTTGCCGGGCTCCAACATCAGTCCATACGCGTATGTGCTCATCTTGACCAGCTCCTCACTTCACTGCTGTCCGACGGCGGTCGCGCCGACGTACATACCCCCCGCGTGGTCGTCTCGACCCTACGCCGCGAGGGCCCGCTGGGGAGGTGCAGGAGTGGCGTCGCACGAGTCCTAGGTGACCGTTCGGCGCGCCTTGAACTCAGCGCAGTCCCAGAGGCGTTCGCGCACGACCTTCTCGAGGACTTCCACTGCGCGGAGCACATCGCTCTCATCGATGTAGAGCGGGGTGAAGCCGAAGCGCATCATGTCGGGCGCGCGGAAATCGCCGATCACCCCGCGGGCGATGAGCGCCTGCATCACCGCGTAGCCGTGCGGGAAGCGGAACGAGACATGAGAGCCGCGGCGGTCGGGGTCGCGTGGTGAGGCCAGCATGAGCTCGGGGCAACGCTGCTCCACCTCTTCGATGAAGAGCGCAGACAGCTTGATGGACGCTTCGCGCACGTCCTGGAGGTCGATACCTTCCCAGACACTTAGGGCGGCATCGAGGCATGCCATCGCCAGAATCGGCGGAGTCCCGCAACGCAGGCGTCCTATCCCCTCGGCCGGGACGTGCCCAGGACCGAAGGCGAACGGCTCAGCGTGACCCATCCAGCCAGTGAGCGCCGGGCTGCAGGACGCGATCAGGTCGGGTCGCACGTATGTGTAGGCGGGCGCGCCCGGCCCTCCATTCAGGTACTTGTAGCCGCATCCGACAGCGAAGTCCGCTCGAGAGTCTTGGAGCTGGACCGGGAGCGCGCCAGCCGAGTGGCACAAGTCCCAGATGATGAGCGCGCCTGCATCGTGGGCCAACGCAGTCAGCTCGGCCATGGAGTGTAGCCTGCCCGTGCGGTAGTCGACCTCCGTCAGCATGACCACGGCGACCGACTCGTCGATTGCGGAAGCGACGTCTTCCGGATCGACGGCTCGGAGCTCGTGTCCGGCCCCAAGGCTTCGGATCAACCCTTGTGCGACGTACAGGTCGGTCGGGAAGTTCCCGGAGTCGGACAGCACGACCTTCCTGTCGGGTCGCAGGGCCAGCGCCGCCGAGAGAACTTTGAACAGGTTCACGGATGTCGAGTCCGCCGCTACGACCGTTCCCGACGGCGCGCCCACGAGAGCAGCGATCTTGTCGCCGACCGCGCTGGGCAGGTCCATCCAGCCCGACTCGTTCCAGCCCCGGATCAGCTTCGGCGCCCAATGCTCATCTACCTCATCGATCAGACGCCGGCGCGCGGCAACGGTGAGCGGACCGAGCGAGTTGCCGTCGAGGTAGACGACTGCTCCGGGCAGGATGAACTGGCGACGAGTCTCGGCGAAGATCTCGGCAGTGTTGGGCACGGTGGGACCTTTCAGTAGTGCGATCAGAGCGCCTCCGATGGTGGCACACGCGAGGGCGTCCGGCGAGGGCGTCCGGCGAGGGCGACCCGCGAGACTGCCTTGGCTCCGGTGTGGAGGAGGCGGCGCAGCGACAAGACGAGGGATGAGTATCCCTCTCGCGGGAGTCCTACGCCAGGCCAGCCAGGACCTGTCATAGGCCTGTCTCGGATGGATCGCACTGTGCGTGCTTCGGCCCCTTGGAGGCAACGTACTCCGGGCCGACTGGAAGGTAAAGGCAGGGTCGACGGGAGGTACGGTGCGCCAGGCGAGCCGTGAGGACGAGCGGGAAATGGCCACGACCGGCACAACAGAGGCTCCGACGAGTTCTCGTCGGAGCCTCTGGATACGCTGGTGGGCCATCGTGGACGAACTTGGAACCTGAGGCTCCCCCGCTACCTGGCCTACTCCTCGTTCTTTCGTGAAACCGACACGATGGCAACGTCATCGGATAACTTGCCGCCCGTGTATCGCTGGACCTCCTCGAAGATCGCCTCGGGCACCTTCTTCGGCGGCATGGGCTCGAGGCGCCGGACGAACTCGACGAGCCGCTCCTCGCCGAACAGCTCCCCGTCGCGCCTAGCCTCGGTGACACCGTCCGTGTACAGGACGAGCGTGTCGCCCCTGTCGATGATGGCGTCGCCGTCCTCGAACTCCGCCGACTCGAACGCGCCCGTCAGTGGAGAGCCGACGTCGAGCAGCGTGGCCCCACCCTCCCTCGTCTTCACGATGCCTCGCGTGTGCCCAGCACTGCAGTAGACGAGTCGACCACTCGCCACATCGAGGACGCCGTACATCAGCGTTACGAAGATCGAGCCCGGCGTCGCCTTGAAGATGACCGCATTCGTCTTGCTGACCACACCCGCAGGCGAGTCGTTCTCGTAGGCGAGTGCTCGGATCGTGTTCTTGACCAGCGCGGTCAGTGTCGCTGCTTGGACGCCCTTCCCGGAGACGTCACCGAGGAGCAACCCGGCTCGGTTGCCGTCGAGTGCGAAGAAGTCGTAGAAATCTCCGCCGACCTCCGCGGTCGCTGCTGCCGAGCGATAGAGGTAGCCGAAGTCGATCCCCGGGATGTGCTTCGGCACGGTGAGCAACGCCGTCTGCAGCGTGTCCGCGATCTCACGTTGGGTGGTGTAGAGCTTCGAGTTCTCGAAGGCCAGCGACAAGAGCGTGCCCATCCTCCGTGCGAAGTCTTTCTCCGCGACCCCAAGAGGACATGCTAGCGGCGAGCGATAGTGGAACGACACCGAGCCGATCTTCTCTTGGCGAAGAAGCAACGGGACGATGAGGACCGACCCTTCGCCCAGCTCCATTCCCAGGTTCGAGGCGAAGCGCGACGCCTGGACGGGATCGAGCAGCACGGGGTCCCCCGTCTCCGATTCGAGCGCGGCGACGACCAAGTCCTTCTCGTCGAAGGACCTCCCCACCAACTCGCGTGGCAGCCCATGCGCGTCCTTCAGCACCCACTTGCCGTCCTGCTTCAGCAAGACCGCAGCTGAGTGCGCGCCGAGCGCCTCGGCAGAGTCCTTCAAGACGCGCTCCAGTATCTGCTCGAACTCGGGGGTCGCGCCGATGGTGACGCTGACGTTGTTGAGAGCGGTGCTCAGCCGCTCCTGACGCCTGATCGCCGTGACGTCGTCGATGGCAAGGAGGATCGAGGGCTGCCCGGGCTCCTCGCGGACGCGGCGCGCGTTCAACACCATTACGCGATGGCCGATCCGTGCGAAGTCCCGTTCGACCTCGAGGTTCGCGAACTCCTTGTCGCCGGGCAGGACCCGTTCGAGCAAGGATCGCAGCTCGGGGAAGTCCCACTGCCCGTCGCCGAGTTCGTACACCGGTCGGCCGATCGTCTCCTCGGCATTGACGACGAAGGTTTCGTAGAACGCGTGGTTGGCCTCGCGGACCGTGAGATCCGGACCGAGCGTGAGCAGCGGTTCGCGCACCGTCTCCACGACCGCCTCTGCATGTGCGGTCGCCGCCTGCGCCGTCTCGACGCTCCCCTTCAGCTCACCGATGTCGATGAACGTGACGACCGCGCCGTCGATCCGTCCCTCGATGGTCTTGTATGGGCGGACGCGCATCGAGTACCAGTTGCCGTCGACGCTGCGTACTTCTTGCTCGGACGGCACCCCGCCCCGCAGCACCGCGCGGACGGTGTCCTCGAAGTCCGGGACATCGACTTTGAGGCTGTCGTTGGTGATCGGCTCGGCCACATCCGCGACGATGCTCAGGATGGCCTCGGCCCGGGGGGTGAAGCGATGCAGGCGCAAGTCTTGGCCGAGGATGAGGATGGGGATCTCGACGCTCTCGATCACGTTGGTGAGGTCGTCGGCAAGGCGCCCGAGCCCGGTCGGAGCGCGCAACGTGGACATGGCCATGACGTACCCTCCGGACAGCGTGGCAGCCGATCGCGAGGTGAGTATTCCCGATGATGGCGACACCAGCCCGCGCTTTCCGCCGCTCAGGGACAAACGGGTGAAGACGAATGAAGGTCCCGCCGGGAGCGGGACCTTCATAGCAGTGCTGGTGGGCGATGAGGTGTGTGAGTTCACCACATAGTGGACACCTGTGTCGGAACATCGTGGACACCTACGGAAGGGGTCCGCGATGGATCTGGCGCGCTACGTCGTCGAGGCGGTGGTCCTGGAGGGGCGCAGCTACCGC
>Ga0255338_1000829_pt1 | contig 75822 bp, 67 predicted proteins | sample MeOH1_35cm_T4_19_FD_203715 | JGI IMG/M metagenome (GOLD analysis project Ga0255338, IMG submission 203715) | Sandy soil microbial communities from University of British Columbia, Vancouver, Canada - MeOH1_35cm_T4_195 | ecosystem: Engineered > Artificial ecosystem > Sand microcosm > Unclassified ... | reverse complement strand
TCGCCGGCGATGGCCTGCGCGCGTTCGGCCAGCCGCACCTGTTCGAGCAGGTGCTGGGTCTCGTCGCGCACGGCGCGCACCTTGTGGGCGAACTTCCACAGCGTGTATTGCAGGCCGTGGCGCCGCATCACGGCAAGGCGCAGGTTTTCGAAGACGGTCAGGCCGGCGAAGATATTGGTGATCTGGAACGAGCGCGCCAGGCCGCGATGGTTGATTTGCTGCGGCGTCAGGCCCTGGATGGGCTCGCCGTTGAGCACGATCTCGCCTTTGGTCAGCGGCAGGCGGCCGGAGATCAGGTGGAACAGCGTGGACTTGCCCGCGCCGTTCGGGCCGATCAGCGCGTGCCGTTCGCCGCTGACGAGATCGAGGTCCACGCCGCGGATGATGTCGACGTCGCCAAAAGATTTGCGCAGCCCGCGCAGGGAGAGAATCGCTTGCGTGTTCATGCCGGGTTCCTCCGGACGTTGGTGGCGGCGTGGGCAACGGCTTCGGCGGCGGGGGCGGCGTCCTTCAGGCGCAGCCAGCGGCCGTTGGCCAGGCGTACTGTCGCGATGCCGGCCGCCAGCAGCGCCGCGGGCACCAGCCAGGTCAGCGGCGAGACGGGATCCCACTCGCGGCCGAACAGCGGGATCGCGGGCCAGCCGCCGCCATTCAGGGCGGCCATGGAGCGGTAGTCTTGCGAGAAGAAGCGCTGCAGCATCTCCACCGTGAACACGGTGCCGCCCGTGAGGAGCAACGTGCCGATGATGAAGACCAGCGCGATCGGCAGCAACGGGCGCAGACCATAGGCCTTGCCGTGCGTGGCGAAGGACTTGATCAGCCCGGCCAGGCCCGTCGGCATGAACATCATCACCAGCACGAACACGATGCCCTGGTACAGCAGCCATGAGCGCGTCAGGTCGGAGACCGCATAGCCGAAGAAGGTCATCACCGCCGCGCCCAGCGCCGGGCCGAGAAAGAGCTTCACGCCGCCGATATAGCTGTTGAGCACCACCGCCGCGGAGGCCGAGGACTCGAACACCACGTAGTTGGCCGCTTCCATGTTGAGCGCCTGCAGCGCGCCCGCGATGCCTGCGAACATGGCCGAGACGGCGAACACCAGCACGCCGAGGCGGTGCGTGTCGTAGCCGAGGAAACGCAGGCGGTTGGCGTTCTCGCGCAGGCCCAGCGTCAGGCGGCCCACCGGGGTCAGGGTGAACAGGTACAGCAGCGCCAGCGACAGCAGCACCCAGAACAACGTCAGGTAGTAGACCTGGTTGCTGTCGCCGAAGGTAAGGCCCCATGCCGGCATGCGCATGGTGGACAGGCCCGCCTCGCCGCCGAACCAGCCCTTCAGGTGCGGCGCCAGCGAGTGCAGCAGTTCGGCCAGCGCCAGCGTGATCATGGCGAAGTAGACACCGGTGCGCTTGGTGGCGAACCAGCCGGCGGCCAGGCCGGCGACGAGGCCCAGGGCGCCGCCTGCCAGCGGCAGCAGCGGCGTGGGCAGCAGGCCGTTGCCGCCGAAGGCGTTCATGGCATGCACGGTGGCGAAGGAGCCGATGCCGAAGTACGCCGCATGGCCGAACGACAGCATGCCGCCCTGGCCGCTCAGCAGGTTGAACGAGGCGGCGAACAGCACGGCGATCAGCATCTGGATCGATGCGTTGACCAGCGATTGCGACAGCACCAGCGGCAGCGCCAGCAGTGCGCCTGTGCCGAGCAGCAGCAGGGTCTTCTGCGTGTTGGAGACATTGGTCATGGTTACTCCTTCTCGCCCATCAGCCCCGACGGGCGAACCAGCAAAATCAGCAGCATCAGCGCGAACGGGATGGTCCCGGCCAGGCTGGACAGCTTCAGGGTCAGCAGCCCGCCCGCTTCCCCGGCCCAGGCGCCCGCGCCGAACAGGGCCAGCAGGTCGGCAAGGCTGCGGTCGATGCCGACCGAGAACGCCGTGATCAGGCCGATCAGCAGCGAGGCGAGCATGGCGCCCTCCAGCGAGCCCAGGCCGCCCACCACCACCACCACGAAGACCATCACGCCGAGTTCGAGCGCCATGTTCGGGTTGGTGGTGTAGAACGCGCCCGCCACCGCGCCGGCGAGGCCGGCCAGCGCCGCGCCGATGCCGAACACGCCCATGAAGACCAGCGGCACGTTGTGGCCCAGCGCCTCGGCCATGCGCGGCTTGTAGATGGCGGAGCGCACCACGATGCCGACGCGGGTGTAAGTGAGCAGGAGGTAGATCACGGCGAACATGGCCACGGCGATACCGCCCATGAACACGCGGTAGAAGGGATAGGAGGAAACCCCCAGCTGGAAGGCCGCGAAGTCCAGCGATGCCGGGATGCGGTAATCCACCGGGAAGTTGCCGAAGAACAGCTTGATCAGCTCGGCAACGATGAAAGACAGGCCGAAGGTCAGCAGCAGCTCGTGCGCGTGGCCGTGGTGATGGACGCGGCGCAGGAAGAAGCGCTCCACCGCCACCCCGACCAGACCGACCAGGATCGGCGAAACCACGATGGCCGGCCAGAAGCCGATTGCGCCCTGCAGCGTGTAGGCAAAGTAAGCGCCCAGCATGTAGAACGACGCATGGGCAAAGTTGAGCACGCCCATCATGCCGAAGATGAGGGTCAGGCCTGCCGACACCATGAACAGCAGCAAGCCGTAGATGGCGCCGTTAAGCAGTGAGACGATGAGGTATTCCATGAAGGCTTCCTTGGAACGAGCCTGTGCGGCCATATGGCGCGCGGCCGCCGGAGTGAACGGCCGCGCTTGCCAGCGCCGCGCCGGGCGGCGCTGAGCTGGCAGGTCTTGCTATGGCAATGGCAATGGCAGGGGGAGTCAGACGGCGCGCGGCATCTTGCAGCTGGCCTGGGCCGGCGTGGCGGCTTCGGTGGCGGAGAACGTCTTGACCGGCTTGAAACCCATGTCGGTGCCGTCGACCTTGAACTTCGCGTCCTTGGCGACGACGGACACCACCATCGGCAGCAGCACCTGGTGATCGGCGGCGCGCATGCTCATTTCGCCCATCGGGGTCTTGATCCTGGCGTTTTCGAGCGCCCTGGCCAGCGTGCTGGTGTTGAGCTTGCCGCCTTCCGGCTTCACCGTCTTCAGTGCCTCGCCCAGCATCTCCACCGCGAATACCGTCTGCGGCTCGATGTAGGCCGGCATATGGCCCTGCCTGGCCTTGAAGTCGTTAGCGAAGCGCTCACTCTCCGCGCCGCCCGCTTCGGCGTTAAAGGGGTGGGCGACATAGTGGCCAAGCGCCACATCGGCGGCGTTGCCGATATTGCCCGGCTGGTCGAGGAACACCGTAGCGAAGCGCGTCTTCAGGCCGGCCGCCTTGCTGGCCTTCATCAGCAGCAGCAGGTCGTTCGACCAGTTGCCGGTGATCACGCTGTCCGCCTTGGCGGCGGCGATCTTGGCCACGTACGGCGAGAAGTCCTGGACCTTGTTGACGTCGTGCAGGGTCTTTTCCACGACCGTGTAACCGCCCGCGCCGGCGTAGTCGCCGGTGGCCTTTTCCATATCGATGCCCCAGGAGTAGTTCTGGTCGATCGAATAGACACGGGTGCCGAGGGCGTTGAGCGGCTTCATCGCGCCGACCAGCGCCTTGACGCGGATCTGCGCGTTGGTGGCGAACTTGAAATGGTAGAAGTGGCACTTCTCGCCGGTCAGCTCCATGGCCTCGCCGCCGACATTCATGAACAGGATTTCCTTGCCCGGATTGCGCAGGTTGAACTTGCGCACGTCCTCGGTGATCTGGCCGGACACGGCCGACGACGAACCCTGCATGACGATCTGGGCGCCATCGGCCACGGCCGCCTTCAGCTTGTCCGCCGCGCCCGCCGGGCCGCCCTGGTTGTCGTACTCCACCAGTTGGAGCGGCTCGCCATTCCAGCCGCCGGTGGCATTGATCTTGTCGATCGCATAGCGCGCCGCCGCGCGGAACATCAGGCCGGTCGATGCCTGCGGGCCGGACAGTGTCTCGACCAGCGCAATCTTTACCGGCGCCGCCGATGCCGTGCCAGCCAGCACCGAGAATGCCGCGGCTGCGAACAAAGGACGGGGAATGCGGCTACCGCTCATGGGTGTCTCCTAGCTTTGTTGGGATCATCTGGCGGGCGCTGAAACTGGCCCGTCATAGTGGTCTGACCTGTGGTTAAAGTGGTCTGACAGGTTTACTATAAGGAGATGGATGACAGCCGTCAACGGCGACATGCCCGCCATGAGGGTTTCTACTGAGGACCGGATCGGACGGCTATCCACGCATCGGAGCGCGGGTCAACTTCCCTTGCGGGGATTGGCTTTGTGGCACATAACAGGCGCTGCTACGGTCTGGTGCTGGTACATTCCGCACGTTTCAGACGCGTTGAGTCGTGCTACATTGACCTGTAAGACCAATTCAAGATCGAGCGCCAGCCAGATGCCGGCTGGCGCCAGGGAGCCAGTAGTGAACAAGACCACGCCCGGTGCCGCGGCGCCGCCGTCCACCCAGCGCCCGGAGGGAACCATGTTCCATCCCGAGCCAAAACACCTGCCGGACGAGATCGCAAGGCGGCTGATCCAGGCGATCCAGACCGGCGAGTTCGCCGTGGGCGACCGGCTGCCCAGCGAGCGCGTGCTATGCGAGCAGTTTTCGGTCAGCCGCGCGGTGGTCCGTGAAGCGCTGTCGCAGCTCAAGTCGGAGGGTCTGGTTGCGCCCAAGGCGGGCAGCGGCGTGTTCGTGACCGAGCGCAGCCAGCGGCAGGCGTTTCGCATGCAGGATGTGGCCATCGACGAGAAAGACTCGCTGGCGATGGTGATGGAACTGCTGGTGACGATTGAAGTGGCGGCTACCAGGTTCGCGGCCATGCGCCGCACGCCGGAAGATCTCAAGCGGATCCGGCGGGCGCTGATCGGCATGGAGTACGAGATCGCCAACGACCGGCTGGGGGACGAAGAGGACTTCGCCTTTCACCAGGCCATTGTGGAGGCCACCCACAACCCGCATTTCCAGGCGCTGAGCGAACACCTGGAGCATGGCGCGCGGCGCGTGATCCGGCAGGCGAGGAGCAATACCAAGAGCCATCACGCGGACATGGTCGAGGCCGTGCAGGACGAGCACAAGACCATCTACGACGCGATCGCGGCGGGCGATCCGGAGCGGGCGGCGGAGGCGGCTGAGACCCACCTGCGCAACGCGGCCAAGCGGCTGAACATGTACCTGAAGGGCTGATTCCGCGGCGGAGCGCTCACGTCTTTTGCGCCGCGCCGCGCCGCGCTGCCCGGCCCTTCCGTCTTTACGTCCTTGAGTCCTTAAATCCTTAAATCCTTAAATCCTTAAATCCTTACTCAAGCCCGGCCAACCCCGGCTGGAAATGCTGGACCAGGCGCTCGCCATTGCCGAGCAGCACGCTGACTTCCACCCCCGAGGCCATATCTTGGCAGGCTGAGCGGCTGGTGCCGGAGAGCGACAAGCTGCGGCCTTGCGGACACACGCCCACCGACCGTACCTGGCCCTCGGTATCGACCGACACGGCGCCGTAGCCGGCCCGCATCGACAGGCCGGGAGCCTGGCGCCAGGTCCATGCGGACGGCGCGACGCTGGCGGTGATGTCGGTGCCGTCGCATTGCAGCACAGCGGCGGTGGCGGTGACGCGGGTGGCGCCGGGCGTCAGCGGCGTATCCGCGTAGCTGAGCCGGAGGCACAAGGCACCGGTTCGTGGCTGGCCGCGAGCGCTGTGCGGCGCGGTGGCCGGCTCGCGCGCGGTGAGCGCTACCTCACCCTGCGTGCCGCCCCAGGCTTTGCGCAGCGTGTCGCCGCAGGCTTGAAGAAGAGCCATGAACAGCCCGCCCGGCCGTGGCCCGGCGGCATGGCTCGATATTGACCCTGAGTGCATCGGTGGCACGATATCCCCGTCTCTTTTTTGTGCGTGCACTGTACAAACCGATCGCGCCGCCCGCATCACCCGTTTGTGGGGTGCCGGACGTTATTTGTCTCGCCGCCGGGGTGGAAATCAGTCCTGTGGCGGCGTGCGCGCCAACTCGCCCACCCGCTTCACGACTTCGGCCAGCAGTGCGGAGCGGTCGTCGCTGCGATAGCTCATCATCACCGGAGAAGTAAAGCCGGGGGCATCGATCGGCACGTAGGCCACGTCGTCGCGATGCAGGCGCTGGACCGATGCCGGCACCAGGCAGATCCCGAGCCCGGCGGCCACGAGGCCGATGGCGGTCTGCAGTTCGTTGGCCTCCTGGACCACGCGCGGTTGCAGGCCCTGGGTGCGGAACAGTGCCAGCACATGGTCGGCGTAACTGGGCCGGGGCCGTGCCGGATAGAGCACGAAGGGGTGCGCCGCCAGTTGCGCCGGCGTCATGGGCGGACCCTTCAGCGCGGCGTGGCCGCTGGGCACGGCGGCCATCAGCGGCTCGGCCATCACCACCGTGCGGGTAATGGCCGGGTCGTCCAGCACGATGCGGCCAAAGCCGATATCGATGCGGCCGGCCTTGAGCGCTTCCATCTGCTGCACCGTGGTCAGCTCGGACAGGCCGACCTCAAGCGCGGTGTCGGAGCCGCGCACCTGGCGGATCAGCTCTGGCAGGAAACCATACAGCACCGACGGCACGAACCCGATGCCGAACCAGCGCTTCTCGTTGCGGCCAATGCGCCGCGTGCCTTCCACGATCTCGTCGATACGCTGGTTCAGCTGCAGCGACTGCTCCAGCAGGAAGCGTCCGGCCTCGGTCAGCCGCACCGCGCGCGCGGTGCGGTCCAACAGCTCCGTGCCGATTTCGTCCTCCAGCTGGCGGATCTGGCGCGACAGCGGCGGCTGGGCGATATGCAGGCGTTCAGCGGCACGGGTGAAGTTGAGTTCGGCCGCGACAGCCTGGAAATAGCGCAGGTGACGAAGCTCCATGGCGCCTGCCCCTCCATACTTTAAAGGTATTGATCGGGACATACTCGGTCTTGGACACCCTGGATGTCAAGCCACATACTTCATCCCAGCGTATTCCATACTTGGCAGACATACAGCATGAAAGCAACCGTCACCTCCGTCGAAGCCATCCTGGTCGACCTGCCCACCATCCGGGCGCACCAGCTCGCCATGACCACCATGCAGCGCCAGACCCTGGTGATCGTGCGGCTGCGTTGCAGCGACGGCGTCGAGGGCATTGGCGAAGCCACCACCATCGGCGGCCTGAGCTACGGCGACGAAAGTCCCGAGGGCATCAAGCTGACGATCGATACCTACCTGGCGCCCGCGCTGGCCGGCCTCGATGCGTCCAATATCCACGCGGCCATGCAACGCCTGGCCGCGGTGGCGCGCGGCAACCGCTTTGCCAAGTCGGCGCTGGAGTCCGCGCTGCTCGACGCGCAGGGCAAGCGCCTGGGGCTGCCGCTGTCCGAACTGCTGGGCGGCGCGGTGCGGCCGAACCTGGCCTGCCTGTGGACCCTGGCCAGCGGCGATACCGGCCGCGACATCGAAGAGGCCGAGTCGCTGCTCGAGGCCCGCCGCCACAACACCTTCAAGCTCAAGATCGGCCGCCGCTCCGTGCGCGACGACGTGGCCCATGTGTCGGCCATCAAGCGCGCGCTGGGCGACCGTGCCCGCGTTACGGTGGATGTCAACCAGGCCTGGAACGAGGCCGACGCCGCCACCGGCATCGCCATGCTGGAAGCCGCCGGCATCGACCTGGTCGAGCAGCCTGTGCCGCGCGAGCAGCGCGGCGCGCTGGCGCGGCTGGCGGCGCGCTTCGTGGTGCCGGTGATGGCCGACGAGTCCGTGTGCGGCCCCGAGGACGCGATGGAACTGGCGCGCATCGCCGGCGCGGACGTGTTCGCGCTGAAGATCTCCAAGTCGGGCGGCATCTTCGAGATGCTGCGCACCGCGGCGGTGGGCGACGCCGCCGGCATCGCGCTGTATGGCGGCACCATGCTGGAGGGCAGCGTGGGCACCATCGCCGCCGCCCACGGTTTTTCAACGCTGCCGCGGCTGGCCTGGGGCACCGAACTGTTCGGCCCGCTGCTGCTCAAGGATGATGTGGTGACGGCGCGTCCCGAGTACCGTGACTTTGCCTTGCACCTGCCGGTGGGGCCGGGGCTGGGCCTGACGCTGGACGAGGACAAGCTGGCGCATTACCGCCGTGCCGCCTGAGGCGCATCTGCCGCCACCCATGAGCCACCCATAAGCAAACACAGACCCAAGGAATAAAAGCATGCTGTTTCTGGTGAGAATGGACGTAAGGATTCCGGCCGACATGCCTGCCACGCAGGCGGACGAGATCAAGGCGCGCGAGAAGGCGTACTCGCAGGACCTGCAGCGCCAGGGCAAATGGCCGCATATCTGGCGTGTGGTGGGCGAGTACGCCAACTACAGCATCTTCGATGCCGAGTCCAACGACGAGCTGCACACAATGCTGTCCGGCCTGCCGCTGTTCCCGTACATGGAGATCCATGTCACGCCGCTGGCGCGGCACCCGTCGTCGATCAAGTAAATCAATTAACCAGGAAATACCGCCGCGGCCCGCGACGGCCGCGATCCAACTCCAACTCCAACTCCGAATCCAACTGGAGGAGACTCTGATGCGCTTGCCTTTCCTGCGCGCCTGGGCCGCCTGCGCCTGCGCGCTGGCCACCCTGGCCGTGTTGCCGTCCGCACACGCCGACGCCTATCCCGATCACCCGATCCGCTGGGTCGTGCCATTCCCCGCCGGCGGCGCTATGGACAATATCGCCCGCACGCTGGGCGAGGAAATGTCGAAATCGATGGGCCAGGCCATCGTGGTGGAAAACCGCCCCGGCGCAGGCGGCAATATCGGCGCCGAGCTGGTGGCGCGTTCGCCCGCGGATGGCTACACGCTGATCATCGTGGCCAATGGCATGGCGGTGAACCCCGCCCTGTACGGCCGGCTGAACTATGACCCGGTGAAGGACTTCGCGCCAGTGTCGCTGCTGGCGGTGGTGCCCAATGTACTGGTCACCAGCAAGGCCAAGAAGCTGCCCGCCACGGTGCCCGGCCTGATCGCAGCCGCGCGCGCCACGCCGGACAAGTACACCTATGCCTCGGCCGGCAACGGCACCTCGATCCACCTTGCCGGCGAGTTGTTTACCTCGCTGACCGGGGTCAAGATGCTGCATGTGCCTTACAAGGGCAGCGGCCCGGCCATGACGGACCTGCTGGGCGGCCAGGTCGACTACATGTTCGACAGCATCACCTCGGCCAAGCCGCATATCGATTCCGGCAAGCTCACGCCGATCGCCGTGACCACCGCCAAGCGCTCGTCGACGCTGCCGAACGTGCCGACCCTGGCTGAAGCCGGCGTGAAGGGCTATGACCTGTCGCCGTGGTTCGCGGCCTTTGTGCCGGCCAACACGCCGCCCGCCGTGGTCGCGCGGCTGAACCAGGCGATGGTGGACGCGCTGGCCAAGCCGTCGGTGCGTACCCGCCTGGCCGGCATCGGCGCCGAGCCGATCGGCAGCACGCCCGCGCAACTGGGCAAGCATCTCGCCGCTGAAACCGACAAATGGGGCAAGCTGATCCGCGAACGCGGCATCCGCGCAGACTGAGATCGTCATGACCACCGCATTCAACCAAGGCATCGCGCTGCACTACCAGATCGAGGGGGCGCCGGACGCGCCCGTTCTGGTCATGTCCAACTCGCTCGGCACCGACCTGCAGATGTGGGCGCCGCAGATGGACAGCCTGTTGTCCCGCTTCCGCGTGCTGCGCTACGACACGCGCGGCCACGGCGGCTCCGGCCTGCCGGCCGCGGCCGAGCCGTTCGGGTTTGCCGAACTCGGGCGGGACGTGCTGGCCATCATGGATCACGCCGGCATCGGACGCGCCCACTTTTGCGGGCTGTCGATGGGCGGCATGACCGGAATGTGGCTGGCGGCCAGCCACCCGGAGCGCTTCGGGCGCTTCGTGCTGGCCAACACCGCCGCCCTGATCGGGCCGGCCAGCGGCTGGGACACCCGTATCCAGACGGTACGCGCCCAAGGCATGGCCGCCATCGTCGATGCCGTGCTGGCGCGCTGGTTCAGCGCCGGCTGGCTGGCCGGCAACGCAGAGCGCATCGCCCCGGTGCGGCAGATGTTGCTGGATGCGTCGCCTGAAGGCTATACGGCCAACTGTGCCGCCGTGCGCGATGCCGACCTGCGCCCGCTGCTATCGCGCATCGCCAGCCCGGTGCTGGTGATCGCCGGCACGCACGACCTGGCGACCACGCCGGCGCAAGGCCGCGAGGTAGCCGAGGGGATCGCCGGTGCGCGCTATGTGGAGCTGGACGGGGCCCATTTGTCCAACTGGGAGCAGCCGCGGGAATTTGCCGAGGCGGTGTGTGGGTTCCTGGCGGATTGAGGTGGAGGACAGGCTCGCACTGTGCGCGCCTCGCTAAAGCGCACCCACGCCGGGCACCGACCTGACGCGTACCATTGAGGTGCTATTAATGATTGCTTTCCAGTGATATCAATGCGATCTTTTTGGCCTGGTATCGGAGGAGGTGATCATGGCAAATCTTTTGGTTCGCGGGATTGACGAGTCGCTGGTACAAAGGCTGCGGGAGCAGGCTGCCGCACACGGTCGGAGTGCGGAGGCTGAGCATCGCGAGATTCTTGCGCAGGCTTTGCGTACGACGAAGCGCAGGACTTTTGCTGAGGTCTTGGCTGGCATGCCCAACGTTGGCGAGGACGCCGATTTCGAACGCGTTGATGAGCCGGTTGGGGGTGCACGTGTATTTGATTGATACCACTGTCATCAGTGAGGTGAGGAAGCGCGAACGTGCCAACAAGGGCGTTCGCGCTTTCTTTCGGCAGGCGGCGAAGCAAGAGACCGACTTGTAGCTGTCGGTGGTTACGGTCGGCGAATTGCGGCGTGGTGTCTAATTGATCCAGCATCGCGGAGACCACGCGCAAGCAGCGATCCTTGCCACCTGGCTCGAATCGGTGCTGTGCGAGTTCGCGCAGCACATACTATCGGTAGACGAGGGAATCGGCCAGACATGAGGAGGGCTGCGTGCTTCCCATCCAGAGCATGCACTGGACAAGTTGATCGCAGCCGGGAAGCAAGGACAAGACGCCTCGGATTTCCGTTGCGGAGCCCCGGAACCGGATCGCGTCCGCACGGCTACTTCGCCGGCCCGAACCGAATATCCCCATACCAGGCGTGCGCGCTTGCCCCGGTGTTGTCCGTATCGGTCAGCAATCCATAGGCGGCCACCTTGCCCGGCTTCTCGTGGAAGGCATGCTCGTAGTCCTGCGCCACGTTGCGGCTCAGCGCCAGCCACTTGCCGACGCCGTCGGCACCGCCCGAGACCACGATCATCTTGACCCGCGAGGTGTGGGGATTGTCGATGACCGAGCCGACCGGCGCGGTATTGGACCAGACGTACATCAGCGTGGCATAGGGCAGTTCCTCGCCCGCCAGCGTCTTGGCAAGCTGGATGGCGGCACGCTCGCCCAGCGGCAGCTTGCTCTTGTCTCCTTCGAACATGAATACCAGGCGCGCAGGCGCGTCCTCTTTCGATGCGACGCTGTTGTCGGCATCGTCGATCGGCCGTTCTATTTTCCAGCGCCAGGTCAGCTGCGGCGTTTCTCCCAGGTCGACGTTGCCCTTGTGCATCAGCGCGGAGGCGGAGGCGGCGGCATCGGCCTGCAGCACCGTGGCGCTGTTGTCTGTTACGAGGCTGTAACGGGTCAGCGTCTTGCCATGCGCGACCGGCAGGTTCTTCCAGCCGGCCGGTAGCGGGCCGCCGGGCGTGCCGGCGGAGAAGGCGGCGCCGGGAGCCGTGGGTGCCGCTGGCGCGGATGTGGCAGATGCCGCGGATACCTGCGCCCGGGCAGGCGCGGCAGGCACCAGCAACAGGCCGCACGCCAGCAGGCCAGCCCGCATGCGCGCGCCGGGCAATGCCTGGCCTGCCGACGCCGCGGGGAATGGCTTCGAAGCCAGATGGAAGGTCATGATGGATTGCCCGGTGGTCGCCGTCATTATTCTTCTTGTTTTCATTGTAGGCAGCGGCCGGCGCATTTGCGCGTGCCGCGTGTGGCGCAACGCGGGATTGGCAGGCTAGGGCGCGCGGCCTGCGGACGCCGTGCTTCTCTGCTGTCGGCCGTGCTTGCCGGCATGTTCCCGAATATGTCGCCGTAGTAGCGGTAGCCGGCGTCCAGATGCTCGCCGGAGGCAAAGCCCTGGGCCAGCATCGCGTCGAAATCTGCCCGCGCGATCTGCATCACATAGCTATGTTCTTGCGCGACCAGGCGGCAGGCGCCGGAGGCCTGGCGCGCGCCGAACTACTTGCCGGGGTTGGCATGGCCGGACGGGCGGGCTTCGCAGGATGCGAGCAGAGCCGGCAGCAGCGCGGCGAACCTTGCGTTGTGTCCGCTTGTGCCTCCTTGCGCCCGCTTATGTCCGATGGCGCTGCGCGACGGATCGGGTTCAGGCTAAGCCGCCGTTGGCGCGCAGGATCTGGCCGTTGACCCAGCCGGCGTCGGGACTAGCGAGGAAGGCCACCACGGAGGCGATGTCCTCCGGTTGGCCCAGGCGCTGCAGCGGGGGCATCCTGGCGAACGCCTGGATCTGCTCCTCGGTCTTGCCGTCGAGGAACAGCGAGGTGGCGATCGGGCCGGGAGCCACCGCGTTCACCGTGATGCCGCGGCCGCGCAATTCCTTGGCGAACACTTGCGTGAACGCTTCGACGGCGGCCTTGGTGGCGTTGTAGACGGCGTAGCCAGGCATGTTCAGCGCCAGCGCGGTGCTGGAGAAGTTGACGATGCGCCCGCCATCGTTGAGCCGCGCGGCGGCTTCGCGCAAGGTGTTGAAGGTGCCGCGCACATTGATGTCGAAGGCCTGGTCGTAGAGCGCGTCGCTGGTGTCGGCCAGCGGCACGGTCTTGAGCACGCCGGCGTTGTTCACCAGCACGTCGACTTTGCCCAGTTGCTGCTCGGTGATCTCGAACATGCGGCGCACATCGTCGGCCCTGGACACATCGGCCTGTACCGCGATGGCGGTTGCACCTGCCGCCTTCAACTCGGCCACGAGGGCCGCGGCCTGCGCCGCGCCGGCCGCATAGTTGACCGCGACCGCGAAACCGTCCCGGGCGAGACGCCGGGCAATGGCTGCGCCAATGCCGCGGGAAGCGCCGGTCACGATGGCGACATTGGTGGTGCTGTCGGTGCTGTTGGCGTTGCCCATGATCGTTTCCTTTCGGGTGGCGGGTTGGTGAAACGAATCATGGATCATTCGGATGGATAGATAATTAGCCGTAAATTGATATCATTGCTCCATTTAGTTTAACAATGGGGCGAGCCGGGTTGCCTGTCGGCCACGCGATCACCCGGAGAAGCGCAATGGACCGATTCCAGGAAATGCAGGCCTTCGTGCGCATCGCCGAGCGCCAGAGCTTTACCCAGGCCTCCGAGGACCTGCGGATCCCGCGCGCCACCATCACCAACCTGATCAAGCGCATGGAGCAGCGGCTCGGTGCGCGGCTCTTGGAGCGCACCACGCGCACGGTACGGCTGACCCACGATGGCGAGGCGCATTACCGCCGCTGCGTGCGCCTGATAGCCGACCTGGAAGAAGCGGAAGGCTCGTTCAGGAATGCCGCGCCCAAAGGCCTCCTGCGCGTGAACCTGCAAGGGACGCTCGCGCGCCATTTCGTCGTGCCCGCGCTGCCGGATTTCCTGGCGCAATATCCCGACCTGGAAGTCCACATCGGCGAGGACGACCGCCTGGTCGACCTGGTGCGCGAAGGGGTCGATTGCGTGCTGCGTGCAGGGAACCTGCAGGATTCGTCGATGGTGGGCCGGCGTGTCGCCCTATTGGAGCAGGTCACCGTGGCCAGCCCGGCCTACCTGGCGAAACATGGCGAGCCGAAGGGCCTGGACGCGTTGTCGGTGCATCGCGCGGTCAACTACGTCTCCAGCGGGACAGGCAAGGCAGTGCCGATGGAGTTCACCGTGGACGGCCGCGTGACGGCGATCCAGCTGGCGGCCACCGTCTCGGTCACCGGTGCCGACCTCTACACCGGCGCCTCGGTGGCCGGGCTCGGGCTGGTCCAGGTGCCGCGCTATCGCGTGGCAGCCGAACTGAAGGACGGCCGCCTGCAGGTCGTGCTGGCGGACGTGCCGCCGCCGCCGATGCCGGTCTCGGTGCTGTATTCGCAAAACCGCCAGCTCTCGTCGCGCGTGCGGGCTTTTGTGCAATGGTTGCGTGAAGTGTTCGAGGTGGCGGGGACGGGGGGACGGTAACCCGGGGCTGATTCCCGGAGTGCCGGTCGGCGCCTGAAGCGGGGAAGCCGGCTATTTCCGCACGTTGGATGGCAGCACCGAGTTGCGGTTAGCCTGCTTGGCGGACTGTGCCGACGGCTGCTTGCTGCCTGCCGACGTCTTTTGCGGCGCGGCGCCGGCTACCCCGACGCCGGTGCAAAGCAGGACGGCCAGCAGCGTCGCCGGCGCTTTCTTTCGTGTGCTCATGATTGACTCCCGTTGCGTGGCCGGCCCGCCCGTGCGTACCGGCCACTGGTTGGTCCAGGTTCAAACGCCTTCGGCCGGCGTCAGCGAGGCCGAATCGGGGCCACCCTTGTGCGCGCGATGGCGGTTCACCCACGAGAACACCACCGGCAATACCAGCAGCGTGAGCAGGGTGGTGGTCACCATGCCGCCCACGATCACCAGGGCCAGCGGGCGTTGCGCTTCCGAGCCGATGCCGTGCGACAGCGCCGCGGGCAGCAGGCCCAGACCCGCCAGCATGGCCGTCATCACCACCGGCCGCAGGCGCAGCGCGGCGCCCTCGACCACGGCTTCATGCAAATCCTCGGACTGCGCCAGCCGGTTGACGTAGGAGATCAGGATCACCCCGTCCTGAATCGCGATGCCGAACAGCGACAGGAAGCCGATACCCGCCGAGATCGATAGCGTCTCTCCGGCGATATGCAGCGACAGCAGGCCGCCGATGGCCGCGAACGGCACGTTCAGCACCACCATCAGCGCATCCTTGAAGTTGCATGAATACTCCCATCGCTACTTGCTGCAGTTATGACGGGGAAATTTTTCAATCGCCCTTCCAAAACATTGCAAATAGCTTTCGGAAATTTAGGTAATTACCCGTATCATTTTCTTGAAATTTGCTAGTCAGATTCCAAATTTGTTTGAGGAATGGCTATTGAAATTTCTTGGGGCGATGTCCCATGCAAAGGCCGTGGTAGCGCGCAAGGGCGCGCGACACCATGCCGGAAACGGTGAGATACAGGAGGATTGCGTGACGGAACCTTACGCGAAGCGCTGCGTGCTCAGCGTGCGATAGCAATGGTTGTCCGTGTTTTTATGTGATGATAATAAAATATAAATTAATTAAATATTTTGCATCACAAGGAAAGATGGATTGATATTCGCGAGAGTAAAGATTCTGGTTTTCCTTGGGGTGGATTACTCCATGCTAATGCGCGGCCTGCTCGCAGAGGGCGCATACCCGTATCAACAAAGGAGCGTTCTCCATTTCGGCTAGCGCCTCGCTATCGTCAGATGCGACGGAGCACCTGCATTCGCGCGTTGCGGGCGCGGGTTCGCCACGGGCAATTGCCGGCATGACCGCGTAACGCACGCCGAGTTGCACGCGATGCTCCCACTCGCCTTGCGGATCCAGTTCCAGCAGCCACAGGCGCGTCTGTACCGACCAATGCCTGACGGTCTCGCTTTTGATCGCCAGCCGGCGCGCCGCTTCGGCGACCGACACCTGTTGCGAGGCCAGTTGAAAGAACGTCTCCGCTTTGTCCTCCAGCCTGAGCCGCGCCATGGGCGTGCCCGTCAGCCGGGTGAAGCGCTGGCGGCAGCCTCCACAATGGAAGAAGGGCACGCTGCCCTCATCGGTGCCGTCGTAGACCGTCTTGTGCGCGCCGCAACGCGGGCAATGCGGCGGCACGTGGCTCGCGCTATGCAACGTGCGCCATGCGGACAGCAGGTATGCGGCCAGCCCGGCATCACCGGTGTCTGGGGCGCCGCTCGCACGGACATGGATCAACGTGGTCGCCCGCCGCAACTCGTCCGCAAAGGGGCGCAGGGGCCGCTGGGGGGGCACGCGGCCGGCCCGGCCCGCTGGCGGGATATCCCGCTCGGGCGGTGTTGGCTGTTGCTGTTGCGATCTGCTCATAGCGTAGACGCGAGCTGGACCGGTCCCGGAAGGGGGCCGGGACTGGTGCGCCGCCTGCTCCGATGCGCGGCAGCGCAGTGGGCGCTACCAGCTGATTCAAGGATGCCCGCACCTCGCGGCATCGGGTCGTGCAGCGGTGGTGCATTGTTGGGGGCGTCGTGGCGTCCCAGGGCTCTTAATCCCGTGGCCCCCGGTCGGGGAGCGATGGAATAGCGCCGATTCTAGGTGGAGTGCCTGCCGCCCCTCTACTGTGATTGATCACAGTAGAGGGGCGGCAGGCCTCGTGAAGGTCTCGTAGAAATTAACGTAACCTTTTGATATGCAAGGAGAATGTGGTTTTTGAGGCCTTTGGTGAGATGGGCCGTGCAAGTCCGGCTTATGGGCTTATGGTCACCAAAGCGGGTGATATGGCTAGTCTGGTATGGCGAAAGGGCGCGCAGAGCCGAGTCATCGATCGGATATCCGCAACGCTCCAGCTTTGAGCTTGCGCGACGTCGTCTGCACGTTGTGGCGTTTCCACGTGTGTCAGGGCAACTAATGGCTTGCCTGACGAAGTCCTCGCGGATCGCGTTGACGCGGACTCCAGCGGCCCGCGGTGCGGCTGCCGGCATCAAGCATGGAGCGACGGGGGGGGGGAAGCGGCTCGGGCGGCGTGCGCCCGGCAGGCCGTAGCGCAGCCGGCGCGGGCGCGCTACGGCTTGATGATGCCGGCGGACGCGGCCTTGACGACAGCTTCGATGCGGGTGGCGACGCCCAGCTTCTGGCGCGCATTGTCGATATGGAAGTCCACCGTGCGTTTGGACAGGCCGAGGATGGTGGCGATCTCTCCCGAGGTCTTGCCGCGCGCGGACCACACGAGTGTCTCCACCTCCCGGTCGCTGAGCTGCACGGCCGGCAAGCCCGGCCGCGTGCGCGCTACCCTGGCAAGGCGGGCTTCGACGATGCTCGTCAGGATGTCGAAATCGACCGGCTTGGTCACATAGTCGTCGGCCCCGAGCCTGCGGCCCTTGAGTTCGGCTTCGCGCTGGGCCAGCGCCGTGAGGAACACAAAGGGCATGTCGGCGAAGCGCGGCGCCACCGAAGTGATCTTTTCGAGCAGTTCGAAGCCCGTCATCACTGGCATACTCACGTCGCAAAGGACGAGATCCGGCGTGTCCCGCAGGATGGCGGCAAGGCCTTGCTGGCCGTCGTGCGCGGTGCTGACGGCAAAGCCCCGTTCGATCAGTTCTTCGGCAATCAGCGCGGCCGTTTCGGCGTCGTCCTCGATGCAGAGGATCTTCCGGCGGGCTTCGTTCATGGTGGTCCTTGGTAGCGCCGGCGGGGAGGGACTTCCGGCAGGCCGTCGGGACGCGCGGCACGCCCCGCGCACAGCGTAGCGAAATTCAGGATAAAAATCTTATGAATCACTCAATTCGCCCGGCGCCCGCCAGCCGGCGGGTGCGCCGCGGTTTGGGGCGGCGCCTGGTCGGGCTGCCTGATTCGGTGCCGATGCTCAGGCCGATCCGCGTGCGGCTTTCGCTCGTCTTCGTGCTGTTCCTGCTCCTGGTGGTGGGCGTGGGGCTGTTCGGCATCAACCGGCTGAGCAACTTTCATAGCGTGTCCGCGCAGATCAGCGGCCGCTGGCTGCAGAGCAACCGCATCCTGGGCGACCTCAATAATTATATTTCCGACTACCGCGCCTTCGAAGGCGATGCGCTGATCGCGACTTCGCGCGCCGACCTGCGCGCGGCCGAAGAGCAGATCGGCAAGCTGGACGATGTGATCAAGGAGGTCGAGACCCGCTACGGCAAGATCGAGCATGAGCCGGCGGAGCTGGCGCTCTACCAGCAGTTCATGGCGCAGTGGTCCGCTTACCGTCAACTGGTCGACCGCGTGGTGTCGCTGGCCCACCAGACGGACACGACGCAAGCCGTGGCGCTCTACCGCGGCGAGTCGCGCCGCGCTTTCGAGCAGGCCAACGGCACGCTGGGCGTGCTGACGGAGCGCAATGTCGTCGGCGCCGCGCAGGCCACCGCGCGTGAAGCCGATGCCTATCACGAGGCCCGCCGGCTGATCGCCGGCGCCATCCTGGTGTCGGGCTTCCTGGTGATCGCGGCCGTGGCCTATCTGGTGCGGGCGGTATCCAATCCCATCGCGGCGCTTGTCGAGCGCATGCACCGCATCACCGACAACGATCCGCACGTCGATATCCCCGGTGCCGGGCGCAAGGACGAGATTGGCGAGATTGCCCGCGCGGTGGTGCGCTTCCGGGACAATACGATCGAGCTGGAGCGCAGCAAGGCGGCGCTGGCCGCGCAGACCACGATGCTGCGGGACACGCTGGAGAACGAGCGGCGCCTGGCGGTGCTGCAGCGCAATTTCGTCTCCATGGCTTCGCATGAGTTCCGCACGCCGCTTAACGTGATCGATGGCCACGCGCAGCGGCTCATGCGCATGAAGGATGCGCCCTCCGCCGACGTTCTCGCCGAGCGCTGCGGGCGCATCCGCGTGGCCGTGCGACGCATGGCCAATCTCATCGACCACTTGCTCGACTCCTCGCAGTTGCTCGATGGCGGGCGCCTTGCCACGCTGCAGGGCGTTGATTTTTCGTTGGCAATGCTGGTGCACGAGGTGTGCGAGATGCACCGGGAGAGCTCTCCCGCCGCCGTGATCGAGGAAACCATCGAACCCGACGTGGGCGAGATTTTCCACGGCGACGCCAAGCTGCTGTTCCAGGCAATCAGCAACCTGATCGGCAACGCGATCAAGTACTCGCCGGCGGGCGTCCCGGTTGCAGTGCGGCTATCCGCGGACACGGAGGCGATCAGCGTCTCCGTGTCCGATCGCGGCATGGGCATTCCCGACAAGGACCGCGACCAGATCTTCGAGCGTTTTGTGCGCGGCGGCAACGTCGCCGGCACGGCAGGCGCGGGCGTTGGCCTGTACTTGGTCAAGCTGGCGGTCGACCTGCACGGTGGCAAGGTCGTGGTGACCAGCAAGGAAGGGCAGGGCTCGTGCTTCGCGGTCCGCCTGCCGCGCGCCGCGGCGGGCTGAAGGTGGCGCATATTCCGTCGCTGCCATGGCCGCGCGGCTTTCGAGGCGGGGACCGACACCTGGGCGAACCTGGAGCATGGGGATCACGCCGAGCGCGGTCGCGGCCGACGCGCGGCCGACGTGGCGATGAACATCGAGGATGTAGCGCTAGCATGCCGGGAGGCTGCCGGGATGACTACAGGCCTACAGGCAAAAAAATAGCCCACCTTGATGGCGGGCTATATTTTTTCCTGGCGGCGCAATCTTCGCGCGGTATGCAGGCAATGCTGGCGGAGTGGACGGGACTCGAACCCGCGACCCCCGGCGTGACAGGCCGGTATTCTAACCAACTGAACTACCACTCCGCAGTGGCTGTGGAAACCGCTCTGAACGATTTCCGACGCGCTTGTAAGAGACCGCCTGTATGGCGTGCTCTCTAAACTGGCGTCCCCTAGGGGATTCGAACCCCTGTACTCACCGTGAAAGGGTGATGTCCTAGGCCTCTAGACGAAGGGGACTTAGACTTGCTCGCTACGTCATGTGAATTTCGTGTCGCGAGGGGCGCGATTGTAACGCCCTTTGGCGAATATGGGAAGGGGGATAGGCCGCGCCGCGCCGGAACAGCCGTTTTTGCCAAGACTGGCGGCAAAGCCACTGCCAGGATGCAGGGCATGCGGGGCATGTCCCCGCGCCGAACCAGGATGCCACTGCGATGCCGACCCGCTCCCAGCCTGCCAGCCCTTCCCCGGGCGGGCGCATGATCAGCCCGACTGCGATCGGCGCCTTCGCCCTGTTGCTGTGGGCAACGCTGCCGCTGCTGACTGCCCAGGCCCGCCGCCTGCCGCCATTCGAGTTGCTGGCACTGAGCTTCGGCGTGGCGTTCCTGATGGGCCTGCCATGGCTGGTGCTGCCAACGCGTGCCGCGCCAGCCGGCCGGCAACCGGGCAGCCGGGGCCGGGCATGGCTGCTCGCCTTCGGCGCCATCTTTCTCTATCACGCCCTGTACTTTTACGCCTTCGCGGTGATCCCGCCAGCCGAGGCCGGCCTGCTCGCCTATCTCTGGCCGCTGCTGATGGTGCTGTTCTCCGCGCTGGCCCCCGGCGGCAGCCTGGGCAGGCGGCAGGTCGCCGCCGCGGTGCTGGGCTTCCTGGGCACCTTGCTGATCGTCGGCGGCGCCCCCCAGGGGTCGCCGTCGGCCTCGTCGGCGGGCGGGCAGGCCGGCGTGGTGCTGGGTTACCTGGCGGCGCTGTCGTGTGCGCTGATCTGGTCGGGATACTCGGTGGCCAACCGGCGCCATGGCGAGGTGCCTGGCACTACGATGGTGAGCGTGTGCGGCGCGGTGGCCTTGTGCGGTGCCTTGTGCCACTTCGCGCTGGAAACCACGGTGATGCCGGATGCCGGCGAATGGCTGGCGGTGCTGCTGCTTGGCGCGGGGCCCACCGGCATCGCCTTCGTGGCATGGGACCACGGCACCAAACATGGCCGCCTGGCCCTGCTGGGGGTACTTTCCTATGGCACGCCCCTGGTGGCTACGCTGCTGCTTGTGTGGTTCGGATTTGCCATGCTGACGTGGACCCTGGCGTGCGCGGCGGCGCTGATCGTCGGCGGCGCGGCGCTCGCCATGATGGCCCCGCGTGCGCCGGCGTTGCCCCGCTCCGCCTGAGCCCTACTGCGTGCCTCAGCGGCCGCGCCGCCGCTCGCGCATGGGGCCATCTGCGTCGATGCTGCCGCCCGCGCTTAGTGGCCCGTCGATGTTCACGGGCCCGTTGACCTGTACGTTGCCTTGCACCACCAGCGGCCCGTGCACGGTGAGCGGGCCATGAAAGACCTTTTGCCGGCCAGCCCCCGGCGGCGGCGCATAGGTTGGCGGCAGGGTGGCGAACCACGCCGCGCTCAGCGGGCCGTGCGCAAGGATGCTGCCGTCCACGGTAAGCGAGCCATGCACGGTGAGCGGACCTTCCACCACCAGCGAACCGCCAACGGTGAGGGGGCCGGTTTCCGCCGGCTGGCTGTGGACTGCCGGCGCCAGCCACAGGGCTACCGCCAGCAGCGTGATCGCCGGCAGGATGACGCGGGCTTGCCGGGCAATGTGCCGTCTCATGACCGTTCCCAGGGTACAGCGGCAGGGTAGCCGCAGGCTGCTTCCAACTTAGTGTGCGTCGCGGTTGCACGCAAGGCCGGCCCACGGCCATGACGATGCGGCCCTTCAACGCTGTCCTTTTGCAGCCCGATCTGCCACCATTGCGGCCCTCGATTTCAAGACGACCGCAGAGCGCACGACAATGGCTTCCAGCAAAGCACACCATGCCACCGGATGGGCGGCCGGCCTGATTGCCGCCGCGGTGGTGACCAAGACAGGCGCCGGCGGCACCTTCCATTTCGCCGCAGCGCTTGCCTTCCTGGCGGGCGTGGCCGGCGGCGGTGCGCCCGACTGGCTGGAGGTGGCCTGGTGGTCAAAATCCCGCCGCTTGTGGATCACTCATCGCACCTGGACGCATTGGGGCATCGCCTGGCTGGCCTTGCTGGCGGTGGCGCATCGCTCGCTGGGCTTGCACTGGCTGGCTGCGCCGGCGTTTGGCTTTGCCTGCGGCGGCCTGATGCACTTGCTGGCCGACTGGCCGAATCCGCTTGGCGTGCCGTGGATCCTGGGACGGCACTCGCTGAACTGGTGGAAGAGTGGCCGCTGCGACCTGATGGTGGTGGCCGCCTCGTGGATCGGCGCGCTGGCTCTGTCGCGCCATGTGTGGTTCCACGGGACGCATGGCCTGGACCTGCTGCACTACCTGCGGGCCTGGCATCTGCGGGTTTGAGGGTGCGCGCAAAAAAAAGAGGCGGCCACAAGGGGCCGCCGATCGGGAATGGTGAGGGAGGCAATTCCCTCACTGAAGGCTATCGGCGGCCAAATGTGCCAGATGAACCCCACCGATGTGGGGTGCTGTCTTCGGCATATTAACCCGCAGTGGGAGAGGAGCGGCGCCGCGGCGTCATGCCTCCAGGCAGGCGTCCGCAATACCCGGCAGGCCCGACTCCGAGTCTCGCCGGTCTTGCCTGCGCACTGCAGCCATCAGTTCGGCATGCGCGGCGTCGAGCCAGGCGGTGCGGTGGCGCACGGGATCTCGCGGCGAAAGTTCGCCGGCGGCGACCTCCCGCAAAAAATACTTCACCATGCTGCCCGCGCGGGCGGGCACGGGCATCATGCCCAGCAACTGCCACCGCTGCAGCAGGCCGCGATCGGCCGCATGGCCCAGCGCGGCCCACGCCGTGCGCCCCAGCGCGACGAAGAGTGCCTCGTCATGGGTATGCGCAAGCGCGCCGAGGAAGATTGCCTCGAACACCGTGCGCAGCATCGGCACGGCCATCAGTTCCTCCAGGTCGCCATCGAAGGCGAGGCCGCGCCGGGTGGTGGCATACGGCAGCAATGCCAACGGCTGCAACTGCTCGAAGCCTTTGTCCCAGAGCGCCGCCGCGCCGGGCAGGCCGATCAACTGCGCGATGCGGAAATGATCCAGCATGCGAATCAGGTTGGGCCGCACCAGCCGCCCCCCCAGTTCCACCTGGCGCTTGTTTTCGCGCTGGATGGTGCGTCCGGGCGCATGCCGTTGCATCAGGCTCTCGGTCAGTTCGGCCGCCAGCCTGACGTGCGTGTGTCCCGGTGTGGTGCTCACCAACACCAGCCGCGCGTTCGCATGACTGTGTTCGAATGGCACGTAGGACATCGTGTAGATGCCGTCGCGATCAACCAGCACTGGTTTGTCGATGACAGCCGTCGCCGACCCGCGCCTGATCCGTGCGCAGTACTCTTCCAGGTAATTCGCCAAGGTGTCCCCGCCTTACCACGATTTCTCTCTGGTACATCGGCCCTGTAACCGGGCCTGGCTTTCCTTGCATGTTAGGCCGCGGCGGTGCCGCAGGCAAAGCGGGCGGTGCTGTTTCCTGCCTGCGGACACACATGCTGTGTGGGACAGCGAACCAATCGCGCCGTTGTGCTCATCCTGATGATGGATGGACGCGATGCGGTGATGCGGGCAATCGGTGGATTGCAGGCATGCACGACCGGGTGGTGCGCCGGGCCATGCCGCCTCGGCATTCAGGTATCCATCAGGTCGCGCCCCGGCGAAAAATGCGGCCCTGATCGTGCTTGCGCACGCTGCGTGCCCACATCTCGCCGGCGATGCGCGTGTCGTCAATGCGCGGCGTCGTGCAGGCCAACGGCCTGGCGCGCCGCTGTCCCCGGCCGCGCCGAGGCGATCAGCAGCGCGGCGGTAGCGACGAAGGCCGGCAGCGAGAGCAGGCCGAAGATCTTCCCAAAGCTCCATCCCAGGCCCAGGATCTGCGCGCCCAGCAGCGCGCCGACGATGCCGCCAAAGCGGCCGATGCCGAGCATCCAGGCCACGCCGGTGGCCCGGCATTGCGTGGGATAGAAGCCGGCGGCCAGCGTGGGCATGGAAGATTGCGCGCCGTTCATGCAGGTACCCGCGGCGAACACCAGCACGCCCAGCAGGAAGAGATCGCCGGCACCGTGGCCTACCGCATAGACCAGCGCGCCCGTCAGTGCATAGGTGCCGGCGACAATGCGCCAGGGATGGCCGCGATCCATCAGCCAGCCTACCGTCAGGGTACCGATGCCACCGCCCAGCGGGAACAGCGCGGTGATGAGCGCGGCCTTCTCGATCGGGTAGCCGGCGTCGGCGAACAGCGTCGGCAGCCAGCTCGTCAACAGGTAGAAGATCAGCAAGCCCATGAAGTACGTGGTCCATAGCAGCACGGTGCCGGAGAGAAACCGCGGCATCAGGATGGCGCGCAGCGAGGACATTGCCGAGGGCGCGGCATCCGCGGGTGCGGCCTCCTGGACATGGAAGCGTTCGTCGCCGCGCAGCGCACCGGGGCGGATTCTCGACAGCGCGGCGGCGATGCGTGCGGCCGGCGCCTTGCGCGCCACCATGAACCGCACCGATTCCGGCAGGCAGAAGACCAGCAGCACGGCCAGCGCCAGCGGCGCGATGCCGCCAACCAGCAGCACGGAATGCCAGCCGTAGTGGGGAATCAGCCAGGCCGCGGCAAAGCCCCCGGCCGATGAGCCCAGCGTGAAGCCGCAGAACATGGCGTTGACCGCCAGTGAGCGGCGTCGCGTGGGCGCGTACTCCGACATCAGCGTGACCGCGTTGGGCATGGCCGCGCCGAGGCCGAGGCCGGTCAGGAAGCGTAGCGCCGTGAGCGCTTCGAGCGAAGTCGAGAAGGCCGAGACCACGCTCCAGCCGCCGAAGCACAGCACCGAGCCCACCAGCACGCTCTTGCGGCCAAGGCGGTCGGCCAGCGGCCCGGCCACCAGGGCGCCCGCGGCGAGGCCGAAGAGGGCGGCGCTCATCACCGGCCCGAGATGGGCGCGGCTGACGCCCCATTCCTTGGCCAGCACCGGCGCGATGAAGCCGATCGCCGCGGTATCAAAGCCGTCGGCGGCGACAATCAGGAAGCACAGGATCAGGATGATCCACTGGAAGCGCGAGAACGGCTGGTTGTCGATGAACTGCTGGACGTCGATGCTGGCGCCCGGCAGGCGCGCAGGGTCGTGGGTGGCGGCCGGCTGGCCGCTGTTCGGGGGCGTCATGATGCGGGTCTCCTGCTAGGCCGCTCGTTGGCGGCGGATTCTCGGTATTACTGAAGGCCTGGCGCGAGGCTTCAGTAAGGCAGGCCGACGTAGTTCTCGGCCAGTGACACCTGCGCGGCGTGCGAGCCGGTCAGGTAGTCCAGTTCGGCTTGCTGGATGCGCAGCGCGAAGTCGTCGGCATCGGGGAAGCGGTGCAACAGCGATGTCATCCACCATGAGAAGCGCTCCGCCTTCCATACCCGGCGCAGGCATTTCTGCGAGTAAGCGTCAAGCTCGCTGGCATCGTCGTGCAGGTAGCGTGCGATCAGGCCGTCGGCCAGGTAAAGCACATCGCTGGCGGCCAGGTTCAGGCCCTTGGCGCCGGTGGGCGGCACGATATGCGCGGCGTCGCCAGCCAGGAACAGGTTGCCGAAGCGCATCGGTTCGCACACGAAACTGCGCAGCGGCGCGATGCTCTTCTCGATGCTCGCGCCGGTCGCCAGCGCTTCGGCGGCGGGCGCGTCCAGCCGGCTGCGCAGTTCGTCCCAGAAACGTTGGTCGGACCAGTCCTCGACCCGTTCGTCAGCGGCCACCTGGACGTAATAGCGGCTGCGCGTGAGCGAGCGCATGCTGCATAGCGCGAAGCCGCGCTCGTGGCTGGCATAGATCAGTTCATCCGCTACCGGCGGCGTATCGGTGAGCACGCCGAGCCAGCCGAAGGGATAGACCCGCTCGAAGATGCGCTTGGACGGCGCCGGCACGCTGCGCCGCGTGACGCCATGAAAGCCGTCGCAGCCGGCAATGAAATCGCAGCGCAGTTCCTGCAGTTGGCCGTCCTTGCGATAGCGCACGATGGGCGTGGCCGTATCGAAATCGTGCACGCTCACGTCTTCGGCGTCATAGATGGTGACGGCGTTGCCGGCTTCGCGCGCGGCCATCAGGTCGCGGGTGACCTCGGTCTGTCCGTAGACGGTCACGGAACGGCCGATCAGTGCCTGGAAGTCGATGCGGTGGCGCGCGCCGCCGTAAGACAGTTCGATGCCGTGGTGAACCAGGCCGTCGTGATGCAGGCGCTGCGCCACGCCGGCGCGTTCGAGCGCATCGGCGGTCACGCTTTCAAGGATGCCGGCGCGGATACGGCCGAGGATGTAGTCGGGGCTGCGCTGTTCGATGATGACTGCATCGATGCCGGCCTTGGCGAGCAATTGCCCCAGCAGCAGGCCCGAGGGGCCGGCGCCGATGATGGCGACTTGTGTACGCATCGCGTGTCTCCTGGTGCGGTAAGCAGATTGTTGTTGAACGCAACAATAGCGGCGCCGGGCACGGGAGGGAATAGACGGAACGAACCATCAACAGGACAAAACGAACATCCAGGTTTGTCGCCACGCCAGGTGGAATGTCCTGCGGAAACGAGGGATAACCCTAGGTTGTTTGCCTGAAATAAGCCGGGATTGTGAGATCGGTTCCTGCGCGGGGGAGTACGCCAGGCACGTCGTCATGGCGCGATAGCCTTCACATTCCATACATGCGAGCGTCGATGGTGGCGCTTGCTGCACGCTTCAGGCCGGGGGCCGTCAGCGAACCAGTCGCTGCTCTTTGCGGCAAGCCTTGCAGACGTGTTCAAGGCCATCCTGGCGCCGCGCATCGCGAGCGAAGAACTCGCCGTCGGCGGGCCAGTGCTCGCCGCAATGCCGGCACAGTTTCAGCGGACCGATATCGGACATCAGGAGATCGGCGGTTGCCCGCTTGGCGCCGGCGTGGCACGCGGGTTTGGCGCGCGGCGCGGGCGCGTCTTGCGTGACGCCGGCGGTGATGGCGCGGTGGATCTGTCGCGGCAGGGCGGCGCGATCGTACATGGTCTCTCCTTGCCTTGGGAATGGGGCGGTTTGGATTGGGGCGCAGCGGGATTCCGTGGCGCGGCTGAAATACGCCGTTACCAAATGGCGCGTTGATGATGGCCCTTGGGACCGGAGGGAGGATGGGCCGGTGGCGCGAGGCATGTTTCCGGGCTGCGGAAACTCACTGCCCGGCCAGGCCGGACCACGCCATCAGCAACCATCCGATGCCGGTGCAGGCGCCAAGCCAGCCAAGCACCACCAGCGCGATGGTCGACCACTTCACCGGGACTGCCGCGCGGGCGCCACGTTCGATATGCGTGACGTGATGCTGGTGGCGCATGGCAGCGTGGCGGGCAGTGGCAGTAACTTCGGACGGGAGCGGCTCATGCTTACTTTCCTTGGCTAGGCAAGACACGGCTTGCACAAGGGGGCAGCTTAGCGCCCCTGTGACGCGGGTGTGTGTCCGGGTTGTAAGGAAATGTGCACGGGACAAAAGTGCACCAGCCTCGCCATGGCTCATCCCGGTTACCTTGAGAGTTCGCTTGGTTTCGTCGATGCATTGAGATAATTCACGCCTCATAGCAGAAAATTCCTAGAGCCTGTTAGGCAGAGTCTTAGCCAAAATCGCACGCTAGCTAACAGGGATTGATATGGACCAAGTCGAAGTGGAAGAACGGTTATCCGTGGTGGCTGTGGACGACCATCCGTTTATCCTCGAGTCGATCCGCGCCAACTTGCACAGGCACGGCCGCTACGCGCTGGTGGCCGTCGCGGCGGACGGGGTGGAGGGGCTGCGCGTGCTACGGCAATTGCGCCCGGCGCTGGCTGTGGTCGATATCAACCTGCCGGGCCTGGACGGGCTGGAAGTGGTGCGCCGCGTCCGCGCGATAGAGCCGCCGACCCGGATCGTGGTGCTGTCGGGCGGCGATCCCGAACGCGATGCGCAACTGGCGCGCTGGGCTGGCGCGAGCGCCTACGTGAGCAAGTCGCATCCCTTTCACCTGCTGGCGGCGGCACTCGACATGGTGCAGCAGGGTTATGCCGTCTTTCCCGAAGCCATCTGCAACGCGGGCAACGATGGTGAAACCACGGCCAATGCCACGCGGCTCACACCGCGCGAGTCGCGCGTGCACCAGTTGCTGTCTGATGGGTATGACAACCTGGAAATAGCGACACGGCTGGGGATTTCGCCAAAGACCGTGGCCACCTTCAAGCACCGGGTTGCCAGGAAGCTGGCACGGCCCGGCGACGCCACGCCGCGCTTGCCGCAAGCCAGCTGATCTGGGCGATTGGCGGAAGCGTTGATGTGCGAGGGCATCACGAAACAGGAGCGCGCATGCCTTGCCGGCATGCGCGCTCCTGTTTCATGGCCGACCCGCGCAACGGGTGCCGGCCGGCCATCAGCACTCTTTCAGGCTTACTGCGGGACGGCCACCATCAGAAGATGTGGCGAATGCCGGCCACGGCGCCGAACTGGTTCCTGTTGCCGGGGTTGGCGTCGGCCGTCGTATTGGTGGCGGCGGCAACGCCGGTCAGCGGGCCATTGTTACCGTTCAGGCCCAGTTCGGATTCACCACGGTTGCGGGCGTAGGCCAGGTTCAGGTAGATATCCGTGCGCTTGGACAGTGCATAGTCGCTCGACACGACGAACAGCCACGGATCGGCCGAGACGCGGCGTGCGTCTTCATAGTAGGCGGCGCCGGTGAGCTTCAGGGCCGGCGTCACGTTGTAAGCCATGCCGGCCCACATCAGGTTGGAGCTTACCTTGGCCGTGGTGGTGGTGGTTTCGCCCATGCTGTTTTGCACCATCCAGTTGCCGCCGCGCGCATAGCGATAGCCGAGGAAGGCCTTGGCCGGGCCGAAGGCATATCCACCGGCGATCGAGGCGCTGCGCGCGTTGATTTCCCCGGTATTGCGCTGCTCATACATGACACCCACATCGAACGGGCCGCTGGCGTAGGCCAGGCTGGCGCCGTACTCGCGGTTCTTGCCGCCCTGGCCGGCGGTTTCCTTGCCATCGTAGGCAAAGCTGTACATGGCGGCGGCGGTGAGGCCGTTGAAATTGCCCACGTACTTCACCGAGTTGTTGGCGCGGCTCATGAAGCCGGCGTCGAGCGAGGTAACCGAGTAGCGCGCCGAGATGGACATCGGGTCATAGCGCAGGCCGAAGTCATACATCGGCGTACTCTGGCGGCCCAGGGTCAGCGTGCCGAACTCGCCTTGCAGGCCAACCGTTGCAGCCCGGTTGAACAAACCATCCTTGCTGCCGGTGCCGTCGTCGACGGAGAAGCCGCTTTCCAGCTGGAACAGCGCCTTCAACCCGCCGCCCAGGTCTTCCACGCCGCGCAGGCCCCAGCGCGAGCCGGACATATTGCCCGACTGCATGGCCACGCGGCTATTGGTGTTATTTGCCTTGGTGGCGCCGTTGGCATTGGAAAGGTACTCGATGCCGACGTCTGCCACGCCATACAGCGTCACGCTCGATTGCGCCTGGGCGCTGGCGGCGAAGAGGGTGGCTGCGGCTACTGCGAACAGCTTGATTTTCATGGGTTTTCCTTGATGAGTTAATCGGGGAACGTCCACCGTTCGACAGGAATTATGTGAGGCGATGCGCGGGGATAAGAAGCGGGTGTTCGGGTGGTGTTGTAATTAGGAAACTTGTTTTTGACTAATTATTTTTTCTTTTAAATCAAAGACTTGCTTTGAATTTATGTTGATGTGAATGATTTTTAATAAAAAGTAATCATAATTTAATTCGGTTGTAAATTTGTTTTTTCAATTTATTGGATTTTTTTAGTTTGAATATAAAGATGTTGTGAATAGGCGATTGCCATAACATCAGCCGGAGCCACATCCATCCATTCGCCATGCCATTCCGCGAGAACAGCAACGCGCCGAGCGGTGGTCTCTTTCTCCCTGGCCTGTTACCTGGCTCGATCCAACCCAACTCAACCTTGCAGGAGGTTTGCCGCGCCATGGCGTCTCGCTCTTTCCTCGCCGCCATGCAGCGGGCCCGATGTGGCGATGTCGCCGCGCAGATCGGGCTTGGCAAGGCCTATCTCTACGGGCATGACGGTGCCGCCGCGAACCAGCAGAGCGCTTTGTTCTGGCTGGCGCGTGCGGAGCAGGGCGGAGCGGCCTGCGTGCGGCGGATGATCTGGGAAGACATCGCGCTGGACGTGGCGCGCCGCTCATTGCAGGCCGATCTGGTGCTGGCCTGCTACGCGGAGGGCGGCCGGGCCGGTTCGAGCGTGGCACGCTGGCGCTACGCGCAATGGGCGCTGGCTCCGGACGCCCGGCCGCAATCCGATCGCGCGCTGGCGCTGGCATGGTTGCGCGAGCTTGCCGACGAGGGGCATGCCGAGGCGGCTTTCAGGCTGTTGGCATGGCTGCGAGCGCAGCCTGCCCAGCCAACGCATGCGGACGAACTGGCGCGGCTGGCGCGGCTCGCGGCGGTCCCACCGGCCGGCGGAGCCGGGCCAGCCGCTGGCGGCACCGAAGCGGCCGACCCGCCGGGTTTGCTGGCGCAGGCCGAGGCGCTGCTTGACCATGCCGACAGGCATCCCGACGTGATCCGGTTCGGGCGCCAGCTGCTCGAACGCGCGGCGCGTACCGGTTCGGCCGAGGCCCAGTTCCGGCTGGGGCTCTGGCATGGCCAGATGGATCGCCAGGCCCGCACGCTCGACGCCGGTGAGCGCATTGGCAAGGCCAGCCATACCGAGGCCCAGCGCTGGTTGTCGCGTGCCGCGGCGCAGGGACATGCCGAAGCAAGCTATGCGCTGGCCTGCCTCTACCGCAACCGCCACTTCACGCGTTACAGCGTGGGGCTTGCAGACGAGGCGCTTGGCAAGGCCGCGGCGCTTGGCCATGCCGAGGCCCAATACCAGTTAGGCCGGCGCTTGTGGCGCAGGCGCGGCGTCGACCTGGCCAGCCGGCTGGAAGCCAGTGCCTGGCTATGGCTGAGCGCACGCAATGGCGTGACCCAGGCCGATGACATGCTGCGCCGCCTGATCGAACCCGCACGCCCCGCCTCGCAGCGCCAGTGGGACCAGGCGGCGCGCTACGTCATGCGCATGTCCCTGAGCGGCCCCCTGCGGCTCATGGGCATGCGGGTACGGCTGGCGCATGCATTCGGGCTGGAGCGCAACGAGATGATGTGGCTGGATCCGCTGCAGGCCCGGCACGGGCACTGTCTCGCCGTCGACGTGTCTGCCGCCTGTTCTCGCGCCAGGCCGCGACTGATCCTGCTGGACAGCGCGCTGCAGCAGCGCGTACTTGCCGAGGCCTGCACGCTGTTCAGGGGCGGACCGAAGGCTGGCGGAGCGGGCGGAGAGGGTGATGAAGGCGGTGAAGACGATCGCCTGGCTCGCCTCGACCTGCTGCTGGAACTGGCCCGGCCTAGGCTGCGGAAGGTGTTGCCCGGCGCGGCAGCCAACGGACCTGGGTGTGGCCGCACGCAGGATCGGCAGCCTGCCTATAATGCCGGATCCGATACCCAGTCCGCCGCGCGCGGCGCCGAGATCAGCCATGACGATCCTGCTCGATACCTCCATTTCACGCACTCTGGATGGCCTGACTGAGCGCCTTGCCTCCCTGCCCGGCACGCGCGTGGAAGCCTGGGTGTTCGAGGATGCCGCCGCGCGCCGCGCCGCAGAGCATCGCCTGGCCGCAGCGGGTGTGGCGGCGGTCATCCGCAGCGCCTACAAGCCGCTGCTGCATTTCTTCCTGGATGAACTGGGCCTGGAACTCGATCGCGGCCCACTTGCAGGCGTGCGCGACATCGCCGTGCGCCTGCCTGCCGCCACGACGGCAACGGCACAGCGTTTCCGGCTGGAAGCCTATCCGCTCGCCGGCATGCTGCCTGGGGGCAGGCTGCGCCTGGACGAGGGCGACGACCCGGGGCACTATGCCGTCCAGCTCGATGGCGGCGTTGCCCATCGCGTATTCGTGCCGCTAGCGGCGTCGGGCGCGCCGTGCGGGTGGCTGCGTGTGTGGCAGGGTGACACCTGCCTGGAGGACGGGCCGCTGGCCACCGAGTTCGAACTGGCATTCGCCGCCGCCATGAATGCGATCCGCAGCCATGGCTGGGGGGTGCAGGCGCCCTATTTCGATGTCCTGCGCATTGGCATCGGCACAGGCGGCATCGAGCGCCGGCTGTCCTGTCAGGACGAGTGCATCAGTACGCGCGAAGCCCTGCACGAAGACCTGTATTTCTCCATCCTGGAGTTCTTCCAGGATCGCGCCGGCTTGCCGCGCGGCGATCGTACCTTGCAACCCGGCCAGATCGTGCCCGATGTGCGCGGCACGGATGGCGCCGATGGCGCTACACGGGTGCGCGTGGAATTGCTGCCGCATCCGCGCGCAGTGGCCGCCGACGCTGCCGGGACGGCGCTTTCCGCCGACGCGCTCGCCGGGCTCTCCCGGCCGCTGACACCGGACGAAGCCGCCGTCGAGATGCAAGCGCTCGGCGGCAAGCGCTTCAGCGCCCTGTCCACGCAGGGGCGCGTGGTCCACGCCACCCACATCGAAGGCTCGCTGCCGGGGCTGGTGATTTCCGGTGGCCAGCATGCCAACGAAACCTCTGGCGTGGTGGGTGCGCTGCGCGCGGCACACGCGCTGAAGCAACACCCGCATGCGCACTTCGCCCTGATCGCACTGGAAAATCCCGACGGCGCGGCCTTGCATGTCCATTTGCGCGAGGACAACCCCCGCCATATGTCGCATGCCGCGCGCTACACGGCATTAGGCGACGACCTCGAGGCACGCACGGCGCCGCCGTTCGGGGAGAAGGCGGCGCGGCTGGAGGCGATCGAGCGTACCGGCGCGGGGCTGCACATGAGCCTGCATGGCTATCCCGCCCACGAATGGACGCGCCCGCTTACCGGCTATGTGCCGCCGGGCTTCGAGACCTGGACCATTCCCAAGGGCTTCTTCCTGATCCTGCGCCACCACGCGGGGCGCGATGGCACGGCATTCATGCAGGCGCTGACTGCGCAACTCGCGGCCTCGCCAGAACTGGCCGGATTCAACGCCCGGCAACTCGCCATCTGGGGCAGCCACGCCGGCGAGGTGCCATTCCCGGTGCTTAACGGGATTCCCTGCATGATCGTCGAGGATCATCGTTCAACCGTGCCCTTCACCCTGGTCACCGAATTCCCGGACCAGACCATCTATGGCGACGCCTTCCGACTGGCGCATACGACGCAGATGCGGACCGTGCTGGCCGCGGCGGAACTGTATTGGGCGGGGCTGCTGAACTGAGGCCAGGCGGCTCAGGGGTTGCATGCCGGTGGGTGCGTGGCGGGGCAGGGCAAGGGCCCCGGCCAGATGGCTTCAATGGATCGTGCGTGTCACTTTGACGTGCGGCACCGTTGTCGCTGCCGTGCTTTCGGGCGTGGCGCCTTCGTCCTGCTCGATCATGGTGGCCGCGAGGCTGAGCGCAGCCTGCATCTCTTCATGCGACAGGCCGGACGATAGCGCAAGACGCACCGCCAGGGATGCCAGTCGTGCGACTTCATAACTTGGGATGCTCATCTCAACTCCTTGTGTCAACGCTTTACCTGGCCCCGCCGTGCGGGGCAGCGGGACCGGTGGTGCGCCAGATCGGCAAAATCGGCAGCCGGCGCGCTCTTGCGCCGGCACCTGTCAATCTCCAGTATGGTTCACCGCGGGCCGCGCTGCCTGAAGAGAATCCCGCGGCGGCACGCGGCCTTATGCTGGCAGGAAGCCTTCCACAGTGAGATAGCGCTCGCCGGTGTCGTAATTGAAGCCCAGCACGGTGGCGCCGGCCGGCAGGTCGGGCAGTTTCTGGGCAATGGCGGCAAGGGTGGCGCCGGACGAGATACCCACCAGCATGCCCTCTTCGCGTGCGGCGCGGCGCGCCATCTCGCGTGCCGGCTCGGCGTCGACCTGGATGACGCCGTCCAGCAGTTCGGTATCCAGGTTCCTGGGAATGAAGCCGGCGCCGATGCCCTGGATCGGGTGCGGTGCGGGCGCGCCGCCGGAGATGACCGGCGAGGCCACAGGCTCGACCGCGAATACCTTCAGCGCGGGCCACTTCTGTTTCAGTACGCGGGCGCAGCCGGTGATATGGCCGCCCGTGCCCACGCCGGTAATCAGGGCGTCGATGCCCTGCGGGAAGTCCGCCAGGATCTCCAGCGCCGTAGCCCGGACATGCGCTTCGATATTGGCGGGATTCTCGAATTGCTGCGGCATCCATGCGCCGGGCGTGGCTGCCACCAGTTCCTCGGCACGGGCGATCGCGCCCTTCATGCCTTTTTCGCGCGGGGTCAGGTCGAAGGTGGCGCCATAGGCCAGCATCAGGCGGCGGCGTTCCACCGACATGCTGTCGGGCATCACCAGCACCAGCTTGTAGCCTTTGACCGCGGCCACCATGGCCAGGCCGATCCCGGTATTGCCCGAGGTGGGCTCGATGATGGTGCCGCCGGGCTTGAGCAGGCCGGACTGCTCGGCTGCATCGACCATCGACAGGGCGATCCGGTCCTTGATGGAGCCTCCGGGGTTGGAGCGCTCGGACTTGATCCAGACCTGATGCGTATCGCCAAAGAGCCGCTGGACGCGGATATGCGGCGTATTGCCAATGGTCTGCAGGATGTTGTCGACCTTCATTCGGAATCTCCAGGGATGTTTTCCAACCGGACTCGCGAGTGCGTCCGGACTAGCATGCGCTGGGGGATTCTAGCCGGGCAGTGGATGGCCATGCGAATTTCCCGTCATATCGGTACGGGCAAGCGCTGGCGGGCGCGCGGCTGCCCGGCACTCAGTGGCAGGCTTCGGTGTGCGCAGGCAGGCAGAGGTCGCGCGCGGGCAGCGATTCCAGTTCCGAGGCGAGGACGACGCGGCTGCGGCCGCGCCGCTTGGCCTCATACAGCGCGCGGTCGGCGCCGCCAAAGAGCTTGTCCCAGGTGGCCGTCCCGCCGCCCTGGCCGTCGCGGATCTGCGCCACGCCGATGCTGGCACTGGCGAATCCGCCAAGCTCGTGCGGCAAGGCGACGGCGCGGATGCCTCGCAGGATGCGGTTGGCCAGCAGGATGGCATCGGCTTCGGTGGTATGCGGGCAAAGCACGCAGAATTCTTCCCCGCCATAACGGCCCGCCAGGTCCGTGGCGCGGTGCGTTTCCTTCAGGACCTTGCCGATCTGTTGCAGGATGCGGTCGCCCGCCCGGTGTCCGCTGTTGTCATTGATGCGCTTGAAGCGATCGATGTCGATCACCAGGCAGCTCAGCGGATGGCCGTGGCGCGTGAATTCGGCGGACAGCACCCGGGCGGCGTCATCCATGGCGCCGCGGTTCAACAGCCCGGTCAACGGATCGAGGCGCGCCTGCTTTTCCTGTTCGGCCAGCATCCCCTCCATGGTCATCAGCGTAAAGCCAGCCAGGCCGGCGAGGATTGCCACGAAGGCAGGCAGCAGGCGCAACTGGAACAGGACCCCGGCATCCAGGCTGGACGCCGGTGCGCCCGCCTTGAGTACCGCATACAGGCCGCAGCACTGCGCCAGCCATTGCAGGCCGCACGCCGTCAGCACCAGCGGACGGCTGCGGCGGGCCAGTGCTTGCGGCCGTTGCAACAGGTAAGCGAGCGTGAAGCAGGCGGTGACGGCAGCCACCGCGTAGCCAGTGATTTCGGCCAGGCGGCTGCCGTTGCCCAGCGCGGCGGCAGCGAGCACGGCGACGATGGCGAGCGCACCGGCAGTGAGTGGGCGGGAGTCCGCCGATTGGTGGCCATCGGCCAGCAACACGCCGCGATGGATCAGCAGCTGGGCGGCCACGCCAAAGAGCGGTGCCAGCAGCAGGAACCAGGCAGGCCCGCCCCGGGCATCGATGACCAGCAGGCCCGCGGCGCAGGCGAACACCTGTCCCGCACCCCAGGCGCGGCCGGCCGCGCTCTGGCGCAGGGCCATCATCAGGGCCGCGAGGATGCATTGCGTGGCGGTGAACAGGACAAGCAATGCCATCACGGCAGTGCCCTCATCTGACTGCATGAGAATTCCCATCGAGTTCGGCGCGCGGTCGATGCGCCGGAGTTTGCCTTCGAAGGTGGGTTCGCGCGTGTTGCGTGGAGCCCGTCTGTGCGCCCTGGCTGGGTTGCGACATTCCCGAATGCGGCATGCCGCCGGAGCATGTCCGGTGTGGTCTTGCCGAGGTGAACATGTTCTTCTGTTTGAAAAAATTCTACACAGCGAAGCGCCGCAAATGCCTTGTTTTCACCGCGTGTGACAATTGTTGACATTGGCCCCGAGGCGCGTGATCTAATATTCCCTTGGCGGTTGCGCCGGGCGGGCGGTATGCGTTGTATTACGGCCCTGGCCATGGCGGCGCGACGCGTGGCAGTTGGTCACCGCTGACTTGTCAGCGCCGAATTTCCGGCACGTACTGTGATATTTTTACTTTGCAGAAAGTGTCAACAATGCCAAAAATATCCAATTTGTAATAATCTTCACCGGGCGCGGTGGGCACCCTGGCGCAGCGACTCCGCCTAAGCGTGCTGCCATTAGCGACACCCAGGCGCGGCCAGGCCTGGCGGATTCCGTCAGTGCGCCAATCGAAGCGGTCGGAGCCAGGAGTCCGGCACTATCAGGCAACTGTTGCACCTTTCCGCATTTGCCCTAGTGCTTCATCCCTAGTCCGAAATGCTTATAGGCAGGCTTACCCGCATGCCTCAGAATTCGCCCCTCCATAGTGCCTGAGCCGGCACTTTGACAAATATCCCGCGGGGGACTGCCCGGTATTTCGGGCAGCGTGGGAAGCCGTAGATGGGAACAGCCATACCCGGAATGCATCGTCACGCGGCACCAGGCGCGAGAGCGCGTTGGCAGGCAAGCAAAGCGAGCTCTTCCGGGGCGGGACATAAAAATGAAGAAAACAGGGGTCACAGGTGAATTTGTTGCGAATGGACGGTGTCATGCGCCGCGCGGCTGGCTTGCGCCAAGCAAGCCGGGGTACGCCGATGACAAGAGCCTGGCTTGGCGCGCTGCTGGCCGTGATTGCTGCCTGGCTATGCCCGGCACAGGCGCAGGCGCAGACGGCGGCACCCGCAGGCGTCCGCGCCCCCAACATTGCCTTCCACTACGGCAGCAAGCCGCCGGTGGACGCCTTGCAAGCCTTCGATATCGCGGTGGTCGAACCCGACAGCGGCTTCGACCCGCGCACCGCCGCCACGCCCAATACGCAATGGTTCTCCTACGTCAGCATTGGCGAGGTCTATCCTTCGCGTCCCTACCTGAAGGACATCCCCAAGGCCTGGCTGACCGGCAATAACGACGCCTGGGGCGCCCGCGTGGTCGACCAGGCCGCCGAGGGCTGGCCTGCCTTCTATGTGGACAAGGTCATCACGCCGTTGTGGCAGCGCGGCTTTCGCGGCTTCTTCCTCGACACGCTCGATTCCTACCAGCTCGTTGCCAAGACCGATGCCGAACGTGCCCGCCAGGAAGCAGGCATGGTGGCGGTGATCCGCGCCATCAAGGCCCGCTATCCCGACGCCAGGCTGATCTTCAATCGCGGCTTCGAGATCCTGCCGCAAGTCAGCCAGCTGGCATACGCGGTCGCGTTCGAGTCGCTCTACCGCGGCTGGGACCAGGCGGGCAAGCGCTACACCGAGGTCAGCGAGGCCGACCGCAATTGGCTGCTGGGCCAGGCCCGCACGATCCGGGAGCAGTACCGCTTGCCGGTGATCTCGATCGACTACTGCCCGCCCGCCGACCGCAAGTGCGCGCGCGACACCGCCGCGCGGATCCGCGCGCTGGACATCATCCCCTACGTGGCCGACCCTGGCCTGCAGACGGTTGGCATCGGCAGCATCGAGGTGATGCCGCGCCGCGTGCTGGTGGTGCAGGACCGCGAGCCCGGCGTGTCGATCGACGACTCCGCCGGCGTGCGCTTCGTCTCCATGCCGCTGAACTACCTGGGCTATCGCGTCGACTTCGCCGAAGCCAGCCAACCGCTGCCCGAGATCGGCCCGGACCGCTACGCGGGCGTGGTGGTGTGGATGGCCGGCAATGTGCGCGACCAGCCCGGCCGCTTCTTCAGCTGGGTACAGCGCAATATCGACCAGGGCGTGCCGGTGGTGTTCCTGAACGACTTCGGCGCGCGCATGAACGGCTCGCTCGCCTCGAGCCTGCAGCTCAACCCGGTCAAGGGCAAGGTCGGCGTCAAGGCGGATGTGGTGTCCAGGGACCCGATGATGGGCTTCGAGATGCCGGTGGCGCCGGACCGCACCCAGGCGGCGCCCGTGCAGGTCGGCGATGGCCCTGGCTATCGCTCCCTGCTGCGCCTGAGTTCGGGCACGCTGACCTACGACGCCGCCGCGATTACGCCCTGGGGCGGCTATGTGCTGGGCCCCTATGCCGTGCGGCAAAGCGCAAACGACCAGGACCGCTGGGTCGTCCAGCCGCTCGCTTTCCTGCGCGAAGCGCTGCGTCTGCCCGATATGCCGGTGCCGGATGTCACCACCGAGAACGGCAGGCGCCTGCTGACCATCCATGTGGACGGAGATGGCTTTGCCTCGCGCGCCGAGATCCCCGGCGGCGGCTTCTCCGGCGAAGTGCTGTTCCGCGAGATCTGGGACCGCTATCGCCTGCCGATGACGATGTCGATCATCCAGGGCGAAGTGGCCAGCGACGGCATGTATCCCAAGCTGACCGCGCAGCTGGAGCCAATCGCGCGCAAGATCTTCGCGCAGCCCTATGTGGAGGTGGCCAGCCACACCTTCTCGCATCCCTTCGAGTGGGGCCGCACGGTGCCCGGTGGCGCGCATTCGGAGAACGCCACCGAAGGCGACGCCGATTTCCACCTGGCGATCCCGGGCTACACCATGGACCTCAAGCGCGAGGTCGGCGGCTCCATCGACTACATCAACCGTACGCTCGCACCCGCCGGCAAGCCCGTCAGCATGCTGCTGTGGTCGGGCGACTGCCAGCCGCCCGCCGAGGCGATCAGGCTGACCGACCAGGCCGGCGTGCTCAACATGAACGGCGGCGATACGCTGATCACGCGCAGCAACCCGACCTGGACCGCGATTTCCCCGCTTGGCATCAACAAGGCCGACGGCACCTTCCAGGTGTTCGCCCCGAACCAGAACGAGAACGTCTACACCAATCTCTGGCATGGCCCGTTCTACGGCTTCGAGCGCGTGATTGAAACCTACGAGCTGACCGACCATCCGTACCGCTTCAAGTCGGTCAATATCTACTATCACAATTACTCGGGCACCAAGGCAGCCTCGCTCAAGGCGCTGCGCAAGGTCTACGACTACGTGCAGAGCCAACCGCTGATGCCGGTGCATGCCACCGACTACGTGCGCAAGGTGATCGACTGGCAAGGCATGGCGGTGGCGCGCGAAGCCGGCGGCGACGGCAAGCAGCCCGGCGCGTGGATCGTGCGCGGCGACGGCGACCTGCGCAACGTGCGCTGGACCGGCGCGGGCGTGCCCGACGTGGCGGCCTCGCAAGGCGTGACCGGCACCTCGCCGGCGCCCGGCGGCGGTGTCTACGTGCACCTGGCCGATGGCGCCTCGCGCATCGTGATGCGCGGGCCCGGCGCTGCCGCGCCCGCCGGCCCCGAGATCGCCGAGGCCAGCGGCTTCGTGCGGAACTGGCAGCGCGCCGGCCAGGGCAGCGCACAGCAGATCCGTTTTGAATTCAGCGGCTACACCAAGCCTTTCTTCCGTCTCGCCGGGGCGGACCGCTGCCGGGTTGCCATCGATGGCAAGCCGGTGCAGGGCGTACGGGAGCGCGGCACGCTGCGTTTCGATACCACACCCGTTTCCAATCCCGACAATGCCAAGCAAAGCGTCGAAATCACCTGCGCCGCCTGAGCGCGAGCGGCTGTTGCCGCCAGCGTTCGTGCTGACCTTCACCGCCATGGTGGGGATCGGCCTGGCGCTGATGTTCCCACGCGAAACCTTGCGCGAACGCCTGCTGGGCGAAGGCCGCGCGGTTGACGGCCTGAGCATGGCCTACCTGGAGGCCTGGTGGCGTGCCGCGCCGGAAGACAACGGTTTCATGGCGGTGCTGGCCGAGCAATATGCGCGTACCGGTCGTCTGGACGAGGCCGAAGCCATGCTGGCCCGGCTGGAAGCGCGCCATGCCGCCAGCCGGCAAGGGCCGGTGCGCGCGCGCGCCGCCGCCGACGCCGAACTACCCAACCAGATCCTGCGCACCCGTATCGAGATCACGCAGCAGCGCGCGTTTGCCGCGCTGCCGGACACGCCGGAGCGCAAGCATTACATCGAACGGCTCGCCGGGTTGCTCGACCAGGCATTGCCGATGCAATGGGGGCGTACCGATCTGGAAGAGCTCGCGACCGCCGCGCGCTCGATCAATGCGCTCAAGCCGGCGCAGCATTTCTACCGCGCGCTGGCCAAGAGCGATCCCGCCCGCGCCGAACTGTGGAGTGCGCAGGCGGCATCGGCGGCGCTGGCTGGGGGTGACTACCAGCAAGCGGCCGACGCGCTGTTCGCCGCGCAGGCACGCGCCACCGATCCGACCGAGCAGCGCCGGCTGTTCCTGGCCGCGCTCAAGACGCTGCAGTCCGGCAACGAACTCGACAAGGCGCTGGCGCAGGCCGAGCAACACGGCGGCAAGCTGCTGGAAAACGCCGAGGTCCTGCGCTACCTGACCAAACTGGCGCTGGCCGCCAACCGGCCCGAGCAGGCGGCGCACTATGCGCAGCGGTTGCTGCGCCTGCCGCCGAGCATGCAGCCTGCCCCGCTGGGCGCATCGCTGCAACGTGCCGAAGTGCGCCGGGTTGCCGCCGCCCAGCCCTGGGCCGCGCAGGGCGTCATTTTCCTGGACGGTCCGCGCGGGCTGGCCCTGCGCCGCGCAATGGGCGCCGCCGCGATGCCGCACCTGCGCCGAGTGGCGGATTCCCCCGGCGCGGGCAAGCCAGCTTCCGCGGTGCCGGGCCAGCCCGCTGCGGCGGCGCCCAGCGGCGCCCCGCCCGCGACCGAGCGCGCCTTCAACGCCGATGACTACGAACTGGCCTTCCAGGTATTCCTGGCCGCCGGCAAGCTCGACGACGCCCAGCGCGTCGCCGAGACCGCCGTGCGGCGCCAGCCCGGCGCGCAGCGCTGGCGCGAACGCCTGGCGCAGGTCGCGGAATGGAATCGCCAGCCCGCGGTAGCGCTCAGGAGCTGGCTCGAATATGCCCAGGCCACCAACGACGAGACCGCCTGGAAGGCGGTGCTGCGCCTGGCCCCGGGACTGAACGACGATCGCGCCTACCTGGCCGCGCTGCGCCATCGCGCCGGCAGTGGCGACCTCGCCACCATCGACCAGGTGGTCGCCACCTACGAACGGCTGGGGGAGCCGGAGCAAGGCCTGGCCTTCCTGCAAAGCCTGAGCCACGGCCCCAACGCGCGCCAGATCATGGAGCGCCAGGCGGAACTGGCAGAGCGCGCCGGCAAGGATGCCCGCGCCTACGAGCTCTACACGGAGCTGCAGCAGCGCTTTGGCCCGCGTCCCCAGTACGCGCTCAAGCAGGCCAACCTGCTTTACGTGCGCGGCAAGCTGGCCGAGGCGCTGCAGGCCATGGTGCCGGCCATGCGCACCGCGCGCTCCACCGATATCGAGTACTGGCGCACCCTGACCGAACTGGCACGCCTGAACCAGCGCGGCGACCTGCTCGAGCAAGGCTACCGGCAACTGATGCTGGCCATGGCCGAGTCGCATGACGATCACTGCATGGCCATGCCGCCGGGCGCCGGCCGCAACGACTGCCTGGCCGAAGTGCGCGATATCGAGGAATCGGATTTCTCGAACCTGATGGATTTCTACGACAGTTCGCCCATTGATGCCGGGCGCATTGCCGAGGCCAGCTGGCGCAAGGACGGCAAGCTCGTGTCACTTGAACTCGCGATCAACTACTACACCCGGGCACGGGCCTACGGCCGCGTCGCCGCCTTGCTGCAGGGCATGACCCCGGGGCAGCTCAAGCAGGCCGGGCAATCCAGCCGCTTCCTGGCCATGCGGGCCGAATACCAGCGCGCCCGCGGCGAGCGAGAGCTGGCCCTGGCCGACCTGCGCCGTGCCGCCGGCCTGCCCGATGCTGGCAGCGAGACGCTGGCCGCGCTGATGTGGGCGCTGGTCGACCTCGGCACGGATACCGAAGTGCGCGCCATGATGCTGCGCCTGAAGAGCGAGGCCGAGGGCAACCCGGATCTGTGGGGCGCCTTTGCCGCTGGCAGCATGCGCTTCCAGGACGGCCGCACCGCGCTGCATTACCTGCGCAAGATGGCCGACGGCAAGAACGCCGATCCGCTCTGGCTGGGGCTTGCCGCGGATGCCTACGACGCCATCGGGCAGACCAGCACCGCCTGGCGCCTGCGCCGCCAGGCCTGGGTTGACCTGCATGGCGACCGTGCCGCAAGCGGGCGCCGCGCCTCGGATCCCCGCAGCATGGATCCGGCAGCCGAGGAGGAAGATGCGCAAGGCGGCCCCGCGCCTGCCGAACTGCGCCGCCAGACAGTGGCGCTTGGCCAGATCTTTGCGTCGGGCGATGTCTCGCAGCGCCTGGTGATCGAGATGCTGCGCGGCGACCGCACCGTGATGGCGGGTGCCAACGCCGCCAACTGGACCGGGCCGGCCAATCCGGCTTCGCGCCTGGGTGAGATACCCGGCTTGCCGTCGCTGGACGCCAGTGTGCCGGCGGGCATGGCCCGGCGCGAAGCGCGCCAGCAGGCGGTGGTCTCGTCCGCCGCCAAGGAAGTGGCGCTGGCGTGGGCGCTGTCGAACGAATCCAATGAACTGGCGCGTGCCTGGCTGGCACGCCAGTATGCGCGCCAGCTGCTGCGTCCGGCCTATGCCGAGATCACCCTGGCGCTGTCGAACCAGGATCTGGCCGCGCTCGACCGCGTGCTGGAGCGCCAGGCCGGCCGCATTCCGGTGGACAACCAGATCGAAGCCAACGTGCAGCTCGACCGGCTCGGCGCCGCGCAGACGCTGGCCTACGAGACACAGGAAACCACCCGTACCGACGACGCGCTGCAGGAGACCCTGCAGGACACGCTGCTGTTCAATGCGCAGGCCATCGAGCCGCGCATGACATACCAGCGCCAGAGCCCGCTGAGTTATTTCGACTATGGGCTGGCCGGCGGCGTGCGCCTGTGGGATGGCTATGACCTGAACCTGCGCGGCGCCTGGCGCACCCAGCACAGCGTGGACCAGACCCAGCTCACCGGCGTGCCATCGTCCGACAAGCGTGGCGAGCTGTCGCTCGGCTACCGCGACCAGCACCTGCGCTGGCGCCTCGGCGTGGGACGGCGCGACGGCCTGGATAGCGTGACCACCGCGCGGTTTGCCGGCGAGTGGCGCGAGAGCAGCCGGCTGAACTTCACCACGCTGGCCGGCCTCAACCAGCAAGCCGACGAGTCGGCGGCGCTGCGGGTCGGCGGCGTCAAGGACGTGCTCGGACTGGGCGCGACCTACAACTTCAGCCCGCGCGAATTCGCGGGCGCGCGCATCGAGTACGACCGTTTCCGCGGGCAGGACGGCACGCAGCTGGGTCACGGCCTGGTGTACGACCTGGAGCTGGGTTATCGCATCCGTACCGCTTACCCGGACTACACCGTGCGCCTGGTCGGCACCCACGCCACCTACAGCGCGCGCGGCGGCACGCTCAGCAGCAAGCTGGCGACGCTGGTACCCGCCGACGACGAAGCCACGCCCGGGTTCTACATGCCGCAGGGCTTCACGCAGGCGGGCGTGACTTTCGGTTTCGGTACCGAGCTGCTCGACGACTACACGCGCAAGTGGCGGCCTTTCGCCGAGATCGGCCTGTTGCACGACACCCGTGCCGGGCAGAACTTCCGGGCCCAGCTTGGCGTGGCCGGCAAGGTATTCGGCAACGATCACCTGTCCATGTATGTGCAGCACGAAACCGCGGCACGCAACGGCGGCACGCCGCTGACCGAAGCGGGTGTTCGCTACAAATGGCTTTTTTAATCCGGGCGGGCACACCAGTGCCGGTTCACTGTACGCAATCGAGAAGGGGAGTGAGTCATGGAAAAAACTAGCACGAAGCGGAGCCGCGCAGCACGACTGCTGGGCTGGTGCGGTGCGCTGGGCGCGGCCCTTTGGCTGGCCGGATGCGCGGTGACCGACGTGGGCCGCGCCCCCGCGCTGCCTGCCGGCGAATCGCTGGCGGTCTTGCCGATCGTCAACTACACCGAGACGCCGCAAGCGGGCCTGCGCGCCGAGGCGATTGCCGAGAGCTTGCTGAAGACCGGCGGCATTGCCAGCGTCAAGCGCTATCCGGCCAGCCTGAACCCGGAAACGCTGTTCGAGCCGGCCGAGCGGGAATCGGTGGGCAAGGCGCTGGAATGGGCGCGTACCCAGAAGATGCGCTACGCCCTCACCGGCGCGGTGCAGGAGTGGCGCTACAAGGTCGGCGTGGATGGCGAGCCGGCGGTGGGCATTTCCCTGCAGCTGCTCGACGTGAGCACCGGCGAGGTGGTGTGGACCGCCACCGGCAGCGACAGTGGCTGGAGCCGCGAATCTCTGTCCGGTACCGCGCAGAAGCTGCTGCGCCGCCTGCTGGCGCCGCTGCGCCAGGGTTGAGTCGCGGGAGAGCGTGATCGTGGCCAATACAGCCGACAAGATACGGGAAGGACAAGGCATCGGCGCGGGCGGCCGCTATTTGCGGTTGCTCGCGCCCGCCACGAGCGGACCGGTCTCTGCGGTCGAGCTGGTGGTGACGATGGCCCTGGCGATGGCACTGGGATACGCGATCCTGCCCGACAACCCCCTGCTGCTCGGGCTGGGTTTCCCCTGGGCATGGCTGCTGCCGATCATACTGGCGCTGCGCTATGGCACGCTGATTGGCGTGGGCAGCGTGCTGATGATGCTGGCTGGCTGGTTCCTTTTCCACCAGATCGGCGCGCAGCCGGGGGCATTCCCGCGCCTGTTCTTCCTGGGAGGGCTGCTGACGGTGCTGGTGGCCGGGCAGTTCGGCGATGTGTGGGGCACGCGGCTGGCGCGCGCGCGCGCGGTCAATCGCTACCTGGAAGAGCGCCTTGCCGCGCTGACCAAGAACCACTACCTGCTGCGCGTATCCCACGCGCGGCTGGAGAACGACCTGCTGGCCAGGCCCACCACGCTGCGCGACACGCTGTCGCAAATGCGTGCCGTGACGCTGGAAGATGCCGCGTCCGGCAGTGCGCTGGTTGGCGCGCGCCCCATGCTGCAAGTGGTGGCGCAGGCCTGCCAGGTGGAAGGGGCGGCGCTGTACGCGGTCGTTGGCGACAAGGTGGCGGACGAGGCCTCGGCGCAAGTCGGCCCGCCATTCGAGTTCGACGCCAACGATGCGCTGGTGCGCCATTGCCTGGAGACGCGTCAGCTGGCTCACCTGCAGGCCGGCGGGCTGTCGCGCCAGTCGCCGGATCATCCGCAGACCCGCTATGTGGCGGTGGCACCGGTGCTGTCCGGGGCCGACAAGCTGGTCGGCCTGCTGGTGGTCGAGCGCATGCCGTTCCTGTCGCTCAGCTACGAGAACCTGCAACTTCTGATGGTGCTGATGGGCTACTACGCCGATGGCGTCGAGCATGCCGCGTCCACCCAAGCCATCGAGGCCGCCGTGCCAGGCTGCCCGTACGACTTCGCGCTCGACTACGCCCGCTTGTCCCGGCTGCGCCGCGACAGCGGCATAGAAAGCACGATCGTTGCGCTGGTGTTCGACCTGGACGAATCCCGCGATGCGCTGTTCGAGCAGGTCATTCGCAGCCGCCGCGCGCTCGACGTGGCATGGCCGCTTACCAGTGTGCACCAGCGCGCGCTGCTGACCCTGATGCCGCTGTCCGACAACGAGGCGGCCTCGGCCTACCTGGTGCGGATCGAGGACATGTTGCGAGCCCAGTTCGGCACGGATTTCGAAGCCGCGCGCATCGGCGTGCATATGCTGGCCGTGCCAGCCAGCGCACCGGTGGAGCCGCTGATCCGGCTGCTGCACCGTTGTCATGTGGATGTACAGCCGGCGCCGGTACCGGTGCCCGTGGCACTGGGCGAGGCTGCCCGTGGGTAAGCTCGGCGTCGGCGGCCTCGCCGCACAAATCGCAGCCCTGGCGCTGCTGGCGCGCGCCGGTACCAGCACGCCGTTGCTGCTGGCTTTCCTGCTGTCGCAGGGGATTGCGGCGGCGATGATCGCGATGGTGCTGTGGCGCCTGTTGCCCCGGCGCTTCCGCGTGCCGTTCGCGTGGAGCTACGGCTATCTGTTCGCGTTCTGCTTCCTGGTGCCGATGGCGGGTGCCATCGTCTGCCTCGGCAGTTTGCTGATCGCGCGCCTGTTCCCGGGCCGGCGCCCGACGGCCGGCATCGGCGTGGTCGGACTGCCGGTGTTCGTCACTCACCTGATCTCGCGCGTGACCCATGGCGGAGGCGCCCGCTTGCGCGCGCAGCTTGGCAATACGCGCGCGCCGCTGCCCGAGCGCATGACCGCGCTGGTGGCCATGCAATCGATGCCGGCGCGCACGTCCAGCCCGGTGTTGCGCGATCTGCTGGCCGATAGCGCCGACGACGTGCGCCTGCTGGCCTACGGCATGCTGGACGGTGCCGAGAAGCAACTGACCCAGCAGATCATGGCCGAGCTGCCTCGTCTTGAAGAGGCCCTCGACGCGAGCGAGCGCGGCGAGATCAACAAGCGCCTGGCCGACCTGCACTGGGAGCTGATCTACCAGAACCTGGTGCAAGGCGACGTCTACCGCTACACCGCGGACCAGGTCGAGCGCTACGCCCGCGCCGCGCTGGAGGTGGACCCCGACCAGGCCGGGCTGTGGTACATGCGTGGCCGCCTGGCCCTGAACCGCCACGAGCCCGCGCAAGCGCGCGCGTGGCTGGAACGGGCCGAAGCGCTGGGTTTTGCGCGCGAGCGCACGCTGCCGCTGCTGGCCGAAGCCGCCTACCTGGAGCGCGACTACGCCGCCGTGCGCACCATCCTGCTGTCGTTCGACAGCCCATCGCCGTTGCCACTGGTACGGCCCCTGCTGCGTTACTGGCAATCATGAGCAATACCCCTTCGCCCCGCGCCGACTCGGCCGATGTGGCCCTGCTGCTTGAGGGCACCTTTCCGTATGTGAGCGGCGGGGTGTCGAGCTGGGTCAACCAGGTGATCCGGGCGTTCCCGGAAATCCGCTTCGCCATCGTCTTTATCGGCAGCCGCCGCGAAGACTACGGCGATATGGTCTATGCGCTGCCCGACAACGTCGTGCACCTGGAGACCCATTTCCTCTACGACTTCGCGCCGCCGCCGCTGGTGCACGGCAGCGACGGCGACCCGGATACCTTCGCCGCTTCGGCGGAACTGCATGAGGTGCTGCGCCAGCCTGGCCGCGAGCAGGAGGCCGGCGAGCTGATCCGCGAGCTGATGCCCGAGCTCAATGACGGCGGCAAGCTGTCGGAAGATGCGTTCCTGTACAGCCGCAATGCCTGGCGCACCATCACCGAGCAATATCGCCAGTACTGCACCGATCCGTCCTTCACCGATTACTTCTGGACCGTGCGTATCATGCACAAGCCCTTGTGGCAGCTGGCGCGCATTGCCGAGGGGCTGATCCCGGCCAGGGTCTACCACACGGTTTCCACCGGCTATGCCGGCTTCCTCGGCGCCATGCTGCACTACCGCACGGGCCGCCCCTTGCTAGTGTCCGAGCACGGCATCTACACCAAGGAACGCAAGATCGACCTGTTCCAGAGCCAGTGGATCCGCGACAACCGCAACGTGTTCGAGCGCGATATCTCGCAGATCAGCTATTTCCGCGAGCTGTGGGTGCGCTTCTTCGAAACGCTGGGCCGCGTGTGCTACGACGCCGGCGACACCATCGTCGCGCTCTACGAGGGCAACCGCCAGCGCCAGGTGACCGACGGCGCCAGGGCCGAGCGTACCCGCAACATTCCCAACGGCATCAACCTGCCGCGGCTGGCCGCGCTGCGCACCCGGCGCGCGTCCGGCGTGCCGCCCGTGCTGTGCCTGATCGGGCGGGTCGTGCCGATCAAGGACATCAAGACCTTTATCCGCGCCATGCTGACCGTGGTGCGGCAGTTCCCGGATGCCGAGGGCTGGATCGCGGGACCCGAGGACGAGGATCCGGAATACGCGCGGGAATGCCGCAGCCTGGCCGAGAGCCTGGGCCTCGCCGGCAAGGTCAAATTCCTGGGTTTCCAGCGCATCGACGACCTGCTGCCCAAGGTGGGCGTGCTGGTACTCAGCTCCATCAGCGAGGCCTTGCCGCTGGTGGTGCTGGAAGGCTTCGCCGCTGGCGTGCCGTGCGTGACCACCGACGTGGGCTCGTGCCGGCAACTGATCTTCGGCCTGCCCGGCGAGGATGCCGCGCTGGGCGCCGCTGGCGACGTGGTGCGCATCGCCGACCCGGCCGCGCTGGCCGAGAAGGCGATCGGCCTGCTAGGTTCCCCGCGCGCCTGGCATGCCGCGCAGCAAGCCGGCATCCAGCGCGTGGAACGGTATTACACGCAGGAGATGATGGTGGGCAGCTACCGCGAACTGTACACGCGCCTGATGGCGCAGCCACGGGTGGCGTCCTCTGCGGGCGGATCGCCCGCCAGGGCGGCCCAGGCCGCGGGCTGCCCCATGAAGGGAGGGCGCTGAAATGGCGGGGATTGGTTTCGAACTACGCAAGATGCTGCGGCGGGACAGCCTGTCGGGCATGCTCGGCGCGTACGCCTATGCCGGCATCATCAGCTCCGGGCCGTGGGTCCTGTCGATTGTCGGCATCCTGCTGATCGGCCTGCTGAGCCTGCCCTTCGTGGTGCCGGGCAGCCTGGTGACACAGTTCCAGGTGTCGGTGACCTACCTGATCGCGGTCAGCCTGATCCTGACCGGGCCGATGCAGCTCTCGTTTACCCGCTTCACTTCGGACCGGCTGTTCGAGAAGCGCGATGGCCTGGTGCTGTCGAACTACCACGCGGTGGCCCTGCTGGTCACGGTGCTGGCGGGCGCGGCCGGCATCGGCTGCGCGCTCTTCGCCTTCCAGGGCCAGTCGGTGCTCTACCGGCTGCTGATGACCGCGGGCTTCGTGGTCATGAGCAATATCTGGATCGCGGTGATCTTCCTGACCGGCATGAAGCAGTACAAGGCTATCGTCTGGACCTTCCTGCTGGGCTATACGCTGACGGTGGCGGCAGCGCTGGCATTGCGCGGCTATGGCCTTGAAGGCCTGCTCCTGGGTTTCGTGGCCGGGCAGCTGAGCTTGCTGACGGCGATGGTGGTGCTGATCTACCGCAACTACACCAGCCAGCGCTTCATGTCGTTCGAGGTGTTCCAGCGGCGCTATGCCTACCCGAGCCTGATGGCGATCGGGCTGCTGTACAACCTTGGCATCTGGCTCGACAAGTTCATGTTCTGGTATTCGCCGTCCACCGGACAGCAAGTGATTGGACCGTTGCACGCATCGATCATCTACGACATCCCGGTGTTCCTGGCCTACCTGGCGATCATCCCCGGCATGGCGGTGTTCCTGGTGCGCATCGAGACGGACTTCGTCGAGTACTACGACGCCTTCTACAACGCCGTGCGCGGCGGCAGCTCGCTTGAGCATATCGAGGATATGCGCAACACCATGGTGCAGACGATCCGCCTGGGGCTGTACGAGATCGTCAAGGTGCAGGCCATCGCGGCGCTGCTGCTGTTCGTGGTGGGCAGCTGGGTGCTGGGGGCGCTGGGCATCTCGGAGCTTTACCTGCCGCTGCTGTATGTGGACGTGATCGGCGCCAGCCTGCAGGTGGTGCTGCTCGGGGTGCTCAATATCTACTTCTACCTCGACCGCCGGCGCGAAGTGCTGCTGCTCACCGGGCTGTTTGTGATCCTCAACCTGGCGCTCACCGCGGTGACGCTGCAACTGGGCCCGGCCTGGTACGGCTACGGTTTCGCGATCTCGCTGCTGGTCGTGGTGGCGCTGGCTGTCTACATGCTCGACCGCAAGCTCGATCGCCTCGAGTACGAAACCTACATGCTGCAATAATGGTGCTCCGCCCCGGGGCGCCGGGGAATCCCCAGGCGGGCGGGGGCGATGCAGGCGCCGCGATACCCCTCCCACGCCGGTCTTGGCGTGGCGATGCCCGATTCTGTACCATTCCCCCCTACGCGCCTGGCCTGCCCGCGCTCGCGCTTTCTCCCTGACGGAAAACGCGGGATGAACGCAGGAGTTGCGCAGGAAGTGCGGGGCGGAACATGGCGGCAAGGAAGAGGTAAGTATGAGAATAGCTTCGGTGGAAGACGACAAGAGCCAGTCCGAGCTGATCCAGCAGATCCTGGTCTCGGCAGGCCATGAGTGCGAGTGCTTCGCCAATGGCGGCACGTTCCTGCGGGCGCTGCGCGAGCAGGCGTTCGACCTTCTTGTCGTGGACTGGCAACTGCCCGATACGAGCGGTCTCGAGGTGGTGACCTGGGTACGGCAGAACTCCGGCCCCAATCCGCCCATCCTGTTCCTGACCAGCCGCTCGATGGAGGAAGACATCGTCGCCGGGCTGGGCGCCGGCGCCGACGACTACATGGTCAAGCCGATCCGGCGCGCCGAGCTGGTGGCGCGTGTTTCCGCCTTGCTTCGCCGCACCTATCCGCAGGCGCAGCAGGACAGCGCGGTGATCCGGGTGGGCAACTACCGTGTGGATCCGCAAGCGCGCACCGTGACCTGCGGCGAGAACAAGGCGGAGATATCGCCGCGCGAGTTCGACCTGGCCCTGTTCCTGTTCCGCAACCTTGGCCGCCTGGTGTCGCGCGAGGTGATGGAGCAAGCTGTCTGGGGCCGTGAAATCGGGGCGGGCTCGCGCACGCTCGACACGCATATCTCGCGCTTGCGGATCAAACTGGCGCTGCGGCCCGAGAACGGCGTGCGCCTGACCTCCGTGTATTCGCACGGCTACCGTTTCGAAGCCGCGGGAGACGGCGACAAGCAGGACCACCAGAATACCCCGGACGCTTTGGGCAAGCCGGACTTGTAGGGTTTGCAGGACTTGCAGGGGTTGACGGATTTGTGGGATTCGCAGGGTTGGCAGGATAAGCAGGAAGACTGAGTTTATGAAGTGGTTCGAAATGGCGGCAGGCAGGATGAGCGGCGTCGCAGTGCGATCTGGCGAGGCGGGTGCGAAGGGCGCAATCGACGCAATCGGCGCAATCGGCGTGGCCGGATGGATTGGTGTGCTGGGAGCCGCGTGGCCGCTCAACGCCGCCGCGCAGGCAGCGGGCACAGAGGGCGCCAACTTTATCTATCTGGTTCGTCCGGGCGACACGCTCATCGGCGTGGCCGACCGTTTCATGGCGCAACCCGCCCGCTGGCGCGAGTTGCAGGCACTGAACAAGGTGGCGGACCCCTACCGCCTGCCGCCCGGCATGCGCCTGCGCATCCCGCTGGTCCACATTCCGGTCACCAGCGGCACCGCCCGCGTGGTGTTTGTGACAGGGCCGGCCAGCGCGGATGGCCGCGCGCTGCAGGCTGGCATGGAACTCGCCGAAGGCGCCCGCATTGAAACCGGCGCCGGCGGCACCGTCACCATGGAACTGGGCGACGGCTCCCGCGTCACGCTGCCGCCCGCCTCCAGGGTGGAAGTCAGCAGGCTGCGGGCCTTCGCCCGCTCGGGCCTGACCGACGCCGTGTTCGGCGTCGGTCAGGGCGAGGTGGAATCCCGCGTGGCGCCGCGCGGCACGGGCGTCGGGCGCTTTGAAATCCGTACCCCGTCTCTGGTGACTGGCGTGCGCGGCACGCGTTTTCGCGTTGGCACCGAGGCTGGCGCCAGCCAGAGCGCCGTGCTCGAAGGGCAAGTGCAGGCACGCTCGCGCCGTGGCCAGCAGGCGGTGGTGGGCGCCGGCTATGGCGTCAGCGTATCGCCAACGGGCGTGCTGGCGCGGCCGGCCGCGCTATTGCCCGCGCCGGTGCTGGCGCCGCTGCCCCAGCCCCTGCTGGCCAGCCGCGCCACGGTGAGCTGGTCGCCGGTGGCGAAAGCCGCCGGCTACCGCGTGGTGGTCTCGCGCGATGCGGCCCAGACCGAGCTGCTGTCCTCCCAGACCGTCAGCGCCGAGCAAGCCGCGCTTGAGGACTTGCCCGAAGGCGAGCTCTACCTGGGCGTAAGCGCGCTGGATGCCATGCACCTCGGCGGCGCGGGCGTGGTGATGCCGTTCGCGGTACGGCTCAACCCGCCTCCGCCTTTTACGCTGGAGCCCGAGCGCAACGGCACTGCGTACGGCGAAACGGTCACGTTCGGCTGGGCCGAGGTCGCCAGCGCGGCGCAATACGAATTCGAGGTGGCGGCCGACGCGGACTTCAGGCAGGGCGCCATGCAGGCGCGAAGCGCCGCGCCGTCGGCCAGCCAGGCGCTCGCGCCGGGCCGCTGGTGGTGGCGGGTACGCTCGCTTGACGCCGGTGGCCAGCCCGGTCCCTGGAGCGAGCCGGGGGCGTTCGCGCTGGAACCGTCGCCGCCGCAGCCACGCCTGGAGGACGATGGCGGTGACACGCTGCGCATCGCCTGGCCGGCAGCCGGCGCCGCCGGCGCGGCGCAGGCCTACCGGCTGCAGATGGCGTCCGACGAAACCTTTACGCAGATCGTGGCGGACGTGCGCACGGAAACGAACGAAGGGCGCTTGCCCCGTCCTGGCAGCGGCACGTATTTCGTGCGGGTGGGGCGTGAGGGCGCAGCGGCTGCCGCAACGAATGCCGCAACGAATGCCGCAACCGATAGCGCTACCGTTAGCCCGGCAGCGCGGACGCACTTCTCCGCGCCCCAGCGCATCGAGGTGAAGCAGTATGTGCGCGATGCGCAGGGCCTGCCCGTGAGCGCTGGCGGGCGTCTGCTCAATCGTGCCAACTAGCCTGGCCCGGCTGGCCGCGCGCGCCGGCTCGCTCGCGCACTCCGTGCGCCGTGTGTTGGCGCGCAGCCTGGCTGGCTATCAGCGCCGCACCCTGATCGAGTGGGCCGTGCTGACGGCCGCGGTGCTGGCGCTGGTGGTGGCTTGCGCCGCATTCGGCTGGAGCGAGCGCGCCGACAAGGCGGTCTACGACCTGTCTGTCGCGGCCCAGCATCACGCGCCGAGTGACGACATCGTGATCGTCACCATCGACGATCCCAGCATCTCCGCCATTGGCCGCTGGCCCTGGCGCCGCTGGGTGCTGGCCGACCTGATCGGGCGCATCGCGGCCGATGCCCCGCGCGTGATCGGCGTCGATGTGATCCTCTCCGAGCCCGACCAGTTGCATCCCGAGGACGACCGCGCGCTGGCAGGCAGCATGGCGCGCGCGGGCAACGTGGTGTTGCCCGCGCTGGCCGAAGCTGGGCAGGATGGCCCGATGGTGCGCTATCCGCTGACCGGCCTGGGTGCCGGGGTGGGACACATCAATATCGCGGTAGACCTCGACGGTATCGCCCGCCAGGTCTTCCTGCAGGAAGGGTTGCCGGGCCGGCAACTCAATCATTTCTCGGTCGCGATGGTCGGTTTCGGCGAGCCGCCGCGGCCGGTGTCCAGCTACCGGCACGACGACCAGGCAAATGACCTGGGTGCCGATGGCTGGATGCGCAACTACCGGTTGCGCATTCCGTTTGCCGGGCCACCTGGCACGTTCCGCCTGGTTTCGGTGCTCGATGTGCTGGGCGGCGCGCTGCCCGCGGATTTCTTCCGCGGCAAGGCAGTGCTGATCGGTGCGACCGCGAGCGGGCTGGGCGACGTATTCCCCACGCCGGTATCCCGCAGCGGGCATGGCATGAGTGGCGTGGAAATCATCGCCAACGCCATGCAGACGCTGCAGAACGACAGCGCCATCGTCACCTTGTCCGCGCCGTGGTTCTGGCTATGCACCCTGCTGCCGGTACTGCTGGCGAGCCTCGCCTCGCTGGCGACGACGCCGCGCAACGCGCTGCTGGTCACCGCGGTGCTACTGATTGGCTCGCTGGCCGCCAGCGTGCTGCTGGTGGTGTTCGGGCACCTCTGGTTCGCGCCGGCCAGCGCCCTGCTGGGTTGCAGCCTGTTCTACCCGTTGTGGAGCTGGCGGCGCCAGGAAGCGGCGCTGAAGTTCCTCACGGATGAACTGGCGCAGCTGGAGCAGGAGCCGGGCCTGCTGGCCATGCCCGCTGGCGAGAGCGAATCCGGCCGCAATCTGGATACCCGCATGCGCGCGGTGTACCGCATGACCACCCGCTTGCGCGACCTGCGCCAGTTCCTGTCGGACGGGCTGGAAGGCCTGCCCGAAGCCACCGTGATCTGCGATCCGTCCGGGCGCGTGCTGCTGGCCAACCGGCGCGGCCTGCTGCTGGCGCCGCGCACGCTCGGGCGGCTGGCCGACATGAGCGCGCCGCGCCCCGGCATTCGCGAACTGATCGACGAAGTATTCGCCCAGCCCAAGGCAGGGCTGGACTATTGGGACCAGTTGCGCGGCGCTTTTGCCGACGGCGAGGCTGTCCATGCGGAGCCGGCGCAGGCCCCGCCCGGCGTGGAACTCGAAGCCCGCGGCGAACGTCCCATGCTGCTGCGCGGCGCACCGCTGCGCAGCGACACCGGCGGCGTGGCCGGCCTGATCGTCAGCGTCATCGATATCACCCAGGTGCGCGTGGCCGAGCGGCGGCGCGAGGAGTCCCTGCGCTTTATCTCGCATGACATGCGATCCCCGCAGTCCTCCATCCTCGCCCTGATCGACCTGCAGAACGAGCCTGGCCGGGCGCTGCCCGAGGCGACCCTGCTGGCCCGCATCGGCGAGCACGCCAGCCGCACGCTGGACCTGGCCGACGACTTTATCCGGCTGGCCCGCGCCGAGGCGCCGCACCTGAACTTCGTCGAAATCGACCTGGCCGGCGTGGTGCTGGACGCCACCGACGAACTATGGGCGCTGGCCAGCGCCGCGCGCATCGCGCTAAAGATAGAGTTGGAAGAGGAACAGACGCAGGTGGTGGCCGAGCCGGTGCTGCTGGTCCGGGCCATTGCCAACCTCGTCAGCAATGCGATCAAGTTCAGCCCGCCGCAGAGCACCGTGACGGTGCGCCTGTACCGCGTGCCCAAGGGGCTGGCGATCGAAGTGGCGGACCAGGGCAGGGGCATTGCCGAGGAAGACCAGGGGCGACTGTTCCAGCCCTTCGCGCGTCTGCACGACACCGGCCGCGACGCGCCCGCCGGCAGCGGGCTTGGCCTGGTGTTCGTCAAGACCGTGGTGGAGCGCCACGGCGGAGAGATCAGGCTGGTCAGCGCCGCCGGCGCCGGCGCCACCTTTACCATCATCCTGCCCTGTTGAGCAGGGTGCGCCGGCGCTCAGCGCGGCATGTTCGCGGCCGTATGCTGCCCAGCGTGGCTGGCGGCGGACACGCTGGCGGTAGCGATGGCGCGGCTATCCATCTGCCGGACCTTGCGCGCAGCGCGCTGCTCGTTGTCGTCCTGCAGTGTGACGCACAGCACGGTGATCAGCGCGAACGCCACCATGCAAAGCGCAACGTAGCCCAGCAACTTGTTGCGATTGGATCCCATATCGATGCCCGCTTTGAATAGCGCCGCATTCTAGGCGGCCTTCGCCGCGGCTATTGTCAACAAATGCAAAGGCGGTTTCCGGGCAAACCCTGCCGTGGAGCCGGCTTGTTGCGCCGTGCATCGACGGCGGCCCGGGCCGGCTATACAATCGTTGCGCAGTCCCGCACCTGAAAGCCTTGGCGCGCGTGGCCATGCCAGGCCGGCGCCGATGGTGTTGATTGGCCCCCACAGGCTGCCCGCCATGCCCAGCAACACAGAGCCCCTCGACACAGGCGCCAGCGCGCGCCCGGTACGCCACCTGGTAGCCACCGAGGCAACCATGGCGGCAGGCGGTCTCGACGGCTGGCAGCAGCGCTACCAGCAACTCACGCCGGGGCGTTTCCTTGCCGAAGTGCAGCAGGCTACCTACGGCGACGTCCACGTATTCCGCGAACAGACCAACCAGGCCTTGCTGGAAGAGGGCGAGGCGCGGCGCGGCTATCTCTCGATCGCGCTGCCGCACCGCGAGTGCCAGGACGGCTGGTTCGCCGGCTACCGCATGAGCGGCGATACCGTGCTGCAGGCAGGCAATGGCAAGCCGCTGGCCATGCGCACGCCACCGGGGCTGGACCTGCTTGGCGTGACCTTGCCCTTGCCTGCGCTTGAGCGCGTGCTGGAACGCGAGGGGGAGGCCGGTCTGCTGATGCGCTTGCAGCCGGCTACCGAGGTGCGGCGTGCCGCTTCGGAAGAGTTCCGCGCGGCGATGCTGGCGGTGCTGGCCGCGGCGGCGGTGCAGAGCGACTTGTTCAATCAACGGTTTGTTGAAAGCGCGATGCGGGATGCTTTGCTGATGGCGGTGGTTTCCACCCTTGCGCATGACAGCGGCGATGCCTTGCTGCCTACGCCGCCGGCGCGGCGGCGGCTGGTTGCGCAGGCCTATGAGATGGTGCGGGCTGCGCCGGAGGCGCCATGGAGCGTGCTGGCGCTGTGCGAGCGGCTCGGGGTCTCCCGGCGGACGTTGCAATACAGCTTTAACGAGGTTACCGGGCTGGCTCCGTTGGAGTTTGTGCGGGCGGTGAGGATGAATGGGGTGCGGCAGGCGTTGCGGGGGAGGCAGGCGGCGGAGTTGGAGGGGGTGGGGGCTGTGGCGGCGCGGTGGGGGTTTACGCATTTGCCGCGGTTTGCGGCGCAGTATCGGGCGTTTTTTGGGGAGTTGCCGTCGGTGACTGTTTCTAAGTCAACGTTAAAGGCTTAACTGGCTCCCTTAACGTCAAAGGCCTAACTTCAAAAGCTTAAAGTCAAAGGCAGTTTCACCACCCCTGCGGGGCGGCGACCTACTTTCTTGTCTTGCCAAGAAAGTAGGCAAAGAAGGCGCGCCGGATGGGGCGACCCCCTCCTCGTCGGCAGGCGAAAAGAGCGGCCGGGGGCCAAACTCGCATCGCCTTAAGGCGATACTCAAACATGGCCCCCTCTTTTCCGCTCTTTTCACCTGCCGACGAGGACGCCCCATACGGCCAGGTACACCTTGACGGCTCGCTTCGCATCGCGCTGGGGTGTGGCCCGCCCTTGGGGGCGCTCCACACGGCTACACCGAGTCGTGATCTGGCTCCATCGCTCTTCTTTGCGCCGCCTGCGGGAGAGGACGGGCGCTGCCGCTTGGCAGCCGCTGGTTTGCTCCCCTTCCAAACCAGTTCCTTACCTTTCCTCTATGGGTTCGGGGCCGGGGCAGCATGGATGGGGGCACGCGGGCTCGAAAGATATCCCCGCCAAATTGACGCGATCGGAGTTCGACCCCTTGAACGCGAACGATCTGTTTTCGATCTGCCCAGGCTCAGCACCAAACTGGGACAGGAGGTTCCTCAGGTGGGTCTGGCGTTGCTCAGGCAGACCTCTCGACACGCCGAGGGAAGGCGCAGTCTTGATTTCCACAAGGTAGCGTCCCTTGGTCTGGAAGTTAGCGATGATCAGCGCATTCCAGCGTGCCAGATTCCCAATATTAGTGGCTGAGAGTTTCGAAGCCCCCCCGGCGAACTGAACCTCGGTGTCAAGCCCTGGTGGCTTGCAGGCAAAAACGTCTAGCGACAAGAGTAGGCATGCTCCAGCCAGGAGCGTCTTATACTCGATCATCCCAAATCCCAACTGTGTACGCTGCGATATTCTCGGCGTTTTCGATGCAGAAGCGATTGGCGTCAGCCGCCTTCCAGCGCGAGTTGCGGGTGCTATACCAGACATCTCTCGTTCCCATTGCATCCTGGAAGTGAGAGACCTCATGAATGAGAGCAGTTTACTATCCCCATCGACAGGGTTCCCCTTCGAGTCTTTGAGTTCGTCCGGTAGCCTGCAGAATGTCGGCCAGATGAAAATACGGTGCAGTCCGTCGGGCCCGCAGACGGAAGCCGCCCCAAAATTGTCTTTGGGAGCCTTCGGCACGCACCCGGTCCGCGCAAGGCTCTCTTCAGAGTACCGTTCAAAGTTGCTCTCAGACAGTGATACAAGCAACGCCCGGATCCTCGCGAGCCCGTCCTTCACCCCATCATCGCCGACGGCAACCGCTTACCCACCCAGTCCCGCTCTTCTTCATAGGCCCGTGCCAGCCGCAACACCGACAGATCATCCCGCGGCCTTCCAATCAGCTGCATCCCCATCGGCAACCCCTGCGGCCCGAATCCCACCGGGACGCTGATCGCGGGGCAACCCGACAGCGTCCACGGGAACACCACTTCCATCCAGCGATGATAGGTATCCATCTCGCGGCCGGCGATCTGCTTCGGCCAGGGCTGGTTCACGTCGAAGGGAAACACTTGCGCGGTCGGTACGGCGATGTAGTCGAAATCCTTGAATACGCCGAGCAGTGCCTGATACCACGCGGTGCGTTCCATGCTGGCGGCGTAGATATCGCTGGCGCTGAGCTTGAGCATGCCTTCGATTTCCCAGATCGCGGTGTCCTTGAGCAGCGCGCGCTTGGCCGGGTCCTGGTAGAAGGCGAGCATGCCGTTGCCGACCAGGAAATGACGGTGCACCAGCCACGTCTTCCAGAGCCGCTCGGGCGAGAACGGTGGCTTGATGGCTTCCACGCTGACGCCGAAGGCCGGGAAGGCCTTGAGCGCGTCTTCGCACAGCGGCAGGATGCCGGCTTCCATCGGCAGGTAGCCATTCCAGTCACCCAGCCATGCCACGCGCTTGCCCTTGAGGCTGGTTTTCAGCGCGTCGGCTACGTTGGCGGGAGTGAGCGTGGCCAGCACGGGGTCTTGCGCCAGCGCTTGCGGTGTGCGCGGATCGGGCCCGGCTTGCGTGGCGAGCAGCAGTGCCACGTCGGCCACGGTGCGTGCCATCGGCCCTTCGTAGCCGAGTTGCTGGATAAAGACTTCGGCGGCCGGCCCGTAGGGCACGCGGCCGGCGGAGGGCCGCATGCCGTAGACGTTGCAGAAGCCGGCCGGGTTGCGCAGCGAGCCGCCGAAGTCGCTGCCGTCAGCTACCGGCAGCATGCGTAGCGACAGCGCCGCGGCCGCGCCGCCGCTGCTGCCGCCGGCGGTGCGGCCGGCGTCGAACGGGTTGCGGGTGGCGCCATAGACCGGGTTGAAGGTTTGCGAGCCCAGCCCGAATTCCGGCGTGTTGGTCTTGCCGATGAGCACCGCGCCGGCGGCGCGTGCGCGCTCTACGATGATGGCGTCCACGGTCGGTACGTTGTCGCGAAATATCGGGGTGCCGAATGTGGTGCGGATGCCGCGTGTGAGCGCCAGGTCCTTGGGTGCCTGCGGCATGCCGTGCATCCAGCCCGCAGGGCGTCCGGCGGCGAGCGCCTGGTCGCAGGCGGCGGCTTCCTGCAGCAGCACCTCGCGCTCGCGCAGCGCCACGATGGCGTTGGCGCCGGGATTGACCCGTGCGATGTGGTCCAGGTAGGCGGTCATCACTTCGCGGCTGGAGAGCTGGCGCGCATGGATGGCGCGCGAGAGCTGCCATGCCGGCATCATCACGATGGGGTTCGGACCGCTTGCCGCCGGGCCGGGCGAGGACGTGCCGGATGCGTTCGATGTGCCGCCGCTTCCGGCGGGAGCCGCCGCGCTGGCGCCGCTCGCGGCTGCGCCCGCTGCCATGCCGGCAAGCGTCGCACCCGCAAGACGGCCCAGCAAGTCGCGTCGCGAGCGCTGTTCGGGACTGGCCGGCGCGGCGCTGGCGCCTGCGTCTTGTGGTTTGCCGCTATTGGTGGTGTTGCCAATGGGGTTCATCGTCTCATTCCTCGGTCTTTGTCTTTGTCGCGCGTCTTTTGCTTTTCCTGCGGCGATGATGCGCCTGGGTACGTGAGTCTGTCACATCGGCCGCGGGCTCGCGCGGGCGGTGGTGCCCGGCGTTGCCACAGGTGTTGCATCAGGTGTTGCATCAGGCAGGGCACCGGCGCCGCCCAGAATGGCGGCGCGATGCGCGCTTACGTCGTCGAGCGGCTGGCGGCGGTAGCGTCCCACTTCCTCGGTGCTGAACGCGGCCACATCGCGGTCTCCGGTCAGCTCGGGCAGCAGCCAGTTCATCAGGCCGGCGATCTCGCTGTCGCTTAGCGCGGAGGCCGAGGTGCCGGGCACCTGGATCAGGAAGGCGCGGCCGGCCGGCGTGGCAAGCAGCAGCGGCGCGGTCTCGCGCATGTCGGGAATGCCGGCCCCGGGTTTGCCGCGGCCGTCGGGCTGGTGGCAGCCGGAGCAGTGCAGCAGATAGTTGTCGCGCGCGTGGCGCAGCTCGGCTTGCGCGCTCGCGGCGGCCGACAGCGTGGCCAGCGCCACGAATGCGAGGCCGCGCAGCGTGGCCGGACGCGAGGAGCGTGGTCGCGGCGATGCCATGTCATTGCCCCGCATCGCGCAGCTTGCGCACGGCGCCGGGGCTCTTGCGCTCGGCGCGTGCGCGGGCCAGCGCATCGGGGCTTACCGCTTGCTCCGGTACGCCGTTGCTCGCGGCCAGCCAGGACAGCACGGCGGCGAGCGCATCGTCGGGCAGGCTGGCGAAACTGGGCATGATGCCGTTGAACGACTGGCCCTGCGACTGGATCGGCCCGGCGAGTCCATGGGTCAGCACATTGGCCAGATAGGTTTGCCCCGCCGGCGACGCCAGCCGCTCGCGCAGCGCGCCGGCCAGCGGGGGCACCACGCCGGCAATGCCGGATCCGTCGGCATTGTGGCAAGCGGCGCAATGGGTGCCGAACAAGGCCTTGCCCTGATCGGCCAGCGAGTCGGCAAGGGCGCTACCCGCTGGCGCCGCGCAAGCCATGCACACGGCCAGCACGCGAGCGGGAACGGAGCGTGGCGGCAGCCACGGCAAGGACAGCTTCATTCCTGGACTCCGAGGATGATCGAGGTAGTGCAATGGAACATGGTGCTGTCGTTGCTCATGCACCAGTTGACATCGTTGTGCACGCCCAGCCGGTAGCCCGGCCGCTCGCGTTCGTTGGTATTGCATTCGCAGCGCCCGCAGGTGGTCTTGCCGCAGCAATCGTTGTAGCTGACCATGTAGTCCTTGCCGTCGGCCGGGTTGTGGCAGGTGCCTACCCAGGAGACGCGGGAGGGCTCGGTGCCGGGCGGGCAGGTGGTGGAACTGCCGCCGCAGCACGAGCACAGGAAGCCGTCCACGGCGCAGTATTTCCAGTAGTCGCAGGCGGTCTCGTCCTTTGCCTGCGGGCCGGCGGCCTTGCCGCCATGCGCGCCCGCCGCATGCGCGCTGCGGTCGAAGGGAAGGACGGGCAATGCCACCGTGCCCACCATGACCTTGCCAAGCGTGGCCAGCATGCTGCGCCGGCCTGTGCGCTGCGCCGCGCGCCGCGTCTGGTGTTCGAAAAATCGGTCAAGCCACATTGGTTGTTCTCCCCTGCCTTCAGTCAGGTTCACTCAGGTTCACTCGGCTTCAGGCGCGCGTTTCCAGGAATTGCTGCACCGAGCCCACATTCAGGTCCATCGCGGTGAACAGGCTCTCCAGCTGCTCGCGCGAATTCACCAGGCCCTTGGCACGCAACGTGCCTTGCTCGTCCATCAGCACGCCATACGGCAGCTTGCCGATCTGCAGGTGCATGCCCAGTTCGGGCGACAGCACATAGGGGAAGGCCTCCAGCCCGGCCTGGCGCAGGAAGGCGAGGTGCTCCGGCTGCTCGCCGTCCGAGGCGAGCACCACGCGCAGCCAGCCGGCCTCGCTGGCCTGCATCGACTTCAGCACCGGCAGCAGCTTCTTGCACACCGGGCAGGTGGGCGAGAGAAAGAACAGCAGCGTGCTGCGCGGCTGCGCGCCGCCCACCGCAACCGGGCCGCCGCGCACGTCCCGCAGGGCAAAGGGCGGCAGCGCATCGCCCACGCGCGGGCCGGCGTCGATCACCAGCGCGCCCATCGGCGCGACCCGTTCGAACAGGATGCCGACCTGGCGGGCCAGCGCGTAGAAGCCGAACAGCAGCGCCAGCACGGCGATCCACAGCACGATATTGGCAATCACAAGGGCAGTCATGGCAGTCTCACGAGTAGGTTGAATGGGTGCGGCGAGAGGGCGCGGCGGCGCGATCGGCATTGACCAGCACTTGCGTGGCGCCGAGCCACAGCAACAGCAGCGCAAGCGCGCAGAAGCCCGCCGCCAGGTAGTCGGGCAAGGTGAACGCGCGCGGCGCCGCGTCCGCCGCCAGGCCGGCCGCCGTTGCCGCGGCCAGTCCCAGCACCGCGAGCAGTCCAAGGTTGCGCGCCAGCAGGCCCGGCGAAAGGCGCAGGCTGTCGGCGGCGCTGCCGCAGCCGCAGCGGATGTCGCGCCGGCCGCGCAGCAGGTTGATGCCCACCGCGCCGCTGGCGATCGCCACCACCAGGGCCGCCAGCAGCGCCGCGCCCGGCCGCAGCGGCGTGGCTACCAGCGCCGCCACGCTGGCCGCCTCGGCGCCGGCATAGGCCAGCGCCACCCAGCGCGACCATGCCTGCGGCATCAGCCGGTAAGCGCTCACGGCGGCCTGGAAGCCGGTGAAGTCGCGCAGCTTGGGCCAGAGGGAATGCGCCAGCACCAGCGCGGCGGCGGCGGAGCAGGCAGCCACCACGACGGGATCGCGCAATACGTTGGAGATTTCGGCGGCGGCGCTCATTGATGCAGCTCCAGTTGCACCGCGTTCTCCGCGACCTGGTCCAGGCGGGATATCGGCTTCAGTCCGCGGGCCGGGTCCAGCGACACCACGCCGGCTTTTGCCGCGTCCAGCACGTAGAGCGTTGGCTGGGAACCTTGCGTGATCGTGAGCGCCAGCGCGTTTTGCCCCGGCGCGCGGGCAACGCGCTTGCGCTGGGCCAGGTCGATCGTCCAGATCTCGGCGGCGGGCGACTTGTGCGATCCGTCCTTGGCGCGCGGATGCATGCCCAGGTACAGGCGGCCGGTGGCGGCGTGCAGCGCGAACAACTGGTAGCCGCCCGGCTTCCAGCCAGCCTTGCGGTCGGCGGCGTCGATCACGGGCCACGGTTGCGCGAACGCTGGCGTCTCGTCCGAGAGATCGGCGCTGTACACATTGCCGTTGAAGGACACGAAGGTCAGCGTGTTGCCGACGCGCTCGCTGTGCAGGAAGACCGGATCGGTATCGGGATCGAACATGCGCGCGCTGCGCTTTTGACCGCTGGGCTGGCCACTGGCGTCATGCGTCACTGTCAGCATGGTGCCGTCGCCGCACAGGGTACGAAAGCGCAGGCTGGAAGCCTCCGTGGCAAACACGCCCCAGCATCCCGGGGTTTGCGCCTCCGCCACGAACTTGCCGGCCTGCAGGTCAACGATGCTGACCGTGGTGGCTGGCGTGGCGTTCTGCACGTAGAGGAAATGCCCGTCGGCGGACACGGTGGCGATGCCCCGGTAGTTCAGCGACTGCGCATGTTTGGGCGGGATCACGATCTCGCTGCGGTAGGCCAGCGTGGCGGTGTCATAGAGGCTGACCACGTCGGTGCGCTCGCCACGCGCCAGCCGCGTGTAGAACGTGGAGATCACATACAGCGTGCGCTTGTCCGGCGACAGCACGCTCTGCCCGCCGAACGCGGTGGGTACCAGCCCGAGGTAGCGCATGCGCTTGCCGTCCACCACGTGCAGGCGCCCGTCCACCATGTGCTTGAACGCCACATCGGAGATATAGAGGCGGTTGTCATCGGCGGGCGCCAGCGCCTGCACGGAAAGGGTTTCGGGCGGCAATTCGGCGGCGTTGGCGGCGGGCGCAGGCATGGCGAGCGCGCTCAATATCGCCGCTGCCGCCAGTCCCGTGCCCGGCCGTCGCGTGAAGGCCCTGGTGCTTACCTCGTTCACTTGCTGGCTCCTTGGTGCGCTTTGCAATGAGGCCAGTCTACGAACGCGCGTGGCGGGGGCGTTATCCGAAATCGGCAACCGCGGCACGGGGATATTCACCGATGCCGGCGGGCGATGGCTTGCCGCAGGACGTGCCTTCAGCGCCACAACTGGTGCATGGCCGCCGGGCCGCCAACGTGGCTGCGCCCGCCGGCGGTGCCCGCCAGCCTGCCGCCGCGCGATCCTGCACTGCGGCAGTGCGCGGCCGGCCGCGCGGCGGGCTGGCGCACGGGCGCAGGGCTATCCGTTTTCGGAAACGGAGCAGAATAGGCGGGGAGAGCGCAGGAGGAGAGGCAGGGACGCCGATGCGCAGGATGGCGCACCAGCCGGGGCCGCATTCGCCCGCCGTGCTACGATCCGCGCCTATTACGGAGAATGAAGATGTTTTTTACTTGCCAGAACCAGTCGTGCCAGACGCGTTGGGACCCCAAGGACGTGACGGTCAAGGACGAAGGCCAGGGCCCGCTGTTCCGCTGCCCGGTGTGCAATTCCCGCAACCCGGTCGTGCCCCAGCGCAAGGCCGACGGCAGCATTGTTTACAAGCAGCGCACCAGGTAAGCGGATCCCGCGGCCTCTTGCTCAGCCACCGGCCCGCTTCACGGTCATGCCGCGCTGACGGAGTTTTTCCATCACCGTGTCGCAGTGGTCGCCCTGGATCTCGATCACGCCATCCTTGACGGTGCCGCCCGAGCCACAGGCGGCCTTCAGTTCCTTGGCCAGTTGCGCCAGCGCCAGCGCGTCCAGCGCGATGCCGCGCACCAGCGTCACCCCTTTGCCCTTGCGGCCCTTGGTCTCCCGTGAAACCCGCACGATGCCGTCGCCCTGCGCGACCGGCCGGGCCTTGCCGCAGGTGCAGGCCGACAGCGCATTGCCGCAGCCGGGGCACATACGGCCGTGTTCGGTGGAGTAGACCAGCGAGCTGGCGGGTTTTTGCTGTGACATGTCCGGGGTCCGGTTGGCGGGCTGGGCAGGCAGCGTACGGCAAGCGTGCGCGCGCTGCAAGAGGCCAGCGCCGCTTGTCACGAGCCGTTCGCCGGGTTCATCAATCCCACATTGGCCAGCCAGGCAGACGGATCCGCCGGCATCTCCGCCGCGTGCCGCAGGATGAAATCGCGGAAGGCGCGTGCCGGGGCGCGCGGCGCCAGCGCGCCGTTCCACACCATGACAACCGGTTCCACCTGGCTTGCCAGCTTGAACGGCAGTACCGTGGCCAGATTCGCCGCCGCCAGCTGGGCGGCGATGCGCTCGGGGTACACGGCCAGGAAGTGCGCGGCCTGGAGCAGGTTGACCGTCATGGTCACGTCGCTGGTCCGGATGCCGCGCTCCGGCGGCGGCATGTCCAGCGCGCGGAATGCGGTGTGCAGGTGGTGCAGCATGCGCGCGCCATGCGCCGGAATGCACCACTGCTGGTCGGCCAGGTCCTGCGCGGTGATGCGCGCGCGCCCTAGCAGCGGATGCGTCGTGCTGGCGACGATGACCAGTTTCTGTCCGGGAATGATGGGCGCATGGCGCAAGTCCTTGCGCTCGAGGCGTGGGTCTTCGTAGGCAAACAACAGATCGAGCTCGCCTTCTTCGACCTGGCTGATCAGGTCCATGATGCCGCCATCGATCACGCTGATCTCCACCCCTGGATTGCCCGCATGAAAGGCGCAGAGCAACTGCGCCAGTGCGGGCTGGACCGATGTGGTCCGGTAGGCCAGGCTCATCTGGCCTCGCGTGCCCTCGCGCACGGCTTGCAGGGACTCGGCCAGGCGGCTCAGTTGCGCCGTCACCAATGCCGCGCCGTCGATCATCTCCCGGCCGATGTCGGTGGCGCGCATGCCGCGGCGTCCGCGTTCGAACAAGGGCATGCCCACGATGGCCTCCACTTCTCCCAATGTCTTCGACACCGCCGCCGGGCTGATATGGAATCGTGCCGCGACTTCGGCCGCACTCTGCAGTTCGTCCAGTGCAAGGATGACGCGCAGGTGCCGGAACTTGAGGCGGGCGAGCAGGGCGTGAACGGGATGGACGGCGGGCGGCATGGGGGATTCCAGGGGAGAGCTGCGGCGATAAAAAGCAGGAAGACCGCGCCGCGGCATTAACCAGATCATTAACCAAATGCTCAACAACTATCAATTTTAATTCGCTTTTGGTTGATTGTCGGCTCCTCTATAGTGAGCCATCGGAGTGCCGTCATGAGCACGATTCTTCCCCGGCAGGCCTGCGCCGCGCCGCCGTCCTCGCGGCAACGGGAAGCACAAAGATCCAAGGTCAGGAGACAAGCAAGTGATCAAGTTCAGTGCAGCAGTCAGGGCGGCCATCGCCGGCGCCAGCCTTCTCTCCGCGAGTTTCGCGGTCCATGCAGCCTGGCCCGAGCGGCCGTTGCGGCTGGTCGTGCCGTTCCCCGCGGGCGGGTCCTACGACATCGTCGCGCGCACGCTGTCCCAGAAGCTGGGGAAGCGGCTCGGGCAACCCGTCGTGGTCGAGAACATCGCGGGCGGCGCCACCGTGCCTGGCGTCATGTCGGCCCTGAAGGACAAGGCGGAGGGCTATACCCTGCTGCTCGCCAGCGATGGCTCGCTCAACATCAACCAGTACGTCATCAAGGGCCTGCGCTACAACCCGGACACCGACCTGACGCCGGTCACCATCCTGAACACGGTGCCGCACTGGATCGTCGCCCGCTCCGACCGCAAGGAGGGAAGCCTGACCGACCTGAAGGCGTATATCCGCAGCAACCCCGGCAAGGTCTCGATCAGCATCAACACGGTGGCCGGTGCGGCCCACCTGGGTCTGGCCAGCTGGAAGCAAAGCAACGGGCTGGACTTCACCATCGTTCCTTATCGCGGCTCGCCGCCGGCCATGGCCGATCTCATCGGCGGCCAGACCGACGCGCACGTCGACGTGATCGGTTCCTCGGCGGCCTATGTCACCGACGGCAAGGTCAAGCCCCTGGCCACGCTGCAGGGCCACGCCGTCACGCAGTTCCCCAGGCTGGAAACGCAAAAGGCCGATAGCCCCAATGCACTGCTGGTGCGCGCCAACCTGGCGCTGGTGGTGAGGACCGGCACGCCCCAGCCGATCATCGAGCGGTTGTACAGGGAGGTGAAGAGCTGTGTGGAAGAGCCTGACTTCATCGCGCGCCTGCAGTCGCTGGCTTACGAACCCGTGCTGAGCCCGCCCGTGCAGGCCCGCAAGTTCCTCCAGGCCGAGTCCGCCCGCTATGGCGCGATCGCGAAGGCAGTCAACCTCGATGCAAACTAAAGCCATGCAGCCCAAGGATAAGAAGATGCGCTTTGTCATTGCCCTGATGCGGCATGAAACCAATACTTTCTCCCCCATCGCGACGCCGCTCTCGTCGTTCTGCCGGGGCACGGGCGTGGATGGGCCGGTATCCGGCGAGGCTGCCATCCGCGCCTGCGAAGGCACCAACAATGCCGCCGCGGCTTTTATCGACATGGTGCGCAGCCAGGGCGACGAGTTCATCATGCCGCTGCTGGCCAACGCGGTGCCGAGCGGCATCGTGACCGCCGAAGCGTTCGAATCGATGGCCGGGGCCATCGTGGCGGCGGTGCGCGAAGGCTGCGACGCCGTCATGCTCGACCTGCACGGCGCGATGGTGGCGCAGGGCTATCCCGATGCCGAGGGCGAACTGCTCAGGCGCATCCGTGCCGTGGCGCCTGGCGTGCCCATTGCGGTGGCGCTGGATTTCCACGCCAACTTCAGCGATGCGCTGGTGGGCAATGCGACGGCCATCGCCGGCTACTGCACCTATCCCCACGTCGACGTGTACGAGACCGGCGCGCGGGCGGCGCGTACCTTGATGGCCGCGCTGCGCGGCGAGGCCACGCCGGTCATCCTGTCGCGCACCTTGCCGATGCTCACGCATATGCTGCGGCAGACCCCGCAGGACCAGCCCATGAAAGACATCATGGACCGCGCCATGGCGGCGGAGCGCGAAGGCGAAGTGCTCAATGCCTCGGTGTTTGGCGGATTTCCGCTCGCCGATATCCCGCACGTTGGCCTGACCGTGGTGATCGTGGCCGATGCCGGGCGCGAGCATGCCGCGCGCCAGTTGCTGGACGAACTGACGGCAATGGCCTGGGCACGCCGCGCCGACTTTGTTTTCCCGATCGAGCCGATGGCGGAGTCGGTGGCGCGTGCCAGGAAGCTCGACAGCGGCCCCGTGGTGCTGGTGGACCATGGCGACAATTGCGGCGCCGGCGGCCCGACCGACCAGATGAGCGTGCTGGCCGAAGTGATGCGCCAGGGCCTCGACGATGTCGTGGCCGGCCCGTTCTGGGACCCGGCCGCCGTCGAACAGATGATCCGGGCGGGCATAGGCCAGCAGATCACGGTCGCGGTGGGCGGCAGGACCGACATGCCCGCGTTGCGCCTCAAAGGCCAGCCCCTGACGCTGACCGGGCGGGTGAAATGCATTACCGATGGCAACTACCAGGTGACCGGGCCGATGTTTACCGGCGTACGGCTCAGCCTTGGCCGGGTCGCGGTGCTCGAGGCGGGCGGCGTCCTGGTGATGGTCTGCGAGAAGCCGCAGGAGCCGTTCGATACCGGCGTGTTCACGCATGCGGGCATCGACCTGGCGCGCAAGAAGTACATCCTGATCAAGTCGCGCCAGCACTTTCGCGCAGGGTTCGGCCCGATTGCCCGGCATATCGTGCTGGTGGCCGGACCGGGGGTTTGCAGCTCGGACTACAGCTTGTTTCCGTTCGAGAACCTCCGGCGGCCGATCTATCCGCTGGAGCCGGACACGACGTTCGAACCGGCCGCGGCATGACCCGGCACATGACCCGGCACACCACACAGGACTCAGACATGCACAATTGCTTCTCTTGGCCTAAGCTGGCAACCGCGCTCGCGGCCGCCGTTGCCGTCGTTGCGGCGGGCGTGCCGGCCGCGGCCGGTGCCGCCAGCGCCGACACCCCCACACGCATCGTCATCGGCTTTGCACCGGGCGGTGCGCTGGACGTGTTCGCGCGCACGGTCGCGGAAAAACTGCGCGTCTCGCTTGGCGAGACCATTCTGGTCGAGAACCGGCCCGGCGCTTCAGCCCGGCTGGCGCTCGAATCCGTGAAGCGTGCCGCGCCGGATGGAAAAACCATCCTCATCTCGCCCGCGCCTCCGTTCACCATTTTTCCGCTGACCTACAAGCGGCTGCCCTACGATCCCGACAAGGATCTCGTGCCCGTCGCCTACCTGGCGGACGTGCCCCTGGTCGCCTCTGCCAGTGTCAGCCAGCCTTACAAGACGATGCCGGAGTACATCGCGTGGGTGAAGCGCAATCCGGCATCCACGGGGTTTGGCCTGGTCACGCTGGGCGGGACCGTTCACTTCGGTGTGCTCACGCTGCGCAAGGCCATCGATGTGCCGCTGACCCCGACGGCCTACCGTGGCGCGGCGATGATGTTGACGGATGAGATCGGGGGCACGCTGCCCATCGGCGTCGATGCGATAGGCGGCCAGATGGAACTGCACAGGGCGGGCAAGATCCGCTTTCTCGGCGTGACCGGCACGAAGCGCTCGGCATTGCTGCCCGATGTACCGACGCTGCAGGAGGCCGGCGTGCCGGGGTTCGACATGGCATCGGGCTGGTATTCCGCGTTTGTGCCCGCGGGCACGCCCGCGGCGACCGTGGCACGTCTGGAGAAGGCGTTGCTGGACGCGGTGAAGGAGCCTGACGTGCGCGCCAGGATGGCGGCGCTCGGCATGGAGATGGCGGGCCAGCCCGGCGCGCAGGCCCGCAAGACCATCCAGGCGCAGCGCGCGCAGTGGAAGCCCATCGTGGAGGCTTCCGGATTTACGGCCGACGACTGATGCCAGGCGGAACCGGCCACCGCCCGGGAGATGGCCGGGAGATGGCCGCCTTCCTCACTCCCCGTAGCGCTGGCCCCGCGCGATCAGTTCCGGGGTGCCGATCACGGCATTCAGCCCGTCGAAGTCCAGCATGGCATCGCGCATCGGCGCGGTAGTGCCATGCTCGAGCAGCGTCGAGTAGTAATGCTTCATCTGCGCACCGAGGAAGCGCACGACGCCGCCAGGGAAGATCACGATCCGGAAGCCTCTGTTGCCGAGCGCGGCGGCACTCTGCACGGGTGTCTTGCCGCCTTCCACCATATTGGCAAGCAGCGGAATGCGTCCCGCGAAGCGCTCGCACACGAGGGCCATGTCTTCCTCGGTGCGCAGCGCCTCGATAAAGAGCGCATCGACACCGCATTCCACATAGGCCTCGGCGCGCTCGATTGCCGCATCGAGTCCTTCGATGGCAACCGCGTCGGTACGGGCAAGGATCAGGGTTCGCGGCGAAGCGCGCGAGTCCAGGGCGGCTTTCAGCTTGCCGCACATCTCGGCGGTGGAGACCACGCGCTTGTTGTCCAGGTGGCCGCACCGTTTGGGGAAGGTCTGGTCCTCGATCTGGATCATGGCGGCGCCGGCGCGTTCGAGCGAACGCACGGTGCGGATGACGTTGAGCGCGTTGCCGTAGCCGGTATCGGCATCGACGATCAGTGGCACGCCGACGCGGTCGGTGATCCTGCCGACGATGTCCGCTGTCTCCGTCGCGGTGGTCAGCCCCACGTCGGAGCGCCCAAGCTGGGTGTAGGCCACGGCGGCGCCGGACAGGTAGAGGGCTTCGAATCCCGCCTGCGCGGCCAGCAGCGCCGAGAACGCGTCATAGACGCCGGGCGCCAGCAGCACGCGCGGTTCGCGCAGGCGGTGTTCGAGCAACGGGGTGGTCATTGTATTTTCCAGGTGTGGCCGCGCATGGCGGCAGGGTCATCAGGCAACGTCATCAGGCAACGTCATCAGGCTGCAGCGTCAGGCCACATCGTCAGGCAACCTTGGTATGGGTCACGGCGACTACCTTGGCCCAGCGGTCGATCTCCTTGCGCACGAACTGCGCGAAATCCTGCGCGCTGCTCCCCACCGGAACCAGTCCCTCCTTGAGCAAGCGCTGGCGCGTGGCTGGCGACGCGACCGCCGCGCGCGCGGCCTTCTCGATTTGCCGGACCAGGTCGGCCGGCATACTGGCCGGGCCGAACAGGCCATACCATGAACTGTAATCGAAGCCGGGCACCACTTCGGCGATCGGCGCCACATCGGGGAACGCCTGCAGCCGTTGCGGCGTGCTGACGGCGATGGCCTTGAGCTTGCCCGCGCTCAGCAAGGGCTGAACGGTGGCGACATTGCCGAGCAGCAGGTCCGCCTGGCCGCCGACCACATCGGCCACGGCCGGCCCCGCGCCCTTGTACGGCACGCTGACGATATCGACTCCGGCTTCGGCTTTCAGCATCTCGCCCGCGAGATGGTTGGCGCTGCCCACGCCCGCCACGGCCAGGCTCAGGTGGCCGGGCTGCGCCTTGGCCAGTGCGATCACGTCGCGCAGGTTGCCGGCCTTGAGCGAGGGCCGGGCGACCAGGATCAGCGGAGAGCTGGCGATCAGGCTGATGGGCGTGAAATCCTTGAGCGTGTCGAACGGCAGCTTCTGGAACAGCGACGGGTTGATCGCATGGCTGGTATAGCTCAGCAACAGCGTGCCGCCGTCGGGCTCGGCCTTGGCCACCGCACCCGCCGCGATATTGCCGGCGGCGCCCGGCTTGTTGTCGACGATGAAGGTGCGCCCCAGCCGGTTTTCCAGTTCCATCGCAAGCGAACGCGCCACGATGTCGGTGCCGCCGCCCGGCGTTGCGCCGACCAGCAGCTTGGTCACGGTGGTCGCTGCCCTCAGGTCGGGCGGGATCAGCAGGGCCGCGGACAGCAGCGCCAGGAAGTCGCGTCGTTGCATGTTGTCTCCATCTCTTGCTTGTCGTTATAGTGCGTCGGCGGGATCGAGCCCGCCGCGTGGGGCGTGTTTGCTACTTGCTACCTGGCGGCAGGATCAGTCCGCCATTGCCGATGCTGGCGCCGGCACGCCGGGCGTCCATGCCCGCAACGGCATGCCCATCGCCGCAGCCTGCCGCGCTTCGAACACGGCAAACGCTTCCGGCCGCGCGGCGCCGCGCAGGCCGCCCCTGACCGCGCCGGCACGCACGTCGTCAAAATACTCGGCCCAGTCATCGGGCAAGGCCTGCGCCGACGGCACGGCCAGCCACAGCCGCAACAGATGGCGCTTGCGGTCCATCTCCTCGTAGTCCTCGAAATGGGTCCGGGAGTGCACCGTCACGTAGTTGTTCAGCAATTGCATGTCGCCGGGTTCCAGCGACATCGAGAAGCAGAGTTGCGGGTCCGTCAGCAGTTCGTCGAGCAGGTCCAGCGCGTCTTGCTGCGGGCCGGTCAGGCGAGGCACGGTGTCGAAGTCCGCTTGCGCGGCGACGATATTCTTCCGGTTGGTGCGGAACGCAAAATGGTCCGGGTGATTGCCCAGGATGGACAAGCCGTAGTAAGGCGGCTGGGCCGGATCCTGCGCACCCTGGTAGCTGAAGTAGAAGCGCTGGCGCAGCACCGGCTCCAGGTCCGGCCGCCTGCGCCTTAGCTCGTCGCGCAATGCGATCGAGCTGACCACCTTGCTCTGCCCGCCGCTCCTGGCCGCCCGGCGGCACAGCAGGGCAACCACGTCGCTGGAGTCCGTGTGGAAGTCCAGCGCGGCATTGGTGTTGTAGCCGCGCCCGTTCCTGGTCTTGTAGGCCGCGCCGATATCGCGCACATCATTGAGGAATTCGCTGGCGCGGTTCTGCGTGCGCGCCACGCCCATGTGCAGGCCCATGCACCAGTAGGCCAGGCGCGTGTCGTCCTCGGTCCACTTGTCGACCGGGAAGCCCTTGAGCAGGCACATGCCCCAGCGGCCTTGCGTGGCGGCGATGGCCCGGTCCAGCGCTGCCCGCGCCGCGGGGCTGAGTGGAAAGTCTTCCTGCGCCAGGTCGAGAAAGGACTTGCCGGTGGCCTTGGCATGCGCCAGCGCGGCGTCGAAACTGGCCACCTCATCGGCCGTCAGGCGTTGAATCCACGAGGCATTTTTTTGCGCATCCGGTGCATACCAGGCGGCGGGGCTGAAGGCGGTCATGGCGGGTTTGGTCTCCGTTTGATGGGTATCGCTGGCGCAATCGCAGCGGTCTTGCCAAGCTTGCGTTGTGCCCTGAGACCAGTCTAAGCTGCGCGAGAGCCAAGAAATAGTGATGAAAATTCGCACCTTACATAAGGAATCTTGATGAAGCTCGAGGCGTTTTCCACCCTCCAGGCGGTGATCGAGGAGGGCTCGTTCGCCGCGGCCGCGGCGGTGATGCATCTCACCCCCAGCGCCGTGAGCATGCAGATGAAGCAGCTGGAGCAGTACGTGGGCCAGACGCTCTTCGACCGCTCCGGCCTGCAGGTGCGCCCGACCGCGGCGGCCGTTGAGGTGGTGGCGGCGATGCGCGACGGGCTGCACCATCTCAATGCCTTGCGGCGGCGCACGTCAGTCGCCATCGAGGGCACCTTGCGCCTGGGGATGATCGAATCGATCCAGCCGGTGCTGTTGCCCGGCACCATGCGCTACCTGAGGGATCGTTACCCGCGCCTGGCGGTGCGGCCCATGCGCGGGCGCAGCGCGGGATTGATGGATGCCGTCAAGGCTGGCCAACTCGATGCGGCGGTGGTGGCCCAGCCCGAGAAAGGCCGCCTGGCCAGCCTGCGCTGGCATCCGCTCACGCAACGGGAAATCGTGCTGGTGGCCCCACCGGGGGAGCGCCCGGATTCGGCGGAGGCGCTGCTGCGCAGGCATGACTGGATCCGCTACGACCGCAGCACGGCCACCGGCGCAATGGCTGCGCGCTATGTCCACGCCCGCATGCCCGATAAGCGCAGCACCCTGGAACTCGACACCGTGCCCGCCATCGTCGCCATGGTCAGCGCCGGGCTTGGCGTCTCGCTGGTGCAGTTGATGGATCCCGGTATCTGCCAGATCTATCCGGTGCGGATCGTGCGGCTGGGTGCCGACGCGCCTACGCTGCGGATCTCACTGGTCATCCGCAAGGCCGACCAGGACAGCCGCCTGCTGCTGGCGCTGCACGAGGCCATGACCGCAACGCTGGGCGGGCGTGCCGCCTATGCGGCAATGTAGATTGCGGGCAATGCGCGGCCGCGCGCGGGCAATGCGCCATGTCCATACATTATCGGCATGGCCGAGGCCGAGGCGCCGTGCGGCCCCGGACTAGCGGGCGGCAGGACTGCCGTAATACGCGCCGGTGCGGGGGTTGGATACGATATAGGTATTGCGCCTGGCCCAGGTCTGGGCAGCCATGAAGACTTCCGGTTCGCGCTGGCTCCAGTCACTCGTCATGAGTGGCGTGGCCTCCTGCTCCGTAGTCGCGTACACAACGGCCTGGTGAAGGGCGGCCCGGCCCTGGCTTCCCGGAATCGTAATCGTGCGAATCGTCACGCGCATCGTCAACGGCCTCAACGTGTTTGGACTGCAAATTATCGCTGCCTTCAAACGACACTATTGTGACAAGTAGTGTGCCCGGCTGCAGCGCCAATAGGGTGCCTGCAATGAGGCGCCTGGCGATGCCGCGGCAGTTCTGGTTTGCGGCGTCGCCGTTGATCTGGAGCGGCTATTCACGATCATACGCCGCAAGTCCTTGCCGAGCCAATGTGGACTGTTGTGGCGTTTATACAGGTCTGCGAGCGCTGCTTGCGTCACAAGCGTGTGATAGCCTCCCGCTGGCGTTCTCCGCAAAGGCGGTTGCCAGGACGCCTGATCCCGTATTCCATGCGGACCTGATGCCAGGCTGGCATCGCTTGAATGCCGTAGTTCCACCTTGCCTAAAAAACATGATGCAACTTAGTCCGGTCCGCCAGGCTTCCGAGCCTGTCAGCAGGTTTCGCATGCGGTACGCGTTCTTCTGCCTGAAATGGGCCGTCGCCCTTGCGATTCCCCTGGGCCTGCTGCTTTCGCTGCGTCCGGGTATCGAAGCATCATGGACTTCGATTTTCCTGGTGAGCCTCTACATAGGCCTTCCGATCGGCTTCGGAATGGCGGTACTGGCGTGTATCGGCTTTACCATCGGGGGCGTGTTTGCCGGATGGCTGGAGAGCAGCGAAGATGCGCAGCGGTTTTGGCTGCGCGTCAAGTTCGTCCTGCTGACGCTGATTGCGCTGCCGGTCACGGCGTTCGCCATTTACTGCCTATGGCGCGGCTTTGCCGAGCACAGAATCCTGGCGCTGTCTCGTAGTGGCACGCTGATCTCTCCCGAGAGCCATCCGCTTTTTTTCTGGGTCAGTTTTTGCGGCTGGGCGTGGCTGGCAGTCGGGATGCCTGTCCACGTCTATCGCCGGGCGAAAGCGATCTTCGGCTAAGCCGGTCCGTCCCGGGTCTGCAGGACGGACCCCTTGGGCTATAGGCCGGTCTTGTCGAGCGATATCCCCAATTCGCCAGCCATGCGCTCAACCAGCGCCTGCAGCCGTGCCACCTTTTCGGCCAGTTCCTTCTGTTCGGCCTTCAGTGCCTCGAACTCCGAAGGCGGCACCGACTCGTCGGCGGTGCCGCGGTCGGGCATATCCTCCAGGCTGACTTCGCCGCACAGCAGGTGCATCCAGCGATTCTCGCGTCCGCCGGGCGCCCGCGGCAGCTTCACCACGAAAGGTGGCTCGGCCGAGGCGAGTTCTTCCAGGAACACTTCGACCGAGGATATGTCGGCAAAGGCATGCAGGCGCGCGGAGTTCAGCCGCAACTCCGCTACCGTCTGCGGACCGCGCAGCAGCAGCGTCGCGAGCAGCGCGACCGACTGGCTCGGCACGCCCAGCACGCGCTTCATGTTCTGCTCGAAGCGCGGCACGCGGCTGCTGCTGCCTTCCATCACCAGGCTCAGGCGTTTCAGGCCATCGATGGCGGTGAGTATCTCGGCCTCGGTGGCATTCATCACCGGAGAGCGCGCGGTTTTCTGGTTGCAGCCCGAAGTCAGCGCGTTGAGCGACAGCGGGTAGGTGTCTGGCACGGTGTGCTGCTTTTCGAGCAGCACGGCCAGCACGCGGCCCTCAAGCTGGGTCAGGGAGCGAATGGCTGGGCGCGCAGGGGTGTCGGAATCGGGGGTCATTGTTCGCATCGCTAGGTGAAGCTACTTGCTCGAGCCCGGTCGTAGGTCAGTCAGGAGCGCTTTGTTTGGTGGCCATATGATATCCGGTCGGGCGTTGCGAGCAGCCGCAGCGGAGTGATCGCGGGCAAGGCGGCTTACCGTTTGCCGCAAAACTTCCGCGGCTTGCGCCGGCGTATGCCGGTCAGGCTCCTTGCGACAGGTCCGGCGGTCTGGCCTGGCGATTCCAGCTTCATCTCTAGCGCAACGATCTCGCAGTTCTGCATGGCTTGTGCGTTATGAAGATAAATCCAGCGTTTGAAAATAAAAAACTATCTGTGAATCAATGGTCGCTGTTTGTGTGAGCGGTGTTGGTTTTTGCACCCCAAAGCCGTACGACATCCCCCTGCGGGGTTGGTCGCTGTTTCTTTGAGCGGCGATGGTTTTTGGACCCAAAGGAATACGACATCCCCCTGCGGGGGACGCCGGTCACTCTTCTTTGCCTCGGCAAAGAAGACTAACGAGAAGAAAGCCGACCCTGCCGGGGGCAGAGCAATAAGGCTTTCG